>OBZG01000798.1_pt1 | contig 16586 bp, 12 predicted proteins | sample 1550701 | NCBI WGS metagenome assembly OBZG01 (sample SAMEA2580229, study PRJEB22360) | human gut metagenome | biome: human gut; feature: human-associated habitat; material: faeces | place: Denmark | collected 2008/2010
ACTGTTTTTTCCGCCACCGGGAAGAGGGAGGGCCCCGCCATTGCGGTAAAGCAGCTCAATGGCAGTATCCGCCAGCCGGATAATCCGGAACAGGTTTCCCAGATTAATGGCAATCCCAATCAAAAAAAGCGTCCCCATCAGGGAAAGCATTGCCGTCAGAATAAACCTTCTGCGAAGCGTCTGTATCATTTACAATCCTCCGTTAATACGCCGTTAAAATCCGCCGCCCTTTTATGGCTTCCTCTGCCCGACCGGCTCATTGTCCGCCCTCCGCCTCCAGCATGTACCCCCGCCCGCGGCTGGCCGTTATTTTCACATCGGCTCCCAGGGAGGCAAGCTTCCTGCGCAGATAGGAGATGTATGCCCATACCACATTGATTTCACTGTCGCATTCGTAGCCCCAGATCCGCTCCATAAACTGTTCTGTGGAAATGAACTGCCCCTGACGGCGCATCAGAAGCTCCATCATCTGAAATTCCTTGTTTCCCAGCCGCACGGCTGTCCCACCACTGCTCAGCTCAAAGGTGGAACGGTTGAGGCTTACATTCCCAACCGTAAGAATCTGCGGCGTAAAGGTACCGCCCCTGCGGGTGAGCGAACGCACCCTCGCCAGGAACTCACGCACATCAAAGGGCTTGGGAAGATAATCATCCGCGCCGCAGTCCAGTCCCGCGACGCGGTCCTCCACCTCTCCCTTTGCCGTCAGAAGCAGCACCGGGGTGGAAATGCCGTTCTCCCGCAGCTTCTTCAGGACCTGAAGGCCGTCAAGCCCCGGCATCATGATATCCAGCACAAGACAGTCACAGCTCTCCGCCATGCCGTAATCCAGCGCCGCCTGTCCGTCATGGACCGTATCCACCGAATAATGCTCATGCTTCAGGATCGCAGACAGCGCCTGCGTCATTTCCTCTTCATCGTCCGCTATCAATATACGCACCGTTTTTCTTCCCTTCTCTCCCGTAATTATCTTTCTTCCCATTGTAAGGTCGGCGCATTTTTCTGTCAATGCCGCGCCTGGCCAGGTATGGCAGGCCAGCCACAGCCCCGGCCAGGCATAACAGCCACAGCCCCGGCCAGGTGTAGCAGCCTGCACAGGGCAGGCGTATGCTGTAACAAGCCTTGACTTTAACACCGTGTCGTAGTTTATACTGCATTTACAGGGAGGTAATAAATATGGAACCCATGACTATCAGCCAGGTATCAAAAAGCCTGGGGATTTCCACAAGAATGCTGCGTTATTATGAAAAAGCCGGATTAATCGAAAGCCGCCGGAAGGAGGGCTACGCCTACCGCATCTATGATGAAAACACCGTCTGCCGCCTCCGCCGGATTCTGCTGCTGCGCAAGCTGCGCATTCCTGTCCGGCAGATTAAGATTATCCTGCAAAATCCCAATGCCGCCACAGCCGTGGAGATTTTTCAGAAAAACATCAACGAACTGGACGAGGAAATCACCGCGCTTTCCACCATCCGTGAAATTCTCAGCCGTTTTGCCAACGAGCTTGCCAACGCCACAGGGCTTCCGCTGCAGAGCCTGCTGGAAAAGGACGATATTCTGCTGGAATCCATCGAATCCCTTGCCCTTGTCAGCATTAATTTTAAGGAGGATCAGACTATGGAAAAATTGAATCAGGCCAACATCAGCCTGTCGCAGCCCACAGATATACGGGTCATCTACCTGCCCCCCGCCGCCATTGCCGCAGCCCACTATGTGGGGGACGAGCCTGAAAACCACGTAAATACCCTGCTTGACGGCTTTGTAAGGGAAAATAAGCTTCATAAAATCAAGCCCGATCTGCGCCGCTATGGCTTCAACCATCCTAACCCGGTTGACGAAACAGGCTATCATGGCTATGAAGCGTGGGTAACCATTCCCGAGGATATGAAGGATCAGGAGCATATGTGCGGCATGCTGGAGGAGCATCTGAACTATGTGAACCATGTGGAGCTGGAAAACACGGAGCCGGAAGATTTCCAGCTGGATCTGCTGCTGCCGCTTCGTGAAAAACAGCCCTGAGGCCGGGCAGCCTATTTCAGCTGCCGGCAGAGGTTTCTGTGAATAAAGAATATCTGTGCTTACCCAGCTTTTTTGCCTGATACATGGCGGCGTCCGCTTTTTCGTAAAGCGCCTGGTAGGTACCGCCATCCGCTGGAAACGCGGCGATGCCGATACTGACCGACATCCCTTCTCCTAAAGCGGCAAGCCTGGCCAGGAGCGATTCCGCCTTCTGGCAGGCCACCACGGCGTCCCCGGTATCGGGCATGAAGATCACAAATTCATCGCCGCCGATACGTCCCGTAATATCTTCCTGCCGGAATTCCTTTCTGATACCCTCCACAAGCCTGGCCAGAAGCACATCCCCAGCGGTATGTCCCCTGCTGTCATTGATTTTCTTGAAATCATCCACATCCAGCATGAAAAGGAAACCGCACCGCACATGTGTCAGCAGCTCTTCAATCCGTTCCTGCGCAGCCCTCCGGTTCAATGCGCCGGTCAGGGCATCCGCAGAGGAGCTTTCAATCAGCTCCTGCTCCTTGGCTTTCATTTCATGCACATCCGAAAGCTTCCCCACCACGGAAAGCGGCATGCCGTGCTTATCCTGCAGCAGCTGCCCCTGGCAGCGCATCCACCGGTACTCACCCTCCCTGTTGAGGAATCGCAGCGTTATGCTTTTTGCATGATTTTGCTCAAACTGGTCCGTATTTTTCAGCATGTCCCGCAGAATTTCCGCATCCTGCGGATGCAGCAGCGTAAGAAGCGCATTCCCGTCAAAGGGGCGGATGACATCGGCCTTGGGGATTTGGTAGCGGCTTGTGATATTCGGCGTAAACACAAGGTTTTTGGCGGCGCAGTCATAAATAAAGAGCACGGTGTCGGAGAATTCCGCCAGAAGCTCATACCTGGCCTGGCTGTGCAGGATTTTTTCCCGCTGCCTGGCATACACGCACCAGCCGCTGCCAAGAAGCAGCGCCAGAAAAATAAGAAGCACAGCCACCAGCAATACCGTATTCTTCATAATGGGCGCCGCATAGCCCCTCACCTCATTGGAATGCGTGATGGACAGGAGCATCCAGTCATTATAGCCCAAAGGAGAGGTCAGCATATAAAATTCTCCCTGCCGCGGGCTTTTGAGCACCACCAGCCGCGTCTCGTCCGACTGCATGGCATCGCGTACCAGCTCTACCTTTGCCTCCGGAATTTTCATTTCCTCCAAATCGTCATACAGGTTGTAAAGCCCCTCCACATAGTCACTCCCGTCCAGTATCAGCTCACCGCCGCGCCTTAAAAGCATATTGTCCGCATGATCGTACTTCTGCTTTTCCGAGGTCCACAAAAGCAAATCCGCGTTCAGATAGGCGCAGAACACCCCTGTGAAGCTGCCGTCCCTTTCCGCCGGCGCCAGAATGGAAAATACATAGACAGGCTCCTTTCCGCCATGCAGGAAAATATCGCTTACCACCGTCTCCCCTTTTTCCAGGCGATTCCTGATTTCCCGGCCACCCTCCGGAAATCCGGCCGCCTTCAGCGCCTCCTGCAGCCCCTCCGCCGGATAATAATCAACCTCATACAAATATTCCAGTTCCCGTATGGCCTCCAGATAGGCGCCGCTTCCTCCGCCCTCCGCCGTATCTGCATACACATCGGCCAGCTTCTCCAGCAGCCCTCCCGTTTCCCGGATGATTCCCCTGATGTCCGACGCCTGTCCCTGATGGGTGGAGGTCAGGTTTTCCTCTATTAATGTGCGGAATATTTCTTCATTCTTGTTCTGATATATATGCAGCAAAAAAAAGACCGCCAATCCCATCACGGCCGTTCCTATTGCTATCAGCACCATTCCCCGGTTTCTCACTGCTTTGTGCAGATCCTTACCCTTCGTTTTGTCCATATGCTGCCTCTCCTGACCCCAGCGCCCTATCCTACCTATTTTATAACCGTTCAGTCTCCTTCACAGTTACCATAATTTTCTGCTGATTTCAGGGCTTTTATTTATAAAATGATTCTATTCCTTTTTCCAGGACTGCGCAATCCCTTCCTGTCCGGAATAATATTGCGTGCCCGGAATATTTTTATCTGCCCGGAATACTTTCATCTGGATCCGCAGCGGCAGTTTTTTATGTACACGGCAGTTTTTTGTGTGCGTTTCTTTCTTGACACGAACGGTTCTCCGTATATAAAATAAAAACTATGATAAGATGCGCACGACACTCCTATAGATGCCGCATCGGAAAGGCAGCTTTATGAATCTGATCCTGACTTATATCCGGCGGCATATCGGTATGTTTGCCACGGCTCTTTTTTTCCTGAGCCTGGAAACGCTGGCGGATCTGATGCAGCCCACCTTCATGTCCTACATCGTGGACAACGGGGTTAAAGGACAAAGCATCTCCAAAATACTGATGTACGGCGCAATGATGCTGGGAATCGCCGCCCTAGGCGCCCTTGGCGCCGTGATGCGCAACATTTATGCCAGCCGCACCTCCCAGCAAATCAGCATGGAAATGCGCAGCGATATTTACAGGAAAGTCCAGACCCTTTCTTTTGAAAATATTGACCGGCTGCAGCCATCTTCCATCATTACGCGTATCACCAATGATGTGACACAGATTCAGAATTTCATCAACGGCAGCATGCGCATTATGATGAAGGCTCCCATTACCTGCATCGGCGCAATCGCTCTGATCATTCTCCAGACACCGAAACAGATTCCCATGATGATCTTAATTTTATGTATCTCCTTTCTGCTGATAGCGGCCAATATGGGGTTTGGCTATCCCAGGTTCGGGCGGCTGCAGCGTAAGCTGGACCGGCTCAATGAGGTCAGCCGCGAATTTTTATCCTCCGTGCGGGTGGTCAAGGCCTTCTGCGCCCAGGAGCAGGAAGGGGAAAAATTCCGGAGTGCCGCAGAGGATTTTGCCGGCGCCGGTGTATCCGCCATGCGGGTGGCTGCCGTATTTTCGCCGCTGATCAACCTGACGGTAAATGCAGGCATCGTTGTTCTGCTCTGGCTGTCCGGCAGCCAGGACAACGGACAGATCGGACGGCTGATGGCTTCGGTCAACTACATGACCCAGGTGCTTTTCTCCCTGGGCATGGTTTCCAATATCCTGAATACGGCCGTGCGCGCCGTGGCTTCCGCCGGACGCGTTCAGGAAATCCTCATGGAAGAGCCTGCGCAGAAGCAGGCGCCCCAGGCCAAGTCCCCCTCCGGGGAGGGCAGCGTTTCCTTCTGCGATGTAACCTTCTCCTATGCGGGTACGCCGGAGCCGGCTTTAGAGCATGTGACCTTTACGGCCATGCCCGGAGAAACCATAGGGATCATCGGGCCTACAGGCTCCGGGAAATCCACACTGGTAAATCTGGTTCCCCGTTTTTATGACGCTACCTCGGGAACGCTGTCTGTGGACGGCGTGGATGTTACGCTGCTGTCCCAGGAAAAGCTGCGGGCTGAAATCGCCGTGGTTCCTCAGAAAGCGCTGCTGTTTTCCGGAACCATCGCGGAAAACCTCCGCTGGGGGAAGCCGGATGCCACAGACGAAGAAATAAGGCGGGCGGCCCAAATCGCCTGTGCGGATGCCTTTGTGCAAAGCTTTCCCGACGGTTATGAGACGAACCTCGGCCAGGGCGGCGTCAACCTTTCCGGCGGGCAGAAGCAACGGCTTTCCCTTGCCCGCGCCCTTTTGAAAAATCCGCGAATCCTCATCCTCGACGACTGTACCAGCGCCCTGGACGCCACCACGGAGGCCTCTGTGCTCTCCATGCTGCGGAAACAGTGTTCGGGCATGACAGTACTGCTCATCAGCCAGCGGATTTCCACGGTTATGCGTACAGATCGGATCCTCTGCCTGGAGGACGGCAGGGTCATGGGCTTTGGAGCCCACCGGGAGCTGCTTGACAGCTGCCCGGTATATCGGGCAATTTATACTTCACAGATTGGAGGTGACCGGCATGAGTAAGGAAATGGCGCCGCCGCCCTCCTCCTTCGGAAAAGGCCAGCGCGGCAAGCCGGTGGTAAAGCCGAAGGATATGAAGGGAACCCTGCGCAGGCTGTGGGAGCTGACACAGGGCCAGAGACAGGGGCTTGGATGGCTGATGCTGCTTTCCGCAGTTGCCAGCGCGTCAACCATCCTCTCGCCTCTGCTTATCGGAACGGCCGTAACCGCCATTGATACGGGTAACCCCGCGCTGCAGCTTCTGATACTGCTGGCGGCGCTTTACCTGACGGACTGGCTGGTACGGTTTTTACAGCAGTTTTTTATGGCGGCCATCGGACAGAGAATCATTCTTCATATCCGCAGCACGCTGTTTGAAAAAATGAAAGCACTTCCGCTTTCCTTCTTTGACAGCCGGCAGCATGGCGAGCTGATGAGCCGTCTGACCAATGATGTGGACAATATCAGCACCACCATTTCGGATTCGCTTACGCAGCTGATGACATATGGTTTTACGATTATAGGCATACTGTGCATTATGCTGCGGCTCAGCCTGCCATTGACCTGTATTGCCTTTATATCCGTATGGCTTATCTTTCTGCTGACCCGCACGATTACAAAGCATACGAGGAAGCTGTTTGCCCAACAGCAGCAGATTCTGGGAAAGCTCAACGGACAGGTGGAGGAAAGTATTTCCGGACTGAACATGGTAAAGGCCTTTGGCCGGGAAGCCGAAATGACAGAGCAGTTTGAGGAAAGCAACGCCAGGCTCTGCCAGGTGGCTACAAAGGCACAAATCTGGTCCGGTTTCCTCATGCCACTCACCAATGTAATCAACAACCTGAATTTCGTCATTGTGGCGGTCGTCAGCGGTATCCTGGCGGCTTACGGCCGGATCAGCGTGGGGCTGATTTCCAGCTTCCTGCTGTATTCCAGGCAGTTTTCCAGGCCCTTTGTTGACATTGCAAATATTTACAATAACTTTCAGACGGCTGTGGCAGGCGCGGAACGTATCTTCGAAATATTGGAGGAGGAACCGGAGCCTGCGGATGCGCCGGACGCGCTGCCGCTTACGGCTCCCCGCGGGGAAGTGGAATTTTCCCATGTCACCTTCGGCTATCAGGCGCAGGAACCTGTCTTAAAGGATGTCAGCTTCCGCGTGCCCGCCGGAACCCGTGTGGCGGTGGTCGGCTCCACCGGCGCGGGAAAAACCACGCTCATCAACCTGCTGACCCGTTTTTATGATGTCAACAGCGGCAGCATCCTGTTAGACGGCCGCGATCTCCGGCAGTACCGGCTGCAGGATCTGCGCCGTACCTTCGGCGTGGTGCTTCAGGATACGGCGCTGTTTGGCATGAGCGTCCGGGACAATATCAGCTACGGGAATAAGGACGTTTTGCCGGAACGCATCCGGGCCGCAGCGAAAACCGCCGGCGCTGATTCCTTCATCCGCCGCCTGCCCCAGGGCTACGATACAATACTCACCCAGGGCGGCGCCGCCCTGAGCCAGGGGGAACGCCAGCTTCTCACCATTGCCCGCGCCGTACTGCAGGAGGCCCCGATTCTGATTCTGGATGAGGCCACCAGCTCCGTGGATACGGTGACGGAGCAGCGGATCCGCCGGGCCATGCTGACAATCACCCGTGGGCGGACTTCCTTTATTATCGCCCCCCGGCTTTCCACCATCCGGGATTCGGATCTCATCCTGTTGATAGAAGATGGCCGGATCGCCGAGAAAGGCACCCACGAAGAGCTGATGGAGCTCAACGGCAGGTATGCCGGGATGTACCGGACCCAGATGGGGGAATAGGAGGCGCCTCCCCCCGTCCGGGAATCCGGCTGCCATAACGCACCTTTCCCATTATAATTCATAGGAAAAATATTTCGCTTTTTCCGGAAACGCTTTGTCTCCTTTCAGCTTCAACGCAAACTTCTGCACAACAAAATTATAATCATCCCAGGAACCAGAGGATACCATATAAACGATCCGTCCATCCTCAGTCATCCATTTCACAGGAAAGTTGGGCTGATAATCTCCATAGCTGCCCCACCGGTCATCCCGGTAAAACAGCTTCCAGGGTCCCCAGGGCTCCGGCGCTTCATAAAGCGTCAGCTGGCTGTAATGGGATTCCGGATAGCGCATTTGATGAATCGGGCGGGGATTCAGGTTCTCATCCACAAAGCTGTAATTTCCCATCAGATATCTTTGTATGCCCGCATTATAGGCCACATGATTGGCTCCGGTCATTTTATAATAGGAAAATACCGGTACGGCCAGCTCTTCTTCGCGGCTCCATGCCGGATGCAGGGAGTCCTTCCCGCAATAAAATTCCCAGGAATCCCGCACAGTCAGTTTTTCTTTGGGAACCCGTCCCAACAGCAGCGCGTCGTTATTTTCCCAATAGCTGCCGCCATCCTCCAAATCACAGGGAAAATAAGCATATACATAACTGTCCCTCGCCCCCGAATAGCCTCTTCCAAACTGCAGGAAATGGCAGGAAGACAGCCTTCCCCGGAAAAAATCCCGGGGCGTCGTTTCCGGATCAAAGCTTCTGCCGGCGTCCGTGGATCTTACAATCCAGCCATGAAGATTTCTCTGTCTGCAAAAATAAGGGTTATCCCCATAATTCTGAGCTTCAATGCTCAGATAGAGGGTTCCGCCGATATCCAGAAGGCCGGACGGCTTCACATAAGGAGCTGCGGGCGTGCAGTATTTATTCAAATCCACCGGCTTTTCATTGATTACATCCATACACCAGTGTCCCGTGCAGGTCAGCTTTTCCGGTAAAAACCGGAGCGTCTTTATTCTCCAGATATTCATAGGGCAGCCCCGGTTATCCCCGGCGCCGCCGTAAATCATATCATCCTCTGCCCAGGTTAACGGCCACATATCCCCATCCCCGCTGTGATAACGGAAACGATCCGGGAGCACCTGCTCGATATAATCTGATTTTTCATATGGAGGGACTGCCTTCGGGTACAAATAATAATCTCTTCTGTCACCATCTATTCCTGTAATTTCTCTGATTTTCATACATTTGTCCGTGCAGGAGAGCGGCCGGAAGACACTGCCGGCGCTCTCCTGCTCCCTTACTTTAGTTTAAAATTTCTGATCCAGGAAATCCTGATACCACTGCAGCCAGGCGCCATACTGCATCGCATCCAGCTGTTTCAGGTGGGCCTCCCAGGCCGCATCATCGATTCCCTCCAGAATACTTGTGGCAGTAAAATTCTTAATATAGGAAAAAAGTTCCGTTTCCATAAAAGCTCTTTCACTCGTTTTGGCAGGATCCACGAACCGGATTGGGATCTGATCTTCCACCGGTATACAGAAATCATGGACTTCCTTCACACATTCGATCCGATACCAGGAGGTCCATGCAATATCCTCCAGTACCTCTGCATTTTCGTCCTTCCTGATCAACGGGCCGTAATCCACCATGCCATAGGTATATTTATAATTTTCAATAGTAAAATCATCTGTCAGGCTGTCGGGAAGCTTTTCGAACACCTGCCCGTTTTCATCCACATCCCAGGCCTCGCCCTTCGGGCCGAAACGGGAGATATATTTCAGTTCTGTGGTGCTGGACATATAATCCCACCACTCAAGCAATTTGGGCACATCCTTACATGCGCTGGTAATGGTAAAGCCTGTCCGGTTGGCCGCAAATTTATCCTGTGCTCCGGTCTTCTTGTAGCCGGGGCCGTCCTCTGCCCTTATTTCTCCCACAGGCACATAATTGGCGGCTGCGGCATCGCTCATGTCCCCATTGGGAGTCCAGGTATAATAACAGCCTACCACACCTTCGTTCAATTTCGCATGGTATTGTTCCGAGGTCTGTGAAAAAGCTTCCATATCCAGCAGCCCTTCCTCGATCATCTGATGGGAAAATTCCAGGAAGCTCCTGAATTCATCTGTGTTGACGGTTCCCACCACTTTGCCGTCCTTTACCATCTTATAGGCTTCTTCATCCCCGGAATCGGTTCCTGCAATTCCCCAGGGATTTGCCGCATTCATAATTTTGGAGCACCAGTCACTCTGGGAAGGCTCAAAAGGAATTTCATCTGCAGGATCTCCATTGCCGTTCATATCCCCATCCCGGAAGGCTCTGAGCACATCCATAAATTCTTCTGTTGTTTTCGGGATTTCCTTTCCTGCTTTGTCCAGCCATTCTTTGTTCATAAACATAATGCCCATAGCGTCGTTTTCATAGCTGGTCTGTCTGCCTGTCATGAGAGAACGGATGGAGCCGTCGGGCCAGGTTACCAGGTCAAGGCCGCCCGGAATCGTTTCATAGTCTGAATACACATGGGGCGCATAGTTTTTCAGGACATCGTCAGCTGCCAGATCCGCAAAAGAATCCATATTATTCGCAATCTGGTTCTCGCCTATCAGACCGAGAAATGCATCCGGCAAATCGGAAGCCAGCATAATATCCACCTTATCCTCCGCATCCGAGGAGGCAATGGGAATCCACTCAATATGTACGCCCGTGGCTTCCTCTGCTTTTTTGTAGATTTCCTTATTATTAAAATCCTCATCTTTAGTCAGGGGATGGAGCACCACTGCAATCTTAAAGGTGGTTTTTTCCTCCTGCCCTGTCTTTTCACCGGACGCCGCATCGGCTCCCGTCTGCGGCTGGGGCCCCCGATCCTTTGTTTCCGACGGTGCCGCGCCGCCGCAGCCAGCCATGACGGTCATAGTCATAGCTGCCGCCATTAAAATCGCCAGTACTTTTCTTTTCATTACTATTCCTCCTTCTTTATTCATCAAAATGGATTGTCACCCATTGATTTCACCCTTTAATAGAGCCAATCATGACGCCCTTTACAAAATACTTCTGCAGGAAAGGATATACACAGATAATAGGCAGCGTGGATACTACAATTACGCCGTATTTAATCACCTGCACCATGGTCTGCAGCTTGCGCGCCGCATCCGCATCTGTGGTCATGGAATTGGCGGCCCCGGTCGCCGCTGTCAGCAGGATCTCCCTCAGGTACAGCGCCAGCGGATATTTGCTTCTGTCGGTAAGGAATATCATGGGATTAAAATAAGAATCCCAGTAGGTTACCGCAATATAAAGTACCAGTACCGCCATAATCGCCTTGGAAAGCGGCATTACAATTCTGAAAAAGAACCGTCCGTTTCCGCAGCCGTCCACTCTGGCCGCATCCCGCAGTTCCTCTGGTATATTGCTTTCCATAAAGGAGCGGGTAATAATGATATTATAGACTGCCACTGCGCTGATAATTACCATCAGGGTTCTTGTATTGGTCAGCTGCAGCTTCTTTATTACCATATAAAAAGGAATCAGGCCGCCGCCGAAGTACATTGTAAACACAAAATAACCCATCAAAGTATTACGGAAGGGCAGGTCCTTTCTGGACAGGGCATAGCCTGCCATCATGGTTACAAGCGTCCCCAGCGCCGTACCCCCGGCCGTATAAATCAGTGTGTTACCGTAACCGATCCAAATCCGGGCATCCTCGAACACCTTTTGATATCCCAAAAGCGTAAAGCCCTTCGGCCACAGCAGCATACTCCCGTTATTGACATACGCCGGATCCGAAAAAGAAGCTACAAAAACGAAATAAATCGGATATGCCATAATAACTATTATCAACAGCAGCGCTGCCGCAACCACAATGTCAAAAACCGTATCCTGAGTAAACCGGATTTTTTTCTTTTTCCGGGAAAGGGCTCCCTGCGTCGTCATATCGTCTCCTCCTGTCTCCTGTTATTCCTACCACAGACTGGAACCGGATACCTTTTTCGATATCTTATTCACCACCACAAGCAGGAAAAAATTTATTGCGTTGTTAAACAGCCCTATGGCCGCCGAGTAGCTGTACTGCTGCTGTTTCAGGCCGATTTTATAAACATAGGTGGAGATCACCTCCGCCGTGGTAAGATTCAGATCATTCTGCATCAGATATACTTTTTCATAGCCTACGCTCATAATGTTTCCTGCGTTCATGATAAGCAGTATAACCATCGTAGGCATAATGGCGGGCAAATCAATATGGATAATCCGCTTCAGCTTGTTCGCCCCATCCACCATGGCCGCCTCATGCAGCTCCTGATCCACGCCGGCCAACGCTGCCAGATAAATTATGGAGCTCCAGCCCATATTCTGCCAGATCCCCGACCAGACATAAAGATGTGCAAAGGCTGAGGCGCTGCCCATATAATACAGGTCATCCGGTCCTCCCAGCATAGCAATCAGATGATTTAAAAACCCCGATCTGGGAGAGAGGAAAACCGACATCATACCGACCAGAATTACTGTGGAAATAAAGTGCGGCATATAGGTTATCGTCTGTGTCAGTTTTTTGAATCTGGTACTTTTTACACTGTTTATCATAAGTGCAAGCACTATGGGGATAGGGAAGCCTACCACCAGGGAATAGAGGCTCACCACCAGTGTATTCTTCACTATCTGCCAGAAACGGGGCAGATGGAAAAAGGTCTGGAACCATTTTAAACCCACCCAGTTGCTCCCCATTATCCCTTTCCCCGGCGAATAATCCTGAAAGGCCATTAGTACGCCATACATCGGCGCATAGCAGAATATTCCTATAAATACCACGGCGGGAACCAGAAACAGGTACAGACACCAGTTTCTCTTCATCAGTTTCCAGGTCTGGTTCTTTTTTCTGCTATTCATGGCAGCTACTGTCTTTTTCATTTTTATACCTCCCGCATACCGCAGGCTTTCCTGCGATATAGTATCCATCCATAGTTGAAAGGACTTACAAACGTTTCCTCCCAGGCCTTTCCGCTTGTGCATACTATTATTTTAATGTGCCGGAGCCTTTTCTTCTTGTAAAATTTTAGTGATTTCTGGTAATAAATTCACTTTTTGTGTTATAGTAAGGAAATATAGATATGGTTAGGGCCCGCATTGAAAAAGGAAAGGAATTTTTTTTATGAAATTTTTAGACTATCCGGAGCAGCAAAGACATGGAAGCCAGGACTTCCCCTATTTTTTCTACCATGTTACTTATATTCATCCCCGCTACACCATGCCTTATCACTGGCATCCCCTCTGTGAAATCGTCCATGTTTTCTCCGGGCATTTCCGGCTGCAGCTGGAAGATTGTGAACTGCTGCTTTCTCCCGGAGACAGCGCTTTTATTTCCTCAGGCGTCACCCACGGCGGCGCGCCCCTGGAAGCACAAAGCTGCTGTTATGAATGCCTGCTGATGGATCTGGATACTATTTTTCAGTCCGGCTCATCCACCAGAGTTTATGAACATAAAATCTTCGACCTTCTGAACCAGAAAATACTTATCCATAATTATTTTCCTGCAGCATGCACGCAAATCAACGATATTCTCTGCAGTATGCTGGATTTGCTGCGTTTCAAGCCTGAGGGCTATACGCTTCTTTTGCAGGGCTATACCTTCCTGCTGTTCGGCCAGCTTTTCCAGAACCATTTTTATTCCGAAGCACCCGCTCTCAGCACCCAGAAAAAAGTGCTGCATCTGAAGGATGTGCTTACCTTTATAGATGAGCACTATGCGGAAGATATCCGGCTTTCCGACCTTGCCGCCTGCGCAAATATGAACGGCAATTATTTCTGCCGCTATTTCCGGGAGCTGACCCACCGCACACCACTGGATTACCTGAATTATTACCGTGTGGAGGCCGCCTGCGAGCAGCTGTCTTATACGAATAAAACGATTACGGAAATCGCTTTTGACTGCGGTTTCCACGATGCCAGCTATTTTGTAAAGGTTTTCAAACGTTATAAAAATATCACGCCTTCCGAATACACACGAGCTGATTTTTAGGCGCAAAAAAGCTCCGGCGGGCCACGCAATCCCATGGCCTCCGGAGCATCCATAATCTGAAACAGTTTTTCTATTGTTTCCCCTATTTCACATCAACTGTACATTCCGCTTTGCTTTCCACCCCCAACACGCCTATCCGCACCGTGCCGGTCTTCCCCACCGTCCTGATCCAGAAGGAGGATACGCCTCCGGTAAGGGGGAACCGCGCAGGGCCCAGCAGCCTGGCAGGGCCGTCCAGTTGGATTTCCACACATTCCTGGGTAAAGGGCAGCAGATTTCCCATATTGTCCACCGCCTTCACCGTAATACGGGTGGCGTCATAGGTATCGCCGTCTGCGTACAGGACGGAATCGTCAGCCCTGGCGGTGATTCCGGCGGCATACCGGCTTTCTCCCACTTTCCTTCTGCATACAATGCGGTCCCCAAGCCATCCCTCCAGCACCAGGTTGTTTTCCGTTTCTCCCCAGCCGCCTGCGGATTTGATCACCATGCCGATAAGCCCCGATATTTCCCTGTTGTAACGCGCCGCCAGCCCGGAAAGGAATATATAATCCTCCTGCTGCATGGCGGTAAGCGTCCCTTCAGTCACCTTCTTTTCCAGGAATGCGGTAAGTCCCCTTCTGTCTTCTTCGGAGAAATCAGCCAGCAGCTCTTCCTCCATCAAATGGAAAATCATGACGGGAGGGTGCTTCAGATGGGGGAATTCCTCCTTGCGTGGATAAAAATCCGATACCTTTTTCCCATTTTTATAAACCCTCACATAATCACAGTTGGTCAGGATATAAAAGGGCACCATGCCTCCTCCGTCCCTTTCCCCACGGCTTACCAGCGTAACAGGCTCAAGCACCGGTTCCTTCTCCGGTTCCTTCTGTGACGCATAGGCAAAGGCCGCGTATTTGGGGTTCCTGAACATATCAAAAACGCCGTGATAACAGATTTTATCCCCTGAACCGAAACTGCCGTGGGTATTATAGTCAAAAGCGCACCAGCTGATGCCGCCTGCCAGATCCTCCCGGCCCAGGCTTTCGTTTATCACCCGCAGATGCCGCAGCGCATGTTCCGTCAGCCGCGCCTCCTGGTCAAAACGCTTTGTGGGGTACATATGCCCGTTGCTCTCCGTCACAAGCAGGGGCACCGCCCTGTCCAGCCCTGTGGTTTCCTTCTGCGGCCGGAATACCGTTTTTCCCCCGTCATGGGTAAAATCATTATAGGTATACACATCCTCCAAAAGCTCGCTTCGCTGAATATACCTGGTTCCTCCGGTCTGCCGCCCCGGATCCATGGCGCGGGCCAGCGCATTGGTCCTTTCGTAAAAGGAATGATCATCCTGGGATTCATTGATCCTTACGCCCCACAAAATAATGGAGGGCCGGTTATAATCCCGCGTGATCATAGCCTTCAAATCCTCCAGGGAATGCTGCTTCCAATCCTCATCCCCGATGTGCTGCCAGCCCGGAATCTCCTCCATTACCAGCAGTCCCAGCTCGTCGCAGGCATCCAGGAAATGCCTGGACTGGGGATAATGGCTGGTGCGAACCACATTGCAGCCCAGCTCCCGGCGCAGAAGCTGCGCATCCCGGCGCTGTATCCGCTCCGGCATGGCATAGCCCACATAGGGCCATGACTGATGGCGGTTCAGGCCGATGAGTTTGCATTTCACGCCGTTCAGGAAAAATCCTTCCGGTGTAAACCGGGCCTGCCTGAAGCCCAAACGGCTGCTGCTCAGGCTGACGCAGCTTCCGCTCTCCTTCTCCTTCAGCTTTGTAAAGGACCGGATGCTGCGTATCCCATAAGGAAATATCCGTAAGCCCTTCAAGAGCCGCCGGGATTTTCTGTGTGCCGGGCTTCAGGGAAATCTCTCCCTCCCAATTCCCGGCCACGCTGTTCTCCGGGGAAAACAGCGTAAGCTCCAAAATTCCCTCCCAGGCATGGTCGCAAGTAATATCACATGCGCAGCGTAAGGTTTTCACCTCCTCCAGCGGATCAGGGCAGTCAAGCCACAGTCGCTCCAGCCGCACCGGCCCTGCGGCGTACAGCCATACCTCCCGGTAAATGCCGCCGTAGGTCAGATAATCCACCACATTCCCAAAGGGAGGGATGCCTCCCAGCTCCCTGGAATCCACGCGGACGACAAGTATGTTTTCCTCCCCAAAGCGCACTGCCCCGGTAAGCTCCACGGTAAAGGGCGTATAGCCGCCCTCATGCCTGCCCGCCAAAATCCCGTTGCAGTAAACATCACAGGCCAGCATGACTCCCTCAAATTCCAGAAAAATAGATTTTCCCTGCCACTCTTCCGGGATTTCCAGCAGCTTCTTATAGCAGCTGACGAACTGATATTCAGTTTCACTGAAATAATTCAGGGGAAGCATCTTATTGGTATGGGGCAGATCCACCGTCTCATACCCCACGGCCTCCAGTGTGCATTTTATGTCCTCCGGCACAAAATCCGGTTTGTAAAGCCAGTTATAGTTCAGCGGAATTTTCTGCTGCATTTTCCTCCTCCATTTCCGAAAGGCCGGCTTTGCTTCCGCCGCCGGCCTTTCTTACCTATACATTCCTATATGTATACAATACCCTATTTTCAGTTATTTGTCCCGTTTTCCTTTTCCGCCCTGCGTTCCTTCAGCTCGGCTACAATCTTCGCATGGCGTTCCTCAGTCAGAGTATAGAAGAACATAGGAATCGCCCCAATCATCATAACGATGCCGGGCAGGAATGATACCACAAAATGAAAGGCATTCATGGTATGTTCGGTCTGCTCTACATTGGGCACATAGCCTGTCATGGACAGAACCACGGCAACAGCCACGCCTACCAGCGCGGAAGCGATTTTGGTGATGAGGGTACGGGTGGAGG
>OBZG01000822.1_pt1 | contig 16090 bp, 11 predicted proteins | sample 1550701 | NCBI WGS metagenome assembly OBZG01 (sample SAMEA2580229, study PRJEB22360) | human gut metagenome | biome: human gut; feature: human-associated habitat; material: faeces | place: Denmark | collected 2008/2010
CTGCCAGCTGCCACAAGTTCTTCATTCAGGTCTTCGTAATCCAGAGCATCCACAAGTGTGCCGGGCAGATATTCGGTATCACCGCTGTCTTCCACACGCACCTTCTTCAGCATCTGACGAACGATAACCTCGATATGCTTATCGCTGATATCAACACCCTGGAGGCGGTATACACGCTGTACTTCACGGAGCATGTAGTCCTGTACTGCACGGATACCCTTGATCTTCAACAGATCGTGGGGGTTAACGCTACCTTCGGTCAGTTCATCACCAGCCTCAAGTATCTGGCCGTCCATAACCTTGATTCTGGAACCGTAAGGGATCAGATAGGCTTTGGATTCGCCTGTTTCACTGTTGGTTATGATAACTTCACGTTTTTTCTTTGTATCCTTAATGGCCGCCACACCGCCGAACTCTGCGATAATCGCAAGTCCCTTGGGCTTTCTGGCCTCAAAAAGCTCCTCGACACGGGGAAGACCCTGTGTGATATCGTCACCGGCAACACCGCCCGTATGGAAGGTACGCATGGTCAGCTGGGTACCGGGCTCACCAATTGACTGTGCAGCGATGATTCCGACTGCTTCACCAACCTGCACCGCTTCACCGGTAGCCATGTTGGCTCCGTAGCACTTGGCGCAGATTCCGTTTCTGGAACGGCAGCTCAATATAGTACGGATTTTCACGCTCTCCACAGGTTCACCCTTATCATTTACGCCAACGCTGAGAATTCTCTCCGCACGGCTGGGAGTGATCATGTGGTTCTTCTTAACAATGACATTACCATCGCGATCCTTGATTTCCTCACAGGAAACCCTGCCGGTAATTCTGTCCTTCAGGCCTTCGATGGTTTCTTTTCCATCCATGAAAGCCTTAACTTCCATGCCTGGAATTTCCGGTCTGTCTTCACAGCAGTCCAGTTCACGGATAATCAGCTCCTGTGATACGTCAACCATACGTCTGGTCAGGTATCCGGAGTCAGCGGTACGCAGAGCCGTATCGGACAGACCCTTACGTGCGCCGTGCGCGGACATGAAGTATTCCAGTACGTCCAGACCTTCACGGAAGTTTGATTTGATGGGCAGTTCGATGGTACGGCCGGTTGTATCGGCCATCAGTCCACGCATACCTGCCAGCTGCTTGATCTGCTGGTTGGAACCACGGGCACCTGAGTCGGCCATCATGAAAATATTGTTGTATTTATCCAGTCCTGCAAGCAGAACGTCCGTCAGCTCTTTATCCGTCTCATTCCAGGTCTCCACAACCGCACGGTAACGCTCTTCCTCTGTGATAAGGCCGCGGCGGAAGTTCTGTGAAATACGGTCAACGGTAGCCTGCGCTTCTGCCAGCATTTCCGGCTTCTTTTCAGGAACGGTCATGTCGGAAATGGAAACCGTCATGGCTGCCCTTGTAGAATATTTGTAGCCGGTTGCCTTGATATCATCCAGCACCTCAGCCATTCTGGAGGAACCATGGATATTGATAACCTTTTCCAGAATCTGCTTCAGCCCCTTCTTGCTTACGTGGAAATCAACCTCCAGCTTCAGGGCATTTTCCGGAACGCTTCTGTCCACAAAGCCCAGATCCTGAGGAAGGACTTCATTGAAAATAAAACGGCCCAGCGTAGATTCTACGATATCAGACATTTCAGTGCCGTCAGGCATCTGCTTTGTAATTTTAACTTTAATTCTTGAATGCAGGGTCAGCGCCTGGTTTTCATAAGCCAGAATTGCTTCATTCAGGCTCTTAAAGCACTTTCCTTCGCCCTTGGCCCCGGGTCTTTCCTGTGTCAGGTAATAGATACCAAGTACCATATCCTGGGAAGGAACGGCAACAGGGCCGCCATCGGAGGGCTTCAGCAGGTTATTGGGTGAAAGAAGCATAAAACGGCACTCTGCCTGCGCTTCCACGGAAAGAGGAAGATGCACAGCCATCTGGTCACCGTCGAAGTCCGCATTGAAAGCCGTACAAACAAGCGGATGCAGCTTGATAGCCTTACCTTCCACCAGGATGGGTTCAAACGCCTGAATACCCAGTCTGTGCAGTGTAGGGGCGCGGTTCAGCATAACGGGATGCTCTTTGATAACATCCTCCAGAACGTCCCATACCTGAGAATCCAGTCTTTCCACCAGCTTCTTGGCATTTTTAATATTCTGGGAAATGCCTCTGGCCACCAGTTCCTTCATAACGAAGGGCTTAAACAGCTCAATTGCCATCTCCTTAGGCAGACCACACTGATAAATTTTCAGTTCGGGACCTACGACGATAACGCTTCGTCCGGAATAGTCAACACGCTTACCCAACAGGTTCTGACGGAAACGGCCGGACTTACCTTTAAGCATGTCGGAAAGGGATTTGAGCGCCCTGTTTCCGGGTCCTGTTACCGGACGGCCTCTTCTGCCGTTGTCGATCAGGGCATCAACGGCTTCCTGAAGCATTCTCTTTTCATTACGGACGATAATATCCGGAGCGCCAAGCTCCAGTAGTCTTTTCAGACGGTTATTTCTGTTGATAATCCTGCGGTACAGGTCGTTTAAGTCGGAGGTCGCAAAACGTCCGCCGTCCAGCTGTACCATAGGACGAAGATCCGGAGGAATTACCGGGATGGCATCCAGAATCATCCACTCCGGACGGTTGCCGGATTCGCGGAAAGCTTCCACAACCTCAAGACGCTTGATTATTCTCGCACGCTTCTGGCCGGTTGACTCATTCAGCCCTGTTTTCAGTTCTTCGGATTCTTTTTCAAGGTCAATAGCTTCCAGCAGCTCTTTGATGGACTCGGCGCCCATGCCCGCCCGGAATTTATTTCCCCAGGTTTCCCTTGCGTCCTGGTATTCCTTTTCGGAAAGCACCTGCTTGTATTCCAGGTTGCTTTCGCCGCGGTCAAGTACGATATAGGAAGCAAAGTAAAGTACCTTTTCCAGCACTCTGGGGGAAAGATCCAGAATCAGTCCCATACGGCTGGGGATACCTTTAAAATACCAGATATGGGAAACCGGCGCAGCCAGTTCGATATGTCCCATACGCTCACGGCGGACGCTGGACTTGGTAACCTCAACACCGCATCTGTCGCAGACAACACCTTTGTATCTTATTTTCTTGTATTTACCGCAGTGACATTCCCAGTCCTTGGTAGGCCCGAAAATACGTTCACAGAACAGGCCGTCTCTTTCCGGCTTCAGCGTTCTGTAATTGATGGTTTCGGGCTTCTGTACCTCACCTCTGGACCAGTCCCTGATCTTTTCAGGAGAAGCCAGGCCGATTTTGATGGCATCGAACGTCATCGGCTGATATACTTCATTTTTTGTAGTTGTTTCAGACATTGTGCACTCCTTCCAAAACTATTCCGGATGAACGGGCCTGCCCTGCGCAGGCCGTTCATTTTCCATACAGATGCAGATTATTCCTCGATTTCCTCGAAATTCTCATCTATATCGAATTCCAGGTCATCTTCAGGCTCCTCTTCTTCAGCAGTCACCAGTTCTCCGCTCTTATCGTCGAATTCCTGATGCTGGTAACCGAGTTCGCCAAGAGAATCTTTTTCATACTTCTCATAACCTTTGGAGTCACCTTCGATTTCGTAGCGGTAATCCGTATCACCGTAGTCCACCGTTTCCATGATTTCCACTTCCGTATTGTCCTCACGCAGAACCTTAACATCCAGCGCAAGAGACTGCAGCTCCTTCAGCAGAACCTTGAAGGATTCCGGAATGCCGGGCTCAGGGATATTTTCACCCTTGATAATGGCTTCGTAAGTCTTCACACGTCCCACGACATCGTCGGACTTCACTGTCAGGATTTCCTGCAGAGTGTAAGCAGCGCCGTATGCTTCCAGCGCCCAAACTTCCATTTCCCCGAAACGCTGGCCGCCGAACTGGGCTTTACCGCCCAGAGGCTGCGGTGGTTCCAAGGGATAAAGGCCGGTGGAACGCGCATGGATCTTATCGTCTACCAGATGGTGCAGCTTCAGGTAATGCATGTGTCCGATTGTTACCGGGCTGTCAAAATACTCTCCGGTACGGCCGTCACGAAGCCTTACCTTTCCGTCCCTGCTGATGGGCACGCCCTTCCAGAGTTCTCTGTGATCTCTGTTCAGAGACAGGTACTGGAATACTTCAGGACGCAGCTCATCTTTATGCTTTGCTTCAAATTCTTCCCATTCCAGGTTCACGTAATCGTTTGCCAGGTCAAGGGTATCCATAATATCATTTTCATTGGCGCCGTCAAATACCGGTGTTGCCACGTTAAAGCCCAGGGCCTTGGCTGCCAGGGACAGATGGATTTCCAGTACCTGTCCGATATTCATACGGGAAGGCACGCCCAGAGGATTCAGTACGATATCAAGCGGGCGTCCGTTGGGCAGGTAAGGCATATCCTCCACGGGAAGCACACGGGAAACAACACCCTTGTTGCCGTGACGGCCTGCCATCTTGTCACCTACGGAAATCTTTCTCTTCTGTGCGATGTAAATACGCACTGCCTGATTCACACCGGGAGAAAGCTCATCGCCGTTTTCCCTCGTAAATACCTTGGCATCCACAATAATGCCGTATTCGCCGTGAGGCACCTTCAGGGACGTATCCCTTACTTCTCTTGCCTTCTCACCGAAAATGGCACGCAGAAGCCTTTCTTCAGCCGTCAGTTCGGTTTCTCCCTTGGGAGTTACCTTGCCCACAAGGATATCGCCTGCACGGACCTCTGCGCCGATGCGGATAATTCCTCTGTCGTCCAGATCCTTCAGGGCTTCATCACCAACGCCGGGAACGTCTCTTGTGATTTCTTCCGGCCCCAGCTTTGTGTCTCTGGCTTCCGCTTCGTATTCTTCAATATGGACGGAGGTATATACATCCTCCTGTACCAGTCTCTCACTTAAAAGAACAGCATCCTCGTAATTGTAACCTTCCCAGGTCATGAAACCGATGAGAGGGTTCTTGCCCAGCGCCAGCTCGCCTTCTGAAGTGGAAGGGCCGTCTGCGATTACCTGGCCCGCGGAAACATGGTTGCCCTTGAATACGATGGGTCTCTGGTTGTAGCAGTTGCTCTGGTTGCTTCGTGAAAACTTCGTAAGATGGTATTCAACCTTCTCACCGTCATCACAGGTCATCTTGATCAGGTTGGAGGATACATAGTCGATAATACCGGGCTTTCTGGCAACAACGCAGACACCTGAGTCAACGGCTGCCTTCACTTCCATACCGGTTCCTACCGCCGGCGCTTCCGTGGTGAGCAGCGGCACCGCCTGACGCTGCATGTTGGATCCCATCAGCGCACGGTTGGCATCGTCGTTTTCCAGGAAAGGAATGAGGGCTGTAGCTACGGAGAACACCATCTTGGGAGATACATCCATGTAATCAAACATGGTCTTGGGATATTCCTGCGTCTCTTCACGGTAACGGCCGGATACGGTATTTCTTACGAAATGCCCTTCCGCATCCAGGGCCTCGTTCGCCTGTGCCACATGGTAATTATCTTCTTCATCAGCTGTCATATAGACAACATCCTCGGTAACCCTGGGATTCATCGGGTCCGTTTTATCAATCTTACGGTAGGGTGCTTCCACGAAACCGTATTCGTTAATTCTTGCATAACATGCCAGAGAGTTGATCAGACCGATGTTGGGTCCTTCAGGCGTCTCGATAGGGCACATCCTTCCGTAATGGGAGTAATGTACGTCACGTACCTCGAATCCGGCACGGTCACGGCTCAAACCGCCGGGTCCCAATGCGGACAGACGTCTCTTATGGGTCAGCTCGCCCAGCGGGTTGTTCTGATCCATGAACTGGGACAGCTGGGAGGAACCGAAGAATTCCTTCACGGCAGCCTGTACCGGTTTAATGTTGATCAGAACCTGCGGAGAAATTTCTTCCGCATCATGCGTGGTCATTCTTTCACGGACCACTCTTTCCATTCTGGACAGACCGATACGGTACTGGTTCTGGAGCAGCTCGCCCACAGCCCTGATACGCCTGTTGCCCAGATGGTCGATATCGTCATCGTTGCCGATGCCGTATTCCAGATGGATGTTATAATTAATGGAAGCGATGATATCTTCCTTCGTAATATGCTTCGGGATCAGCTCATGGATGTTCTTCCGGATGGCCTCTGCCAGCTCTTCCGGATCCGCAGAATACTCTTCCAGGATCTGCGCCAGGACAGGATAATATACCAGCTCGGTAACGCCCAGTTCTTTTGGATCACAGTCCACATAATGTGTGATGTCAACCATCATGCTGGAGAGCACCTTTACATTGCGCTCCTCTGTCTCAATATATACAAAAGGAACCGCACTGTTCTGGATGGTGTCCGCCAGTTCGGCCGTCACCTTGGTTCCCGCTGCGGCAAGAAGCTCTCCTGTTGTGGTGTCAATCACATCCTCAGCCAGGATATGGCCGCGGATTCTGTTTCTGAGCATCAGCTTCTTGTTGAATTTATATCTGCCGACTTTCGCCAAATCATATCTTCTGGGGTCGAAGAACATGGCATTGATTAAGCTCTCCGCGCTTTCCACGCTGAGAGGCTCGCCGGGACGTATTTTCTTATATAACTCTAACAGACCCTCCTGATAGTTCTCAGCAGTGTCCTTGGCAAAACTCGCTTCAATCTTGGGTTCATCACCAAACAGTTCTCTGATTTCATCATTGGTACCGACACCCAGCGCACGAATCAGAACCGTGATCGGGACTTTCCTCGTCCTGTCCACACGAACGTAGAAAACGTCGTTGGAATCCGTCTCGTATTCCAGCCACGCACCACGGTTGGGGATCACCGTACAGCTGTAAAGCCTCTTACCGATCTTATCATGGCCGATTCCATAATAAATACCGGGGGAACGAACAAGCTGGCTGACGATAACACGTTCTGCGCCGTTAATAACGAAGGTTCCTGTCTCAGTCATCAAGGGCAGATCGCCCATGAAGATTTCATGCTCTGTAATCTCTTCTTTTTCTTTATTGTAAAGACGTACCTTAACCTTTAAGGGGGCCGCAAATGTGGCGTCTCTTTCCTTACATTTCTCGATAGAATACTTCACATCGTCTTCGCACAGTTCGAAATCCACGAATTCCAGGCTTAAATGGCCACTGTAATCTTCTATTGGAGAGATATCGTCAAAGACCTCTTTCAGGCCTTCATCGAGGAACCACTGATAGGAATTCTTCTGAACTTCAATCAGGTTCGGCATCTCCAAAACTTCCTTCTGCCGTGAATAACTCATACGCATGTTCTTGCCGGTGGCAATTGGACGTATTCTGTTCTTTTCCATTGACATTTCACCCCGTTCTTATGATTTGTTTGCCATTCGTTCCCAAGGAGGCACTTCTTTACCGCAGAAAAACCTGATGTCACACCCTCTGAATGGCAAACGAATAGGCGGCCGCAGGCAGTAATGTAACCCGCCAACAGGCAGCTTGATATTAGTTTATCGGTTTTACGCACAAAAATAGCATAACTTACCACAATAGTGCACTATCCATTCTACTACAAGAAAAAAGGGAAGTCAACCAAAATTTTTGTAATATTGTGGATAAATAAAAAGAAACCTCTGCCGTGCTGGCATAAAGCAGCAGGCAAAGGTTCCTGACAAGTCATTTCGTTTTCGAAAGATACTCCGATTATTTAAGAGTAACTTTAGCGCCTTCAGCTTCCAGTTTAGCTTTGATGTCATCAGCATCCTGCTTGGAAGCAGCTTCCTTAACAACCTTGGGAGCGCCGTCAACAACGTCCTTAGCTTCTTTCAGGCCAAGACCGGTTACTTCACGAACAACTTTGATAACCTTAACCTTGTTAGGGCCAACTTCTGTCAGCTCTACGTCGAATTCTGTCTTCTCTTCAGCTGCTTCAGCTGCGCCGGCACCTGCTGCTGCAACTACAACGCCTGCTGCTGCGGATACACCGAATTCTTCTTCACATGCTTTTACAAGATCATTTAATTCTAATACGGATAATTCTTTGATTGCATCAATAATTTCCTGAGTGGATAATTTAGCCATTTTATTTTACCTCCATTTAATTTGTTTAAAATTGATTTATCTGCTAATGTACTGATTATTCAGCAGTTTCAGGTGCAGCTTCTGCTGCGGGTGCCTCTGCTGCTTCTTCCTGTGCTGCGGGTGCTTCGCATGCTCCGGCGCCGCCTTTTTCAGCCAGCTGCTTCATAACGCGTGCAAAGTTGGTAATAGGAGACTGGATGCTTCCAAGCAGTTTGGAGAGCAGTTCGTCTCTGGAAGGAATCAGGGAGATTTCCGCCATTCCCTTCGCATCATACATAGTGCCTTCTACTACGCCGGCTTTGATTTCAAGCTTGTTTGCAGTCTTTGCAAATTTAGCAAGTTCTCTGGCGGGTGCGGTAGCATCCGTATTGGAAATTGCAATTGCGCTGGGTCCTTCCAGGAAAGGTGCCAGTGCTTCAAAGTCTGTTCCCTTGAAAGCAAAGTTCATCATTGTGTTCTTGTAAACTTTGTAGTTGATTCCCGCTTCACGAAGCTGTTTACGAAGAGCTGTATCCTGTTCTACGGTAAGTCCGCGGTAGTCAACCAGTACGACTGACTGCGCATCCTTAATCGCTTCGGAAATCTCTGCAACTACAGGTGCTTTAAGTTCAACCTTTGCCATTTCTTTACCTCCTTATAGATTTTTCTGAAAACAAGTTCAGTGCCGAAAAGGAGTTTACGCCGGTGCCGTCAGCCTGAGCTGCAGCCGGATATAAAAAAACCTCTCTGCGAAGACACAGAGAGGATAAGTTACGGATAAACCGTTACAATCGTCAACTCTTTTCCTCGGCAGGCGCTGTTTTCTTATACCGGAATACCGGTACCTGCTGTCTTCGGCATGGCCGCTTGTGACCTTTCTCAGACTATCACATGCTGTAATGTTTGTCAACATTTTTTTGCGTTTTATATTGACACTTTTTTTGAATGAATTTATTGTGCTTTATTTTTCCATCAGCTTCAGACAACAGGGGCCTCAGGTACAAGGCCTGTGGCTTTTTCAAAAGCCTGCGCCCATTCGGCAGTGCGGTAAAATACAAGCGCTCCCTGCCCGTTATCCCCGATGACATAAAAACGCTCCGCCGCATCCGTCTGTTCCAGCAACCCGTTGAATACCCCAAGGATATCCGGATCGATCCAGTCATACTCCACATCCATATCCCAGGAGCAGCTACGCCCTTTCCACAGAAGCTTAATCGTTATGCTTCCGCTGCCGGCTTCCCAATCTATATTTTCGGTATCCTCCGAGATCTCCGTCACATCCTCCAGCGGGCTGTCCCCGGCAAGCGCCAGCATTCCCTCCAGCACCTCCGTATAATCGTTGCTGATATCCCAGCCTTCAAAATCAAACCAGAACACCTCCTCCGGATAACCGGAAATCCGGCCGTTTTCATCCCTGGAAGGCACGCCCAGCTCAGTCAGCAGCCAGGTATAGGGATAGCCTTCCACATACACACGTGTCATGTCATCCTCCATCACCCCGCGCACCCTGTCCGCCAGCTGATCCGTGATGGAAAATCCAAGGGAACGAAGCGTCTCTACCTGTCCGTCCAGCGGCACATAATCAGGATAGTCCGCAGGATCAAAGGCTTGCGTCCATTCATTATCCGCATAGGCGGCCGCTTCTTTCTGCGCTTCCGCCCGCTGTCTGTCTCTGGCAAAGCCGCTCCAGATCCCGACTGCAAACATGGCCAGCAGCACAAAGGCCAGGCCTACGTAAAAAAACCAGCCCGGCAGATATTTCATGCGTTTTGACGGCAGGCCGGCAATCCCCCTGCTTTCACAGAACCTGCACATGGCTTCCGCCTGCTGATAGCTTTGAATCCCTTCCTTCAGAATCGGTATGAACTGAACTTTATTCTTCTTAAACAGAAAAAATTCTTCATCGGTTTCCACCAGCCAGCCGAATTCCTCCCACTTAAGGAAGCTCCTGCTCCGGCCCGCCATGATCTGTATGACGCCTTCCTCCATTAAATGAAGTTCCCAGACGCCGTAAATATCGTTCTGAAGGGTACCGTTCCTCACCTGTTTGCGGATAGTTTTTTCCGGGTCCGACTTCCACCGAAACAGCATAAGGAAAACAAGCATGAGAAACAGCGCCGCCGGAAACACGGGCGTATGGTCGCCAGACCTGAAAAACCAGAATAAGGCTGCCACGGCAAATACAACGCCATATGCGCCAAGAAAGGTCTTCATATTCTGCGGGAAGCCAAGCGTTCCGGAATTGATGGTCATTAAGGCATTCTTATAAATGGAAATCCACTTTTCCTCATCCACCGGAAATGTAAAGGAAAACACAGCGCCTGTCTGCGGCTGTCGCCCCATTCCGGCACTCCAGCCTGCGGCAGGGTTTTCCGGTTTTCCGAAAAGCTCCCGGAACCGTTCCAGCTCCCCGGCGTTTTCAAACACACGCAAAGGCAGGGGATACCATACAATCTGCCTTTTCGACTGGGAATACCCCAGCATGAGAAGTTTTTTGCTTTTTACTATAATATTGATGCGGCTGCAGGGTATTTCCCCTGCGCCGCACGCACTGCTTTTCAGCAGGCCGTCCTCCACCCACAGAATCCGTTTTTCCAGGAAATGTTCCTTTTCCAGGAAGCGGCAGGTGCGAAACATATCAACTCCCAGCGCCGCCGCAAACAAAAACAGGATAACAACGCTGAAGGCCGGGCTGATAAACGCTTCCAGCACGCAAAGCAGCAGGAGAATCACCCAGACACGGCCCCGTCTGCGATATTGCTCCAGAACCGCCCGTATGGAAAATTCCTTCAGTTCTTTTTTGGTGAAACAAAAAGTATATCGGTTCATCCGGCCTCCTGTACTGTCAGTTAAAAACTAGTGTTATTCCCGAAATACGGATCTGCCTGCTCTGCGTTAATGGCAGGATTATACTTAAGATTCAGGAATTCAGTAAAATTTTTCTGGAAACTGGTTTCCAGCTCCTTGGTATAGCCCACGATCATATGCGGCTGTTCCTCGGCATAGTATTTCAGCGCCTCATGTGCTTCATCCTCAGAAAGGTTGATGGAGATCATTTTCTTTGCCATATTAAAAACGCGGAGCTGGCTGACGCTGTATTTTCCCGTCTGCTTGAAATAATAGCCCCATACCAGATCCCTGTTGGCCAGTATGTTCGCCTTGGGTCCCTCTACGTAAACCGTCCATTTCCTGCCAACCCACGTATTCTTTCCTATCGGATGGGCCTGGGCGAAATCCGCTTCAATTGCAGCCAGGGATACGGAAGGGTTATTGTGCAGGTAGGTATTGATTTTGCCCGCATACCTGTTGCTGAAAATACCAACAACATTAACGATGAAATAAATCAGAAGGAGGAGCGCCGCCGCCATGCATACCCAGAAGAATACCACCGACTGTCCTCCAATTTTGGCGGTGTCAATTGTATAAAGGTAAACCACGTCATAGCTGCTTTCCTCGATGCCCATCTCAGTTAATGTTTCTTTGTAATACCTCTCAAGCTGTGATTCCAGCTTCGTCCATGTACCGGTTACCTTCAGCGTTGCCGGAGGAGCCACCGTATTGGTTTCATCGCCCCAGTAATTCCAGGTATCGTCAATCAGGTCATAAAGCTCGTTTTTCTGGCTCTTTTTCATATAAATACTATAGTAATACCAGATGGAAGAATTGTTTTCATAATCATCAACCGCATTGAAAACAATATAGCTGTTTCCATCCACCGAGGTGCTTTTGGAACCGGTTTTGGTATTTGTCGTTGTGGTGGTGTGCTCCACATAATCCGTAAGGAAATTTTCCACCTCAATCGTTACGTATTTCCCCTCATACTGCTCAGGATCGGCGGTTACGTCAAGTTCGGTGGGACCGGTAATCACATCAAAAACAGCGAATTTAGTCAGGGCCAGAAGGCCGATGACAATAACGATAGATATAATAGCTCTTATCGTCAAGGATTTTCTTGACTTTTTCTTCAGTATGTCCAACATTTTCTCTTCCCTCGTATTTCTCTAGTTTTCCGGAACAGCAACATAGCCTTCCTCATCTATCTGCACCTTTGGTGACAGGCTGCGCATATGGCCGATGACTCTGGCTTTTTCTGTTCCCTCGTGTATTGTTGTCCTGCAGTCCTTCTGCAGAGCCGGGATAAACTGGAAGCTTTTCAGGCTGCCCGATTCCTCATCCAGGATCGCCCTTACAAGACAGGTGTCCTGTGTTTTGGAGTTAAAAAGGAAATTGCCCAGGCTGTAGATAACCGGCGTATTCCCAATATAGTCTATCCCCTGAAGGACATGGGGATGGTCGCCTATAATCAAATCTGCCCCGGCAGCCGCAATCCGGGGCGCCTGTTCCTTTTGCGCCCAGTCCAGCTCGGTGGTGCTTTCCGTTCCCCAGTGAATGTAGACAACCACAAAATCGCTGTTTGCTTTTGCTTCCGAAACAGCCTGAAGCAGCATGTCCACATCCCTGCACCGGAATACACCGGGAGAGGTTTCCGTGGCCCCTTTGGTGTCGGGGTTGTCCACTCTTTCTATCTGTGTTGCGGAAAGAAAGGCAATTTTTAAATCTCCGGCGATATAGTAGACGGGCCGCACCGCCTCCGCCAGATTCCTGCCCGCCCCTGCATAGGGCATCCCGATGGACTGCAGCGTATCAAGCGTATCCGTCAGGGAAACCTCGCCGTAATCGTAGGCGTGGTTGTTGGCAAGGGACACCAGATCCGCCCCCATGTCATGCAGAAGCGACGCATGGGCCGGATCGGCCCGGAAGGTGAAGGTCTTTCCCGGAGTGGGCGCGCCTCTTTTGGTATAGGTAAATTCATTGTTCACCATGAAAATATCCGCGTCCCGCATCACTCCCAGCAGTCCGGAATCAATGCTTCCTTCAATCCCCTGTCCTCTGCTCTTCATTTTGGCCATAATGCTGTAGCCGTCATCAAACAGAATATCGCCGGCAAAAACAAGGGATACCTCGCCTTCAGCCGCAGGCGTTATGTTATAGATGTTCTGCTGTGCCATAAGCTCCGGGTTATTGAGGATACCCGCATACTTCCCCTGTTCTGTTTCTGCGGCCGCTTCCGTTTCCGCGTCATTTCCGCCAAACAGCGTGAACACTTCACCCTCCACGGTCACAGCCGCCAGAACCATTCCCCTGTTTCCCAAAAAAGCCCAGCTCACAAGCAATACCACGCTGCCCACGGCAATGGTGATGAGCATAGTCAGCAAAAAGATGCTTACTCTCCCGTTCCTTCTTCTCTTTCTTTTCCCCGCCATGCCCATCACCTTCTTTCTTTTCTGCAGTACAGTCCCCCTCTGTACCTCAGTCTTTCTTTCCATGCTATTATTATCAGGGGTAAACGCCATTACGTCAAGCCTGTAAAATTCTGCCGCACATATTTCTCCGGGAACAAAAAAGCGCAGCCGTTCAATCCGGCTGCGCCTGTTTCTTCATCTATAAAATTAATATTTAGCAACAGATACCTTTACGCCAGGGCCCATTGTGGAAGCCAGGGTGATGCTTCTTAAATACTGTCCCTTCAGAGCTGAAGGTTTTGCCTTTACGATAGCATCCATAAGAGCGTTGAAGTTCTCTTCCAGCTTTTCTTCTGTGAAGGAAGCTTTTCCGATCGGCACATGAACGATGTTGGACTTATCAAGCCTGTATTCGATCTTACCGGCTTTGATATCGTTGATAGCTTTGGTAACGTCCATTGTTACGGTACCGGCCTTCGGGTTGGGCATTAAGCCTTTCGGTCCGAGAACCTTACCAAGACGTCCAACTACACCCATCATATCAGGAGTAGCTACAACAACGTCAAAATCAAGCCAGCCTTCATTCTGAATTCTGGGGATGAGCTCATCGCCGCCAACATAATCTGCGCCGGCAGCTTCTGCTTCGTTTACTTTATCTCCTTTGGCGAATACCAGAACCTTAACGGTTTTACCGGTTCCGTTAGGAAGCACAACAGCACCACGGATCTGCTGCTCAGCATGACGTCCGTCACAGCCTGTTCTGATATGAACTTCGATGGTCTCATCAAATTTGGCTGTTGCTGTTTTCTTTGCTAATGCGATGGCATCGGTGGGTTCATAAGCGGTAGCGCGGTCTACTAATTTAGCAGCTTCGCTGTATTTTTTACCATGTTTCATTTTCAATTCCTCCGTTGGTTATTAACGCAGTACTTTTGTTTTCGGCGCGGAAGGCTCCGGGCCGGAATACTGCTCCCAATTAATCAGTTTTAGTCTTCTACTACAATACCCATGCTTCTTGCCGTACCGGCGATCATGCTCATAGCTGATTCCAGAGAGGCAGCATTGAGGTCAGGCATCTTCATTTCTGCGATTTCCTTAACCTTGTCCTTGGAGATAGTTGCAACTTTGGTCTTGTTCGGCGCACCGGAACCGGACTTCAGATTGCATGCTTTCTTCAGCAGTACTGCAGCAGGCGGAGTCTTTGTTACAAAGCTGAAGCTTCTGTCTGCGTAAACAGTAATTACAACAGGGATGATTAAATCTCCCTTATCTGCTGTTCTTGCATTGAACTGCTTGGTAAATTCAACGATATTAACACCGTGCTGTCCAAGAGCAGGACCAACCGGGGGAGCTGGTGTCGCTTTACCAGCAGGAATCTGTAACTTGATGTATCCTGTAACTTTCTTTGCCATGTCAGGCACCTCCTAAATATAATGTGGTATGGCGCAGCCATAATGCACGCATTTTAAACGCGCGGCCCGTCCCCTTCCGGGAAACCTCCGGCGGAGCCAGGGCACTGCTTCCACAGTTCAACGGATTTCTCCATTAAACGTCAGACTATTGTAATTTACGAACCTCTGCAAAGCTGATTTCCACAGGGGTTTCCCTTCCGAACAGCTCTACATTTATCGTAGCGGTCTGCTTGCCGTAGTCAATTCTCTGCACAAGCCCGACCGTATCCTTCCATGCTCCTGCAACAACGACGATGGTATCGCCCTCTGCAAAATCAATGGAAACATTCTCCGTTTTAATGCCAAGCGGCTTCATTTCCGCTTCTGTAAGCGGCACCGGTTTGCTTCCCGGTCCTACAAACCCTGTCACGCCTCTGGTATTACGTACGACATACCAGGTATCATCATTCATGACCATGTTAATCAGGACATAGCCGGGGAACATCTTCTTCTGGACTGTTTTCTTAGCTCCGTTCTTCATCTCCACAACATCCTGCATGGGGACACGGACCTCCAGAATTTCTTCTTCCAGGTGCCTGTTCTCAATTGTCTTTTCAATGTTGGCCTTTACCTTATTCTCATATCCGGAATAAGTGTGGACCACATACCAGTTTGCTTCTGCCATACGTTCACCCCACTGTTATTTTACAAGGAAATCAACTGCATACTGAAGGATCATGTCCAAAACGGCAATGATGCCTCCGAGTACAATTGAAATTCCTACAACAGCGGCGGACTGTTTCAACAGCAGTTCTCTGTCCGGCCATGTGACTTTCTTGAATTCTGCTTTCACACCATCAAAGAATTTCGGCTTGGACGTCTTTTCTTCACTTGAGGAATTTCCCATTACCTGCACCTCTCTGTCCGTCTGGCTGATTATTTGGTTTCTTTGTGCGTTGTGTGCTTCTTGCAGAATCTGCAGTACTTGCTTGTTTCCATTCTGTCAGGATGTGTCTTCTTATCCTTTGTTGTGTTGTAGTTACGCTGCTTGCACTCTGTACATGCCAATGTGATTCTTGTACGCATGGTATTCCACCTCCACCTTTTTCTCTGTTAACCTATATTGTCTCACGTAAGCTTCTCGTCTTGATTCATTCTCTGAACGCCGACAACCGCCCGTGGTCAACACCCTCACGGGCTATTGACATAACTGGTCTTTTCGGAATTTTAAGCATAAAAAAAAGACCTAAATCTCATCTCGCCTTATGACTATAGCACACAGTACCGCCGAAAGTCAAGCTTTTTTAGAGGAGGGAGGGAGGATTTCGTATGAGTTTTTGGCGGCGGGGCGGATGGGGCAGGGCGGACGGATGGGGGACGGTGTTTTCATGGGCCAGTCAGGCCGGGCATTGCGATGAGCCTTGGGCGAAAAATTGTGTCAGGGTCCTTCCACAATTTTTAAGTCTCATCTCCATGGCCTGAAGATGGTCCC
>OBZG01000853.1_pt1 | contig 15413 bp, 16 predicted proteins | sample 1550701 | NCBI WGS metagenome assembly OBZG01 (sample SAMEA2580229, study PRJEB22360) | human gut metagenome | biome: human gut; feature: human-associated habitat; material: faeces | place: Denmark | collected 2008/2010
CCGCACCCATATCAGCGCCGATGGCCGTCTCATATACGTCCGCAAAACCCAGCTGCTTCAGCGCCGTCTTAATCATGTCAGGCGTTACGCCGGGGCCGAACTGGCCTACAAAAGCGGGCGCTACCTGGGCAATGATCTTCCTTCCGGAACGGATGGCCTTAATCAGCTGGAAAATCTGGGATTTATCAGCAATCGCGCCGAAAGGGCAGTTCACCATGCACTGACCGCAGGAAACGCATTTCTGCTCGTTGATTACCGCTCTTTTCTGGGAATCGCTTTCAATCGCATTCACACCGCAGGCTGCCGCACAGGGTCGCACCTGATGACTGATTGCATCATAGGGGCAGATAGCCTTGCATTTACCGCACCGGATACATTTTTCCGGATCGATATGGGACTTGCCGTCCACCATGGAGACAGCCTCCTTGGGACAGACCTCCCTGCAGGGATGCGCCATACAGCCCATGCATTTATCAGTGACCACATAGCGGTTTTCCGGACAGGCATTGCATGCGGAGGGAATGACCTGTACAAGCGGCGGTTCATAGTACTTCTGATCAATATTGCTTTCATCCAGCCCCTGCGTCAGATGCACCGGCACGTTTTCCGGCCGCAGGGAAAGCCCCATGGCCATACGGATCCGTTCCGTCACTACCGCTCTCTCCCGGTAAATACTGTCCCTGTAGGCCGGCGCGTCGGCGCCCACAATACTGTACGGCAGCGCCTCCACATCATCCTTCAGGTTCTCCGATGTATATGCCAGATTGGCAACTTCCTTAAACACACGCCTGCGGATTTGTCTTACCTGAGTGTCAATTCCTCTCACCTGCAACCTCCATTCCTGTCAGCCTGTTTTTCCCGTCACCTGAATTTCACAGGTGTTACTCACAGGCACCGTTGTTTTACATCATTTCCATCTTTTCCTATTCTTACACAAAAAGCCTGCTAAATCAAGAGATTTTTCCCTCGTGATTCACTGTCCGGATAATTTTGTGTGAATTGTTAATTGACTTTTTAACAGACATAAAGTATCATCATAATAGTCTTATTTTTTTGTGCATTCGCACATTCTGGCAGTTTCTGCCACAAAATCACATTTTTATAAAACGGCAGGAACACCAGGCGTCATCTTTTTCTTTCAAGCTCCGCGTTCCTGCCCTCAAAAGGAGGTACAATGAGAAAAAGGACGCTGATCGCCGAAGAACTTGACGCAGCCGGCATCAAAGTACAGTACGATGAACATGTAAAAAGAATCCTGAGCAGCAGGCAGGTTCTGGCCCGTATCCTGCAGGGCGCCGTTAGCGAATATGCAGGCTGCTGTGCGGAAGAAATCACGGAATGGATTGAGCCGGGAATTGAAGTCTCCAGGGTACCGGTAAAGCCTGGCGGTAAGAGAGACAATGAGCTTTTAATCACAGGTGACAACACAGAAAGCAAGATCCCCTCACCTATGACATCCGGTTCCGCGCCCTGCTTCCCGGGCAAAGTAAGCCTGCCGCGGTAAAGCTGCTGCTTAATGTGGAAGCACAGAAGAAATTTTATCAGAAATACCACATTGTTACCAGAGGAATCTTCTATGGTGCAAGGATGCTGTCGGAGCAGCTGGACAGAGAATTTACGGCTTCCGATTATGACGAACTGAAGAAGGTATACAGTATCTGGATATGCATGAACGCCCCGAAGCATATAGGAAATGCCATGTCGGAATACCGGATTGCCAAACAGGATCTTATCGGCGCAATCCCGGAACAGCAGGCAAACTATGACAAGCTGTCGGTTGTCATTATCTGCCTGAATGAAGAGACGCCGGAAGGTAATTGCGCAAAGCTGCATGGATTTCTGAATACACTGCTGTCTCCTGCTATGGATGCGGCGGAAAAAGAAAGGTTACTGGCAGAAAATTATGGCCTGGTTATGGAACAGGAATTGGGAAAGGAGCTGAGGCAGATGTGTAATTTGAGCGAAGCAATAGAAGAAAGAGGAATTAAAAAAGGCTTAAAAAGAGGGCTGAAGCAGGGAAAAGCCCAGGGGAGGGCCCAGGGAATCCAGCTGGCCAAGGCTGTAATCCGCCTGGCCGGCGAGGGAAAGAATGAGAAAGAAATCTCCGCAGCCTGCCATATTACGGTAAACAGCGTTCGTGAAATCCTGTCGGATTAACTGTAGGGCTTCCTTTGCAGGCTGGATAGTCCGCAATTTCAATAAATACAGGGCAAAGCGAGGAAAAATGCTTTACCCTGTATCCATTGGCGGATACATTAATACCCCGCCATCCTTCCTATATGAAAAAACTGCCGATCTGGAATACAAGAACGCTTACCAGCCAGGCCAGGCCAATCTGGAAAAGCATGATACTGCCTGTGAACTTCCAGGAACCGCTTTCTTTTTTAATGGTTGCCATTGTCGCTACGCAGGGGACGTAAAGCAGGCAGAAAAGCATGAGGCAGAAGGCATTCAGCCCTCCGAAGGCCGGGTCAAAATGCTGGATATTCTGCACGATGGAGGCCATACCTGCTGCCGAATTCACATTGGAGACGCCAAACAGGACGGAGAAGGAGGAAACCACCACTTCTTTTGCGGAAATACCTGAAATCAGTGCAACCGCTATCTGCCACAGCCCCAGGCCGGCAGGCCGCAGGACAGGCACCAAAATCCTTCCCAGCGCCGCGCCGAAGCTTTCCGCCGGATCGGATACCATGCCGTGAATGCCGAAATTCAGGATAAACCAGATAATGATCGAGGCCACAAAAATCGTAGTTCCTGCCTTGGTCAGGTAATCCTTCAGCTTATTCCACACATAGGTTCTTATCGTCCTTGCATTGGGGCGCTTATATTCTGGAAGCTCTATCATCAGAGACTGGTTAATTTTTCCTTTTTCCAGCTTATGCTGCACCATGGCCACCAGGATGCCCATTACCATTCCGATAACATACATGGAAAAGGCCACCACCATGGCACACTGCGGGAAAAACATTTCCGAAAACAGAACATATATGGGCAGTCTTGCCGAGCAGGACATAAAAGGCGTTATGATCATTGTCCTTCTTCTGTCGTGTTCTGTTTCCAGCGCCCTGGTGGCCATAATTGCAGGAACCGTACAGCCAAAGCCCAGTACCATAGGAAGGAAGGCCCTTCCGGAAAGCCCCACCTTTCCCATAATGCCATCCATAACATAGGCTACCCTTGCCATATAGCCGCTGTCCTCCAGAATGGCAAGCGCCAGGAACAGGATAAAAATATTAGGGACAAAGGTAAGGATACCTCCCACACCCGCTATGATTCCGTCAACAATCAGGGAAATCATCCAGTCAGCCACATGCAGACCGGTCATTCCTGCTCTCACCAGCTCCGATATGATTCCCAGCGCATATTCCAATCCACCCTTCAGGAAATCGCCAACAAAAAAGGTAAGAAAAAATACCAGCGCCATAATGCACAGGAATACCGGCACGCCCCAAACGGGATGGGTCAGCACCTTATCTATCCGGTCCGTGCTCGCCGCTTTCCTGTCCTTGTAAAAAAGCACTTCCTGGATGACTTTTTCTATATATTCGTATTTCTTTTCCGTGATATCCTTTTCATAATTGCGATCTACAATGCTTTCCACTTCCAGAGGATGATCCTTTTTTACCTCCTCATCGTTTTCCAGCAGCTTTATGGCATGCCAGCGGACGGAGGAATGATTGGGGTATTTCGACTGCATCCTCTCTTCCAGAAGAGCAAGCTTCTCTTCCACCGCCGGGCCGTAATCCAGAATGTCGTTTTTAGGGCCTTCTTCATAGTGATGGACCACCGCATGCATCAGGATATCCAGGCCGGTCCGCTTGGCCGCGGAAACGGGAACCACCGGGATGTCACCCAGCATTTCCGGAAGGCGGTGCATGTCAATCTCCATTCCCCGTTCCTTTACGATATCCATCATGTTAAGGGCAAGGATGACCGGCTTGCCCAATTCCAACAGCTGAAGCGTCAGGTAAAGGTTACGTTCCAGACAGGATGCATCCACTACATTTACAATGACTTCGATATCATCATCCAGGACACATTTCCTTGTTACTTTTTCCTCTATGGTATAAGAGGTCAGGGAGTAAATGCCGGGGGTATCCACCAGCTTCAATCCATAGCCTTCATACTCCAGCGTGCCTTCGTATTTTTCCACAGTGACGCCGGGCCAGTTGGCCACCTTAAGCTTGGAACCCGTTATCGCATTAAACAGCGTTGTCTTTCCGCAGTTGGGATTTCCCACAAACGCCACATGTACATGGTTATCTCTCTGCATCCTCTTCCACCTCCTCTACTTCGATTCCGGAGGTAATATGTTTTCCCAGGGCCAGCCTGGTTCCCCTCACATAAATTATTAAGGAACCGTTTCTTTTACGGTTCAGAAGCTTTAATCTCGTTCCCTCGATTAAACCCAATGCCTGCAGTCTTCTGGAGATATCTTCTTCTATCTTCATACCTGCCACAAGATACCGGCCGCCTGTCTGCCCTTCATAGAGTGTCATGACTGCTTCGTCCTTCCTCTTTCAGTTGATAACCATTCTCAATTAGGATTATATTCTTATACTCACGGGTTGTCAACTGTAAAAAAAATGGAGGGTTTTAATACCGCCCCGGCTGCGGGTTCTGTGGGGAAGTGATTGGCCTTCGGCCTGTCCGGGGATTTTGTAAGCTGGGATTTTGGAGGCCGGAGTGTTGGAGTTTGGGGGTGGGCGTGGTATACTTGGTAATTGGATGCGGATGATGAAAGGATGGTGTGGTTTATGATTTGTAAGGAAGAAATTTCTTTTAATTTTATCCAGAAGGAGCCTTTGACGGGCAGTTATCAGGGGATGCGGTATTATCTGGTGAAAAGCGGGGATTGTATCAGGGCGGCTGTGTATCCGGATAAGTTCTGTTTTGTGAAGACGCCTGAGGAGCAGAAGGTGGTGAAGGAGTTTCCGAATGTGCCGGATTCTGTGGACGAGCTTGTGAGGTGGCTGAATGAACAGCATGAAAGCGGGCGATATTAAGTAGCAAATATCTTTTCCCCTCATACTATAGTATTAAAAAAGTATGTAGTATATGAGAGGAGTTTTATGCAGGAATTTAATGATAACTATGTCGAGAATATCGATGATTTTCCCATAGCTATGGCCTATGTCCCGTGGCAGCGTGAGCCTGTTATCTGCGAGGATCTGGAAGAAGGCTTCCGGTGCGGTACTATCTTTCCTGAATTGATCAAACCCTTTACAGGAAGGAGATGTATATAATGAGCAATCAGAATTGTACTCCCTGTCAGAATGCGGAACAGGAACGCAGCCTGATGAATATCGGTATCGCAAGCTTCGTAGTGGTTGAGCTTACCGAGTATCTGGATACCCATCCTCACGACAGGGAAGCTTTGAATTATTTTAATTATTATAACCGGATGCTGAACAAAATGTCCGCCGAATTCGCGGCTAAGTTTTATCCGTTGAACCTGGCAACCGCTGATTCTTTTAACAAGGAATGGAAATGGGGCATGGCGCCTCTTCCATGGGAAGGGGTGTGAAGCATAGATGTGGAATTATGAAAAAAGACTTCAGTTTCCTATAAAAATTACGGAGCCTAACGCCAAGCTGGCACAGTTCATTATTTCTCAGTATGGCGGGCCCGACGGCGAGCTGAGCGCATCCATGCGTTATCTTTCTCAGCGTTATACCATGCCTTATCGTGAAGTGGCCGGGCTGCTTACGGATATCGGCACCGAGGAGCTTGCGCATTTTGAAATGATAGGCGCTATCGTTTATCAGCTGACCAAGAATCTCTCCATGGAAGAAATTGAGAACTCTGGTTTTGGTCCTTATTATATCGATCATACCACCGCTCTGTGGCCGCAGGCTGCCGGAGGAATCCCTTTCAATGCCTGCGAATTCCAGTCCAAAGGCGATATTATTTCCGACCTGACTGAGGATCTGGCTGCCGAACAGAAGGCGCGTACCACTTATGACAACATACTGAGGACTGTCAGGGATCCTGAAGTGGCCGCCCCTATCCGCTTCCTGAGACAGCGTGAGGTTGTTCATTTCCAGAGATTCGGTGAAGCACTCCGTATCGTCCAGGAAAAACTCGACAGCAAAAACTTCTACGCATTCAATCCCGAATTCGATAGATGTAAAAAATAGCCTGGATGGATTGAATGCGTTGCTTTCCAATCCTGAATTCGATAGATGTAAAAAATAACCCTGCATATACAGATGCAGCCAGTGACTCTGAACCTAATATTTTCCTCCTTCCAAAAAGACCCGGCTTCCCGCCGGGTCTTAATCGTTATTGCTGTCTTTTTCACAGTACTGCTCTTATTTTGCCTGCGGATATGTCCGCCAGGGCACAGCAGCCGGTTTCTATCTGTAGTCTCCCAGGAAAAACAGCGCTATGGTTCCGGGGCCGGAATGGGCGCCGATGGTAGGGCCTACATAATTAATAATGCAGCTTTCAATTCCAAACCGTTCCCTTACCAGGTCACGTACGTATTCCGCATCCTCCTGGGAATCGCCGTGGCTGATGAAAAAGCAGTCGTTTTTGTCCCTGTAGCTGCCAATTCTCTGTTCCATCATATCCACCAGGCTGTGCAGGGATTTCTTCCTGCCGCGGACCTTGCCCACAGCTATGAGGTGGCCTTCGTTGTCCACATGGAGAAGGGGTTTGATGCTTGCCAGCGTGCCTACAATGGCTGTGGCCTTGCTTACTCTTCCGCCCCGGTGAAGGTTGAATAAATCATCCACGGTAAATACATGTACCAGATTAAGCTTGTGGCTTTCCACCCATTCTGCGGTTTCTTCCAGGCTCTTCCCCTGTTTCCTAAGCTCCACGGCCTTGTGGACCAGAAGCCCCTCTCCCAGGGAAGCGCACAGGGTATCCACTACGATAATTTTGCAGTCGTCCCTTTCCGCCATGATTTCCTGCGCCGCCACACAGGCGCTGTTATAGGTACCGCTCAGGCCGGAGGAAAAGGACATCACCAGGATTTCCCTGCTTTCCTCCAGGTAGCCTTCCAGATATTCTCTGGCGGATTCCGGATTCACCTGGGAAGTAGTTGGCATCATGCCTCCCCGCATCTTATTATAAAAATCTTTGACATCCATTTCCTTGTCAATACCGTAAGATACGCCTTCCACAATATAAGGCAGCACCATTACGCCCAGCTGATTCTGTTCTATGTAGTCCTTCGGCAAATCTGCCGTACTGTCTGTAACAATTTTAAAACCGGCCATCTTCTTCCTCCTCATATCCGATTGCGGATTAATACGCTCGTTTTATTTTAGCACGGTTAGTCGCCGGAAACAAGAAAATATATATGAATGTATTTATTTTTTCAGCAAATTCTGAACCTTTTTCTACGTAAGAACAAAAAATACCTTTTTACGAAGCTGTTTTTACGAACAGGAAAAAAGCAGGCCTCCAGATGTTTTCTTTCCGGCCTGCTCCCATATCCGTATTTTTATTTTTTTTCTTCCCTCACCGGATCCAGGGCGCCCGGAAGGCGCAGGCGGAAAAGGCGTTTTGCCAGCTGCTTTGCATTAAAGGGAAAAAGCGGGTAGACATAGCTCTGATTGGACACCGTGCGGTTGGTAAACATAAAAAGGATGCAGAGTATAATTCCTCCCACATATCCCCAGATTCCGAAAACAGCGGTGAGAATCAGGTTCAGGATACGCATGAATTTAAGTGCATAGCCCAGTTCATAGCTGGACTGCGTATAATTCGCTATCGCCACAAAGGCCATATAAAGCATGACCTCAGAGTTGAACCAGCCGCTGTTGACGGAAAATTCCCCCAGCACCAGGGCCGCCATGACACTCAGCGGGGTGCTGAGCATGTTGGGCGTATTCACCGCGGCCAGCCGCAGGCCGTCAATCGCCAGCTCCAGTATCAAAAACTGCCAGATGAGGGGAATATTCACCGTATCCCTTACCATAATGAATTCAAAGCCCCTTGGTATCAAATCCGGATTCTTCATCAGCAGCAGAAATGTGGGCGTCATCAGGTAGGTAAGCACCGCAATAATGAACCTGGATAATCTCAGATAGGTTCCTGTGATAGGGGGAAAATAGTAGTCGTCCGCTTCCTCCACCACGTCAAAAATAGATGTGGGCATGATCAGTACGGAGGGGGAATTGTCCACCAGGATGATAATATTTCCCTCCAGCACCTGGGCCGATGCGGTGTCGGGGCGCTCGGTGAATTTGAATTTCGGAAAAGGATTGTACCATTTCCTGTCATACAGGCACTCCGCAAGGCTTTCCTGGTTCATGGTCAGGGCGTCCACCTGAATGTGTTTAATCCGGTCACGTATTTTTTCCAGGAAGGCATGATCTACCCGGTTGTCCATGTAGCACAGGACAATATCTGTCTTGGAGCTTTTGCCTGCGTGCATCATTTCCATCACCAGCTCCGTGGAACGGATACGGCGCCGGATAAGTGCGGTATTGAAAACAATGGTTTCCACAAAGCCGTCCTTGGAGCCTCTGAGCACCTTATCCTTCTCCGGCTCCTCCACTCCCCTGGAGGGATAGGTCCTGGAGTCAATGAGGATGCATTTGTCAAAGCCGTCCACAAACAGGGCGAATACGCCGGACATCAGGCTGTAGAGGATTTCCTCCCAGGAGTCCTTCAGATCCACCTCCACATACGGTACAAAGCTTTTGGCCATTTCATGGGCGTCCTTCGGCATATCTTCCGCAGTAATCCCCATAAACTGCTGTAGCAGCTTCTGCATCAGTTCATCCTTACAGAAGCCATCGATGAAGTAAATGCAGGCATTTTTTCCGCCCACATGGATTACCCTGTAAACCACGTCGAAATTCTGGTCAGCCTTCAGCTTTTTATTCAGCCAGGTCATATTTGACTCAAGGCCTGTCGCCATTTTTTCCTCAGACATAAGCAAAAAACTCCTTTCCGGACATATAGATATAGTCTGTCCGGAAAGGAGCTCCCTTATGCATTCTTAGTCGTGCTGCCAAAGCCGCCGTTTCTCACGCCGTCCGCCTCGTCATCCTCAGTAATTCCGTATTCCAGGAAGATACCCTGCATAAAGCCCTCGCCTGCCTGAAGCTTCAGCGTCTTTCCCTCATTGGAATCATTGGTGATCTTAGCAAAAATATGGCCTTCGTTGTCGCTGTTGAAATAATCGCTGTCAATAATGCCTACCGTATTATTCAGCTGCAGCCTGTATTTGAAGCCCAGCCCGCTTCTGGGATAAAGGTGCAGCACCCATTCCGGCTGCATGGTTACCCGGATTCCCGTAGGAATCTTCACGGTTTCCCCAGGCTTCAATTCTATCTGTATAGGCATAAAAAAATCATATCCCGCGCTGCCTCCGGTCGCTCTTGCCGGAAGCTTCAGCGCATCATAAATCTGTGCAATCTGCTCCTGCCCGCATGCCGGAAAGGCATCCTTAAAATCAGCGGTGAACTGCTCCCTGCTCACCTTCATAAATCTGGCTATTCTCCGCATCCTGTCACTCCTTTCTGAAATACCCCGTCTTCCGGTGCATAATCCGGGCAGTGAAGAACGGGAACTGCCGGATTTTCCTGTTTCAGGGAGGCCTGTACATCAATCACTCTCTGATTGGAGCTTCCCTTCCACATCAGCCGCACATCCTTTTTGGCAATTTCAAATTCCCCGTCCACGCAGACATCCACATATTTCATAATGGAATCCCTGTACAGATTCTCCCATACATCCCCGGTATAGAGCCATATGGTTTTATCGGGATATTTTTCCCTGATTTCCTTCATCAGCTGCCGCACATCTCCCTTATTGGCGGGATGCATGGGATCGCCGCCTGAAAAAGTAATTCCTGATATGTAGGATTTATCCAGCTGGCCAAAAATTTCTTCCTTTGCCGCTTTGTCAAATGCAAGCCCGCCCTCCGGATCCCAGGTGACAGGATTCTGGCATTCCGGGCAGCAGTGCTCGCAGCCTGCTACCCAGAGGACGACCCGCAGGCCGTCCCCGTTGAGCATATCCTCATGAGTAATGTTATGGTAACGCATGCTACATTGATTTCCTTTCCGCAATTTCAGCCATCTTGGCGTCATTCAGCCTGGTATCGCCATGGACCCTGGAATAAGACAGATAGCCGTTCATCCGGTCGATTTTGGTCAGGTTCCGGCTGCCACACTTGGGACAGATATCCATCTCCAGCTCCTGATGGCCGCAGTCGTCGCAGTAGGCAAGGGAAAGGTTCACGCCTTCATAGAAGCCCTTGTCCATTGCCCTGCGGATGAGGGTTTTTACCGCCTCAATATTGTAATCGATAGGGTATTTTACATACTGGATCTTTCCGCCGTTACACAGGTTCCAGAAACGGCCTTCCTTATCCTGCTTTTCAATGGGAGTGATATCCTCTGTTACATGGCAGTGGAAGCTGTTGCTCACGTATTCCCTGTCGGATACCCCTTCGATAATGCCGTATTTATTGCGGAACTGCTTCACCTGCAGGCCGCACAGGTTTTCTGCCGGCGTACCGTAGATTGCATAGAGGTTGCCGTCCTCTTCTTTATACTCATTAATTTTGCTGTTGATGTGCTCCATAACCTCCAGCGCGAACTGGCCGTCCTCCACAAGGGATTTGCCGTTATAGAGCATCTGCAGCTCATTCAGCGCCGTAATGCCGAAGGATGCCGTAGCCGACTTTAACAGCGGCTTGATCTTATCCGAAAGCTTCAGATTTCCGCCCAGGAAACCGCCCTCACAGTAGGCAAGGGGATTGGTGGACGCACGCATTTCTCCCAGATAGGCATAGGTACGGATATGCAGCTGCCTGATCAGGTTCAGATAATAATCCAGCACCTCATAAAAATCCTTGCTTTCCTGTCTTGCCTTGGCAAGGATCATGGGCAGATGGAGGGAAACCGCGCCGATATTGAAACGGCCCACAAACACAGGTTCGTCCTTTTCATCCGCAGGATGCATGCCGCCCCTGACATACCAGGGGGAAAGGAAGGCACGGCAGCCCATGGGGGATACGATTTTGCCGTATTTTTTATACATGCTGGCCACATAGCCTTCTCCGGTCAGGCTGAGCCAGTCGGGATACATGGTTTTTGCGGAGCACCTTACCCCTTCCTCAAACACATCCTCCAGCGGTTTTCCGGGGCCATGCAGGTTTTCATCATAGAGGAAAACAATCTTGGGGAAGAGCACCGGCTTCCTGAAGCCATCCTTTCCCTGTCCCTCCCGGCGTACCTTCAGCATGGAAACGGTGGCAAGCTTCGCAAAACGTCCGGTTCCCGTGCCCGCAGTCACTGTGATGAACGGATAATCCCCGCGGCTGCTGGCCACGGTGTTGAATTTATATTCCCAGCCCTGGAAACCCTGCTCCATTTCCTTGACCACATCTGCATAGGCCACTTCTTCCGCTTTTTCTTCCGGGACACCCAGCGCCAGATATTTTTTCATATCCCGGTCAAAGGATTTCTGCGCATAAGGCTCCAGTATCAGGTCCACGCTGGGCACCGTAAAGCCGCCGTACTGCTGGCTGGCGGCGCTTAAGACAATATCGCCGATAACGTCAAAGGCCACATCCAGGGTTTTCGGTTCGTTGTACCAGATATTTCCCATTTCAAAGCCGCCGGACAGGACGTTTTGTACATCGAACAGGCAGCAGTTCATGGTATCCCTTCTTGCGCTCATATCATGCACATAAATATAACCGTCCCTGCAGGCCTGGATTTCTTCCGTTGTCATAAAAAACTTCTGGTACAGCTCCTTGTTGAGCTGGTTGAAAATAAGGCTTCTCTTCGTGGAAACCAGGGCGGAATCCGTATTGGCGTTTTCCTTGTCGCCGATATACATGATGGACTGGCTCTTCTTGTACACATCGTCCAGCATACGGACAAAATCCTGCTTATAATTCCGGTAGTCCCTGTAGCTTTTGGCCACGATGGGCTTAACCTCCTCCAGGGCGCTCTCCACAATATTGTGCATCACAGGAATGGGAATCTCACTGCATTCCAGCTCATCCACCTTTTCAATGACATAGCTGCAGATTCTTCTCTTTTCTTCATCCGTAAATTTGGTAAGGGCGCGGTAAGCGCTTTTTCCCACCGCATTTATCACCTTCTGCACATTGAAGGACTCCCTTGTCCCGTCCTTCTTTACCACCTTTACATCCAGCTTTGTCTGGTATTCTTTTCCGTAATCCTGCTCTTCATTCTCCATAAGCCCTTGTACCGTATTCTCCATTTCTTCTCCTATCTGCTCCGTTGGGGCGCGTCTTTCCCGTTACTGTCAGCGCAAAAGCGGGAAAAAAATCCGGTTGCTGGAATGCGGTACGTGACGGGCACCGTACACGTTCTGCCTTTTCCCTCATCCGGTTTGCGGTATGCGTTGTCAGTTATGTAGTATAAAAGGATAGTTATGCAGCTGCTTTATTCCTTCAAATACCTTCAAGCACTGCAAAAATACTATATCCTGCCAAATATACATTTCTTACCACTATATCTAGTGGCAGATATCAGTATAAAGGAATCCGGCCTCTCTGTCAATGCCTGTCGGAGGATTTTCCGCTTTTCATTTTTCTTCCCGCAACAGCCCGGATAGCCAAACTGCTGCTTCTCCTTTCCCTGTCCCGATATCTGCCTTTCTCCTGTTATCTGGAAAGGATTCCGCTCCTTCTGACTGCTTCCACAGCCTCCCTGATCGTCTCCACAGGCAGGGTGAGGGCGAAACGTACATGTCCTTTTCCCAGCTCGCCAAAGCTGCTTCCCGGCGTACACAGCACGCCTGTTTTCTCCATAAGCTCCATGACGAATGCGGTATCGTCGTCAAAACCTTCCGGTACAGGCGCCCAGGCAAACATGGTGCCTTCGCTGTCCGGCACATTCCAGCCGGACAGGGAACGGCCCCCGCCCCTCCCCAGCCGATGGAACGGAAGCCGCCGCACAGGGCATCCCTTCTTTTCCTGTATTCCTCACACTGGAGAAGCACAGGCTCGTCCGGCCCGGTCAGCGCTGCAATGGCTCCATACTGCACAGGCAGGAAGGTTCCGTAGTCAATCTGGGAACGCAGCTTTTTAAAGTTCTGCACCAGCTCCCTGTTTCCGGTAAGGAAGCCCATCCTGGCCCCCGTATAGTTATAGGATTTGGAAAGGGAATAGAATTCCACGCAAACTTCCTTTGCCCCCGGAATGGAAAGAATGGAAATCCCCTGCCTTCCGTCATAAATGATATCCGAATAGGCGTTATCATGGATGATGACCAGTTCATGTGCCTTCGCCCAGGGAATCAGTTCCTCGTAAAAAGAATGGGGGGCGCATTTACATATGGGGTTCATCGGATAGGAAACTATCATAAACTTTGCTTTATCCGCCGTTTCCCCCAACGCCTCCAGATCAGGCAGCCAGTGGTTTTCCTCCGTTAAGGGATAGGTTACCAGCTTCGCTCCCGCCAGAGACGGCCCGATGGCAAAAATCGGATAGCCCGGATCCGGCACGAGGACAATATCACCTTCATCGCAGAGGGAAAGGCCCACGTGGGCGATTCCTTCCTGGGAACCATAGACGGACATGATTTCCTCCGGCTCCAGCTGCACGCCGTAGCGTTTCTGATAGCGGCTGATCACCGCGTCCGTCAGCTCCGGCAGATCCCGAAGCGCATATTTATAATTTTCAGGCTTTCCCGCCGCGCTCACCACTGCGTCGATGATCCTCTGCTGCGGCTTGAAATCCGGCGTTCCCACGGAAAGGTTATACACCTTTCTCCCCTGCCGCTCCAGTTCATTTTTCTTTTCATTTAATACCTGAAAAATACCTTCCTCATAATCCTTCATTCTGGATGCAAAATGAAGCTCCATGTCTTCCTCCTGTCTGCCGTTCCCTGTTATGCTTCCTCAAAACGGCCTTCCTCATACAGTTTGTTTATTTTTTTAAGATATTCTTTGTATTCCTCAACCACATCCGGCGGCCCGGTAAGCCTGGCCTGGATTCCAAGGCCTGTCAGCCACCCGAAAAACTGTCCGCTGACAGCCACCTTCACCCGGATACGGAAGGTTCCCTCCGCCAGCCTGCGGATGTCCGTTTCTTTTCCGAACCGGTCAATCACCACGCCGATCAGCCTGTCCGCAAACTCCAGGGACACCGTCTCTTCTTTTCCTCCGTACATGCCAAAGGTTTTATTGGTATAAGCGGCGATATCAAAGCTTTTAAAAGCGCTGCCGCCTTCTCTTTCCAATGCCGTCAGCTGGATGGATCCCATTTTATCCACCCGGTAATGCTTCAGCTGATCCGCTGCCGCATCATAGCCGATGAGATAATAATTTTCATCATTCCAGGACAGCGCCCAGGGGCTGATCACATACCGCTCCCCGCCTTTACGGGGAACCAGCCTCCGATCCATATACTGAAAGGAAATCTGTCTGTTTTCCTGGATGGCTCTGTGTATGAAATCCACATTATAGTAAATGCTTTCGTTTTCCGTCTTCACCCTGCCCGCCACATATACCTGGCGCTGCAGCTGCGTCGCTTCCTTGGCGCTGACGAACTGCTCCAGCTTCTGTATCAGTTCCCTGGATTTTCGCTGGGTGATAAAACGGGAGGCCTGAACCACATCCACCAGAAGCTTCAGCTCAGGAAGCTCAAATTCCCGGGAACCCATATAGTAGCCGCTGCCGGCCTTATTTTTCACATGTACGATATCATAGCCGAAATCCATGAGCCGGGCAATATCATCATAGATACTTTTTCGTTCCGCGCTGATATCCCACCGGGCAAGGCGCTCAATGAGCTGCTGGGAATTGAGGAAATGCTCCTCGTCGGTTTCCTCCCGCAGGATTTTCAGCAGGTAAAGCAGCTTCAGCTTCTGATTCGATGATTTTGGCATGGCAAATCCCCGCACTACTCACAAAAAAGAGCGGGACATCCCCACTCTTTTGGTTAAACGTAAACATTTCTCCTGGTTTTCTGTCAGGACTGCGTTCCCGGCGCCTGTGCTTCTTCTGTCCCCCGGGTCAGGGCTTCCGCAGCCTCCCTGGCATTTTTCTTCTTCCGCATGGTGATGCCGATTGCAACGGCAATAACAGCCAGCACTGCAATCAGCACAAAAAGCAGTAAATAGGATAAAAATGAATTCAAAAATAAAGTAAAATCAGCCATTTGCTTCAAACCCCTTACCTGAATTACAGGCTTTCGATTTCGGCGCGGTGTTGCCCCGCGGTCTTATTTATCATAACATTTATTGGTACAGGCCGTCAAGAGGGGGGAGTGAGATTCCGGCGCAGCCATCCGCAGGCAGGGAACGCTCCTCCGGGCATCGGCTCCTGGGGCGGGCGGGGTATGGTTTCTGTGCGGGCACGCTTTCGCTCGGTTAAAAACGCAACGGTACTAGCGTTGTAAAGAACACAACGCAAGGCCCGGCGTTTTTATACGACCCTTACAGCAACCATACCCCGCC
>OBZG01000865.1_pt1 | contig 15164 bp, 9 predicted proteins | sample 1550701 | NCBI WGS metagenome assembly OBZG01 (sample SAMEA2580229, study PRJEB22360) | human gut metagenome | biome: human gut; feature: human-associated habitat; material: faeces | place: Denmark | collected 2008/2010
GCGGCCGGTGGGGTGGGCCCGGCCGCTATGGCGGCTTCGGCTGCGGTGGAGCTGATGGGGGGCACCCCGGAGCAGTGCCTGGATGCCGGGTCTACCGTCCTGATGAATATGCTGGGTCTGGTCTGCGACCCGGTGGGGGGACTGGTGGAGTATCCCTGCCAGAACCGCAACGCTGCCGGTGTGGCCAACGCCCTGGTGGCGGCAGAGCTGGCCCTGAGCGGGGTGCGGCAGCTGATCCCCTTTGACCAGATGCTGGAGGCGATGTATGCCGTGGGCCGCCGCCTGCCGGTGGAGCTGCGGGAGACCGCCCTGGGGGGCTGCGCTGTCACCCCCAGTGCCTGCCAGCGCTGCGGCGCCTGCCAGGGCTGAGGAACGCAGCAAAGAAACAGTTTAGCTTTTGATTGTTCATAAAAAATCCATTGACGAGGCGCGGAATTGGGACTATACTGAGTCCATCGTATGAGGGAGTAATTCCGTGCCTGCTATGTTGGGTGCGAAGCGTTTCCGTCATTCTCGGCAGTTTCCAAAACCTGCCCGGAACGCTTTTGGCTTACCCTGGCTCATCCCAAAAGGATAAGCCGGAGCCTGCTTTGGGAAGAATGAGACTCGTGCACAGATCCCCGGTTAGGGGGTCGTGCATGAGTCTTTTTTTGTTTTTCCGGCAGGCTCTGCCTGGCAGGGCGGGATCGGATGGCGTGTGAGAATGGAAGGATGGTAGAAAATGAAGCAAGAGTACACTCAAACCCCAGAACAGCTGTTGAGCCAGCTGGAGACCACGGAACAGGGCCTCAGCTCCACAGAAGCAGCGGCCCGGCTGGAAAAATACGGCCCCAATAAGCTCAAGGATGCCGAAAAGCCCACCATGGTGCAGCGGTTTCTGGCACAGCTGAAGGACCCCATGCTGGTGATCCTGATGGTGGCTGCCGCTGTCTCGGCTGTGACCAACTACCTGGCAGGGGAAAGCTTTGCCGAGGTGTTCATTATCCTGATCGTGGTGCTGCTGAACGCCGTGCTGGGTGTTTTGCAGGAGAGCAAGGCCGAAGCGGCCATCGAAGCGCTGCAGACCATGACCGCCGCCACCTGCAAGGTACTGCGGGACGGCAAGCAGCAGACCGTGCACAGCGACGAGCTGGTGCCCGGTGATGTGGTGGTGCTGGAAGCCGGCGACAGCGTCCCGGCAGACGGCCGCCTGCTGGAGAGCGCCAGCCTCAAGATCGAGGAGGCTGCCCTTACCGGCGAGAGCGTGCCGGTCAACAAGGTTATCGAGGCGCTGGGCCTGGCCCACGGCAAGGACGAAGTGCCCCTGGGCGACCGCAAGAATATGTGCTATATGGGCTCCACCGTGGTGTATGGCCGCGGCCGTGCCCTGGTCACCCGCACCGGTATGGACACCGAGATGGGCAAGATCGCCGGTGCGCTGGCCAATACAGCCGATGAGCAGACCCCCCTGCAGCGCCGTCTGGATGAGCTGGGCAAGACCCTGTCCAAGCTGGTGCTGGGAATCTGCGTGTTCATCTTTATCTTTGACCTGGTGATGGCTGGTTCCTTCACGCTGGAGAGCGTGCTGTCCACCTTTATGGTGGCGGTGTCCCTGGCAGTTGCCGCTATCCCCGAGGGCCTGGCTACGGTGGTGACGGTGGTGCTGTCCATCGGCGTTACCAATATGAGTAAGCGCAATGCAGTGATCCGCCGCCTGACCGCTGTGGAGACCCTGGGCTGCACCCAGGTGATCTGCTCGGATAAGACCGGCACCCTGACCCAGAATAAGATGACCGTGGTGCAGCACCTGGGCGACACCCAGCGCCTGGCTACCGCCCTGGCCCTGTGCAACGACGCAAACCTGGGCGAGAACGGCCAGGCAGAAGGCGAGCCCACCGAGGCCGCACTGGTGAACTTTGCGGCTGCCGAGGGGCTGCCCAAGCCCCAGCTGGCCGCAGCTGCCCCCCGTGTGGACGAGGCCCCCTTTGACTCCGGCCGTAAGATGATGTCCACCATCCACACCGCTGAGAACGGCTTTATCCAGTATACCAAGGGCGCCCCGGACGAGGTGCTGAAGCGCTGCACCCAGTACTGGGCCGACGGCAAGGCGCTGCCCATGACCGAGGAAAAGCGGGCGGAGATCCTGGCAGAGAACAAGCGCATGGCAGACCAGGCTCTGCGTGTGCTGGCCGCCGCCCAGCGGATCTGGGATGAAAAGCCTGCTTCCAATGAGCCGGAGCAGCTGGAGCAGCAGCTGTGCTTTGTGGGCCTGGTGGGTATGATCGACCCGGTGCGTCCGGAGGTCAAGGCGGCGATCGCCGAGTGCCGTGCCGCCGGCATCCGTCCGGTGATGATCACCGGTGACCACAAGGATACCGCTGTGGCCATTGCCCGGGAACTGGGCATCATCCAGGACGCCTCCGAGGCCATTACCGGCGCAGAACTGGACGCTATCCCCGATGAGGAGATGCAGCAGGCAGTGCGCCGCTACGGGGTCTACGCCCGTGTGCAGCCGGAGCATAAGGTGCGCATCGTCAATGCGTGGAAGGCCAACGGCGCCGTTACCGCTATGACCGGCGACGGCGTCAACGACGCACCCTCCATCAAGAGCGCAGATATCGGCGTGGGCATGGGCATCACCGGCACCGACGTTACCAAGAACGTGGCGGACATGGTGCTGGCGGACGACAACTTTGCCACCATCGTGGGCGCAGTGGAGGAAGGCCGCCGCATCTACGATAACATCCGCAAGGCCATCCAGTTCCTGCTGGGCTCCAACATGAGCGAGGTGCTGGGCGTGTTCGGCTCCACCCTGATGGGCTTTACCCTGCTGAACCCGGTGCATCTGCTGTTCATCAACCTGATCACCGACTGCTTCCCGGCACTGGCGCTGGGCATGGAAAAAGGCGAGCCGGATATCATGCAGCGTGCCCCCCGTGACTCCAAGGACGGCATCTTTGCCGGCGGCCTGGGCTTTGATATCGCCTATCAGGGCATCCTGATCGCAGGCATCACCATGCTGTCCTATATCCTGGGCCACTGCATGGAGGTGGGCTTCTTTGAGATGCCCCACGGCGTGTCCCCCGACGGCATGACCATGGCCTTCCTGACCATGAGCATGTGCGAGATCTTCCACAGCTTCAATATGCGCAGCCAGCGCAAGAGCGTGTTCACCCTGGGCACCCACAACAAGATCCTGTGGGGCGCTATGCTGGGCAGCCTGGTGCTGACCACCCTGGTGCTGGAGGTTCCCTTCATCGCCAATATGTTCGGCTTTACCCCCATCACCCTGTCCGAGTACCTGGTAGCTCTGGCTCTGGCTGTGCTGGTGATCCCCGTAGTGGAGCTGGTCAAGTGGTTCCAGCGCCGCCGCGATCGCCGTGCAGAGGCATAAGCAGAACAACGCAAAACAATACAAACAACAAAGCCAAAGCAGGTGTGCTGCGCAGATGCAGTGCACCTGCTTTTTTGCGGGCTGGGGCACTGCCGGGCCGCCCGGAGCCGGAACTGGCTGCACCTGCCTCTTTACAATCCGGCTGGAAGGCGGTATGCTGTAAAGGTGTTCAAAATGGAACAAGGGAGGAACTCATGGACATCCGGCAGCTGAATTATTTTTTGACCCTCTGTGAGGAGCTGAATTATACCCGGGCGGCACAGCGGCTGCTTTTGTCCCGGCAGGCGCTGCGCCAGAGCGTTGCTGCACTGGAATCGGAGCTGTGCGGGCCGCTGTTTGCCAGCGCCCACCACAAGCTCAGTCTTACCGACCGGGGGCGCAGCCTGCAGCGCCATGCGGCGCCGGTGGTGCAGCAATTCCAGCAGATGCAGGCGGCGCTGCACGCAGAGATCGAGTCCGCACAGCCGGTCTGTGTGGGGGTCAGCGTGGCGCTTGCCCCGGACTACCTGCCGGGGCTGGAGGGGCTGCTGGATCGGTTCCGGGAGCAGTATCCCCACCTGAACCTGCGCTTCCGCCTGCTGGAAAACGATGCGGTGGCAGCCGGTGTGGAGCAGGGGGAGCTGGATGCGGGTCTGGTGCTGGACCTAGGCTGCTGCGGGCAGGGGCTGGTACGGGCTACTCTGCGGGCAGACCCGGCCTGCCTGTTGGTGCCGCGGGACCACCCCCTGTGGGAAAAGGAGAGCGTGCCGCTGTCCGGTCTGCGTGGGCAGCGGGTGCTGCTGCCCAGCCTGCGGCAGGACCTTTTGTCGCCCTTGTGGTCTGGCTGCGCCCGGGTGGGGTTTGCCCCGGCGGCAGAGCTGGTGCCCAGCTTCTACCAGGCATATTATCTGGTGCAGGACCAGCAGTGCGCCTGCCTGACCCGGTATGAGCCGGGGCAGCGCCGTCCGCTGGACCGGGTGCGCAGTGTGCTGCTGGAGGAGCTGCCCCCGCTGTGCGTCTCCCTTTTGCAGCGGCGGGAGCATGACTCGGCCTATCTGGAACTGCTGCGCAGCTACCTGATGGCAGCGCTGGATGGGGCAGTGGCACCCCAGGGACGGGGCGGCCCGGCCCGGCCGCTGTATACGGCGCCGGTACACCCGGCCCCGGCGCAGCCCCGCCAGGAACCCGGCGTGCCGCTGCCCTTTGTGGGGGGCACGAACTTCCGGGAGCTGGGCGGCTACGAGGCGGACGAGGGCAAACATATCCGCTGGGGGCAGATCTACCGTGGCATCCCCACGGCCCGGCTGGTGGGTCCGGAGGACCGTGCCCGGCTGGACGGCTTGGGTCTGCGGCTGATCCTGGACCTGCGGGGCACCAAGGAGGCGGCAGCCCTGCCGGATTATGTGCCGGACGGGGCCCGGCTGGTGCGCCTGAGCGGTCTGTGCGATGAGGACGGCCGGGAGATGAGTTTTGCCCCGGCGGACATTGCCCGGCTGCTGAACGGCCAGCCGGATACCGGCTTCAATGCGGTAAAGGCTGTGTACCGGCGGATGCTCAGCGGGAACCGGGCCTTCCGGGAGCTGTTCCGGGCGCTGGAAGCGGGGGAGACCCCCATTTTGTTCCACTGCTCTGCCGGAAAGGACCGCACCGGTGTGGCGGCGATGCTGATCCTGCTGGCGTTGGGCGCGCCGGAAACCGTGATCCGGGAGGATTTTGCCCGTACCAATACCTGCCGCGCTGCGGAGATCCAGGCCTACTGCGACCAGCATGCGGAGGAGATCGCCCGCCAGCCAGAGCGGGAAGCCTACTACCGGGGCGTGGCGGGGGTCTACCCGGAAGCAGCCCAGTTCGTGCTGGATACCCTGCGGCAGGAGTACGGCTCCCCGGAGGCGTACCTGGAAGCGGAATATGGGCTGACCCCGGCCCGTCTGATGCGCCTGCGCAGGATGTATCTGGAGTAAAGATCTGGGCAAAAATGGGGCTTGGACGGGGGATCGGCCCTGGCCGGATAAAAAGTTTTTTTACAGCCTTTTTTGGCGGAAAAGAAGGGAGAGACCCTCCTTTTTCCAGAAAAAAATCTGCTGTGGGAAAGGGCTTCTCCCTTGACAAGGGGAGAAATGTTTCGTAATATAAAGATGTAGTATGGAACTCGTGACGCTGCGTGCAGGGTTCTGTGTACTTGGACCTGAGCAAAGGCCGCCCACACATCGGAGGGCGGCCCTGCTATAAGTATAGAATTTCTTGAACCGAAGAAAGCTGCCATCATCCACGCTCCCGCAGGGAAAAAGCGCCTGCGTGTGTGTTCGTGTTGTCTGTTTTATGCTTGAGAAAGCTCGCTTATACATGTTTCTCGGGGCCTGCATCCCTGCCGCAGCATCTCCCATTTTGCAACAAAAATTACTGTTGAGGAGAGTGAACGCAAATGCCCGCAATCGTATGGATTGTGGTCGGACTGGCTCTGGGCGTTGTATTGGGCGCTGTGCTGGGCTATAACCGCCGCAAGCAGACCGCAGAGGCTCAGATCGGCAGCGCCGAGGCGGAGGCCACCCGTCTGGTCAATGAGGCTATCAAGACCGCTGACCAAAAACGCAAGGAAGCGATCCTGGAAGCAAAGGACGAGGCTTTCCGCATGAAGGCGGAAGTGGACGAGCTGAAGGCGGAGGCTGACCGGGAGATCAAGCAGCGCCGCGCTGAGATCAGCCGTCAGGAGAACCGTATCGACCAGAAAGAGACCGCCCTGGACCGCAAAACCGAGGCGCTGGAGCGCCGGGAAGAGGACCTGAAAAAGCGCAACGCAGAGGCAGAGGCTCACCTGGCGGAGATCGATGAACTGCGCGCCAAGGAGATGGAGCGGCTAGAGACCCTGGCTGGCCTGAGCCAGGAGGACGCCCGTGAAGTGCTGCTGCACAAGGTGGACGAGGAGCTGACCCATGAGAAGGCCGTCCGTGTGGCTGCCTATGAGACCGACCTGAAGGAAAATTGCGAGAGTATCGCCCGCAACCTCATTGGACAGGCTGTGAGCCGCTGTGCTGCGGATCATTGCAGCGAGACCACCGTCAGCGTGGTGCCCCTGCCCAGCGACGAGATGAAGGGCCGCATCATTGGCCGTGAGGGCCGCAATATCCGCGCTCTGGAGACGGCTACCGGTGTGGATCTGATCATTGATGATACCCCGGAGGCTATTACGCTGTCCTCCTTTGACCAGACCCGCCGGGAAGTGGCCCGCATGACCCTGGAGCGGCTGATCGGCGACGGACGCATCCACCCCGCCCGCATCGAGGAGACGGTGGAAAAGTGCCGCCACGAGCTGGAACTGCAGATGAAGCGGGAAGGCGAGCGCGCGGTGATGGAGCTGGGCATCCACGGCCTGCATCCGGACCTGGTCAAGCTGATCGGCCGGCTGAAGTACCGCACCAGCTTTGGACAGAACGCCCTGACCCACAGCATGGAAGTGGCCTGGCTGGCTGGCCTGCTGGCCGGGGAGATGGGGGTCAACATCACGCTGGCCCGCCGTGCCGGTCTGCTGCATGACATTGGCAAGGCCCTGGACCACGAGATCGAGGGCAGCCATGTTCAGATCGGTGTGGATATCTGCCGCAAGTATAAAGAGAATACCCAGCTGATCCATGCACTGGAGGCACACCACGGCGACGTGGAGCCCAAGACCCCGCTGGCCTTCATCATCCAGGCAGCGGACGCCATCAGCGCTGCACGTCCCGGCGCCCGCCGTGAGAATGTGGAAAGCTACGTCAAGCGCCTGGAGAACCTGGAGGAGATCTCCTCCAGCTTTGAGGGCGTGGAGCAGGCCTTTGCTGTGCAGGCAGGCCGCGAAGTGCGGATCATGGTCAAGCCGGATGTGGTCAGTGATGACCAGGTGATCCTGCTGGCACGGGCTGTGGCCAAGAAGATCGAGGATACGCTGGATTACCCCGGTCAGATCAAGGTCAATGTGATCCGTGAGAGCCGCGCGGTGGACTACGCAAAGTAAATAAAACCATCGGTGCACCCCCGTTTGGGGGTGCATTTTTGTGCGCAAAAAAACTCCCCTGTATGCAGTACAGGGGAGTTTTTTGGTCGTATAAGCGCCGTTTGGATCAGGTGCGGGCCAGTTGGGTGTCCAGCCAATGTGCAATGTCGGCAAAGACCTCCTGCTTGTTGGTCTCTACCAAAAGCTCGTGACGCGCACCGGGATACAGCTTGAACTGGATGTCCTCGACACCCACATCCTTCATGCTCTGGATCGCCCGGCGTACACCGGCGCCCTGCTCGCCCACGGGGTCTGCATCACCAGCCAGGAACAGGACCGGCAGACTTTTGGGCATTCTGGAAACAAACGCAGGGTCATGCAGACGAAGCAGACCGGAGAACATACTGTAATAAGCGTTCAGCGTAAAGGTAAAGGTGCAGCGCTCGTCTGCCAGGTATTTGTCCACCTCGGCGTGGTCGCGGTTGAGCCAATCGTGGGTGGTGCGGCCTTCCAGGCCGCGGTTGTACCCCATAAAGGAGAGATTGGCTACAAATTTGCTGCGGTAGTGCCAGCCATGTAGAGCGGCCAGGGCGCGGCACAGTCCCCGCGCAAAACGTACCAGGAGCTTGGGCTGGAAGCCGGTGCCCATGATAATAGCGCCGTCCAGCTCATTGCCATACTCACACAGGTACTGCCGGGCATAAAACGAACCCATACTGTGGCCCAGCAAAAAATAAGGAACCCCCGGATAGAGCTTTTTGGTGAGCACCGTCATGCGGTGCAGATCCTCCAGCACGGTCTTGTTGCCGTCCGGCTCATCAAAATAGCCGTAATCCTCCTTGGTGCGGATGGACTCGCCGTGGCCCAGATGATCGTGGCCGGTCACCAGGATGCCCTGGTCGGCCAGATACTCTGCCAGCGGGTAATACCGGCCAATAAATTCTACCATCCCGTGGGACAGCTGCAAAACGGCCCGCACCGGCCCCTCTGGAATACAGCGGAACCCGTGCAGCTGCCGCCCGGCGGCGTTGGATGGCAGGGAGAACTCCTCAATGCGGCTCATTTCTCAGTTGGCGCCTCCTTTTTAAGGGAGCTTACAGCTCGCTGATGCGCTGGCGGCACTCAGAGCAGATGCAGTAGCCTGCATAGTGCACAGCCTTATCGTCCACCTCGCCGCAGAAATCGCAGCTGCCAATGGGACGGTGCTTCTTCAAAATGATGGAATCGCCATCCACAAAGATCTCCAGCTTGGTGTCGGTCTCCAGGCGCATGTTGGTGCGCAGCTCCTTGGGCAGAACGATGCGGCCCAGCGCATCGATGCCGCGGACAATGCCAGTGCTTTTCATAATAAAGTCTCCTTTCAAAGATGCGGTCCGCCCCAGCTCCCGGGCGTGTGCCGGTGCAACGATAGCTGGTGCGGCTTGCAGCACCGTCCAAAGGCTGGGACGGTGGACTGACAGGTGATGGTTCGGACATTGGTCTGCCTGCCTGCGTTTGGGAAGAACGCAGAAAGCAGAAAATTAGGCCAGGTAATTTGTTCCACAGGATCTACGACTATTATACATATTTTTACAGATATCGTCAATACTCCGAAACTCTTTTGGCAAATGTTTTTTCTTTTTATGGCTATAATGGAAAATATTCGAGAGAAATAAAGTTCACCCCGGCTTTCTCCTTTTTCTGTAAATTCCTGTCGAAATACGGTCTAAAAGCGCAAAAGAGGGGCCGGTTTTTCCACACAAAGAACCGGTCTTGTGGAAAAAACGTTTTCCATTCTGCGCTTCCAGGCAGGCGTTGGAACGGCAGGCTTGTATTTTACAGCCGCAGCAGTGCCGATACTTTTTTTCTGGCAGGGGATGTGGTACAATCAGGAAGATAAGACCCGGCATGCCGGAGAGAAAACGCACCTATAAAGGAGGGGCTGCCCTTATGCGTATCAAAAACCTTGAAAATGCAAATCGTCGTTATACTGCCAGCCTTGGCAATTTTCATGTTCTGGAGCACCTGACGGATGCCAGTGTGTCGCCTTCTGCCGCAGCTACGGCCTATTTTATGGGCAAGATGGGGGTGCGCCGCCGTCAGATCGTTATTGAGCTGGATGGCAGCGATACGGCGATCGTCCAGGCTGGTGCTATGCAGTGGATGGCCGGTTCGGTGCGGGCCAGCACGGGCATCAAAGGCGTGGGCGACCTGTTTGGCAAAATGGTCCGTGGTGCTGTGACCAAGGAAGCAGCCGTCAAGCCGGAGTACGGCGGACAGGGCCTGCTGGTGCTGGAGCCTACCTATAAATATCTGCTGCTGCTGGATGTGGCACAGTGGGGCGCAGGCGGAGTCACGGTGGAGGACGGGATGTTCTACGCCTGCTCCGGCTCGGTGCGCAGCAAGCTGACGGCCCGTAAGAGCCTGTCCTCGGCAGCGCTGGGCAATGAGGGACTTTTCAGCCTGAGCCTGGCCGGGCAGGGTGTGGCTGCGCTGGAAAGCAATGTCCCCTACGAAGAGTTGGTGGAAGTGGAGCTGCAAAACGATGAATTGAAGATCGATGGCTCTCTGGCGGTGTGCTGGTCCTCTGGGCTGGACTTTACAGTGGAGCGCAGTACAGGTACCCTGATGGGGTCGGCAGTCAGCGGAGAGGGTCTGGTCAATGTGTACCGCGGTACCGGCCGGGTTCTGATGTGCCCGGTGGCACCTACCAGCTCCCTTTATGCTGCAACCAATACAGTGGCTGCCCGCGCCGCTGACCCCAGCAGCAATACCCTGGGACACTGAGAAAAACAGGGTACAGGTTGCGGCACCCGCCGCAGCACAAAAGAGCTTTTTACATGGCTGGCGAATCTTCGCCAGCCAATTTTTATAGGGGACGAACCCCTTCCGTCATTTCGCTTTGCGAAATGCCACCTCCCCCGAAGGTGGAGGCCTTGGCAAAGAGGATAAGTTTCGTCCTCACCGGTCAACAGCTAGAAGAAGCCAGCTTATAAGCGGAAAACTTTCCGCCTCTGCCAAAGCCTCTCCCTTTCGGGAGAGGTGGCACGGCGAAGCCGTGACGGAGAGGGTTTCTCCGCCTTGCTGTCGCTTTCAGTAAGCGTTTTCCAAATCGGAGCCACAGCTCCCAACATAAAAAAGCCGTCGGCTCTGCTGAAAACAGTGCCGGCGGCTTTTGCTATTCAGGATGTCTGCTTAGACGATGCGCACGCCCTTGCGGTAGACGGACTGGATCTCCAGCTTGTCGTTGGCCAGGATCACGTTGCCGTAGCGCCCTGCACCCAGGGAGCCGTAGTCGGCATCAATGCCCAGGCAGCGGGCGGGGTTCTCGCTGGCGGCACGGACGGCGCTTTCCAGCGGGACGCCCATGTCCAGTACGGCCCGCTTCATGCAGTCGTACAGGCAGGTAGCACTGCCGGCGATCACGCCGGGGTGCTCGGTCAGGGTGGCACGGGGGCCGCTGACGGTCACAGCCTGGCCGCCCAGACTGTACTGGCCGTCCGGCAGACCGCAGGCCATCATGCTGTCGGCTACCAGCACAACATGGTCATCGCCAAAGGTGCGGAAGGTGAACCGCACCACAGCGGGATGGATATGGACACCATCGGTGATCAGCTCTACGGCAGCGCCCTTCTCCATAGCGGCCAGGATGGGGCCGGGGTCCCGGTGGGTGATGCCGGGCATGGCGTTGTACAGGTGGGTCATGTGGGAAGCACCTGCCTCAAATGCGGCCAGCGCATCGTCGTAACCAGCGCAGGTGTGTGCAATGGAGATGCGGGTCTCGCTGTGGCAGGCACGGATAAAGTCCAGTGCGCCCGGCTCCTCCGGCGCAATGTCCACCAGCTTGATCAGGCCGCCGCTGCGCTTTTGCAGACGGCGGAACATCTCGATATCTGCGCCCTGCAGGTACTCCGGGTTCTGAGCACCCACCTTTTTGGGGCTGATGAAGGGGCCTTCCATGTTGATGCCCACCAGGTCGGCGCCGCTGTCGTTTTTGTGGGCGGCGGCGGTATCCATAACACCGTTCAGGATCTCCTCGGAGAAGGTCATGGTAGCGGGGCAGATGGCCAGCACGCCGTGGGCGGCTTCAAAGTCTGCAATGGCCTGCAGGCCGGCTTCGTCTGCATCGCAGAAGTCGTGGCCCACTGCACCGTGGAAGTGCAGATCCACCAGACCAGGCAGGGCGTACAGCCCGTCGGCGTCCACCACTTCCTCCCCTTCCTGGGGCTGGGCATAGGCTGCGATCCGGCCATCCCGGATCACCAGGTCACCCTTCTCAAAGGTGTGACGGGGGGTGTATACCAGAGCGTTTTTCAAGATCATTGCAATGCACCTCTTTCTCATTTACCGGGGGGACAAGTGGTTCCCCTTGTAATGCTATTGTACCACAGTTTGCAGGGACCGGGGATGGATTTTGCAGCTTTTTTGCGCAAAGCGGCAAGGGCTGAATGGCAGGGACAGCCCCGCCCGCCCCGCAGCAAAACCAAAACGCCGCCGCAGACAGGGCGATTGCCCCGCCCACGGCGGCGTTTTTCATCAGATCAGCAGGGGAGCAACCAGCCTCCCGCTGCTAGGGGGTCAAATGATCGGACCAAGAAAAGCAGGTGATCCGGAACTTACAGCATCTTCTTCAGCTCGTCGTACACGAACTGGACCTTGGTGCCGATGATGACCTGGCAGGTGTTCTTGGTGGGGCGGATGACACCAGCAGCGCCGGCAGCCTTGACGGCCTTCTCGTCCACAGCGGTGTAATCCTTGATCTCAAAACGCAGGCGGGTTGCGCAGTAGTCAACCTGAGCCACGTTGTCCTTGCCGCCCACAGCTGCCAGAACCTTGGAAGCGACCTCGGTGAAGTTGTTGTTTGCCAGGACGACCTTCTTCTCGGCCTCCTCAGCATCCTCGTCCTCACGGCCGGGGGTCTTCAAGTCGAACTTGGTGATGGCGAAGTAGAACACCAGGTAGAACACTACAAAAGCAGCGATGCCCAGGGGGATGATCATCCAAGTCTTAGCTGCGGCAGGCAGAGATGCCGAGAACAGCAGGTCGGTAGCACCAGCAGAGAAGCTGAAGCCTGCGCGGAAGCCAGAGTAGTAGGTGATAACGCTGAAGATGCCGTACAGCACAGAGTACACAACGTACAGCGGGAAGCACAGGAACATGAAGCCGAACTCGAACGGCTCGGTGACGCCGCAGACAAAGGAGCAGATAGCAGCGGAGACGACCAGACCGATAGCAGCCTTCTTGTTCTTAGCGGTGCGGACCATAGCAGCAGCAGCACCGGCGATACCGAACATCATGCAGGGGAAGAAGCCGGACATGTACATACCCAGGCTCCAGCTCACATCGGCAGAGGTCTCGCCTGCCCAGAAGTGGGTCAGGTCGCCCAGGCCGATGGTGTCGAACCAGAACACGTTGTTCAGAGCGTGGTGCAGGCCGGTGGGGATCAGCAGACGGTTGAAGAAGGCATACAGGCCAGCGCCGATGCCGCCCATGCCAGCGATGCCCTGGCCCAGAGCGACCAGTGCGCCGAAGATGATGGGCCAAGCAAACAGCAGGACCACAGATGCCAGGATGGACACCACAGCGGTGACGATGGCGACCGAGCGCTTGCCGCTGAAGAATGCCAGCCAGTCAGGCAGCTTGGTGCTCTTGAACTTGTTGTAGCAGGTGGAGCCGATGACAGCAGCCAGGATGCCGATGAAAGCGTTGCCAGCGATCTTCTGGAAAGCGATCTCGGTAGCGCTGCCAGCTTCCAGGGTGCGGATGACACCCACGACGCCGGGGCTCAGCAGCTGCTGCATCATCAGGTAGCTGACCAGGCCCGCCAGACCAGCGGTGCCGTCATGGTCATCGGCCAGGCCGACAGCTGCACCAACAGCAAACAGCCAAGCCATATTGTCGATCAGAGCGCCGCCTGCCTTGACCAGCAGGAAGCCAATGGTCTGCACGATACCGACGACGTCGCCGCCCTGCATCGTGGAGGGGCACAGCAGATAGCCCAGACCCATCAGGATGCCGCAGACCGGCAGAGCTGCAACGGGCAGCATCAGGGCCTTGCCCAGTTTCTGGAGATATTTCATCATAAGACACATTCCTCCTTGAAAAGAATGTTGAATAAGTGCGGATGTGACTGCGGTCCCTGGTTGTGGACCGCTCACACTTGCTTAACAGGATTTTAACACATTCGGAATAGAAAAGCCATAGTTTTCAAACTTTTTTTCATGAAATTGCTTCAAAAGTCCTTGTTTCGGGGGTGTAACGTAAAATATTTTTGGTTGTATCGCACAAAATACGTAAAATCGACAAGAAAGGACTTTTCTTTTTTGTCATTTCGACAAAATGAGGTCCTGTTGCATACAAGTATCTTATGGACAAAAAGAGCATAAAAAGGCCGCAGCCCCCCGGAAACGGGAGCTGCGGCGAAGGACATTTTTGCAATGGACCGGTGTGACCCGGCAGCAAAATTAGTTGCGGTACTGGACGAAGTTGAGGCCCAGCTTGTTATAGGTGATGTTGAGTTTCTTCCAACCAGCGGGGGCAACGCAGAGCAGATGCACTTCAATCTTTTTGCCCGGTGCCAAATTGGTCAGATCATCATACCAATTGTCTTTCTCAAAGAAGTGGACACAGGCGACCTCCTCGCCCTTATCAGTGCGGACGGTGAAACTGTGGTTATCCTTAAGACACTCTTGCAACGGTTTGTAGGACGGCGGGGTCGTCATTAAGCACTGCCCGATAGCAGTAACTACTTTACCAATGGCAACATTGGGTTTATCGATGACAGGAATGGGCGTGTTGCCATTGTTTTCCAGGTCAAAAGAAATCTCAAAGATCTCAATCTTATCACCAAGGGCAATGACATTATTGTATTCAGAGTCATTAATAGAAGGAATTTTGATTGTAGGTCTGCCAAATGTGTGCATCTTTACAGACAGACCAGAAGGAGTAGTAAATTCCTGGTCGGGGGGGATAATGACACCACTACCGCCACCACTGCAGCCAGTGAGCAGGGTGCCAGAGGCAGCGGCCAGAACGGCCACGGCGCTGCATTTCATAAAGTCACGGCGAGAAAGCTGGATCGACATATTCGATAACCTCCTTGTCATACGGCAATATCAAATTTGTTTCTGTTTTTAGACGGCCCTGCAAGCGGGCCGCTGTTTTCTTCATCATAGCAGGAGAAGGGAAGATTTGCAAGGCTTTTTTGTCGGTAAAATGGCGTGTTTGCGCCGGAAAACGACGGAATTCAAGGCGGGACGCCCCTGCATTTGCATACCAAAACGGGCCAAATGTCGCCCAGAGAGCAAAAAATTAGGCGCAGTTGCACAAAGGGAAAAAACAACTTTTGTCTAAAAAATAGAAAGTGAAGATCTGGCGCAGAAACCCCGTCCCGCCAGGGGTTTTCGTCCCGGGAGCAGACCCTCTCCGTCACGGCTCCGCCGTGCCACCTCTCCCGAAAGGGAGAGGCTTTGGCAGAGGCGTAAAGTTTTGTGCTTATAAGCTGACTTCTTCTAGCCGTTGACTAGTGAGGACGAGACTTATCCTCTTTGCCAAGGGCTCCACCTTCGGGGGAGCTGTCGCCGTAGGCGACTGAGAGGGTTCGTCCCGGAGCCGACCCTCTCCGTCACGGCTTCGCCGTGCAACCTCTCCCGAAAGGGAGAGGCTTTGGCAAGGGCGAAAAGTTTTGCGCTTATAAGCTGACTTCTTCTAGCCGTTGACTAGTGAGGACGAAACTCGTCCTCTTTGCCAAGGGCTCTCCCCCTCGGGAGAGCTGTCGAGCGCAGCGAGACTGAGAGGGTTCGTCCCGGAAGCACCCTCTCCGTCACGGCTTCGCCGTGCCACCTCTCCCGAAAGGGAGAGGCTTTG
>OBZG01000874.1_pt1 | contig 14962 bp, 10 predicted proteins | sample 1550701 | NCBI WGS metagenome assembly OBZG01 (sample SAMEA2580229, study PRJEB22360) | human gut metagenome | biome: human gut; feature: human-associated habitat; material: faeces | place: Denmark | collected 2008/2010
CGTTTCAGCTTATTTTATTGAGGGGAAAAGCGGATCATTCCAGACCTGCCATCTGTTTGATGGACTTGATGGCAAAGGTCAGGGTACGGCCACAGGCAGTACCGCCCATGACGCAGGGGTAGTTGTTCTGGAAGAAGCTGCCCGACATATCGCCCGTGACGTACAGGCCGGGGATGGGCTCGTTGTTGTCGTCCTTGGCCTGGCAGTTCTCGGTGATGGAGATGCCCTGCAGGCTGCACAGCAGCGAAGCGCCCAGCCAGCAGCCATAGAAGGGAGCGGTCTTGATGGCGCTCAGACGGCTGGCAGGCTTGCCGAAGTCCTCATCCTTCTGCATGTCGTACAGCTCGTTGTAGCGGGCCACGGTGGCGACGAAGGTATCCTTGTCGGGGCCGGTAAAGCCCATCTTGTCGGCCAGCTCCTCGATGGTGTCGGCCTTCATGATGAGGCCCTGGGCCTCAAACTCTTCCAGCTGGCTCTCCATCATGCCGGGGATATAGCGGGTCAGAGCCGAGCAGCCGATGGTATGGAAGCGGTCCACATCCTCACGGAAGTTGGCGTCGTGGATCATGGCGTAGACATGGCCGGGCTGCTGGAAGGAAGCGTGGGAAGCGTTGTCGTACTCCTGGCTCTCGTTCATGAAGCGCTCGCCGTGACGGTTGACCTTCAGGAAGGGCTGGCTGCCGGGGTTGTACTGGCCTACGGTGCCGGGGAATGCCTTGCCGCCGAAGGAAGAGGGCGACTCCACATAGCCGGAGTTGACGCCGGGAGCCACCAAGCCGCGGTCAAACAGAACCGGAGCGGCCTCGGCATCCAGGTGTGCGCCGGCCCAGATGGCGGCGCGGATGCCATAGCCCTTGTCGGCGGGGGCGTAGGAGCAGGCGGTGGTGACGCTGGTGCCCAGGGGGTCCAGCTGCTCCATCATGTAGGGGTTGCCGGCGTAGCCGCCGCAGGCCAGCAGAACGCCCTTGGCGGCGTTGATTCGGATGAAGTGGCCGTCGTCGGTGCTCTGGGCGATGACGCCGGTGATGCGGCCGTCGCTGCTCTTTTCCAGCTTGGCCAGGCCGGTATTGAAGTCGATGGAGTAGCCCAGGCTCTCAATGTACTCCTGGAACACCTGATTGCGGGGCTTCTCGGCGCTGCTGTAGTCCACCTGCTGGACCGGGAACATCAGCTTGCTCTGGCTGATCTGAGTGTCGTCGGGCCACTTGGCCTCGTCGCCCAGGGTCAGGTTGCAGGTGTAGTTGTAGGGTGCGCTCTCCAGAATGCCCGACACAAAGTCGTGCATGGCGGCGGACTCATTGATCCAGGTCTTAACCACACGCTGATCGCAGCGGCCGCCCATGGAGCGGGAAATTTCGCTCAGCAGCTCGGCGCGGTCCACCGGCGGAACGCCCTGCTTCTTGGCCTCGCTGCTGTCGATGGTGCCGTACCAGTGGCGGGTCTCCATGACGGCGGAGTTCTGCTCGATGATGCGGAAGTTCAGGCCGTTCTGAGCGGCAAAGGCGGCGGCACACATGCCGCCGTTGCCGGCGCCCACGATGACGATGTCGGTGTCCCAGGTCTCGGTGATGGCGTCCTCGTCGATGTCGGGCTCGGTGCCCAGCCAGTTGTTCTCATCGCCGGTGGGCAGCTGAACCGAGGTCACCACCGTCTCGCCCATAGCCTGGGCAAAGCAGCTCTTGGCGGCCTTCATAACGGCCTCGGAGGTGATGGTGGAGCCCGACACGCCGTCGATCTCAGCCGAACCGGCTGCCAGCAGCTGCTCCTTCAGCTGGTCGGCGGCAGCAGCGCCGTAAGAGGCAGTCTCGCCCGAGGTATCCACCACCACGTCGGTGACGGCGGTCTCGCTGAAGGTCATGGTGACCTTGACGGTGGAGGAAATGCCCTCGGCGGTGCCCTCATAGGTGCCAGGAGTGTACAGCCCGCCGGAAGCGGAGGCAGAACCGGAAGCAGCAACGGAGGAGGAAGCCGAATTGCAGCCGGTCAGAGCACCAGCAGTGACAGTGCCCATAGCCGCAGCAGCGGCAATCTTCAAAAAGCCTTTGCGGGAGATCTTATTCATGATAAGGGGTCCTTTCTGTTTTTGTTCCACCCGTGGATCACAGGCCCACGGAACTTCGTTCGACAATAATTTAACACAAAGAAGCCGTCTTGTCTTTTAAGTTTTCTTAACCAGGATTTTATTTCCGGCACCAAAAAACCGGCACAGGAGCCGCCGCAATGTCCTGTCTGCCCCAAATCGAAGGCGTTGATTAAGTTTTGTTAAGATTTGAAATTATTTCATTAAGAAAGCTTAACCCGATCCAGCCTTATCCACCGTTTTGAAACAAAAAGCAGGCCGATACTGTGTACCGACCTGTCTGCAAAAGCAAAGATCTATTCTGTCATTTCACTGGCCTTCCGGGGTAAAGATATAGCCTTTTCCCCAGACATTTTTCAGGTAGACCGGCTTTGCGGGGTTCGGCTCGATCTTGCCCCGGAGATTGTGGATATGGACCTGCACCGTGCGCACATCCCCCAGGCTGTCCTTGCCCCATATCTTGGCATACAGCTGATTTGCGGTAAAAAAGGTATTGGGATGCCGGACAAACAGGTTGAGGATCCTATATTCCATATCTGCCAGATGGATAGACGCTGCCCCTTTCTGGACGCAATGGCTGTTGGCATCCAAGCTAAAGGCCGCACAGTGATATCCATTGGCACTGGGTTCCGCCGCATCCATCTGTACACGGCGGATGTTGGCCATGATACGGGCCAGCAGGATCTTGTTATCATATGGTTTCGACACAAAATCGTCTCCGCCCAACTCCAGCGCACGCACGATGGTTTCCGTATCGTCCAGGCAGGAAGTGAAGATGATCGGGCAATGGTGCCAGCTGCGCAGACGCTGACACAGATCCACTCCGTTCGTGTCTGGGAGCAGGATATCCATCAGGATCACGTCAAAGATCTCCCGCGCATGGGACAGCGCTTCGCCCCCAGTATCCGCGCAGGTGACAGAAAAATTTTGCTGGCTTTCCAGAAAGTATCGAGTGGTGTCCCGGATCACCGGGTCATCCTCCACCATTAGCACGCGGATCATAAACGGACTCTCCCCTTCTCTTTGCTTGTTCGGATGGCTCCGGGACGATCCTGCTCTAAAACGCATCCCCCGGAAAATCGCCTTCTTCTTAGTATACCGGATTCTGCGCTGGAGCACAAGGCTGTGCCTTCTCTTTTGCCGGGGCACCGTTTTTGAGGCTTTTGTGGAACAGACTGCCTTTCTGTGATCACCAGAACATATTGAATATGTTCATGATCAGAGTTATTGCTCCGCTCAGAACAAGACCCAAGGTCAAGAGCACCGCCACAACTACAAACACCAGATTGACCCAAAAACCACATCCAGAGCAGCCGCTGGGCTCCTTATCCGGGCCGCTAAAATTACGGTCGAAGGACGTTTTATACTGCGCATAGCCCGTGCGCCCTTTCCCAAAATAGCCATAATCTTTATCCGACATTTGCTGTGCCTCCCCATCAGACTGGAATGGTTTGCTCCATATCCAAAGAATAGCACGTTTTGGGACCAATAAACAGTACTTTTGCAAAAACAGCGAAAAAACACCTTTCTGCACGTCCCGCTGCTTGGTGCAGCACACCCTCCCTCCATCTTTCCAGCGGATGATCTGCACCGGAACAAAGGGTATTTTGGCCCCAGATGCACAGACTAGAGGAGAGAAAGCCCCTGGACCACCTTTGTTTTTTCAAGAAATGAGCGCAGCAATGAAAAGTTTCACATTGGATGAAAAGCTCTTGCGCATTTTTTCTAAGACATCCCCTAAATATCCATGGAATATTCACAATCATTTGGTAGAATTATAAGGGTTAGGGCGCCGCTGACGGCTTGAAACGCCGCACATCCCCTTGCAGCCCTCTGCACCGCTGAACAAGCCGCAGAGTTGCTGTCAGACCGCCCGCACGCGTATAGGCAGCCCACCGGATCGGAATCTTTTTTTCCACTGTTTCCGCTGCAAGCCTGGCTCGTCTTTTAACAACAGACGACAAATGAACATACTAATATCAGATCGTTCCCGGCAAAGGGGGCCGTTTGGGGCCGTGTACTTCCGTGCCGGCCGCCCCAGAAAGGGAGGACTATGCTCAAGCTCAAACACATCCGTAAAGAATATAAAACCGGCGAACTGCTACAAAAAGCACTGGACGACGTCAGTCTGAGCCTGCGTGACAACGAGTTTGTCGCGATCCTGGGCCCCAGTGGTTCCGGCAAGACCACGCTGTTAAACATTATTGGTGGACTGGACCGCTATGACAGCGGCGAAATGATCATCAATGGGATCTCGACCCAGAAATACTCTGACCGGGACTGGGACTCCTACCGCAACCACACGGTAGGCTTTGTTTTTCAAAGTTACAATCTGATCCCGCACCAGACCATTCTGTCCAATGTAGAGCTGGCGCTGACCATCTCCGGCGTATCCGGAGCGGAGCGCCGCCGCCGGGCCGCCGAGGCACTGCAAAAGGTGGGCCTGGGCGATCAGCTGCACAAACGCCCCTCTGAAATGTCCGGCGGACAGATGCAGCGAGTCGCCATTGCCCGTGCTTTGGTCAACAACCCCGATATCCTGCTGGCAGACGAGCCCACCGGTGCACTGGACAGTGAGACCAGCGTACAGGTAATGGAGCTGCTGAAAGAGGTAGCCAAGGACCGGCTGGTGGTAATGGTGACCCACAACCCCGACCTGGCTGAACAGTATGCTACCCGCATCGTCACCGTGAAGGACGGCATCATCCAATCTGACACCGATCCTTTCCGGCCGGATGAATCGCAGCTGGAGCCGCCGGTGCATATGAATATGGGCCGGTCCTCCATGTCTTTGTTCACCTCCCTGGTGCTGAGCTTCAACAACCTGCGCACCAAAAAAGCCCGTACTCTGCTGACAGCATTTGCTGGCTCCATTGGTATTATCGGCATTGCATTGATCATCTCTCTTTCCGCCGGTGTCAATGACTACATCGCGGATATGGAGCGCTCCACCTTGTCGGAATACCCGCTGCAGATCCTTAGCAACGGCATCGACATCACTTCCATGCTCTCCTCCAGCCCCTTAGGGCAAGGCGTTGTCAGCTCACAGAACGCCCCTGAAGAGGGCATGGTCACGGTACGGGAGCTGATCACCCCGCTGGTGTCCGGCATCTCCTCCAACGACTTGGCCTCATTGAAGGCTTATCTGGAAAGCGACGCCGCATCTGCTGCACAGCACGCCTCGTCCATTGAGTATCTATACGGTGTATCTCCTCAGATCTATCAGATCCGGGAGGATGGCAGCTACCGCCAGGTCAACCCGGATTCCACCCTGGCGGCGCTGGGTCTCAGCGGCGTATCCTCCACCAATGAGGTGGTATCCTCCATGATGGATACCAGCGTATTCTATTCCCTGCCCCGGAACGAAGGACTGTACGACACCCAGTACGACGTAAAAGCCGGACGGTGGCCCGAGCACTACAACGAGTGTGTGGTGGTGCTGGCGGCGGACGGCAGTGTAACGGACTATGCGCTCTACTCCATGGGTCTGCGGGACAGCGCCGAGCTGGATAAAATGGTGCAGCAATTTGCCCAGAACCAGAATGTAGACCTTCCGGAGGACTTCCACGCCTACCGCTATGAGGATTTTTTGAATATCCGCTTCAAGCTGGCCAATCCTGCCCAGCGTTATGTCTACGATGACGCCCACAGTGTCTGGGTGGATAAGAGCGATGATAAGCCCTTTATGCAGGAGCTGCTGGCAAACTCGGAAGATCTGACCGTGGTGGGCGTTGTACAGCCCAAGGCCAATGCTTCCGCCACCATGCTGGGTTCCGGCATTGCCTATTCTCCGGAGCTGGTCCCCCATATGGCAGACTTTGCTTCCAACAGCGAGATCGTCCACCAGCAGATGGCACAGCCGGAAGTGAACGTCCTTACCGGCCAGCCGTTTGGTGCGGAGGAAAAGGCTCCGGCACTGGAGCTGAACAAGCTGTTCTCTGTTGATACCGATCGCTTGCAGCAGGCATTCCAGTTCAACCCCAATGCACTGGATCTGTCCGGTGTGTTTGATCTGAACAGCGGCGCACTGGATCTGGAAGGACTGGTGGATTTCAGCTCGCTGCAGCTGGACTTCAGCCAGCTGCCCGGTCTGGACCCGGACACCATTGGTGCTTTGATGGAAAGCCTGAGCCTGTCCATCCCTGCTGAAAAGGTACAGGCCCTGGCCCAGAAAGTGCTGAACGGTTACAAGGATTATGTGATCGGCAACGGATTTTTGCATCTGAACCGGCTGGACTTTGGCTCCTACCTGCAGACGCCTCAGTTCCAGCAGCTGATGAAGGAAGCTATGGAAGAGCTGATCGACAAGCAGGCGGTAAGCCAGCAGCTTTCCACTGCATTGCAGCAGGCTCTGGCCGGGTATTCTGCACAGCTGAACCAGGTGCTGCAGACTCAGCTGGGAAGTGTGCTGCAGCAGGTCATGAGCCAGGCTATGCCCAAGATCATGGCTGCCTTGCAGACCCAGCTGCAAAAGGGTCTGTCCAAGCTGGCCAGCCAGATGGAAAACGCCATCAAGATCGATGCATCTGCCTTTAAGGATGCCATCTCTCTGAGCATGGATGAGACCCAGATCAGCGAGCTGCTGACTTCGGCTATGCTCTCCTCCAGCGCCACATATGATTCCAACCTGCAAAACTTTGGGTATGTGGACTTCTCTCGTCCCAGCCAGATCCGGATCTATCCCTTGGATTTTGAGAGCAAGGCTGTGATCCTGGAAGAGCTGGAGACCTACAACAACGCAATGACCGCACAGGGCGAGGAGGAAAAGGTGATCCGCTACACCGATCTGGTGGGCACTCTGATGACCTCTGTGACCGAGATCGTGAACATGATCAGCAGTATGCTGGTGGCCTTTGTGTCCATCTCGCTGGTGGTCTCCTCCATCATGATCGGCGTCATCACCTATATCAGTGTGCTGGAACGCCGTAAGGAGATCGGCATCCTGCGTGCCATTGGCGCATCCAAGCGCAATGTGTCCGAGGTGTTCAATGCCGAGACCTTGATCATTGGTCTGTTCTCCGGCATACTGGGCATCATCCTCAGCGAACTGCTGCTGATCCCCGGCAATATGCTGATCCGGTCGGTATCCGGCAGCAGTCAAATGACAGCGGTGCTGCCGCTAGATGCAGCCGTGATCCTGGTGCTGCTCTCCACGCTGCTGACCATCCTGGGCGGTCTGATCCCCTCGATGAGCGCTGCCAAGTGCAACCCTGTCACTGCGCTGCGGTCGGAATAAAAGCACTCTATCGCAAATATTCCACCTGCGGCGGAGCTTCCCTTTCCCGCCACAGGCGCACAAAACCGGCATAGCCAAAGCTATGCCGGTTTTGTATTGCTCTTTTTCTGTTCCCAGATAAAACAGCAGGACCTCCCTGCCCTGCATCCAGTTTTCTGTCTACTGTCATAAAGCCAAAAAAGTGATCCCCCACAGACGCTGCTGCTGTGGTCAGCCCACAGAACCAACCACCCGGCCTCCTTCTTTTTTCAGAACACCGCCGGGAGGATCTGCTGCCGCTCTGCATCCACGATGCCGTAGGTATTCAGCCGAAGCTTTGGGATCACCGGCAGGCTGACAAAAGCCAAGGTCATAAAAGCATCGATCTCTTCCGAGATACCATACTCCCGCAGGGCGGCTTTCAGCTCTCGGAGGGTCTTTTCCACCGACACTGCATCTTCTGTACTCATCAGACCTGCAACGGGGAGAGGCAGTTCTCCAACCACCTGCCCGTTGACGGCAAACGCCAGTCCGCCGCCATTTTGACGGACCCGATTGCCAGCCAGGACCATATCTGCATCGTTGGTGCCTGCCACGATAAGGTTATGGGAATCGTGGGCAATACTGGAGGCTACGGCACCGCAGCGCAGGCCATAGTTGCCCAGAAAGCCGATCCCCACATGGCCAGAGTTGTGATGCCGCTCAAAAACTGCCAGCTTTACGATCTTTTGTTCCACATCCACGCCGGGGGCTGTCCCGGGATGGGTCTGGAAGGAGACGATCTTTTCCTGGGTCAGCAGCTCATGAGGGGTCAGGCAAATGACTCGCTCCCACTCCCCTGTCTGCCGAAGTTCCAGATCCTGCAGGGTGATCTCGTCCATATGGAAGGAGTGCAGTACACTGTCAAACCGCACCTTATCCAGCTGAAGCGGAGCCGGGTGAAGCGCACGGCCCTTTTCAGCCACCAGCTTGCCGGCCTTATAGACCTGTTCCACTGTGAAGTTTTCCAGATCCGACACCACGATCAGATCCGCTGCGTAGCCTGGGGCGACTGCACCATTTTGGGTCAAACCGAAGTAACGGGCGGGGATCAGGCTGCCCATCTTGATCGCCAGGATGGGGTCCACTCCTGCCGCCACCGCTTTGCGGATGATGAAATCGATATGGCCGCCTTCCAGCAGATCGCCGGGGTGCTTATCATCCGTCACCAGCATGCACCGCTCGCAATAAGGCTCCTGGAACAGCGGGAGCAGGGCCTGAAGATTCTGCGCCGCAGTACCCTCCCGCACCATGATATACTGTCCCCGGCGGAGCTTTTCCATTGCTTCTTCCAACGCAGAGCACTCATGGTCGGACTGCACACCCGCTGTGATATAGGCGTTCAGATCTTTGCCGCTGAGGAAAGGTGCATGACCGTCCATCGGTTTGCGGGCCGCTGCACAGTCCTCGATCTTTTTCAGGATCTTTTCATCCCCGTGCACTGTTCCAAAGACATTCATCAATTCTGCCAGACCCAGAACACGGGGCGATGCGTAATACGGGGCCAGATCTTCGGCTTCCAGCACTGCACCGGATTCATCCAGGTCTGCTGCCGGCACACAGGACGGCAGCATAAAGTAGACCGAAAGATCCAGATCCTTTGTGGTCTCCATCATAAACTCCAGACCGGCTGTCCCGGCCACATTGGAGATCTCGTGCGGATCGGTCACCACAGCTACGGTCCCATGGGGCAGGACGGCCTGTGCAAAGGCAGGGCCGCAGAGCATGGAGCTTTCGATGTGGATATGCCCATCGATCAGACCAGGACAGACATACTTTCCTGCAAGGTCCAGCTCTGTCTCCCCGGTGTATTCGCCTATGCCTACGATCTGTCCCTGGTGGATGGCCACATCTGCCTGTTCCACCTCGTTAGTAAAAACATTTACCACCCGGGCCCGTTTCAGCACAAGTTCCACAGGCCGTTCTCCCTTGGCAGCAGAGATCTGCTGCCGGCGTTGTTCTGTCTGCATAAGAGCCTCCCTTCCGCTTTGCCCCTGTCCAGAATTTCCGGTTTACTTCTGTGCTTCCGCCATCTGCCGGACGGCATCCTCAAAGCTGCTGCACTGGAAGATCGGCATGGAGCCAGCGAACATCAAATTGATGGGATAATCGAAGTTTTCTGCATTGCGTCCGCACTCATCCCGGTACTCCCGCGACTCGCCGTAGTTAGGGATGCGCTCCCGCATGGGGGTGGTGTCCCGCATATAACCAAACAGTTTTTTGCCCAGCTGGTACCCCATGCCGCACTCAAAGCTGACATCGTTGCTGGGTTCATAGCCGCGGAAATCGTTCAGGTCTGCCAGGATGATATCGCAGTCCCGCACATGCTGCTGGTAACGATGGAACAGCTGCGCTGCGGTCTGGTACGGATTCTCCGGGTCTGCTGCCGCCTCATTGTCCACAAGGTCCATCGGGGCAACTGCATCAAACCCATAGGATGCGCAGATCGCTTTCATCTGTTCGTACTTTGCACAAGCATCTGGGTCATAGCGCTCTGCACTGGCCAGATAAACCACTGGACGGTCATGCGCTGCCGGTGCGGCCGGGTTTTGCTGTGCTTTTTGCAGCCCAAGTGCCTGGTTTTTTGCATCCTCTTCCAGGTCAATCATCATCAGGCGGAGGCAATCCGAGAGGTCGCCCTCGATGACCTTGCTGGCGCCGACAATGGACGGTGCAAACGGAAGATCTGCATAGGGCAGCGGCTTATTATCCGGGCCGCAGACGACGCCGTCTGCCAGGTGTGCGCCCTGCACCTTCCAAGTCAGCGGACGCTTATCGCGGGTATAGCCATAGCAGCGGATGCCTCTTGCATAGGCCATTCCCAGCTCATAGATGGAGCCGCCGTCCGGCTCTGCCCCGCGGAAGGTCTCCAGATCCACCAGGATGGCCGTAGACTCATTCATGCAGCGGGCACAGTTCTGGAAAATAGCTTTTGCATGGTCACGCCGGTCCGGGCTGCTCATATCCACCGGGTTATCGCTGGGCATCGTGACCCCAAAACCGTAATACTCTGCCTTGCGGCGCATCGAATCCCAAAGGGTATAGCCATTGGTGTAAAAGCACTCCGGCCCTGCCAGGTAGAGCTTTTCCTTGCTAAACAATTTTACCTGCCAATCATACATAGAGGTCATTCCTTTCTTTTTTACTGCAGAACCAGTTTCATCAGCAGCTGCAGGAAGCGGGCGTGATCGGCTTTTCGGCCGATCTGCACCACCGGCAGATGCTCCCATACAAAGTGGTGACGGGCATCCAGCACCGTCATTCCCAAGGTCAGGCCGTCCTTGATCTCCACGCCCACATGGCCTTCAAAGGTCTCCACAAGGGTAGGATCAATGGCGTATGCCACTGCCATACAGTCGATGCTGGTGCAGTACGCCTCAAAGCCCCGGCCATTGACAAAGCGGATCGCCTGGCGCAGGAACTTTGCCTCGGGTCGGCTGCTCTGGTCCAGTGCGGCAATGTCCTCCTCTGTCAGGTTGACGTCAAAATGGGTAGCCACATCCAGCCCCAGGCAGGTGAGCTTGATGCCAGATTCATAGACGATCTTTGCGGCCTCCGGGTCCACATAAACATTCCACTCGCTTTGGGGCGTATCGCCTGTGCAGTTTGCAAATGCATATTTGTTCAGGCCAAACATACCCGAAATTGCGATGATCTCCCGGATCATGGGCACGATCTGCGGCTCCTTGCGCAGCGCCATGGCAATATTGCTCATGGGGCCGGTGGAAAGGATGGTCACCTCTCCGGGGTTTGCCTTGACAAGATCGATGATCAGATCCACTGCGTGCTTAGGGCTGCGGGGGGCCTTGGGTTCCGGCAGGAAATTTTCCGCCTGGCCATCTGCACCATGGGAGAAGGGATCTTTGGGGGCAGAACGGACCATCGGGACCTCCATCCCCTTGCCCACCGGGATATCCGTCCGACCGATCATTTCCAGGACCTTCAGTGCATTGACGCAGGTCACCTCAGCAGGGTAGTTTCCGTTCAGAGTGGTCACTGCCAACACGTCCAGTGCCTCCGACTTACAGGCCATCACAATGGCCATGGAGTCGTCCATGCCCGGGTCACAGTCCAAAATGATCTTCTTCTTTTCCATAAAAGGTCCATCCTTTCTTTTGCCCGATCGTCCCCCTGACAGAGCGGGGCTGCACATTTGCTAAATATTTGCTAAATATTTTTTCATTTGATAAATCATATCATGTTTCAGCCCAAGAATCAAGCGGATCCCATCAAAAAACGAGCGCACGTTTCCCTTTTTATAAAAATCAAGTGCCCGTCCTTTCGCTCTGTGCGTCTTCCACTGTCGGTGTAACATAAAAATTCCCCGGGGGCATCTGTGTTTCCGGCTCTTCCACCCGCTCGATCAGACGGTCTACCGCTTTTTCTGCCATAAGGGTCAGGTTCTGCCGGATGGTGATGACCGGCTCTGTCCCCGGATGATCGTAAGCTGCCAGCTTGAGATCCCGCCCGATTTGCAGCCCCTGTTCTGCTGCAGCTTCCAGCACGCCTTGGGTCATCCGCTCATTCTCCACAAAAAGGCCATCACACCCTTGCGCCATTAAAAGTGCAAAGGCTTTTTTTCCATCCTGCACCGTAAAGGAACCATGGTAAACATCCTGCTCCCGGTAGGATGCTTTATGCAGCGCCATTCCTTCCTGGAAGCCTTGGAAGCGCTTTTTGGTCGTATAGACCCGCTCCGGTCCCAACACGCAGCCGATCCGGGATGCGCCCGCCTGGAACAGTTTTTCCACGGCGATGCGTCCGCCGTATTTATTATCGGATGTGACGAAATCGCTGAAGATTGAATAGACCGCCCGATCCAGCAGGACAAAGGGCACGCCATTATCCTGCAACGTATGCAGTGTCCGGGTCAGCACATCCTCTTTTTCCAGCGTACTAGGCACCGTGATCACCAAGCCATCCACATTTTTAACAGCCAGGCTCTCCAATATCGTCCCGCAGCGTACCGCATCATCGCCGCAGGTGCAGCAGAACACCGTATATCCCTTTTGAAAGGCATACTCCTGGACCTTGTTCATCCATACACGGAATACCGGGCCCTCCAGATCTGGCAGCACCAGTCCCAGCGTTTTGGTCCGCTGGCTGCCCGGGCGCACCGATATCTCACTTTGAAACTTCATCTCCCTTGCAATGCGCAGGATCTTTTCTCGGGTGGCCTCCGAAATACGGGAGTCCTTTCCGTTCATCACCAGCGAGACCGCTGTTGTAGAGACTCCGGCTGCTTTAGCAATGTCTTTTGCTTTGACCTTCACGATCCTTCCTCCGCTTTGTTAAATTATTTTACCTCATGCCTTTATCCTACCGATTTTTAACGGGTTTGTCAATCCGGCGGCACTGATTTTCCGGGATTATTTCTGTACTTTTCCCCCACCGTAAAGGCTGATGTGCATTTTTATGTAAGACAAAACAAGGGCAAAGAATAGGAGTTGTCTAAAAATCGCACATTTGCTTATATACAGCGTAAGGGAAACCAATCTCTCTTTGTGGTTTTTGCCGTGAATAAGGATGTTTCTCCTTGATACCCTCTGGCTGCATATCAAGCAATTCCTTGCACCGAATACCCGTTTCGAAGAGCATCGTAATGATGGTGCGATTGCGACAGGACACGTAACTCTTGTTATCATAGTATTCCAGCAGTTGGCGGGCATCTTGTTCAGAAAACGTCTTTATTACAGGCTTTTCTTCTTTGCCCCATGCCACCTTCGTAATAAGCAATATCCGTATAATCTTCTCCGTTCGTATACTAAAAAACGCCCGCAGAATCTTAATCATGTTATTCACGTAGGCCGCTTTGTGTCCCATTTTCAGTTGATGGGCGATATACTGTTTCAAATGAACGACTCGAATTTTCTCAAACTCGTCAATTTCATATTCTTTCTCAATCCACCTGGCAAACAAAATTTAGAGTATTTTTATACCCCCAAGTGTTCGTACCGTTTGATTTTCGATTTTCTTGGCACACAAAAACTCTTCTACGTGACGTACAACTTCATTTTTCAGTCCTCTAAAATAGGTTGGTATGTCACAATTCAAAAGTGTTCGTATGTCTTTGTAAAATCACATTTTTTCGCTTGAGTAAATAAAACAAAAGACCGCCCTCTATGCTTTGCAGCACAAAAAGCGGCCTATCGTCGTACTTTTTACTTTGTCAGATCATTTCAGTGCGGATCATTCCGGCAGGTCTTCCGGGTTCTCCAGCGAATGCCAGACATTCTGAACATCGTCATTATCTTCCAGAGCGTCCAGCAGCTTGCCCATCAGCTTCAGCTGATCGGGGTCGGCCAGGCGGGTGGTGGTCATGGGGACCATCGCCAGATCAGCGGACATCAGCTCATAGCCCTTGTCCTCCAGTGTCTTGGTCACAGCAGAGAAGCTCTCCGGATCAGTGGTGACCTCTGCTGCATCCTCGCCTGCATCAAAGTCCTCGGCACCGGCATCCAGAGCATCCATCATAGCCTCGTCCGCATCCTTATCCTCCAGAGAGAGGTCGATGACGCCCTTCTGGGTGAACAGGAAAGCCACGCAGCCCATAGCGCCCAGGTTACCGCCGTTCTTATCAAAATAGTGGCGCAGGTCAGCAGCGGTACGATTGCGGTTATCGGTCAGGGTCTCCACCATAACAGCCACACCGCCGGGACCGTAGCCCTCGTAGGTGATTGCTTCGTACTCCGTCTTGTCGCCGCCCTCTGCCTTCTTGATGATACGCTGGATGTTATCATTCGGCACGCTCATGCGCTTTGCCTTGGAGATCAGATCTGCCAGCTTGCTGTTGGAAGCCGGGTTGGGGCCGCCCATACGCACTGCCACGCTGATCTCGCGGCCAATCTTGGTAAAGACCTTTGCACGGGCGCCGTCGGTCTTTTCCTTCTTGCGTTTAATGTTGTTCCATTTGCTATGTCCAGACATGGGAAAAAGCCTCCTAGATTCTATTCAAAGTTCTCTGCCTTCGGGCAGACGGCTGCGCCGTCCGGGTTTGGCAGTGCACAATATCCAACTTTATAAGTTTACCACACACTGCGACTGCGTTCAAGTCTTTTCCGGGGATATTCCCTTTTCAGGCCACAAAAAGCCGCCAACAGATGTTCTTTGCTGGTTCGATCCACCAAAATCCCCTAAAAGATCACAGCAGGCGCAGTGCCTTGGGGTAATGATTTTTGACCCTTCCGCCGGAAACTTTGCCGCCCCCCAAAGGCCAGCCGTCCACCAAAACGCAGCAGTACCCATCGGATGCGGTGCGGGCTTCGATCTCCTGTCCGGACAGATAGGCTGCGCAGCGGGGGTCGGTTCGGGTCAGCTGTTCACAGTTTGTGCACTGACTGCCGAAAGCTGTAAAAAGGTGGTGTTCCGGCACAAAGCGGCCTTTCTGAACATTGCCCACGAATACGCCTGCCCGCAGGATATGCAGCCGTGTCTGGGGGAACGGCACCGGCAGCAGCACGCCGCTGCCATGGACCAGCGCAGGCCGATCCGCCAGCTGCGGGAAGTATCGTCTTGCAAATTCCACCCACGCAGCCAGGCTCTGCGCTGCATTGGGTGCATCCGTCGGGCGTGCACGTCCGCTGCGGCTGGGCTTGCCCGGAGCCCGCCGCGCCCCCCATGGCAGATGT
>OBZG01000879.1_pt1 | contig 14878 bp, 15 predicted proteins | sample 1550701 | NCBI WGS metagenome assembly OBZG01 (sample SAMEA2580229, study PRJEB22360) | human gut metagenome | biome: human gut; feature: human-associated habitat; material: faeces | place: Denmark | collected 2008/2010
TGGAACCCCTCCCGTCAGATACCTACCCTGTGTAGTCCCTTGTAAACTGTACTTTACAGCAGTTAAAATACAGGAGGAATATATTATGAAAAGATGGATCGCTTTAGGACTGGCAATATGTTTGGGAGTGACAGCCCTTACAGGCTGCACAGGATCATCGTCAGCGGTGACAGCAGAGACTCAGACAGAGGAGCAGGAAAAGGGAACGGAACAGAGGGCGCAGTCTGGAATGGATAAGCTGGTGTTGACCTATGTGGTTTCGCCGCTGAATGTTCCCTCCATTATTGAGAGGAAACAGGGAATATTTGCAAAGAATTTTGAGGATATGGGTATTTCGGTAGAATATGCAGAGATAAATTCAGGGGCCGACCAGACCCAGGCTCTGGCCTCCGGGGATGTTCAGATCCTTTACGCCGTGGGAGCAACCTCCGTTATCTTATCAGCGGCCAACGGGGCTGATATTAAGGTGCTTAATATGTACAGCAGATCACCAAAGGCATTTTGTATGTATTCAAAGGATGAAAGTCTCACTTCACCAGAAAGCCTCCGGGGAAAGACCATTGCCGGACCGGCAGGAACAAATCTGCATGAGCTTCTGGCGGCATATCTTGCAAAGGGCGGCATGACAATTGATGATGTAAACTATGTGAATATGGGGATTGCGGAGGCAAAGGCAGCTCTGGACGGCGGCAGCACAGATGTGGCCCTGATTGCGGGGGCAACGGCATATCAGGCAAAGCAGCAGGGATACCATCTGGTAGCTGACGGGGAAGGCCTGATAAAGGCAATCATCGCAGTGGCTGTAAGACAGGATTTTTATGACGCAAATAAGGACGTCATTGAGAGATTTATGAAAGCCCAGGAAGAAATTGCCTCATTCATGCAGGAGAATCAGGACGAGACGCTGAATATTGTGGCGCAGGAACTGGATCTGGATGAGGAAGCAGTAAAAGAAATGTATGGATATTACGATTTTTCCATGGATATCAGTGACGAGGACAGAGACGGTTTTCAGAAAACGGCTGATTTCATGCTGGAATCCGGAATGATTGATCATGCTTTGGATGTAAATACGCTGTTTATTCAGTAGTTTGCCAGAGGTTTCCTTGACCAAACCTGAAAATCCGGGTAAGATAAATACAGTGAAATGGCCGCCTGTGCGTCAGTAAGAGGATGCTATGGAGGCCATTTTCCTGTTTTAGATAAAGGGAGCTGGACAAAATGGACAAAAAGAAAGAATATCTTATAGGAGATGTCTCGCGTATCGTAGGTCTGAGCAGGGATGCGCTGCGGTTCTATGAAAAAAAGGGGATTATCCATGCAAAGAAGAAGGAAAATGGATACAGGTATTTTTCCGATGAAGATATATACCGTCTGATGTGCATTGTATACCGCCGGAAGATGAATGACAGCCTGGAGGAGATAAAGGATTTTGTTAAGGACGATATGCCGGTTGCCCATATGCGGCAGCATCTGGAGCGCAGGATTGGAGAGGAGGAAGAGGAGATATGCCGCCGCAGGCAGACAATTGCCAGACTGAAGCTTTCCATTCATGATATGGAAAACATTGAGGCATATGAAGGAAAATGTGTCCTTAAGGAGCTGCCTGCAGCGTATATTCTGGATACCTGCGAGGATCTCTATGACAGCCTGCGCCAGTGGTTTTCCATGTCATCGGAGGTCAGCGGCCTGGATATGGCTTATTTTTATAATGTGTTCTCCATGAGAAATGGTATGTTGGAAAATGAGGGAACCCAGCTTTTGATTTACAAAGGCCTGGAACCTTTTATCAATTCCGGTTTTGACCTGTCGGCCTGCTTGTCGACAGAGCCCTTGCCCTGCGTCTATCGGGTGGAAGCCTCCAAAGACCTCCTGCCAGACGCCGCGGCGGCAGAAACGATGGCCGATTGGGCAAGCTCTCAGGGATTTGTTCCCACAGGCGTATTCTACTCTAACAATATGACGTCCTTTTTGGGAGAGGATACGAATATTTATTATCTGGAACTGTATATGCCGGTGATCCCGGCGGGAAAACAAAAATAAATAAAGATGGGGGATGGCCTGCCGCAGGAGAAAGCTCCTGACAGCGGGCCTGCGTCATTTCTGACATCCCAGAGAATAAACCATGGAGTAAGACCAGGGTCAAGTCAGTTTATAAAAACGTAAAAAAATGTAAATATTCTTACAAAAAGGTCATTTTAACGTTCTGAATGTGGATAAAATTTTAACAATATTCAATATTTCCACAGGAAAATACATATTTCCCCAGAATATCCCCTGCATTTCCCCATGGTATAAACAAAGTTATCCACTGACTTATCCACATTATCCACCGTCATATACAATATATATGGTGGAAATAGGTCAAAACACAAGATTTAGTTTGTGGATAACTCTGGCAATATGGCGTTTACAGTTCCTCTGCCGCTGCACCCTCCTTTGGACGTCCCAGAGTGGTGATAAAGTCGATCAGATAGGAGGAAATCATAACAGTAACCAGAGAATATATGATCCGTCGCACGGGGATATAGGAGAGCGATAATACCAGCACGGTAAGATCCGTAAACAGATAGGCTCTGGAAATACGCCAGCCTGTGATCTTTGCAATCACGAGGGCCAGAGCATCGTCACCGGCGCAGGAAGCGCCCTGACGGACAACCAGCCCGCAGCCGATACCAATAAAACACCCGCCCGCTACCGCTGCGAAAAAGGGCGAATCAGCCAGACTGGGAAGAACCGGAGGGAACAGCTCCCACAGGCGAAAAAAGCCTGCCATACAGGCAGTGGCAAAAATGGAAGTTTTGAGAAATTCTTTTCCAAGATACTTAAAGCCCATAAGATAGCTGAGGCAGTCAAGAACTGGCGACAGCATAGAGGATGACACGCCCAGCCAGAAGTTCAGCAGAAGGATCAGGCCAAGTATGCCTCCTTCTGTAATATCTGCCTGTTGATGGACATTATAAAGCCCAAAGGTAGTGATGGCCGTGCCGAGGACAATAGAAACAACGGTTCTGGGAACAAAGGTCTCCTTCAGTTCCCCCTTAATGGTGTGTGACAGCTTTTTAAGCTGCAACATAATAAAACATCCTTTCTGAAATATGGTGTATCCTCCAGATGCCGAACCCATGTAAAGGGGTGTTTATTCCCGTCAGTCCGGTAAGGAGCGATATATTCCTATTATAGCAGATGAGGGTGGAGGGGTGTCAAGAGGGGGAAACTGCGGGACGCACAGCGAATGTATGGCATATCCCATTGGTTTCCTGCATACAATACCAGATAAAATACGGTTGTATATCAAAAGGAGGCTCCCCATGCTTAACTACCTCTGGTCATCAATGATCCTTGCAGGTACTCTCTGGGCGGCCGTCCATGGGCGGTTGGATGATGTGACCCAGGGAGCTTTAACGGCTGCTAAGGAGGCGGTAGCGCTGTGCGTCACCATGTTAGGCGTCATGTCCCTGTGGACGGGCGTATTGGAGATTGGAAACAGCGCCGGGCTGATCGGACAGCTTTCAAAGGCCATGAGACCGGTCCTGCGGTTCCTTTTCCCTGATCTTGCGCCGGACAGCAGGGCAGCAGAACATATCTCTGTCAACTTCATTGCAAATATGCTGGGGCTTGGCTGGGCGGCCACGCCAGCGGGCTTAAAGGCCATGGAGGAACTGAAAAAAACGGAGGAATCCCGTTATGCCACGGGTACCTCGCCATACTGTTCCCAGACGCCTTCAACGCCTGAGGCACGGCGGGATCCGCCCTGTCTTACCACCGCCACACCGGAGATGTGTACCTTTCTTATCTTAAATATCTCTTCCCTTCAGCTGATCCCTGTCAACATTATTGCCTACCGCAGCCAGTACGGCAGTCCGTCTCCTGCAGCCATCACAGGCCCCTGTCTGGCGGCAACGGCAGCCAGCACTCTGGCGGCAGTAGTGTTTTGCAGGGTGATGGGCCGACGAAGCAGAAGGTAAAACGGAAAGTAACTATTGACGCCTCCTCCAAACAAAATTACAATAAAATCAAATCACAGTGCATATTCAGCTTCTGGAGTGCACATGATAAAAGGAGGAAAACCCATGACAACCCCGACTTTATTAAACTGGGCCGTATTAGGAACGGGTGTGATCGCAAATGAGATGGCGTCTGCTCTGGCCGGTATGGGCCGCAGTCTTTACGGCGTGTGCAACCGCACCTATGAAAAAGCGTCTGTATTTGCAGAAAAATACGGCGTAAAGCAGGTATACCCCACGTATGATGCCCTTTTCTCCGATCCCAACGTAGATGTGATCTATATCACGACGCCCCATAACACCCACTACAGCTTTATAAAAACTGCCCTGGAACACAAAAAGCACGTTCTGGCAGAAAAATCCATTACCCTAAACAGCAGGGAACTGGAAGAACTGACTGCGCTTGCCCGTGAGAAAAACCTTGTTTTTGCCGAGGCCATGACCATTTGGCATATGCCCCTTTACAAGAAACTGTGGGAGCTTACAGAAGGCGGGAACCTGGGAAGAGTTCAGATGATTACGGCCAATTTCGGCAGCTTTAAGGACTATGACATGAAGAACCGTTTCTTCAACCGAAGTCTGGCCGGCGGCGCGCTGCTGGATATCGGCGTTTATGCCTTAAGCGCCATCCGCAGTTTTATGGAAGAGACGCCGGATCAAATTCTCAGCCAGATGCTGCCTGCGCCTACCGGCGTAGACGAACAGGCCACCATTCTCCTGAAAAATAAAAAAGGACAGATGGCCACGGCGGCTTTGTCCCTTCATTCCAAGCAGCCCAAGCGAATGATGATCAGCTGCGAAAATGCCTATATTGAAATTATGGAATATCCCAGAGCGGACGAGGCCGTCATTACAGACGCCGTGACCGGAAAGCGCACGGTGATCCATGAGGGAAATACAGCAGACGCTTTAAAATACGAACTTTTAGATATGGAAAGTGCTGTTTTAAATGGTGAGCGATCCGTTATGAAGCTGGATGAAACCCGTGATGTTATGGCAATGATGACTGCCCTGCGTAAGGAGTGGGGCTTAACGTATCCAGAGGAAGAGTAGGCGGTCCGCCTGCTCTTTCCTGTTTCTTCGGTCGTGCTTGTATCAGATGGGGGCATCTGCATGAAACAAAAACAGAATACAGAGACAAATACTTGAAAAGGAAAAAGAATTGAATACGTTAAATATAGAGACAGAACGTCTTGTTTTAAGAAACTTTACAGAGAATGATCTGGAAGCGCTGTACGGTATTTACAGCGATACAGAGGTGAACCGTTTTCTTCCATGGTTTCCGTTAAAAAGTATGGAAGAAGCGGAGACATTTTTTAAAGAGCATTATAAAAACTTGTATGACAGAGCGGGGTTTTATGGACTGGCCGTCTGTCTTAAGACGGATAACAGGCCTATTGGATACATTCATGTGAGCGCCGACGACAGCCATGATTTTGGCTATGGACTTAAGCAGGAGTTCTGGAACCAGGGAATCATGACGGAAGCCGCAAAGGCAGTAATAGAGCAGCTGAAAAGAGATGGTATTTCGTATATCACTGCTACCCACGATATAAAAAATCCCCGAAGCGGCAGCGTCATGAAAAAACTGGGAATGAAATATTGCTATTCCTACCGTGAGCAGTGGATGCCTAAAAATATCCCCGTAATCTTCCGTATGTATCAGCTGAATCTGGATGAAAATGAAAGCCGTATTTATAAGAAATACTGGAATGAGGCAGAGGTTCGGTTTGTAGAGAAGATGGAGGACATGGGTGTCTGACAGGCAATACGATGCATAAAAACGTTAAAAAGCAAAAAATAATCTTGACAAACGAGTATACCCGCTCTATAATCCTACTAAACCTAGTAAAACAGTATGAATAAAGGAAAGGACCTCAGGCTGGAAGGCTGGCGGCAGGCGAGTCTCTGCTTCCTGTGAGGAAAGGGTGACGTTTATGGCAGGTATTTTTAAGGGAATGACAGAACTGGTAGGAAATACGCCTCTTGTAGAGGCGGTAAATCTGGAGAAGAAGGAAGGGTTAAAGGCGAGACTTCTTCTGAAATTAGAGTATTTTAATCCGGCTGGAAGCGTAAAAGACCGTGTGGGTAAGGCCATGATCGAGGATGCGGAGGCAAGCGGCCGCTTAAAAGAGGGCTCCGTTATCATTGAGCCGACCTCCGGAAATACAGGAATTGGCCTGGCATCTATCGCGGCGGCCAAAGGCTACCGGGTGATCCTGACCATGCCTGACACCATGAGCGTAGAGCGCAGGAATATTTTAAAGGCATATGGGGCAGAAATCGTACTGACGCCCGGCGCACAGGGAATGAGCGGAGCCATTGCAAAGGCCGCTGAACTGGCAAAGGAGATTCCGGGAAGCTTTATCCCCGGCCAGTTTGTAAACCCTGTAAATCCCAAGGCTCACAGAGCGTCTACAGGCCCGGAGATCTGGAGAGATACAGAGGGTGCGGTGGATATCTTTGTAGCTTCTGTGGGAACCGGCGGAACCATTACCGGGGCCGGCGGATACTTAAAGGAGCAGAAACCGGAACTTAAGGTAGTTGCGGTAGAACCTGCCACTTCTCCGGTTCTTTCCGGCGGAAAGGCCGGAGCACATAAGATCCAGGGAATCGGCGCAGGCTTTGTACCTGAGGTATTGGATACAACTGTTTATGATGAGATTATCACTGTGGATAATGAAGTTCCCTTCGAGACTTCGCGTATGCTGGCCCGGACGGAGGGTGTACAGGTCGGTATTTCCTCAGGAGCAGCTCTTTACGCGGCGCTGCAGGTTGCAAAACGGCCTGAAAACGAAGGAAAGACTATTGTAGTGCTGCTGCCTGACAGCGGCGACCGCTATTACTCCACTCCGCTGTTTACAGAAGGATAAGGCTCAGCATCGAAGCCAAGCTGCATCGGACGCCGATTTTCGGTAATGAAAAACATAATCACCGCCTGACAGGAATAGGTTTTATAAAAGGCTCTGATCCTATGGATCGGACGCTTAAAACGATTTCTGTCAGGCGGTTTTTTATGACGTTTCTGCTTTTTTTGTCAGAGGCCATGGTGCCTCTTATGATCTTTTATATGGTTGGCTTTGGCCTACTGTCCGGCCGGCCGGTTCTGGACGATTTTATCCGCGGCGCCAGGGATGGAATGAAAACCGTAGCAGGTATCTTTCCTACCCTTGTGGGCCTGATGGTGTCAGTGGGCGTCTTGCGTTCCTCAGGGCTTCTGGATGCTCTGGGAGAGCTTTTAAAGGCTCCCGCTGCCCTTGTGGGCCTTCCTGCGCCTATTCTGCCCGCGGCGCTGGTACGCCTGGTGTCCAACTCTGCCGCTACGGGTCTGGTTCTGGATCTTTTTAAGGAATACGGCACGGAGTCGCGGATTGGTCTTATGGCCTCAATCCTGATGGGAAGCACAGAAACGGTTCTTTACTGTATGAGCATCTATTTCGGTTCTGTGGGAATCCGAAAGACGCGCTACACTCTGGCCGGCGGCCTGTTGGCCGCGCTGGTCAGTCTGGCGGCCAGCGCGGTGCTGTCCGGCTTGATGGCAGGAGGATGAAATAAACCGCAGATGATCTGATCGGATGACTCCGCCGGAAATATCCATTGCAAAATACCCGCCGGCACACTATAATTGAGCGTGTGTATCCCTGGCTTTGTTCACGGAACGTAAGGCGATACCGTTAGGACGCCGACAGCAAAGCAGTTTGGGAAATTACGTGTACCTAAACAGAACCATACAGATAGAAAGAGGTTACATATGGAACGATATCAGAAATTTCGGAAGGAATTTCCGCGTTTTTACTATCATGGATATAAGACAGAAGAAAATGAACTTGTATATAAGATTACATTTGACTTTGAGATAGAGGGGCTATCCTCCTTTGCCCCTACCTGGACATTTCCAAAATGTACAGAACAGGGAAAAACCTGGGATAATGACCCTTTATTTCAAAAGATGGTTTTTTCCCTTGGCATGGTGGAGCTGGCAAGCTACTGGAAGCTCACCTGTTCCCCCCAGGTTATTGTGGAGGCGGGCAATTTAAGCGGCGATCAGATTCTTTGGTGGAAGGATCTGTATTTTAATGGTCTGGGAGAGTTCTTCTATATCAACCAGATCAAAGAAGCTGATCCGGCGGATTTTATGGAGATCATATGCCGGGGGAAAGACGCCATAGAAACCGTTTCCTCCTCTGGCGTCAAAGGACGTCCTGCTGCTGTTTCCGGTGCAGAAAATGGCGTCTTGGTGCCTATCGGCGGCGGTAAAGACTCCGCAGTTACCCTTGAACTTCTGCGCAGCGCCGGTGTGCCGGTTTACGCCTATATCATTAACCCCAGAGGGGCAACCGTCCATACCACCGAGGCGGCGGGTCTGGATGCGGACCATGTGATCAGCGTAAAGCGTACCCTGGATAAGCGTATGCTGGAATTAAATGGAAAAGGATATTTAAATGGCCATACCCCTTTTTCCGCCCTGGTGGCATTTTCCAGTATCATGGCAGCCAGAATGGCCGGACTTTCGTATGTGGCCCTGTCAAATGAATCCAGCGCCAATGAAAGCACTGTAAAGGGAAGTACGGTCAATCACCAGTATTCCAAGAGTTTTAAATTTGAAGAGGATTTCCACCGCTATGAGATGGAATATCTTTCTGGGAGCGCTTATTATTTCAGTATGCTGCGCCCCTTAAGTGAGTTCCAGATCGCCCGGTATTTCGCGTCTCAAAAGCAGTATCATGCCATATTCAGGAGCTGCAACGCAGGCAGCAAGACGGACAGCTGGTGCGGACATTGTCCTAAATGCCTGTTTGTATACCTGATCCTGTCTCCCTTCCTTACAGAGACGGAAACAGAAAAAATCTTCGGACGAAATATGCTGGAGGACAGAGAACTGAAGCCTCTGCTGGAGCAGCTTACCGGTATTCAGGAGGAAAAGCCCTTTGAGTGCGTCGGAAGCCGGGATGAGATCAATACAGCTATCATCCTGACCATTGACCGTATGGAGGCAGAGGGAAAAAAACTGCCTATGCTGCTGGAATATTATAAGGGAATGGGACTTTATGACCAGTACAAGCCCATGGGAGACCAGTTCTCGTCCTATTTTGACAGTCAGAACCTGGTGCCAGCTCCATGGGAGGAGCTGGTCAAAAAAAGCTGCACAAAGGAAGCATAAGAAGCGAGGAGAAACAGAGTGATAGAGAAAATAGAACCCTGGATACAGGGAAAGCGGGTGCTTTTGCTGGGATTCGGGAGGGAAGGAAGATCTACCTATAATGTACTCAGGCGGCTGGGAACCTGTTCCGTCCTTGATGTAGCCGATCAGCTGGCTTTGGAGGATCAGCCGGAAGGCATTGAAACATGGATCAGCGGCCCTGATTATCAGAGCTGTTTGAATGACTATGACGTGGTCTTTAAAAGTCCCGGCGTGGTCTTAGAACGTCCTGCGGAGGAATACCGCTGCCAGATCTTATCTCAGACCGAGGTATTTTTCCAGTGTTTTCGGGATCAGATCATCGGGATCACGGGGACGAAGGGAAAAAGCACCATTACCACCCTGCTGTATCACCTGTTAAAGCACGCAGGCTATGATACCATTCTGGCGGGAAATATAGGTATTCCGGTATTCGATCTGATGGAGGATATACGGCCGGAGACAATCATTGTCTGCGAGCTGTCCTGCCACCAGCTGGAATATATGACCGTCTCCCCTCACATTGCTGTCCTGTCCAATATCCATGAGGAGCATCTGGATCATTACGGAACCATGGAAAAATACGTTCGCGCCAAGGAACATATTTTCCTTAACCAGACGCCGGAGGACGTGCTGATCTGCAGTGTACAGTGCCTGCCTGAGCCGGGGGAATGTGTCTCCAGGCTGATTACTGCCTGCCCCGCGTTTGCGGAACCGCCTCTGGACAGGTACTGGAAGGAGAAAAAGACGCCTGTCCGTCAGGATGCTCCTTCTCTCTGCGTAGAGGAAAACGAAAACGCTACCATCATCCGCTATGAGGGAACGGTTTACCGTATTCCTCAGGACAGGATTCGTCTGATGGGACAGCACAATTACTTTGATATCGGTTTTGCGTATGCCGTATGCCGTATTCTTCATATGTCTGAAGAGGATTTTACGAAGGGACTCATAGACTACGAGCCTCTCCCTCATCGTTTACAATTTCTGGGAGAACTGAACGGCGTAAAATACTACGATGATTCCATTTCCACCATCTGTGAAACAGCGATTCAGGCTTTAAAAACCTTAAAGGATACAGATACTATTCTGATTGGCGGTATGGACCGGGGAATTGATTATCGGGAACTGATCGAATATCTGTCCCGATCCCCGGTTCCCCACATCATCCTGATGGAGGCTACGGGGAAACGGATTTTTGAGGAGATTACAGAGGATTACCCGGAATTTGAGAATATGCAAAGACTGATTCCGGCAGAGCATTTGGAGGATGCGGTGCAGATTGCCAAAGAAGTAACAAGGCCTGGACACAGCTGCGTTATGTCTCCGGCAGCTGCCAGCTACGGTATTTTCCGAAACTTTGAGGAGCGCGGTGAGAGGTTTAGGGCGCTGGTATTTGCAGAACAGCCGGAAAACACAGTTTTTTAAGAATTTTATAAGCATTTTGGGGCTTGTATGAGCAGGGAAAATACTGTACAATCAGTAGAGCATATCTGAAAGATACAGAAGGTGAAAGGAAAAGACGTGGAGAAAACCTACGATACACTGAACGATGTACTGGTAAATCTGTTCCGTGATATTAACGATATCGAAGAGAAGGCGATTACCAGCTATGAATACAAAGATCTGACGAATAACGATATGCACGTGATCAACGCCATCGGAGTAGGCACAAAGAAAAATATGTCATCCATCGCAAAGGAATTGTCGGTTACGGTAGGAACGCTTACCATCTCCATGAACAGCCTTGTAAAAAAGGGATATGTGGTTCGCTGCCGCAGTACAGAAGATCGGCGGGTCGTTCATATTTCACTTTCTGAAAAAGGAATCAAAGCATACGAGCACCATAAGCATTTTCACGAACAGATGATACAGGGAGTAGTAGATACGCTGACAGACGAAGAGCTGAAGGCTCTTGTAAAAGCGCTGACAAAGCTGACCTCCTGGTTTCGTAGCTTTGAGGAGAATTAAAGGAGGCATTTTTTAAAATGAAAAAATGGTTATTGGGCTTAATGGCGGCGGTTATGGCAGCATCTCTTGCAGCCTGTACGCCCACAACACAGAAGCAGAAAGAGACAACAAAAGCGGCTGCAGAGAACAGCGCTCCAGCAGTAGTTTCTACTACCGGAGGCGCATCCGACAAGGTGCCGGATCCCAATGTAGCGCCCGTAGCTGTGATTTCTGTCTACCACAAGGGCGATGGCGACAGTCTGGTTCAGGAGATGGATTCTCTGGATGATGATAATCTGGACGCCCAGGCCTTGGTAGATAAGATGGTTGAGTATGGAATTTTTAAGGAAGGAACAGAAGTCCTTTCCTTTGACAAAACCGGAGAAGGCGAGAATTCCAAAGCCGTCCTTAATCTGAATCAGGCTGAAAACAACGAAGGCGTCTCCGATACTCAGTTTCTGGTTGAAATTGGAAATACCTTTATTGAGAACTTTGAACTGGCATCCCTGAAGATTCAGGTCAATGGCAAGGACATGGCCGGTGCAGAGAACTTAAGCTATGTGACAGACTTTGAGAGCGTGGAGTAGGGAATACTGCCGCAGTAAGAATATTTGTTTGATACGTGAGAATCAGTCGGGACACTTCTTGAGAGAGGGGTGTTTCGGCTGTTTTTTATATAAAAACTGGTAAGCTGGATATTTAAATTTTACCGCAGCCTACCAGTTTTGGTTTATTCGCTCAATTTAAAAATTAAAACTCAGCCATAGCCGCCTCATCAGCTACTACGATCACATCGTTATGCAGCTGCAGGATAGAAGCCGGAACCTGTGGTGTCACAGGGCCGCAGAGTGCTTCGCGCAGGATACGGGCTTTATCTGCTCCGCTGGCAATAAGAAGGATTTTCTTAGCCTGCATAATCGTCTTGATACCCATGGTATACGCCTGTCTGGGAACATCGTCAATGGAGGCAAAGAAGCGTTTATTTGCCTCGATGGTACTTTCAGTTAAGTCCACGCAGTGAGTCATTTTCGCAAATTCAGAATCAGGCTCATTGAAACCGATGTGACCGTTGTGTCCGATGCCTAAAAGCTGTAAATCAATGCCGCCGATATCGTCGATTACGCGGTTGTAGCGGGCGCACTCAATGGCGCTGTCAGGCTCGGTTCCATCGGGAATATTTGTGTTCTTTAAGTCGATATTGATATGTTTAAAGAGATTATTGTACATGAAATAATAATAACTCTGGTCATTTTCCTTTGTAAGGCCCTTATATTCATCCAGATTTACCGTCTTTACGCCGGAAAAGTCAAGATCTCCCTTATTATTCCAGTCGATCAGCTGCTTGTAGGTGCCAAGGGGAGAAGAACCGGTAGCCAGACCAAGCACGCAGTTTGGTTTCATGATTACCTGCGCTGAAATAACGTTGGCAGCCTGACGGCTCATTTCATCATAATTTTTTGCTTTATAGATCCTCATAATACGTTCCAACCTTTCCGAAATAAAAAAATTTTCTTGCAAATTTCTCTATATAGAATAACATTTTCCCAACATACTTTCAAGAGGAAAATCATATAAATAATGGTAACAGCGCAGATTATACAGGTATCAGCGGATGGGGGAAACGGGACGTTGAAATCCGCTGACGGCGCAATCGGGAAATGGTACAAGGAGTGGGAAATATGGTAAATTATCGGAGACTTATCTCTTATATCTATGCCTATGAGGGAAGCATGAAAGGGAAAAATATAGGGTTTGCCAAGCTGGAGTCCAGAAACGGCCAATGCCGTCTGAACGTAAATGTAAAAAAGGTATATGCCGGAGGCGGCGATCTGGGAGTGTACCTTCTGTCATCTTCACAGGAGATATTTTTGGGAAATATGTTTATCCACAATGGGGCGGGAGAGTTCAGGGCTGTTTTGCCGCTTGAAAATATCTCAGGCTCAGGATGCTCGATGGAAAGCTGCTACGGCCTGTCTGTTCACGAAAAAAATGAGGACTGGCGGGTATATAAGACCATATGGGAAGATGCTGTGACCCAGGCGGCAGAACTGGATCTGGCAGAAGTGACATCTCAGAACATGGGGGATGCCAGCGAACAGATACATAGAAAGCTGACGGAACTGAATCAGGAGATTCAGGCAGAGGAAGAAAGGCTGGAGGAAGAACGGGCTCAGATCGTGCAGGAGGCAAAACGGGAGGTAGATGAACGGAAAGCAGAGACTGTGAAGGAAATAGAGGCTGCGGAAACGCAAAAACCTGCGGAAGAAAGATATGAAAATATTCCAAGAGAGAGCAGAAAGGTGGGAAGTGGAGCACAGCTGCTGCTGCAGAATATAAATAGAGTGGGAAATGTGCTGGGGATTTTATCTCAATCCCAGACAAGCAGGAATGCAGGGGGAGGGGGGTCGGATTTTAGCGGATTAGAACCAGGAGCAGCCGCTTCTCCAGACCGCAAAGATTCTGCCTTAACTGTCCCGGAATCGTCAGCCTCAGTATCGTCCCCTCCGGATTTGCCAACTCCGGCAGATGACGCCCCATCGTCCTCAGCGTCTGCCGCTCCAGGTGCGATACCGAAAGCCCCGGCTGTCGGGGACGGGACGCCGGCGTCTCAGCCGGCCCCAAAGCCTGAGATTATCCAGGCTCCTCAGGAAGAAGAGTTTTTGTTAGGCGATCCGGAAGCATTGGCGCGCCTGGAACGGGAGGAACATATGAGCCGTCCGGATCTTCTCTGGGAAACCTTTCGCAAACGCTATCCAAAGATTCAGGCCTTTGACAGCCCGGGGTCTATTGAAATCCTTACAATCCGTCCCCAGGATATTGGTCTTCTTCCGCGGGAAAACTGGAACTACGGAAATAACAGTTTTCTGCTGCATGGCTATTATAATTACCGCTATCTTGTATTCGCGCGGGTGAGAGATGAAGCGCGGGGACGTACCCGCTACATTATTGGCGTACCCGGACATTATTACAGCAATGAAAAATATATGGCCTCTATGTTTGGCTTTCCTCATTTTGTTCTTGCAAAGAAACAGCCTGTTCAAAATGGCCGCTTTGGCTACTGGTACGCGGATGTTAGAATGGAGAATACAGATTGACAGAACCCATCTGGCTTAATCCATTCCCCGCACAGTCACCTGCTCTGCAAAAGGGGCTATGATCTGTGCAAACCATTCCATCTCTTTTCGGGTAAAGCTATGGCAGGAATCGGGATCAAGCACCTGCCCCGATTCCTTATAACATTGAAGAAAATACTGTTTACACCCGCGGATCCATGGGCCGATCTCCTGAAAATCGGTTATATCGTGAAGTCCCGCCACAACCGTTGTCCGAAATTCATAAGGGATGGCACCATTCAGAAGAAACCGGATGCTTTGCTCGATTTGTTCCAAATTCAGTCCTGCACATCCAGCGGCCCGTTCATAATGGCTTGGCCCTGCTTTAATATCCAGGGCAACTGCGTCGATTCGTCCCTTTTGGCAGAGCATTTTCAGGATCTCCGGCCGATAGCCGTTTGTATCCAGCTTTACTGCCAGCCCAAGACTGCGCACCTTACAGATAAATTCCTCCAGATCTGGCTGCAGTGTAGGTTCTCCGCCAGTGATACAGACCCCCTCCAGAATGTTTCTTCTTTTCTTTAAAAATGCCAGCACCTTATCTTCCGGCAAAGCAATGTCAGCTTTGTGTTCCAACAACTGGCTGTTGTGGCAGAAGGGGCAGCGGGAGGTGTACGCGCCCATTCATAGTT
>OBZG01000881.1_pt1 | contig 14833 bp, 28 predicted proteins | sample 1550701 | NCBI WGS metagenome assembly OBZG01 (sample SAMEA2580229, study PRJEB22360) | human gut metagenome | biome: human gut; feature: human-associated habitat; material: faeces | place: Denmark | collected 2008/2010
TTCTTACCAAAAAGGAGTTATTTTTTACCAAAAACACAAACTATTTTACACTACCAAGAAATCAGTAGCAATGCCGCCGGTTCTTTGCATGAACGAAAGAAGTGTGATATTCGTTGATTATGCGGATGGACATGGCGAGGCAAAAACCCAGGTAAATAATTGGTTCCGTTGCCCTTGCTGCAGTAGCATTGTGGGAGAGAGAAGAATTGTGGCTAAAAGAGTAGTCGATCAGAGAAAGAAGCCCTACTGTGAGAAATGTGGCCAGAAGATAAAATGGACTGTAGGAGAGGAAGAACAGAGCAGACTTGTTACTGTAAATACTCCAGACACAGAGTACACAGTGCTGGCAAAGAGGATTGACGATGGAAGATATGTACAGCTTGGAGGGGTATTCGGAAACGAACTGCTTTGCAGAAAACGCTTCGAGGAAAAACTGAGAAACCGGGAGATTTTCTACGGAATTGATTTAAACACCGCAGTATTTGCAAAGAGAGAGACAGTGGCACTGACAGAAGAATGGGAGGCAATGGGGAATGTTGATCTGGAAATGTAAGAAGTGCGGGTGGATCGGAAGAGATTCCGACCTGGGCCTGCATTATGGAAGTGATGAGGAATATTGTCCTCGGTGCAAGGAAGGAGATGGCATTGCAACAGTTGATTTTTCCGACTGCTTCAACAGCCAGGAACTGGAAAAGCTGTGGCAGATCTTTGGAGAAATCCCCATTGATAACGCAGATGCTATCTTGGAAGAGTTCCTGGGATTTTCAGAAGGAACGGACAGAATAGAAATCTGGCACTGGTTTGATGAGAATTACCCGGAAGGTGTAGCCGCCTTGATGAATGGAGGAAGACATGGTAATTGAAAGAAGTATAATAAGAAAAGTCGGAGAGTACAACAATATTGCTATCTGTGATGAGAGAACAGTGAAAATCGAGTTGACAGAGGCAGAGATTGAAGAAGCGTACCGGATCAGGGAAAGAGAATACCTGGAAGAGGATATAAAGAATGCTATTGAAGAGTTCTGCGATTATTGGGGGATTCCTAAAGGTATTGCTGGAGGCTTAAACGACAATCCGGATATCTTTTATAAGATCGCAGGCCTTTATGAAAAGAATCAGGATGCTAATGTAGCATCTGCAGACACGATGATAGAAGCAGTAAAACAGGTTTTGGAAGAGGAAGGAGTTTTGAAATGAGCAGGGTAGTTTATCCGGCGAGGGAAACTGTAACGGAGATCAGAGGCGAAGATGCGGCAGAGATCATCAATAAAATGATGGAGAAGGAAGGAATGACGCAGATCCAGCTGGCTCAGAAAATGGGAATCACCAGACAGAGAGTGAGCAGATTGATTTCTGGGAATATGAGATATGAGAATTTCGCGAGGATTGTCAATGCTGCTGGGTATGATGTGAAAATCGAAAAACGCAGGTGCGAGAAAAAAACGAAATAATAGAGCGAAACTATTGACAAATACGCAAGTGCGAGTTATAATATATACATAATCAAACAACAAATAAAACATGTTGGAGGTAGAGATTATGTATAGCATGAATGATTACAAAGCTGCATTGGCAGAAAGAGAAGAAAAAGATTTCGGTTCACAGTCATGGAACTATGCGCAGGCAAAAGCGCAGGCTATCGCAGCAATCTTAGTTGCAACAGGAAACGAAGAAATGGTAGATGAAATTGTAGAAGAATTGTACAGCATGAATGACAGCGGTTTTAGCTTTTTAGATCCGGTAGTGCAGTATGATTTATGGCTTCTGGAAAGAAATGGATACGAAGAGAAAAGGAAAGAATTTACTAAGCTTGGCTGGTAGGTATTATTTTTTTACCCACACAGCTCGCAAGTGCGAGAATTGTAAAAGAAAAAATCGCATTTGCAGAAAGGAGTATGAATGAGCTATCAGAGAAAGACAAAGGATCGGTGGGACATAATGACAAACTGGGGATATGGTTGGGAATGTGAGAACAGCGAATATACCAGAGCAGATGCAAAGAGAAGCCTCAGAGAGTACCGAGAGAATCTTGCAGGAAGAGCTGCTGTGAGAATGGAAAAGCACAGAGAGCCGATCACAGCATAATTTTAGGAGGAATATAGCATGGCATTATTAGAGGTTAAGACAAGTTACGCAACATATACAGATTGTACATTAAGAGTAGGACAGTATCAGATGGATGGCAGTATCGCAGTTGAAATCTTCAGCAGAAGAGAGGGACCAGTTGCAAGAATTACCGTTTGTCTGTGCGATTCAGCATTAGCAGAAAATGAAGCATACGTGGATACAAATAATTGTCCTTGGGTAGTGGATTTCTTAGAGGCGAAAGGGCTGGCAAAATCGACTGGAAGAACGAGACGTAGCGGATACTGTATTTATCCATCAATGAAATTCGACAGAGAGAAAATGAAAGAGTTTGAGGGAGGGTGCTGAAATGGAAAGATTATATTGCACAATCAACGAAGAACAGGCCAGAATCGCACACGATATGATGTCTATGAGCGATTATAAGGTAGGCAGCAAGACAGAAGAATACAGAGGATATGTCGATAAAGCCTATGGCTTGGCAGAGAAAGTTGCAGAAGCAAGACCGAGAGAAACGGATAGAGTTGAAGCATTGGCAAAGAGATATTCAAAGAGAATGGCCGAGTACATGAACCGGGAGAGTAATATCGGTTGCAGATGTCCTTCAGTTATGATTTCGGGTGCCGGCAATTTTCCAGTGAAGAAAAAAGAGAAACAAGTGCAGGCTTGGGAGAAGAACCATCAGTTTTATACTGAGACGCAGAAAATTCTGGATAAGATCAAGGGTATTTTGAGAGGAAAGGACATCATCAAATCCTCAGATGAGGACGCTATAGAACGCCTGGAAGAGAAGCTGGATGCTTTAAAAGAAAACCAGGAAAGAATGAGAGCTGTCAATAAAGTCATCCGCTTGAAGAATACCAAAAAGGGAGATGAGGAGCTTAAAATCCTTGGGTATTCCGATGAGCAGATCCAGGAACTGAGAACCCCGGATTTTATGGGAAGAGTTGGATTTCCAGCATACGCCCTGCAGAACAACAACGCAAATATCCATAGAGTAGAGGAAAGGTTGAAAAGCTTGAAAGCAGTCAAGGAGAAGGGAACAAAAGAAACGGAATTTGAGCTGTTCAAGGTTGTCGAGAATGTGGAAGCTATGAGGTTACAGATTATTTTTGATGAAAAGCCGGAGGCAGATGTTAGAGCCGTTTTGAAAAAGAACGGTTTTAAATGGGCACCATCCCAGGGGGCATGGCAGAGAATGTTGAATCCGGCCGGCAAATACGCATTGAACCGAGTGAAAGAAGAACTGGAGGCTGTATAATGCCAGAACTTCTCACAGCAGAAATCGCCAATGAATACAGAATATTGGCAGAAAATCTTCCGGAAAATGGTAGGCAAGATACAGGCGAGAGAAGAGAACTGCGGCAGGAACTTCAAAGGAGGTGCGGACTATCGGAACTGCAGGCAATCAATATTTTGAATGGGTTTCATGTCAAAGACTACATAGCAATAAAAGAAAGGGAGTATGCAGAGAATGAGCGAAGAAAAGCAGAAAGAGATCAAGACACTTAAAGAATGGGAAGAAAGCGGGAAAAACTGGGATGATTTCTGCAAGCCCGGGGAACTGGTGGACGAAGATGTCTACTGGTACTTCTTGAATATTTTGCCACCGAGAAATATGGGAGCAGGATATCTGCAGGTAGGAGAACCTTACGACAGTAGATTAAACCCGAAGACAGGAAAATATATGGCAACCTATTCTACATTCGTGAAAGTAGGGGATAAGGTATGGAAATATTGCGGAAATTGTTTCCCCGGAGAAAGCGTTGATATTGAAAGCGAGGACAAGAGATGATTGTTGGTTATTGCATCCTTAATGGAAAAAAGTGGGTCATGTTCGAGGACAAACAGTGTGCAGCTGGAGAAGTAAAGTTGACCGATGGATTCAAGGATAAGACAATCCGTTGGAACAGCGATAAGCTGATCGGAATGGAAAGCATCAGCAAGGAAGAGATTGATCTGAGAAAAGTCGTGAAGCGCATGAGAGGAGCTAGGCCTTGGCATCCTCTTCTGCAGGCTTTGAGAAAGGAGCTGGAAGGATGAACGAAATTAAGATCACGCCGGAAGAAATCGGAAAGGCTGCAGAGCTTATCAGGAAAGTAGCAGAAGGCACAACACAACCAACAGATCCGCTTACCAGTTGGGAAATCGCAAAAATTTTCCAGAGTACACACACGAGAATTTTCAACCGGATTTCTCGGTTTTACAATGCGGAAGCGTCCGAAGACGAAAAGAAGGAGTTCGAGATTGCATATAGACCGTATAGAAAACAGAGAAAACATCCGATTTGGAAATTGAGTGAAAAAGGCTGCAAGCTTTACATTGAAAAGATATGCGCTGAGGAAAAACGTAGTAAGGCTTTCATGGAAGGACTTGGGAAATTCAATGATTTAATCACACAGCATTTCCATGGAGTAAAAACGCAGGAAAATATCCTGATGAAGGGAAGATCCAGAACAGAGTGCAGTTACATAAAGAATCTATTCGATCAGTTTATAGAAGGCCCAGCAATCGAGAATAGAGAAATAGAAGAACTGGGGGCAAAATACGAAGAATTTTATAAGGCAATGGGCGGGCTGAATGATGATGTAGCAGCTAAAAGAAAAGTCGAGGACTCAGTAATGGGAGTTGCAATCGAGGCAGAAATGCAGGGATTTATTTATAAGAGCCAGAAAAGCCCAGGAAAACAGGCACTTCCAGACCATCCGACCTATGCTTTGGTACAAATTTGGTACGCAATCCCTATAAAACGTCCAGAATAGACTCCTGGACTCAGTCAAACGGTCTGAGCCATTCGGCAGAATCAGAGAAAGACAGGACATAGCACCTCGTAAAATGAGCGTATTGCCATTTTAGCCAGTTAGCCTATAATTTCCCCACCCGAATATATTTAAACGGCTCCTGCCCCTGTAACAAGGTCATAGAGCCAGATTCTGCACACTCAAATGACTTGCATATGCGAGCAAAACGGGCGGGATTCCAGACTGCTGCCAGGGCGAAAAAATATAGAATAGTCAATAAACCCTTTAAATATCAGCATTTCACGAAAAAAATAAAAATTCGCATATTTGAATTTTTAATCTTGACTTTGCTCGTATTTGCAATTATTATGAGTCCTATGGACACCAAATGAACCCATATGAACCCATATAAACTCAGAAAGGGGAAATAAAATATGACAGAAAAAGTGAATGAGACACAGGGATATGGACGGCTCATGAATATTAATGATTTAATGCGCTACCTTAACCTGGGAAGAAATTCGTCAAGGAACCTTGGGAAAAGTGCCAATGCCATTGTGCGTATCGGAACCAGGGTTCTGTATGATCGTAAGAAAATAGACAGCTACATTGACAGCCAGGGTCAAGACAGATAATGACCATGAAATGAGGGAGAGAATATGGCACTAAGGAAAGGAGGATTCGGAAAGGTGGATATTAGCATTATGAGCGCGGATATTTCGACAACGGCAAAGTGTATCTATGCTTGTATTTCCTGTTTTGCGGATAGTAACCGAGAATGTTATCCAACAAGGGCAACTTTAATCAAAATGACTAGGCTTAATCCCACGACTTTTGATAAGCATATGAGAGAGCTGGTTGAGAAAGGAATAGTAACAAGGACAGAGAGAAAAAACGGTAATCTGAAAAATGGATATATCTACAAGCTAAATGATTTTAAAGTGACAAATTGTGACACATGATAATACTGTTTATATATTATTTTATCGGGCATCTAATTTTTAATACATCGAAAATTTCATTCCACTAGAAATCGTGACCATAACATACCAGTATATAAACAGACCATAATCATAAACAGACCAAAAAGATAAACACCCCCTGCCTCCCCCTTCCGTCCCCCGGCTCCCCCAAGGGGGATTGGGGGAAACGTCTACCTTACGGCAGACACGCCACTTCGGGTAAAAAATAAACTGTATTCACAGAAAGGAATGGACAATGACAGATATACAATCCAAAGATCATTTTATCCTGTATACGGACTTTCTGGATGGACTGCCAATTAAAGCCATCCGCAAATTTGCCGGAGGGGATACCTACGTTATCGTGTATCTGCAATGCTTTTAAAGGCACAGGCCTGTAAAGGGTATATCCGGCATCAGAGAATCCTACCGACATTGAGCGAAGAGATAGCCCTGGAACTTGGAGAGACAAGGGAAACCGTCACAGCTACCTTGTCCATCCTGGAAAACTGTCATCTCATCGAGAGACAGGGAACAGAAAGTATTTTCTTCAAACAGTGCCAGACTGAACAGGAAAAGGTAATTGACAGCGAATAAGCGAGAGCGCAGCGTAACGGCTCAGCTCTCCGGAAAGGATCAGAGCATGGGCCGGATGGAAAATGAGATAATCGTAAAAATGCTACAGGATGGACAGGGGGATCAGCAACAGCTTCTGGAAATGCTCTGGAAACAGAACGTCAGCCTAGTAAGGAAAATCATTCAAGAAAGTACCGGGATAGAACGATGGAACCAGGACTTCGAGGATTTAGAGCAACAGGCATTTCTTGGCATACTGGAATCCATAAGTCGGTATGATTTCAGCCAGGGCAACAGGTTCTTTACATACGCCACGCATTACATCGTCAAGAGCCTGCGAAAATATTATGATCGATACTGCCAGAGCCTACGCATACCGCCCGCCATGCGAGCGAAAATAAAGAGCTACATGAGAGCCAGGGAAGAACTGCAGGCATCGGGCCAGGTCACTACGGATAAAGCCCTCATGGAAAGCCTGGGAATGTCAGAAAAGGAATTCCGGAATGTAAGTGACAGTATCCAGAAAGTCGGACTGGTAAGTCTTGACAGCCGGCTGGAAGAGAACGACAAGGATTCCGGAACGCTCCTGGATATGGTTTCTGATCCATCCCAGAATACAGAGAGTGCTTCGGACAGTGTTTATCTGCAGGAACTGCACAACACTTTGACGGCAGCATTGGGAACATTGAGCATGAGGGAATGCGAGATCATTTATGCCCGGTTCTACAAAGGTCAGACCTTGGAAGAAATCGGGGACACCCTGCACTGCTCCAAAGGGAACATAGACTGCCATATCCAGAACGCCTTCCGGAAACTCCGGCGGGGAAAGTACGGAAAGGAACTGGCATCGTTTCTTCCGGATCAGCAGGAACGGCGAGCAATAAGAAATATTAACCGGGAATCAGAGAGAAAAACGGCCGGATTGTCAGAGCAAGAGAAAGAACTGCTCCTCTGACAGCATCACAGGCCAGGAAAGGACACAGCATGGCATACACAGAAAGGCAGCTTCTGCAGGAACGGCAGGCAACAGTTTTGCTATCCACAGAACTGAGTAATATGTTCAACAGGGCAATGAAAAGCGTTACCCAGGAACTGGAACGGGAATACGAACAGGAAAGGAAAAAGGCAAAGTGGGAACGAGAGAAAATGTATTCTGCCAGAAAGGCATTTGTAAGAGCTTGCCTGGAAAGGTACCGGGCATCTCCAGAGGGAACTCCGATCAGAACCATGATAGACAGTCTGATCATAGCGAACAGGGACTGTTCTGACTTCTCAGAACGTAACAGGATACAGCATAACGCCATCGTGCTACGGTATATCATCGGGAACGAACTGCCGGACATAGAGATTTGTCGGCGGCTTCACATCAGGATAGACTCCCTAGAGAGATACATAGAACGAGCAATCGGGGATTTGACAATCCTGTTTTATGGGATAAATGGCATTGATCCAGATTGGATAGGGGGAACGTATGTCTGAAATGTCACCCCTAAAAAATGGCAAGTCAAATTCTCGGAACGCCCGGAAAAAGAAAGTCCGGTATTACATAGGCAAAAAGCAATATGTTCCGGGAGAATCAGATCTTCTCTGTGCGACCGAGCATGACAGCTTCGGGAATGGCGGGACAAAAAAGCTCTACCGTACCGGGAAAGGCTCGTATTTTCTTGTGAGCGAGTATGAGGGAAACGAGACAAAGATTCAGCTTATGGACGAGCAACAGGCATTTGGCTTTATGGACGAGCATACCGCCTGCATTGATACGGATACCTACGACAGGATTTTTGGCATACCAGAGAAAGGGTAATGTGAGCGTATTTGCCATTTTAAGGGCTTAACCCTATCAATTCCTCATGTGACACGATAAAAACGCTTCCTGCCCCGGTAACGGCTTCACAGGCATATGAAATAAAAATGGGCTATCCATTCTCGGACAACCCACCCATCACAACCAGTGCCAGCACATGACACTTAAACGTTAATTTGGTTATGTGATTATACAGCCTATTTCTATCTGCGATTCAAAGGATAAGTCACAGCATAGCTTTTGTCAAGAAAGGAAATTACGAGAAATGAGTGATTTTGTATTATTTGCTATCATCACCGCCGGAACCATCACCGGGAATGTCATAGCGAGAGTGATTGACCGGGAATGGACAGCAAGGCATGTCAGAAAACAGAACAGGGAATGAGACTGCAGCGTCTGGAAAATCTGATAAACGGCAATGAAAAAAGCACCCAGGCCAATATTCTGAGTGCTTTTATTGGGTTTATCCCCACAAAAAGGTGGAAAATGTGGGAAACATCCCCGGTTTACAGATCCAGGGAATTGAAATCTATCTGCAGGTCCGGATAGATCTTGACAGGAACGGAATCCTGGAACGTATAGGTTTCGACACTGAAATCTGTCTGCTCCAAATGGTAAACCAGGATCCTCTCCCTGGACGGGTCCACAATCCAGTATTCCCGGACACCTGCATCAGCGTAAAGGTTCAACTTCATCACATAATCGTGACTGGAATTGCTCGGGGAAACGATTTCAATGATCCAGTCTGGGGCTCCGGTACAGCCCCGGTCAGTGAGTTTGTTCCGGTCACAGATCACGCTTATGTCTGGCTCGACAATGGTTTTACGGTCTTCTCTCAGCTTGACAGCGAAGGGAGCGGGGAACACACGACAGGGACCGCCTTTGCTACGGATATAGTCCCGGATTGTTCCGGCAAGCTCCATGAGTATTGTCTGGTGGATTCTGGAGGGGGCGGCCTGGTTATAGATCAGCGTCCCATCGATCAGCTCTGCCCGAATATCTTCCGGCAAATTGTAATAGTCAGCTTCAGTGTAAAGTTTGCTTTGGGCTAATGGCATATACAAGCCTCCTTCCTGCTATGCTTCGTTTGAATCGGGTGTGTCTGGTTCGGAAATGTCAGTATCAGATTCTCTTACATCGTCAATCGTTAAAGGAAATACGATACCGTCTTTTGTTTTGACCGTTACCTCACATTCCAGATAGTCAAAGATCTTAAGTAAATCATCAATTGAGTAAGAACCACGAAAGATTTTGTTACGGACAGATTGTACGGAAATTCCAAGACAATCAGCCAGATCAGCAGGTTTGTGACCTGTAACGCTCAAAATAGATTTCAGCTTATTGGAAAATGACATAGAACATACCTCCTAAAGTGTCTTTTGTGCATGTGATTATTATAATCAAAAACAAACAAAAAGTCAACGTAAAACAATAAAATTTAATCAAAAACATTATTAAAACCTATTGACTTAGTAACGTAATATGGTATAATATAATCATAAACAAACAATACATACTCAAAAACAAACAACACAAAGGCAAGCGAAGGATAGACGGAAGTACCGAAAGGGAAAACAAGAATACAACGTAACACAGGGAACGGATAAGGGAGATTGGGATTGTCAGAAGGACATAGATACTTAAACAGCCACCCTGGGCTTGCCGGAAAGGAAAAAGATATGAGCCAGATTGAAAAACTCAACCAGAAAGTTAGAGAAATGGCAACAGAAGGATATACACCGACCGAAGCGATTTATGAGTTGGCACTGAAAGCCGGGCTTGAAAACTTTAATCCTTTCAGAGCAACAGACACAGAACTTGAACTTATCGCAAGCAATTTTTAAGAGCATACAGAAAGAGAGGGAATGAGCCATGACAGAAAGACAGATCGAGAACAGAGTGAAAAAACTGAAAGCCATTGAGAAACAGAGAAAGGACCTGGAAGCGCAGGAAAAGGCACTGAAGGAAGAAATCAAGCGGGACATGGAAAGCAAGGGTCTGGAAGAACTGAAAACCAAGAACTTCATCATCCGCTGGAAAGAGATCATCAGCAACACACTTGACAGCAAAGCATTAAAGGCAACATTCCCGGACATCTGCGAACAGTTCACGAAACAGTCCGCAAGTAAACGATTCACGATAGCTTAAAGGCAACAGGCTCCGCCCCGGAAAGGGCGGGGCAGCACCCCAACGGGGGATTTGCCAGTGCGTGAGTCCTCCGCACCGATAGAATAGCGAATTGGAGGAACCCACAATGGAAAAAACAATCAATCTTACATTGACACTGGAAGGAAGCACCGAGAACACAGAGACTGTAGGCCTGTTATTTGAACAGTATAAAGCAAGCTACAACGAAGAGAGTCCACAGAGCGAAGAACAGAAAGAGCGACTGCAGGAACTGGACTGGAACATGGAAACCCTCTCACAGCAAAATCCATCAGAGAGCGCAGCGTATCAGGAATTCTTCGATTCGGCAATAGCAACAGCGAGGGCATCTGAGAAAGCCGGCTTTATCCTGGGCTTTAAGACAGCTATGAAAATCATGTGTGAATGTGCTAAATAAATGCGGGCCAGAGCAGGAATGACAACGTTCCTGCTTTTGCACGCACCGTTCCAGAGAAAGGATAAAGGAATGGCAGGAAAGAACAGGAAAGATCACCGGGGGAGAGTCCTCCCACCGAATGTGAGCCAAAAGGCGGACAAGAGATACATCTGGCGGAAAATGATAGACGGCCGCAAGTATGTGCTTACAGACAATGATCTGAACGAACTGAAAAAGAAAATCATCCAGAAAGAATCAGAGCTTCAGAATGGCATATACAGCAAGAACCTCCGGCTCACGCTCAATGAATGGTTCGATAAATGGATCAATCTGTATAAGGGCAACGTAAAGATTACCACCAGGGAACTGTATATGCGTACCTGGGACAGCTATGTGAGAGACAGCCAGATTGGAAATATGCAAATTGACCGGATCAAGAGAGTACATATCGTGGAACTGTACAAAGAGCTTTCGGAAAAACGGAATCTGGCAACAGCTACGATCCACAGCGTCCATATCATCGTGTACGGTTCCTTGGAAGATCTGGTACAGGACAATATGATCCAGAGCAACCCGGCTGCAAAGGCATTTTCTAAGATCGAGCGTAAGGAACCGAAAAAAAGAGAGCCATTGACCGTAAGGCAACAGGAAATCTTCGTGAACTACCTTGCCAATACGGAACGGTACAGAGTGTATCTGCCTATGTTTTCCTGCTTCCTGGGTACAGGAATGAGAACCGGGGAACTGACAGGATTAACCTGGAAAGATATTGACCTGGTCAACGGAATAATCAGCGTGAATCATACCATGCACTATACAGAGATAAACCGGAAAAAGTCATTCTTTGTGACTACTCCGAAAACAGAAAGCGGAACCAGAGAAATCCCGATAGTCATGGATCTGCGAAGGCAACTCCTGCGACAGAGAGAGTATGATCTTGCAACTGGTATCCATGGAACGGCTCAGATAGACGGATATACAGATTTTGTATTCCACACAACCAAGGGTACACCGTATTCGACTGCAGGAATTAACCTGCTCATTACCCGAATCGTGAACCGCTACAACAAACAGGAAACGGACCGGGCAGAGAAAGAGCATCGTTCTCCAGAACTGCTCCCGAACTTCTCCCCACACATCCTCCGGCATACCTTCTGCACCCGCTTCTGTGAGAACGAGAGCAATATCAAGGTCATACAGGAAATCATGGGCCACCACGATATAAAGACTACAATGGATATTTACAGCCATGTGACAAAGGAAAAGTCCCAGGAAATCATGAACGAACTGGGAACGAAAATAAAGATCTGCTAAGCAAGAGAGCTTGTGATCCGGAACAAAACACGGCACAGGCTCTTTTATTTTGTCCAAATGTTGGTACAAATTCAAATGCACAAATAGGAAAAGGATAAACGGGTATAAACTGGCAAGGTCTGAGAAACCCAGTAAAAATGCGGCATATGGCAATCGGCGGAAAGGGATAAACTTCATTCAGTCCTAATGCAGGGATTTATCTATGGGTTTAAAGTATTTGAGGTACTTTTAAATAGAGAATTGCATGTAGCGTAATAGGAGGAAATTATATTGAAATCCATAAGAAAGTATTCAAAAAAAATAAAAAAATTGATTAAAAGCGTTTTGAAGTTTGCAAATTAGGAAAGGAAGAAAAAATGAGTGATAGAAGAGGAAATGTTGTATATATAAAAACGGAACATATTCATTCACATCCAGAGAATCCAAGAAAGAATCTTGGAGATCTACAAGAATTGGCAGAGTCAATGAAAAAGCAGGGGTGTTTGCAGAATTTAACAGTAGTCCCAGTGGAAGGCCAACCAGGAGAGTATTATGCGCTGATCGGAAACCGCCGGCATGAAGCGTCAAAGTTGGCCGGATTGGAAGAATTGCCGTGTAGGATTGCAGAAGGACTGAGTCGAAAAGAGCAGCTGTCAATCATGCTGGAAGAAAATATGCAGCGTAGCGATCTGACAATTTATGAGCAGGCTCAGGGATTTCAACTTATGCTTGACTTGGGGGATACAGAAGAACAAATTGCAGAGAAAACCGGATTCAGCAAGACCACCATTCGCCGCAGATTAAATATTGCAAAGCTGAACCAGGATGAGTTGAAAAAGAAAGAACAGGATGAAAATTTTCAGCTGACATTGAAAGATTTATATGAGCTGGAAAAAGTAAAAGATATTAAAACGAGGGATAAAATTCTCAGAGAAGCAAACAGTTCAAGGGATTTAGTGAGCAGAGCGCAAGCCGCTGCTGCAGAAGCCAAACGGAATGAAAATGCGAAAAAATTGAAAGAGATGCTGAAAAAGAAAGGTATCAAAGCTGCACCTAAATCAGCAGAAAATGAAATTTGGAGTGGGAAATGGAATACTATTAAGGAGTATGAATTGGACAAAGACGTTCCAGAGCAGATTAAACTTCCTAAGGCAGAAGAAGAAAAGTTCTTCTTGGTATATTACCGCAGTTTGAGAATTATTACAAAATCCCAAAAGAAGAAAGAACTATCACCTTGGGAGAAAGAACAAAAAGAAAGGGATCAATCAAAGAAGAAAATCAAGGCTATATTGAAGGAAAGCACGGCAAGAAGGAAAGAATTACTGGAGAACATTATTTCTGGGAAAATCAGCCCAGTAAAAAATGAAGCTGAAGTAAAGGAGAAGATATGGGAAGCTATGATGGCATTAGGCAGTTATATTTACGCCGGTACGGTACGAGATTTTTATTTAAAGAAAAGTTATTATGAATCATCAGCAGAAGAGAGAAAGGCTGCAGATGAGGCGGCAGGGAAACTTAGTTCCCTACATCAAATGATGATTATTTTGCATAATTCAATGAAGAGCTGTAATGAACCGTATAATTATGATTTAGTATTTAATAAAAACAAAGGTGATGCGCTTTTAAAGGGATATGAGGTGTTTGAGCCATATGGCTGGTATTTTGAGGATGAAAAGGAACAACAAGTATTGGATGGAACATCGGAACTGTATAGAAAGAAGAAAGAGCAAGTAGCAGAGCCGACTGATTAGAAGTTCATTTTGCAGCCAGAAATGATATAGAACAGGAAAGCGAGATATGAAAACAGGTAAATATGCAAAAGACGGAAGAGAGGGCTAGCAGTTATGGCAAAACAAATGGTCTTAAACCGAAAGGTGTACAAAGAAATTAAGAAAATGGATCATCAACAAATGTCGAATTATTTATCAAACTTGTACCTGGACGCTTATAACCAGGGGCAAAAAGATGCAGAAGGATTGAGAGCAGATGAACTCAAAGAGATTCTTTTAAGTGTAAAGGGAATTGGAGAATCAAAATCTAAGAGTATTATGGATGCAGTAATGGCAGCCCTTGATAGTAAAAATGAAAAAGAGGAGAGTTGACAAATGGAAGAAAAAAGGGTATGGTTAGAAGTACCAAAGTTCACTGGAGAAAATGTTCCAGTGAATGTAGCAGCAAAAATAATGAAAAAAGATCCTCAGTTTGTGAGACAGGGAATTATCCAGGGTTTACTCACATTTGGGGTGGCCTTCAAGAAAGAGGGTAGCAGCCAGTATGATTACTACATATCACCGATGAAATTTTGGCAGGAAACAGGCTATGTTTATGACGGAATTGAGATATAAAATCGGCTTGAGAATTGCTGAAAAAGCACCAAAATTGGTGAATAGGAAACGAGTAGGAAACAAAATGGCCGATAGCCCTTGAATTTACGGACATTACTGCTTCCATCGAGGAAGCTGCTAAAGAGGGCAAATTCTAAGAAATGGCTTAAAATCAAGGTTTTTGAAGATGGTTGAACATCAATAAAAAACGTTGAAAACTGAGTATTAATACAATGCTTATACATTATTAATACAATGTTATCAGTATATTAAAAGCGGCATCCACAGAGGTGCCGCTTTTTCATAATAATCTATTTTTCGGCCATAACAGACATAAATTCTAAAACAGCCATAATAAGAGAATAGATTAAAAATATTACTAAAAATATAAGGAAAAGAAACAAAGGGTAGACAGGAAAAATCAGATCTATGATTTTTCTGTAATTTATATGGTAGTGTAAAATAGTTTGTGTTTTTGGTAAAAAATAACTCCTTTTTGGTAAGAA
>OBZG01000911.1_pt1 | contig 14247 bp, 8 predicted proteins | sample 1550701 | NCBI WGS metagenome assembly OBZG01 (sample SAMEA2580229, study PRJEB22360) | human gut metagenome | biome: human gut; feature: human-associated habitat; material: faeces | place: Denmark | collected 2008/2010
GTTTTCTAGGCAATTTCCAATCTAACGGGTGTTGCACTTTCATTTAGACAACGGGATGCCCTTATAGGTCGTCAAGGTGCGTTATGCGGGAATGTCAATACTGCAGTGGGAAAGGCCTATTTCACTGAACACGCGGTAGCTGTCAAGGCAAATTTCCTGCATGATACGCGCTTTCTGGCTCATCTTCTGGGGTGTATGGACTTAGGACGATATTCGGGCCAATCTGCTCAGCCGGGTTTAGCCGTGGGAGTGCTCAAGGAAGTTGAGACAACAGTACCTTCAAAGGCCGAACAGCAGGCTATCGGTTCCTTCTTCTCCCGACTTGACTCCCTCATCACCCTTCATCAGCGTAAGCGTCTATCTATTCGGCAAAGGAGCCCCGTGTGGTCATAAACACAATAAACGAAGAAATGTCATTCTGCGATTACTACTCGCAATGGGTCGACGTCTACAAGGAAGGCGCGATTCGGGAGGTGACGATGAAGAAATACAAACTCACACAGGCGTGGCTGAGAAAGCTTATCCCTGATCTTAAGCTTTCTGAGTTCGATCGTGTGAGTTATCAGAAACTCATCAATGGATACGCCGAACATCATGAACATCAAACAACGATGGATTTTCATCACCAACTGAAAGGGGCCATTCTTGATGCTGTTGATGAGGGCCTAATTCAAAGAGATCCCACTCGAAAAGCAATCATCAAAGGGAAGCAGCCGAGACAAAAGAAGACGAAATATCTTAACCAATTCGAACTTCATGCTGTCCTTGCTGACTTGAAGCTTGACCCGATACCTAACTGGGACTGGCTGATATTGCTGGTGGCAAAAACCGGTTTACGTTTCTCCGAAGCATTGGGTCTTACTCCTGATGACTTTGATTTCGTCCACCAGACTTTGTCTGTCAATAAGACTTGGAATTACAAGAACGGAGGTGGCTTTGTTCCAACAAAAAATGCTTCTTCGGTGCGTAAAGTACAACTTGATTGGCAACTCATCATGCAATTGTCCGTCCTGCTGAAGAACTTGCCTGACGACAAGCCTATCTTCGTGAACGGTAAGGTGTACAACTCGACCGCAAACGGTATTCTGGCCCGGCATTGCAAACAAGCCGGAGTACCCGTGATCTCGATTCACGGCTTGAGACATACCCATGCCTCATTGCTGCTGTTTGCTGGCGTTTCAATTGCGAGCGTGTCCAAGAGACTGGGGCATGCAAGCATGAACACAACGCAGGAAACATATCTGCATGTCATCCGTGAATTGGAGAACAAAGACGTTGACATCGTGATGAGAGCCCTATCCACCCTTATTTAGCAAACCACAGACGCTTACGCTGATGAAGGGTGATGAGGCCATCAAGGTTTGACATGAAATGCCCGATTGCCTGCATCTCGGATTTACACTCCGGCATGAGAGTTGCGAAAGTCGCGAATTTAGAAATCCAGTGCCTCTCATGGCTCACAGGCGTGTAGGCAATATTTTGCAGTACCTGGTATGCAAAATGAATGTCTTCGTTTTTGTCGCGAAGAGTCAGCAGTTTTATAGCAGAACTCTTGACTTTAAAGGGGAAATCAACAAAATGGCTCGAAGTCGTAAAATCATCAAAAATGATAACGGGATGCTCAGGGCTCGCCATCTTAATCCCCTGCTTCTCATTTGTGTATCCCAGAACGAAACTTTGACCGGCAGTCAAAACTGGTGTGGGGAAGGAATCGTCATACTCAGTTCCCCTCACAATATATGGCTGAGGCTGTTCGTAATCAAACAATTCGCCCAACTTACGCTGTTCCCAAGCGGGCATCGGCACTAGATGAAGCAGGGTAGACGGGATACGAGTGGCTGGCCGAACATACGCAATACATCTACCGGCGACTTGGACACTACCATTTCCGCTGTTAGCCACACTTATCGCGATAAGTGTAGCTAACGACGATTGGAGCGACACCTTACAAGCCATGAGAGGTATAACCGTTCCCTTCTATTTTGAAAAACTTGAATAAGTTAGATTTTTTCAAAATAGGGATGCGTCGAAAAGACGCATAAACGCACGAAAAATGCGGGCATCCGACATGCAGTGTTCATTGAATCACTGTATATCGGATGCCCGCAATCGTTTCAAGCCGATTGAAGAGCCTTAGCTCAGCCGCCCATCAGCATCACGCCTTAACAACCTCTACGATCAGCTCGGCACCTTCCTTCACCTCGAAGGAGGTCGCCAGCGTCTCGTGGGCGATCAGGTCGCGGAACTGCTCGACCTTGGCCACGTCGTCAGCAGGCACGGTCAGCACCAGCGAGATGCGGTCCGCGATGTCCAGATCGGCAGCCTTACGTGCGTCCTGCACAGAACGAATCACGTCGCGGGCGTAGCCTTCGGCCAGCAAATCGGCATCCAGCGCGGTGTCGAGGATCACGAAGCCACCGGTCGGCAGAGCGGCGGAGACCGAAGCGGCGGCCTCGGTGGCGTTCTCCTCCTCCACGCGGTTGATCAGCTCGTACTCGCCTTCGACCAGCGCAAGGTCGCCGGACGGCGTGGAGACCACCGGCGCACCGGACGCAGCATCGACATGCCAGTCGCCGGACTTGGAGGCCTTGATGGCGAACTGCACCTGCTTGCCGAGGCGCGGACCCGCCGCACGGGCATTCACACGCAGCTCGTGAACAATCTTCAGACCGTGGGCGGAGGCGTCCTCCAGAGTCGAGAACTCAATATTCTTGATATTAAGTTCGGACTTCAGCAGCTCGTCGTAGGCTTTGACGGCGTCCACGTTCTCGACCACCACGGTGAGCTTGGAAAGCGGCTGGCGCACGCGGATCTTGGCGGCCTTGCGCAGGGACAGGGTGCCGGAGACGACCTCACGCACCTTCTCCATCGCGTCCACCAAGGCCGGATCGTCGACCAGCACACGGCCGAGTTCGGTGTCTTCACCGGTCTTCTCGTCCACCACGAACGGCCAATCGGCCAGGTGCACGGACTCGCCACCGGTCAGACCACGCCACACGGACTCGGCTTCCATCGGGGCCAGCGGCGCAAGCACGCGCATGAACGCCTCAAGCACGGTGTACAGCGTGTTGAACGCGGAAGCGTCCTCATTCCAGAAACGGTCACGGGTGTTGCGGATATACCAGTTGGTGAGCACGTCGATGAAGTCGGAGACCGCATCGCAGGCGTCGGAGATTGCGAACTCGTTCAGCGACTTCTCGGCGGCCAGCACCAGACGACGGGTACGGGCCAGCAGGTAGCGATCCATCTGCGGCAGGCCGGCGACCTCGTCCGCGCGCAGCTGGCGAGCGTCGAATCCGGCCCCGCCGTTGGCCGCGTTGGCGTACAAGGTGAAGAAGTAGTAGGAGCTCCACACCGGCAACATGACCTGGCGCACGGTGTCGCGGATGCCATCGGCGGTGACGATCAGGTTGCCGCCGCGCAGAATCGGCGAAGACATAAGGAACCAGCGCATGGCGTCGGAACCGTACTTGTCAAACACGCCGTTCACGTCCGGGTAGTTGCGCAAGTGCTTAGACATCTTCTGGCCGTCGGAGCCGAGCACGATGCCGTGGCAGATCACGTTCTTGAACGCCGGGCGGTCGAACAGGGCGGTCGCCATGACGTGCAGCAGGTAGAACCAGCCGCGGGTCTGGCCGATGTATTCCACGATGTAGTCGGCCGGGAAGTGCTGCTCGAACTTCTCCTTGTTCTCGAACGGGTAGTGGAACTGCGCGAACGACATGGAACCGGACTCGAACCAGCAGTCGAGTACATCGGAAATACGGTGCATGTGCGACTTGCCGGTCGGGTCGTCCGGGTTGACGCGGACCAGGTTGTCGATCCACGGACGGTGCATGTTGATGTTGCCGTCCTTGTCGCGCGGGTAGTCACCGAAGTCGGCCTTGAGCTCTTCGAGAGAACCGTAAACGTCCACACGCGGGTACTTCGGATCGTCACTCACCCACACCGGAATCGGGGAACCCCAGAAGCGGTTGCGGGAGATGGACCAGTCGCGCGCGTTGGCGAGCCACTTGCCGAACTGGCCGTCCTTGACGTTGCCCGGGATCCAGTTGATCTGCTGGTTCAATTCCAGCAGACGCGGCTTGATCTTGGTCACGGACACGAACCAGGAGGAGACCGGCTTGTAGATCAGCGGGGTGGCGCAGCGCCAGCAGTGCGGGTAGGAGTGCACGTAGCTCTTCTCCTGGAAGAGGATCGCGCGGCGCTCTTCCGGAATCTCGGCGAGCGGGCCATCGCCGGCGCGCAGGTTGCGCAGGATCGGCAGGTTGGCGTCGAACACGAAATCACCCTCGTAGTCGGGGCACTGCGCGGTGAAGCGGCAGCCATCGTCGAGCACGTCGGTGCTCTTGATGCCCTTAGCGTTCAGCGTGTTCATATCGTCTTCACCATAGGGAGCCTGGTGAACCAGACCGGTACCTTCAACGGTGTCGACGTAGTCGGCGGTGAAGATCGTGTAGCCGTTCGGGCCAGGCACGTGGCCTTCGGATTCGGCCTCGTCACCCGCGAAGTACGGGAAGACCGGGTAGTAGCGGCGGCCTTCCAGCTCGGAGCCCTTGAGCTCGCGCACGACCTCGTAGTTCTCGCCGAGTTCCTTCTCATAGTGCGGCAGCAAATCCTTGCCGAGGTAGAACTTCTTGCCAGCGAACTTGCCTTCGGTCGGGCGGACCTCGACGTAGTCGATGTCGCCGCCGACCACGATGGCGAAGTTGGTGGGCACGGTCCACGGGGTGGTGGTCCAGAAGACGGCGTAGGCGTCGTCTTCATCGCGCATCTTCACGGCCACGGACACGGTGGTGTCCTGGCGGTCCTGGTACACGTCGGCGTCCATGCGCAGCTCGTGCGCGCTCAGCGGCGTGCGGTCCTTCGGGCAGTACGGCAGCACGCGGTAGCCCTGGTAGGCCAGGCCCTTGTCGTAGAGCTGCTTGAAGGCCCACATCACGGATTCCATGTACGGGATGTTCAGGGTCTTGTAGCCGTGCTCGAAGTCCACCCAACGGGCCTGACGATGCACGTAGTTCTGCCATTCGTTGGTGTACTTCAGCACGGAAGCGCGGCAGGCGTCGTTGAACTTGTCGATGCCCATCTTCTCGATCTGGTCGACCGAGTCGATGCCGAGTTCCTTCTGCGCCTCAAGCTCGGCGGGCAGGCCGTGGGTGTCCCAGCCGAACACGCGGTTGACCTTGCGGCCCTTCATGGTCTGGTAGCGCGGGATCACGTCCTTGGCGTAGCCGGTCAGCAGGTGGCCGTAGTGCGGCAGACCGTTCGCAAAAGGCGGGCCATCGAAGAACACGAATTCGTTCTGGCTATGGTCGCCGGAAGGGTTGCGTTCAACGGACTTCTGGAAGGTGTCGTCCTTGTCCCAGTAGTCGAGAACGGTCTCCTCCATGTCGGGGAAGCTGGGGTTCGGCGCGACGTGCGCGGTCTCGCCGCCCTCGTTCGCCTTGGGATATACGTTTTCGCTCACCGTAAATCTCCTGTTAGTACTGTGCACTGGTCCTACAGGAGCGTCATTGATGGCGATTGCCGGGCGCCGACGTGTGCCGGCTGGGTTCACGAATGTCACGTACCGAACCGTGGGGCCGATCGCGTCAATCGCCTCGCAGCCGGAACTGACTGTGTTCCGCCCGGAACAGCCCTGTCTGCCGTTCCTGCCTACGAGGACGATGACGGGCGCTGGTATGCGCTCCGCACCGCGGTACCACCTCGCTTATCGCACCGGTTGCGCCGCTCCGAACTGTTGCACTCGGAGCCGCGAGCCTGCGCGACCGCTTGTGTTCGGCTGTCTCGGGCCGATCCCGTCGGTTCTACTGGGCGATTGCCGCCGTTCTTCCGAAGACTCCCCGCTGATAACGGATCACTGCCTCACAACGGTGCATATCGTAACACGCCACGCGGTCAAATCGCCGCCCACGGCCACGGCACCGTCAGGAGCCCGATTTAGATTGGGACCGGCCACCACGGACCGAGAAAGGATTGTCGGACAATGACGTATGATTTCACGTCCATCATGAACAGGCATGGCATGGATTCGATCGCGGTCGACGGACTGGGCACCGACCCGGGATTCGCGCCGGACCCGCCACGCGAGGGTTTCGACGTCATCCCCATGTGGGTGGCGGACATGAACTTCCCGACCGTGCCCACGATCCCGCAGGCCATCATCGAACGGGCGAAGCATCCCGCCTACGGGTACTTCTCCCCCACCGACGACTATTACAGCTCCATCATCGACTGGCAGTCCACGCGCAACGGGGTCACCGGATTGACCCGGGAGGCGATCGGCTACGAGAACGGGGTCCTGGGCGGTGTGATCAGTGCGCTGACCGCGTTCGCCGCCCCCGGCGACGGCGTGCTGCTGCACAGCCCGACCTACATCGGGTTCACCCGGAGCATCGAAAACAACGGCTACCGCATCGTCCACAGTCCGCTCACGCTGGACGAGCGCGGCGTATGGCGCATGGATTACGAGGATATGGACAGGAAGCTCAAGGAGCATCACATCCACGTGGCCGTGTTCTGCAGCCCTCACAATCCTTGCGGGCGCGTGTGGGAACGTTGGGAAATCGAGAAGGCCATGGAAGTGTACAAGGCCAACGATTGCGTGGTCATTTCCGACGAGATTTGGTCCGATTTGACTCTGGGGAACCACCAGCACATCCCCACCCAATCGGTCAGCGAGGACGCACGCAACAGGACCGTGGCGTTCTACGCGCCCAGCAAGACCTTCAATCTCGCCGGACTGGTGGGAAGCTACCACATCATCTACAATCCCACACTCCGGGACCGCATCGTGGCCAAAAGCTCGAAATGCCACTACAACGACATGAACGTGCTTTCCATGCACGCGCTGATCGGCGCCTACCGGCCCGAAGGCCATGAGTGGCTCGACGAACTGAAGGCGGTGCTCACCGGCAACGTCGATTACGCCTACGACTACATCACCAAGCATTTCCAAGGAGTGAGTTTGGCCAAACCGGAAGGCACCTACATGCTGCTGCTCGACTGCGAGCAGTGGTGCGAACGCCACGGCCTGAGCCTGCCCGAGTTGGAGAAACGCGGCTGGGATGTGGGCGTCGCATGGCAGGACGGCAGCATGTTCCAGGCTCCCTACAGCATCCGCGTCAATCTCGCATTGCCCTTGAGCCGCGTCAAGGAGGCCATGCGCCGCCTTGACCAATACGTATTCAACGCGTAAACGGCATGCATCCGCGATTGCGGTGTCCTGGAAAGACGAATGCCGTCAACGAGGTTGGTGCCCGTTGGCGGCATTCGTCATACGTTGGCCGAACCGGGCGAAACCCAAGTTGCCGTGCGCTATGAGGTGGATGCCGCCAGCGGACGTGTACATCTGACCGCCCGATATGCCGGTGCCACCGATGCGCCGACGCTGCCGGCATTCGGATTGGAATGGACACTTCCCAAGCAGTACGAGAACCTGCGCTTCTACGGCCTTGGCCCCGAGGAAACTTATCACGACCGTCTGCACGGTGGCAAGCTCGGCATTTTCGAGCGCACCGCGGCCGAAGACAATGCACCGTATCTGGTGCCGCAGGAGACCGGCAACCATGAAGACGTGCGTTGGGCCGAAGTGCTTGACGCCCAAGGACACGGCATGCGTATCAGCCAGGCCGGCAGCGAACATTTCGCGGCGAGCCTGTTGCCGTACAGCTCGCTCATGCTGGAAGAGGCGACCCACCAGAACGAGTTGCCGCCGGTCCGTCACACGTTCCTGCGCCTGTTGGCCGCGCAAATGGGCGTGGGCGGCGACGATTCATGGGGCGCGCCCGTCCATGAGCAGTACCAGCTGCCCGCCGATCGCGCCTACACGCTCGACGTGAATCTGGAACTGTTCTAATAGCGATAAAGAAGCTCCCTCTGACGAGGGAGCTTCTTTATCGTGCTGGTACGAAACTGTCACGCACCACTAGGGTGGTGGAGATGAAGGTATGGTGGTGCAGCGTGCGCCGACTGGAGATGGCCTCGGCAAGCATCGTAATCGCAGTATCGGCCAGCTCATTCTGGTCGATATCGTAACTGGTCAATGTCGGCGAAGTGTACTGGGCGATGGCCTGGTTATTGATACTGATCACACTGGTATCGCGAGGCACCAGCACTCCCGCAGCGGTAAACGCCTGCAGTACGCCGACTGCAATCGAGTCCGCAGCCACGATGAACGCATCCGGCATGTCATCTCGATGATCGTTAACCGCTTCCTCCCCTAGAGTGCGCCCGGTGTCCACAGTGAACGCGCCTTGCGCGTAAATCAGGCCTTCCGCATCCAGCCCCAAACGCTCGGTCCAATTGCGGAATGCGGTTAATCGGCCGTCTTCCGGATATTCGTACAAACCCATCGTGAAGCCAGTACCGCCGATATAGCCGATGCGTCGTTTGCCCGAGGACACCAACATATCCAATGCGTCCAAAATGGTTTGGCTTAAATCCGGTTGTACCGAATCGAACAGGCTGGGCGCAGGATTGATGTCGATGAATACGCCATAGGGCAATACCCGATGGAGCTTCAACAGTCTATCCGAAGAGAGTACGGACGGTCCGATGGAGATGAAGCCGTCGAAATCACCGGCGTCGGCAATCAGATCGTCGATATGGGAAAACGACGTGAGTTCCATGTGCTGGGCTCTGGCATTGTCGCCGAGCACGGACCGTAGTTCATCGAAATAGGCGTCCGCCAGTTCTTCCTCGCGGGTGGCGTTGTCGAGTACGGCCACACGGCGTGGCAATGCGATACGGCGTGATCCGGTAGCGTAGCCAAGCTGCTCGCTGACCTCGATGATGCGACGTCGCGTCTCCTCTTTGACAGACAATGTCGGGTCCCCATTGAGCAGCCGGGATACCGTGGCCTGCGAGAAGCCTGATTTCTGCGCGATTTCCTTCATCGTGACCATAGTTGAGCCTCCCCCGCCCCAATACGCAATACTACGTAGTATTTCAGTAAATATCTTTACTACATAGTGTAACTCACGTCATGCGGGTATGACGACGCATGGTTGCAGCATCGTCGACCCGCAGCGCTGTGTGCGCCTCCTCAGTCATTGACCCGCATAGCTCATCAGACACGAGAGCAGCACAGAGGAGACGTTCCGGGATGGCATTGTTCCGACGCTGAATGTTCCCGGGGAGCTCATTATCAGAGACTCGGCCGCTCCTGCGCAATGCTGACGATTGTTCACTGTTGACGATTGTTCACTGTTAGCCGCTCTTCTCCGCTCAGTCCAGCCGGTATCACATCCGTATCGCGCCCACTAGCGATATGTTCCTTATATCAGTAAGGGCTTTCTCCTATACAAGGAGAAAGCCCTTACGATGATCAGCGCATACCGATTATGAACTCGTTACTCCAGTTCCACCGCGCCGGTGTACAGCTGGTAGTACTCGCCCTTTTGCGAGATCAGCTCGTCATGCGAACCACGCTCGATGATGTTGCCGTGGTCGAGCACCATGATCACATCGGAATTGCGCACGGTGGACAGGCGGTGGGCGATGACGAAGACCGTACGGCCCTTCATCAGGTTATCCATGCCGGCCTGCACGACCTCCTCGGTACGGGTATCGATGGAGGACGTGGCCTCGTCAAGGATCAGCGCGGGCGGATCGGCCACCGCCGCGCGAGCGATGGAGATCAGCTGGCGCTGGCCCTGGGACAGGCCGGAACCGTCGCCTTCCAGCACCGTGTTGTATCCCTCGGGCAGCATACGGATGAAGCTGTCCGCATTGACCAGACGCGCGGCCTCGATGCATTCCTCATCGGTGGCGTTCAGGCGGCCGTAACGGATGTTGTCCATCACGGTGCCGGTGAACAGGTTCACGTCCTGCAGCACGATGCCCAAAGACCTGCGCAGGTCAGGCTTCTTGATGCCGGCCACGGAGATGCCGTCGTACAGGATCTGGCCGTGCTGGATGTCGTAGAACCGGTTGATGAGGTTGGTCACGGTGGTCTTGCCGGCACCGGTGGCGCCGACGAGCGCGATCTTCTGGCCGGGCTTGGCGAACCAGGTGATGTCGTGCAGCACCGGCTTGTCCGGGTTGTAGCCGAAAGTCACGTTGGTGAAACGCACGTCGCCGCGCAGCAGGGTCAGTCGGCCGTCGGGCGAGGTGATCGCCTGCTCCTTGGCCTTCATCGCCACCTCGCGGGCCGAGCCCTTGAGCTTTTCTGCGGCCTTCAGAGACCTCGTACCGTCGTCGCCGACCTCGCGCTTCCATGCCCAGTGGCCGGTCTCGTGGTCGACTTCGGTCATGGTGCGGCCATCCTCGCCAAGTTCCACGTTCACGAGCGTCACGGTGCCCTTGTCTTCCTCGATGGGTTCGTCCATCAGCTTGAAGATACGGGAGGCACCGGCGAGCGCCATCATCACCATGGTCAGCTGCTGGGAGACCTGACCGATCGGGTTGATGAACGAGCGGGATAGGGTCAGCAGGGAGACGAGCGTGCCGAGGGTGAGCGGCTTGACGCCGGTCAGACCGATGTCGTTGACGCCGGCCAGCGAGACGGCGGCGCCGACGATGGCAAGCAGGATGTAGAGCAGGTAGCCCATGTTGCCGACGACCGGCATGGTGACGTTGCCCCAGGTGTTCGCTTCGGCGGACGCCTCGAAGAGTTCCTCGTTCTTCTCGTCGAAGGTCTTCTGGGTGGCGTCTTCATGGTTGAAGACCTTGATGACCTTCTGGCCGTTGACGGATTCCTCCACGAAGGCGTTCACGTCGCCGATCCACTGCTGCTGCTTGACAAAGTAGCGGCCGGAGCGGCTCACGATCTTGCGCACGATGAAGTAGAGCAGAACGGTGAACACGATTACGAACGCGGTGAATGGAATGGACAGCCACAGCATGGACAGCAGCGCCGCGACCGCGGAGATAATCGAGGAGAACATCTGCGGGAACGACTGCGAGATGGCCTGGCGCAGCGTATCGGTGTCGTTGGTGTAGTGGCTCATGATGTCGCCGTGCTCGTGGCTGTCGAAGTAGCGGATCGGCAGCTTCTGCTGGTGGGCGAACATGTCGTCACGAATCTTCTTGAGCGTGCCCTGCTCGACGGTGACGATCAGCCACTGCCACAGCCAGGACGCCACGATGCCGGCCACATACAGGCCCGCCATCAGGCTGATGGCCCGCAGCAGCGGGGCCCAGTCGGGGTTCGACTCCCCCACCATCGGCAGGATGTACGTGTCGATGAGCGACTGGAGGAACAGCGCGGAACCGGCCTGCGCGGCGGCACCGACCAAGATGCACACCACGATGGCGATGACACGCCACTTGTACTGGAAGATGTAGCTGAAGATGCGCTTGATGGTGCCAGGCTCGGCTTTGCCCATGGCGGGCTTGCGGTTCTTGAAACTCTGGTCGTTGCTCATCGTGCTTCTCCTTCCTTGGTATCGGCTGCATTGGCATCAGCTGCGCTGGTATCGGCCGTGGGCATGGTCACTGTCACCGTCACGGTTTCGGACGGCTCAGCGGTAGATGACTCAGCAGCCTGTTCGGCAGCGGCCAGTTCTTCGGGCTGGGCCTGGTTCTTGGTCTGGGATTCGTAGATGGAACGGTATTCATCGCAGGTGGCGAGCAGTTCGTCGTGTGTGCCGGACGCCATGATGCGGCCGGAATCCATCACCAGAATCATGTCGGATTCCTGCACGGAGGCCACGCGCTGGGCGATGATGATCTTCGTGGTGTCCGGAATCTCGTTGTGGAACGCGGAACGGATCAGCTTGTCCGTCTTGGTATCGACGGCGCTGGTCGAATCGTCGAGAATCAGAATCTTCGGCTTCTTCAGCAGCGCACGGGCGATGCACAGGCGCTGGCGCTGTCCGCCGGACACATTGGTACCGCCCTGCTCGATGTACGTGTCGTACTTATCGGGGAATTCCTGAACGAATCCATCGGCCTGCGCGAGCTGCGCAGCATGGCGAATCTCTTCATCGGTGGCGTTCGGGTTGCCCCACCTGAGGTTTTCGGCAATAGTGCCGGAGAACAGCACGTTCTTCTGCAACACCATGGCCACCTGATCGCGCAGCGCCTCGAGATCGTAGTCGCGTACATCCACGCCGCCGACCTTCAGCGAACCGGAGCTCACGTCGTACAGTCGCGGCACGAGCTGTACCAGAGACGACTTTGCCGAACCAGTACCGCCGACGATGCCGACGGTCATGCCGGAGCGGATCTTCAGGTTGATGTCGTCAAGCACGGGCTTTTCGGAACTGTCGGAGTAGCGGAAGGTGACGTGGTCGAATTCGATGGAGCCGTCGGCCATGTCAGTCACCGGCTGTGCCGGGTTCTGCACCGTGCTTTCCTCCTGCAGCACCTGGCAGATACGCTCGGCAGAAGCCTGAGAAATAATCACCATGACGAAGATCATGGACAGCATCATCATGGCCATAAGGATCTGCATGGCGTAGGTGACCAGTGCGGTCAGGTCGCCGGTGGTCAGGCCCACGGCGGGGTTGTTGCCGGAGGCGACGATCTGCTGTGCTCCCATCCATGCGATGAGGATCATCGAACCGTAGATGCAGATCATCATCAGCGGGCTGTTGAAGCTCATGATGCGTTCGGCCTTGGTGAAGTCCTTGAAGATGCGCTGGGAGATGCGGCCGAACTTGGAGACCTCGAAGGATTCGCGGTTATAGGACTTGACCACGCGGATGCCCTGCAGGTTCTCGTCGACCACGTTGTTCAACGCATCGTAGGTGTGAAACACGCGCTCGAACACCGGATGCACGAGCACGGCCAGACCGCACAGGCCGATGGCCAGAATCGGGATGCAGGCCAGGAACACCATGGAAATCGACGGGGAGATACGGAACGAGAACAGCCAGGATACGACCACCATAATCGGGGCACGCACGCCCAGACGAATGATCATCATGTAGGCGTTCTGCAGGTTCGTCACGTCGGTGGTCAGTCGGGTCACGATCGAACCGGTGGAGAACCGGTCAATATTGGTGAAGCTGAAGCCCTGCACCTTCTCGAACTGGTCCTTGCGCAGGTTCTTGGCGAAGCCCGCGCCGGCCACGGCCGCGTACTTTCCGGACAGGAAGCCGGCACCCAGCGAAACCATCGAGCACACCAGCAGAATCACGCCGAACTTGACGGTGGCCGGCATGCTGCCACCGGTGATACCCTCATCGATCAGCGAAGCCATGATGGTCGGGATCAGGATCTCCAGGATGCCTTCGACCGTCACGAACACCGGAGCCAGGATGCTGGCTTTCTTGTATTCACGAATCGACTGGCCCAACGTGCGCAGTACATGTTTGGGCTTGTCCGGTTCGACGGCTTTGCGCGCCTGCGCGATTGCCTCTGCGGTATCACTCATTCGTTCTCCTCCTTCGTGTTAGCAACCTCCGCTCCGTCTTGATCGGGAGCCATCACCACAGGTGACTGAGGGAGTGTTTGATGTTCAAATTCATGTTGTGCGCGGTCGATGTTCGCGCGCATGCGACTGACGTAGTCACGTAGGGCTGCTTTCTCGCTTTCGGAAAAGCCATCAACCAACAGACGTTCGACGCGTTCGCCGTTCGCTTTGAGATCGGCGACGATGGCGTCCGCCTTATCGGTCAGGACGATACGCTTGCAACGGGCATCATGCGCCACCGATTCGCGGGCAATAAGCCCTTTCTTTTCCATAAGCGCCAGCACGCGCGAAGCGGTGGAGCGGGTGATACAGAACTTCTGTTCGATGGTGTGCTGGTAGATTTCACGATTCCGGTTACGAGCCAGGAACATGATGATATGCGCGTTGCCGCCAGTGGTCTCCTTAGCGGAAAGCGGCATGCTCTCACCGAGATAGCGGTCGACGGCTTTGGTCACCGCTCGCATCTCAATGCTGAGAATATGCTGATCCATTGTCCTCCGTACCATGCGAGGCCATGCGCGTATGCGCCTTCACCCCACATTGTTGCATACGCAACAATTCATGATAAAGAGACCCATATACAACAGTTGCATATACAACAATCGGTGTGTTGCCTAGACAACGAATCCCACATATGCCCTATACACAAACTGGCTCCCTTCTCTGAATCTCAGAAAAGGGAGCTGGCAGTTTGCGTAGTATTACTTGCTCAGCTTGGCGTACTCGTCAACCATGAACTGGGCGATCTTCTTGCCGCCTTCGCCCAGCAGGGTGGGCAGCGAGTTGATGGGCATGGAGTTGAGGAACATGCGCATCATCGCATTATCCGGAAGCTTCGGCAGCTCGCCGGCCTCGCCGGCGGCGGGCGCGGGCGTCAAGGCCGG
>OBZG01000915.1_pt1 | contig 14126 bp, 10 predicted proteins | sample 1550701 | NCBI WGS metagenome assembly OBZG01 (sample SAMEA2580229, study PRJEB22360) | human gut metagenome | biome: human gut; feature: human-associated habitat; material: faeces | place: Denmark | collected 2008/2010
AAAGCCAATAAAATAAAAATGCCGCATGCCGCGGCTAGGCGGGTCTTCATGACCCGTGAGCCTAGCACGGCATGTGGCGCAAATCCGGTCAGGATTCCGTCATTTCCAGGAAGCCCTTGATCTTGCTGATGCGCGTGGGGTGGCGCAGCTTCCGCAAGGCCTTGGCTTCAATCTGGCGGATGCGTTCGCGGGTGACGCTGAACTGGCGCCCTACTTCCTCCAGGGTGCGGGGACTGCCGTCCCGGAGGCCGAAGCGTTGTTCAATGACTTCGCGTTCGCGGTCCGTGAGGGTGTCCAGCACGTCCTTGATTTTTTCTTTCAGGAAGGAGAAGGAGGCTTCCTCCATGGGATTTTCCGCCGCCTTGTCTTCAATGAAGTCGCCGAAGGAGGTATCGTCGGAGTCGCCCACCGGAGCCTGGAGGGAAATGGGCTGCTGGGCCATTTTCAGCACGGAGCGCACGCGCTCCACGGGGAGGTGGATTTCTTCCGCGATTTCCTCCGGCGTAGGTTCGCGCCCGTATTCCTGCACCAGCTGCTTTTGAACGCGCATCAATTTGTTGATGGTTTCAATCATGTGTACGGGAATGCGGATGGTGCGGGCCTGATCCGCAATGGAACGGGTGATGGCCTGGCGAATCCACCAGGTGGCGTACGTGGAGAATTTATAGCCGCGGCGGTATTCGAATTTTTCCACCGCCTTCATGAGGCCCATGTTGCCCTCCTGAATCAAGTCCAGGAAGGAAAGGCCGCGGTTGGTGTATTTTTTGGCAATGGAGATGACCAGGCGCAAGTTGGCTTCCACCATTTCATCCTTGGCCTTGCGGGCCTCGCGGAGCCATTTCCTGAGTTCCTGGTAGGCTTCGCCCATTTCATCCGCCGTCATCCACATGCGCAGTTCCAGTTCCGCAAGGTGCTCCTTGAGTTCCTTGTTGCCGGGGTCTTTTTCAATCTTTTTCTGCAGGCGCAGCACGCGGTCGCGGGCTTCGTCAATCACGGAGCAGAAATCTTCAATCACCTTGTGCTTGAAGTACAGGCGGCCGAACAGCTTCACCAGAACGCCGGTGATTTTGTCGAATTCAGCCTGGCGGGCCTTGACGGCCTTGGCCGCTTCCTTGCTGCGGTACAGCTTGCGGAAGGCGCTTGAGGCGTCCTGGTGCGTCTGCTGGATCTGGGCGCAAAGCTGGGCCAGGCCCTTCATGTAGCGTTCCCGCGAGTCGATCTTCTTGTCCAGAATCACGCGGTCAAAGCGTTCCTCATTGTCAAGCAGCCGGTAGGCCACGTCCAGATAGGCGTTGGCGATGAAGCCGAAGCGGTGGACGGAGCGCTGGACGTTCTGTTCCGCGTCCTCAATCCTCTTGGAGATGGCCACTTCCTCTTCACGGGTGAGCAGGGAGACCTGCCCCATCTGCTTGAGGTACATGCGGACGGGGTCGTCCAGAATATCCATCTTGGCTTCCAGCTTTTCCTCTTCATCCTCTTCCTCCGTATTGATGCGGGTGCGGTCCGTGTAGCTGTCCACGTCGGAAGCGTCGATGATGTCGAACGCCATGCTGCGCAGGCGGTCCATGATGGCCTCGTAATCCTGCTGGTCTACGATGTCGTTCGGAAGGGAATCGTTAATGTCGTCAAAGGTCAGGTAGCCCTGTTCCTTGGCAAGCTTAATCAGTTCGCGGATTTTTTCCTGGATTTCCGGAGCGTCAATCGGGTTCGTGATCTTGCGGCTGGCGGCCTTCTTGCGTTCCTCTTCCAGAATTTCGCTCAATTTTTTGGGAGTTTCATTCTTGGAAGGCTTGGACGCGGGTTTGGCAGGTTTCGCCGGCTTCTTTTCTGCCGCCTTTGCGGGGGCCTTCTTGGCGGGAACGGGAGCGGCCTTTTTGACCGGGGCCTTCTTTTCCGCGGGTTTGGCGGCGGAAGCAGCAGGCACCGCCTTGGGAGCCTTGGCCGTGGATTTAGCCGCTGGCGCCGCCTTTTTAGCAGCCGCAGGAGCGGATGGCTTGGCAGCAGGTTTTTTTGCGGGGGCCGCCTTCGGGGCGGGTTTGGAAGCTTTGGCGGCAGGTTTGGCCGCTACTTTTTCCCTGGTTTCGGAAGCTTTTTTGCTGGCAGAGGTCTTCTTGGGAGAAGAGGAGGATGGGTCACCGGATTTGGACATATCTTGAAAGGAAGAGGGCACAATTCACCATTATATCAACACCCGCAGGTATCGAGGCGTTACATTGTACCCAAAAGACGTTTCAAGTCAACACTAAGTTTCGATAATTCCACCCTTCTTGCAGCATCCGTGGAGGGGTCCGCAATTTCCGCCATCAGGGAGGCAATGTGCTTTTCCAGTGCCGCCTTTGCGATGCCGGAACAGGCCTCCTGCACGCACCGGCTTACGTCCGCAATGGGGATGGGGTCCAGACTGAGCATGGCCAGGGCGTCCTTCTCCGGCTGAGGCAGGGATTCCAGAAACGCGTGGATGGAGGCCGGATTGTCCGGCTTCGGCATGCGGGCCAGGATTTTTTTCAGGATGCCCCCGCCCGGCAGCAGGCGCATCGGCTCCAGCAATTCTTCAATGCGGTCCACGATCAGCTCCTGCGCCTGCGCATTCTGCAGGGCCAGTTCGCATAAAACGGCCACGGCGCGGTTCATCTTTACGGGCGGCAGTTCTTCCGGCGCATTTCCGGCAGCTTCCCCGGCCCGGTCCGCGGCACGCACTTGTTCGCGCTCCTTGCGGCGTCCGGCCGTCTTCACGGCGCTGCGCAAATTGCCGATGGTCATGCGCATCCGCGTGGCGAGGTCCGTCGTGGCCAGGTCACGGGCCACCGGATCGCTCATGCAGGCCAGCAGGGCCGTCATGTCCCGTGCAAAGGAGGCGCTGGCTCCTGCGTCTTCCAGCAGGCCCTGGCTTTTGGCACGCTCCACGCGCACCTCGAAGAAGGGCCTGGCCTGTTCCACCATCGCCGTGAAAGATTCCCGCCCTTCCCTCTTCATGAAGGAATCCGGGTCGTCTCCCGGCGGCAGGTTCACCAGATAAACATCCTTGCCCAGAGGGGCCAGTTCCCGGAAAGCGCGGTCCGCCGCAGCCATTCCCGCCTTGTCCGCGTCAAAACACAGCACAATTTGGGACGCATAACGGGAAAGCGTCCGGGCATGCTCCGGCGTAAATGCCGTTCCCAGCGGAGCGACGGCAAAAGACAGCCCGGCTTCATGGCAGGCGATGACGTCGATCTGCCCTTCGCACAGGAGGGCCTTTCCGCTTTTGCCCATCGGACCGCGGGCCTTGTCCAGAGCGAACACGACGTCCCCTTTCTTAAAGATGGCCGTTTCAGGGGAGTTGACGTATTTGCCTGCATTCTCCTGGGGCCGCAGGATGCGGCCGGAAAAGGCCACGCACTCTCCGTACACGTTGTTGATGGGGAACATGAGCCTGTCCCGGAAACGGGCGTAGATATCCCCGCGTTCCCCCCGGTTGGCAAGGCCGGAGTCAATCAGCACCTGGTCCGTAATTCCTTCCTTCCTCGCCCATGCCAGGAACTCGCGGGAGGAATCCGGGGCCCAGCCCACCTGCCAGCGTTTGGCCATCTCCGCGCCGTAGCCGCGGGAATTCAGGTAGGCCCTGGCTTCCGCCGCTTTTGGGGAGCGCAGGAGCAGCTTGTGAAAAAAATCCGCCGCCTTTTTGTGGGCTACCAGCAAAGCCGTGCGCGCCTTGCGGCGTTTTTCCTCAGCGGCGTCGTACACTTCCTCCACCAGGGTGATGCCAGCCTTTTCCGCCAGACGCCGGACAGTGTCTGCAAAGCCCAGGTTTTCCATCTTCATCACGAAGGTGATCGCGGACCCCCCTTCCCCGCAGCCGAAGCATTTGAAGTTCTGCCTGGTCTGGTCCACGATGAAGGACGGCGTTTTTTCATTATGGAACGGACAGCACGCCTTCCAGCGGGACCCGGCGCGCTTCAGGGACAGATAGGAGCCTACCACATCCACAATGTCAGTGGCTTCCAGAACGCGCCTGATGCTGTCTTCATCAATCCTTCCCATACGGCCCGCCCAGACTATCACAAGAACCGGCTTGATACAAGGAGACAGAAGAGAAGCTCCTTCCATCAGGCGCTTGAATCATCCCAAGCTTCAGACTGCGTCCCTTTAAAACCGGACCCTCACCCGGTTTCCGGAAGCCGCCATTTCCAACGCAGCCATCATGGCAGGGGGGATGCAATTCCCCCTTTAGGAAAAAGAACCAGGCCAGGAGCATTTTACCATGAAGCACATCCACCTCCTGTTGCTGGCTTTTCTGGCTTTGTTTGCGGGCGCTCCGTTCCGGGCGGCCGCGGAAGAATCTTTCCGCGACAAGGTTGTCCTCATTCCCGTGGGGGAGGACGCCCTGACCAGCAAGCAAAGCTTCGGCTTCATGAACCGCATTCTGGAACGGGCGCAGAAGGAACAGGCCCGCGCCGTGGTGTTTGAGATGAACACGCCGGGCGGCCTGGCCTGGGAAACCAGCGAGATGATGATGAAGAGCATCCAGCCGCTGACCATCCCCACTTATGCCTACGTGAACCCCAAGGCAATGTCCGCGGGGGCCCTCATTTCCGCGGCGTGCGACAAGATTTACATGGCTCCCGTTTCCTCCATCGGGGCGGCGGGCATCATCACTTCCTCCGGGGAGGAGATGGACCCCGTGATGCGCAAGAAGGCGGAGAGCGCCTTCTGGGCCTTCACGCGTTCCGTAGTGACGGAGAAGGGATACCGCCCGGAAGTGATCAAGGCCATGATGATTCCGTCCGAAGAGGTGCAGGAGTTCGGCCCCGTCAAGCTGGAAAAGGGAGCCCTGCTGACCCTGACGGGCAAGGAGGCCACCACCCGGCTGGATGACGGAAAGCCCCTGCTGGCCCAGGGAACGGCCACCTCCGTGGCGGACCTGCTGGCGCAGGAGAAAGTGGATGCCCCCGTGGTCACGGCAGTGCCTACCGCCTTTGAAAAGATCGGCCTGTGGATTGCGTGGGCCTCCCCCCTCCTGATTCTGCTGGGCATCGGCGGCATTTACATGGAGTTCAAGACGCCGGGATTCGGTATCGGGGGCATCGTGGCCATTGCCGCGTTCGCCCTGTTCTTTTTCGGCAACAACATCGCCGGGAACCTGGCCGGATATGAAACGGCCGCCCTGCTCGTGCTGGGGGTCATTCTGCTGTGTGTGGAGTTTTTCGTCATTCCCGGCACGTTCATCGCCGCCATTGCGGGCGGCATCTGCATCTTCCTGGCCCTGTTCGGCGGCATGATCAGTTCCTGGGAATGGGACAACGTCATCCGCGGAGGCCAGTGGGAAGACTTCAACACCGTCGCCCTGGTCCTGGGCGTTCCCCTGCTGAAGCTGGTGCTGGGCTTGACGGGCGGCGCCATTGTCATCACCATCCTGATGAAGTACCTGCCTGATTCCGTGCTGATGCGCCGCGTGACCAACGCCACCGTAAGCGGCGGCCCCGCCGGGGAGGCCGTGAGCATCACGCGCGTCCAGGTCGGAGACCGGGGAAACGCCGTCACGGAACTGAAGCCCAACGGCAAGGCCATGATCAATGGCGAAATATGCGAGGTTTTCTCTCGACAAGGCATACTGATTAAGGGTACCCCTGTGCGCGTCGTGGACATACGTCCGTTCGACCTCGTCGTCGTCAGGGACGAATCCCCCGCCGGGGAATAATCCGCATCACTCTTTTCCACTACTGCCATGTCTCTCACCGTTGGACTCATTTCCCTGGGTTGTCCCAAGAATTTGATCGATTCCGAAATCATGATCGGTCACCTGCAGAAGGCGGGCATGACGATGACGCCGGACGCGGAACTGGCGGACGTGATGGTGGTCAATACCTGCGCGTTCATCGACCAAGCCAAGCAGGAAGCCATAGACGCCATTCTGGATGTGGTGCGCGCCAGGGAAAGCGGAACCTATCCGGAAAACCAGAAGCTGATTGTGGCGGGATGCCTGTCCCAGCGTTTCCACAAGGAACTTCCCGCCCTGCTGCCGGAGGTGGACGCCTTCATCGGCCCGGACCAGATCACCCGCCTGCCGGAGATCATCATGGAAGTGATGAACCGGACCGTGCGGAACAAGAATTTCGTGGAAGGCAAATGCAAGTACGTTCCGGACTGGGAAACGCCGCGCTACCGCCTGACACCTCCCCACACCGCCTACATCAAGATAGCGGAGGGCTGCAACCACGGATGCGCCTACTGCATCATTCCGATGATCCGCGGACGCCACCGCAGCCGCTCCCAGGAGGACGTGGTGCGCGAGGCGGAAGCCCTGATCAGGGCCGGCGTGAAGGAAATCAACCTTATTGCCCAGGATATCACCTATTACGGCATGGACAAGTGGACGGACGCGCGCCCGAACCGCCGCAGCGCGGTGGATTCCTCCCGCGGGGAATCCCTGGCCTCCCTGATCCGCGCCCTGAATGCGATTGAAGGGGAATTCTGGATCCGCCTGCTTTACACCCACCCCGCCCACTGGAGCGACGAACTGACAGCCGCCATCGCGGAAAGCCCGAAGGTGGCGCGGTACGTGGACATTCCCCTTCAGCATATTTCCGACAACATGCTCAACGCCATGCAGCGCGTGACGGACGGGGACTACATCCGCAACCTTCTCAGGGGCATCCGGAAGGCCGTGCCCGGCATCGCCATCCGCACGACGTTCATCACCGGCTTCCCCGGAGAGACGGAAGACGACCATCAGGAACTGATGGAGTTCATCGAGGAATTCCGCTTTGAACGCGCCGGCATTTTCACCTTTTCACGGGAAGAGGGAACCAGGGCCTACAACATGCCAGACCAAGTCCACTACCGCACGAAGGCGCGCCGCTACAATGAGGCGACCATGCTTCTCACGCGCATTGCTTCGGAGATCGGCCAAAAGCAGATCGGCCAGCAAATCCGGGTTTTGGTAGATGCTCCCGGCACGGCCAGAACGGAGTGGGACGCCCCGGACATTGACGGGACCGTTTCCGTTCCTCTCACGCTGCCCGTGGGCGAATTTGCAACGGTCACGGTGACGGATGCCGCGGCCTATGAGCTGACGGCGGAATAACCGTACAAGACGGCTAGATTCAAATACTGAAGATTAAATACTAAAGGCCGAAAGCCGCTTTTTCCAAATACCACGGCTTTCCACAATCTTCAGCAGTCAGCCCCTGAATGCTCCATCTCTGCCCCAAAGGCGCGTCACTGCTTCACGCTGGATTCGGGCAGCGGCATGTTTTCCACAGGTGCGGGCGACGGGCGGGGAATGACGGAGGGAGCCGGAGAACCGGAATTTCCCGGCTGGACGGGGACCAGGGAAGTATTCAAATCCAGTTCCCGGGAAGCGGCTGCGGCTTCCGGGCTGACGGCGGGCAGCGGCAGCAGACCGCCGTCCTGGCCGAACATATCGGTACCGGAAACGGGGAAGAATCCCATGGCTTCCTGCGGATTGACGATTTCCGAAAGACTTACATACCCCTGCCGCCCGTCCTCAAATTCCACCTTGGCGAACAGTTCACCGCAGACAAGCACTTTCGCGGAACCGGACCCGCTCATGACTTTCCCGCTGGTGGAGAAGCTGTTCTCGGGATTCTGCTCAAATACCACCAGTTTTTCCTTCTTGAAGGTGACGGAATCCCCCGGCTTGTAAACAGCCTGTTCCGCATTGGCCTTCGCCGCCATTTTCTTGGATGTGATGCCTACCGGGTCAAGGGCGGAACTCTGGCGTTCCCACGGATTCACGTGCTTGTTCGTACTGCAGGATGCCAGCACCAGCAACAGAGCGGAAGGAAGCAATGCAAGTTTCATTGTCCCGCATCATAATCACAGTCCCCTTCCTAGGAAAGCAGAAATTTCATGTTCCACCCTCCTTCATAAGCGGCTCATGGCACTGCCACACATCAGGGCGTATGCATGCGCATTAGACTTGCCGCTTTCCCCTTTGGAATGCTACTTTCTTTTCCAGCCTGTCTCCGAACCATGTTCCACGGCGGATGAGGGCTCGCACCAGAAAATCTGCTATGGATGAAAAGAGACTAGCCGGCGTCGTTCTGCCTTTGTTTTCCCTGCGCCGCAATAATGACCACGGCATCGGGGATCTGACGGCCCTGCGCCAGTGGATAGACTGGGCGGCAGACGCTCATGTGGGATTTCTTCAGTTGCTGCCCGTCAATGCCTTGGGCCGGGACGAATGCCCCTCCCCCTATTCCGCCATCAGTTCCATTGCGCTGGAACCCCTGTACCTTTCCCTGGAACCCTGGACCGTACCCGGCCTGGAGGAACGCGTCTTTAACGAGACGGAAGACACGCCGCCCTGGGAACAGCCTTCCGGCCCGGACCTGGTGGACTACCCCAAGGTCCGCTCCTGGAAGATGTGGATTCTGCGCGGCGCGTGGCACAATTTCCGGACCAAGCCGGAATATGCGGGCATCATGCCCAAGTTCCGGGAATGGGTGAAGGAACAGGGAAGCTGGCTGGAAGACTTCGTATGCTTCCAGGTGCTCTGCGACCTGTTCGGCACGGCGATCTGGTGGCACTGGCCGGAACAGGACCCGGCGCGCGCCAAGGCCATTGCCTCCGACTACGAGGAAGAGAAGGATTTCTCCCGCTGGCTTCAATGGCTCTGCGAGAAGCAGTGGGAATTCATCCGAATTTATGCGGACGAACGCAACGTGAAGCTGATGGGGGATATTCCCATCGGCGTTTCCCTGTCCAGTTCCGACGTTTTCTTTGAGCGCCATCTGTTCAACACGGACTGGTGCGGCGGCGCTCCGGCGGAAGGCAATTATGCCGCGGACCCGTTTACGGCCAAATGGGGCCAGAACTGGGGCATTCCCCTGTACAAGTGGGACGTGATGGCCCAGGACAATTTCGCCTGGTGGCGCCGCAGGGTGAAGTACTGCACCAAGATTTTCAGCATGTACAGGATCGACCACATCCTGGGCTTTTACCGCATTTACGCCTTCCCATGGAAACCCACGGAGAACGACGTTTTCCTGCCCCTGACACAGGAGCAGGCCGCCGAAAGAACCGGAGGCCGCCTGCCCGCCTTCAAGCCGCGCGGCGACGACCAGGCGTGGGAGCGCAACATGAATCTGGCGGATGGAGACTTGTACCTGCGCCTTGTGTTGTCCGCCGCCCCCGGCGTCAGCGTGGTGGGAGAAGACCTGGGCTGCGTGCCGGACTATGTGCGCCCGAACATGCGCCAGCTTGACATTCCCGGCTTCAAGATTCCCCATTGGGAAATCAAGCCGGACGGCTCCATTATCCTGGGCAAGGAATATCACGAATGCTCTTTCGCCGCGTTCGGCACGCATGATTTTGAAACGCTCATGCAGACGTGGAACGACAGCTATGCCAAGATCGAACGCGCCCGCAAGCTGAATCTGTGGATGGGGGGCGTTCCCAAAACTCCCGCCAATCCGGAACAGGAACACATCATCAAGGAAGCGGAAGACGGCGCGCGCCTGCTGAAATGGTTTGCCGACTACTGCGGCATGCAGCCGGAAACCTGGATGTCCTACTGGAATCTGGAGATCAAGACGGCCATGTACCGTGCCCTGTTCCGCTCCAAATCCCGTTATTCCGCCATTCTCTGGCCCGCCCTGTTCGATATCAACAAGCGCCTGAACATTCCCGGCACCACCGGAGGCACCAACTGGAGGGAACGCATGCCCTTCAAGGCCGTGGAAGCCTGTTCCATGCCGCAGACCGCATGGCTGCGCTCCATCATTGACGATTCCGACCGCACGCCGCTCCAGGGGGAAGACGCCATCAACGCACTCAAGGCATCCAGCAAGCGCATTTTCCCGAAGGTGACCGTGAACAACGAACGCTTCCTGAAACGGATGCTGATGTGGCCCAACGGCAAATCGCTTTAACGGGACGCCGGGAAAAACCCCGGAAAATATGCTCCGCCCGGCACGCAAAAAGGATGCGGGCTCGTCCTCTTCTGAGCCGGAACGCCAGGAAAGCCTGCCCCGGCAGGCTAGGAGAGGCTGTGCCAGATTCCGGAAAGCAGGAAGGACAGGACGTCGCCCGTCCCTGTATTAATCAGGTTTCCGGCTCACCCAAACACAGGATTTCCCGCCATTCCAGGCAAGAGAGGCTGAGGACGCGGAACCGAACATCAATCTGCGGGCGCTTATCAATAATATTTTTATCATTATTTTGGATCTCGTTAGAATAAACAAAAGTACATCAATACCGTACGGGCGATCTTTAACGGATTTGGAATCCGAAACGCATTTCTCAAGGGGAGAAACAGGCAGGTGTACCGGTGAATCAGAGTTTCAGGCTTCCATGGTCCGGCATACACCTTCCGTCCCTGCAGAAGTGCCATAAATGCATGAGACCAAATAAATCAGCTCCTTGCAAAGTCCCGGACAGCAAAAAACGAAGGAGCATTTTCCCTTCCCTGTGCTTCGGAAATGTTTCCACTGCCAAAGCCGGAATGCCGCCATTTCCGGGCATTCGGCATGGAGGAAAACAAGGAAGAATTTGTCCAAATGATTTTTCTTCAGAATCGTAGCTTGACTCCGGATTCCAAATCCGCCAATGAAGCTCCATAATAGAAATCATGTTTTGAACTGCAGATTCTTCTGTAGGAAATCCAGGAAAAATACCGGACTCTTCATCATACTTTCCTGTCCGAATGCGGAGAGCCTTCATCAAAATAATTCCAAGCAGCTTCCCTTTCCGCATCCATTCTTGCCTCCAAAGAAAAAAGTCTTCATACTCACACCATGAGCTGGAGCTGGAACAAATTGTCCGCCGCCAAATGGGAAGACGCCTGGAGCGAACGCATTGCCGGAAATCCGAATGCCGTCATTACGCAAATCAAGGGGGGCAAAACTATCAGAATTGTCGTTTACTGCGATACGGAACAAGATGCCCTTATATTGAAAGAACATTTCGGAGGGTCCGTCCGGGAAGTCAAGACACAGGACTGGGTAGCGGCGCAAAACAGGGAGCCGCGCCCTCCCCTGAAAATCAGGGATTCCCTGCTCATCACGGAACAAACGGATGCCGAAAAGCTGAAAGCCCTGCAACAGCAGTTTCCCAAACGCCGCATCCTGAGCGTCCCGGCGGAAATGGCCTTCGGCACCGGAGACCATGCCACCACATCCGCCTGCCTGCGCTTCATCTGCGACTTTGCCAAGTCCCGCAAGGGAACGGACTGGAGCATGACGGACATCGGCTGCGGCACCGCCGTGCTGGCCATGGCCGCGCTGGAACTGGGGGCGGCCCGCGCCGCCGCCTTCGACTTCGACCCGATGGCCATTGAAGTGGCCCGGCACAACATGGAACGCAACGGCATTACCGATACCCGGCTGGATTTGTTTGTGGGGGACGTGTTTGAATGGACTCCCACGGCCGGGCAAAAGGGCGACCTGGTTGTCGCCAACCTGTTTTCCACCATTCTGCAGAAGGCTTTTCCGCGCATCATCACAGCCATGAAGCAAAATGCCGTGCTGGTCATTTCCGGTATTCTGGCCTCCCAGTGGGAGGAAACGAAGGCGTCCGCGGAACGCCGCGGACTCACGTTTGACAAAGTAATCAAACGGGGGAAATGGGTGACGGCCAAAGGAGGACTGAGGGCATCAACGGCCCGCGTATAATCCCGCGGACACGGCCATAAAAGAAAACGACGGGAGAAAAAACAGCGACGACTGGAAAAACCTGCTCACGGGAGCCTGGGTATTAAGCCTTCTGGGCTATCCGCTGGCGGCCCTGATCATGGGACTGTATCTGGCCGGCTTCATGAGCCGAATCGCGGAATATTCCTACATGACCATCAATTTCCTGCTGTATTTCCATGCCCTGTACCATTTCCGGAGTTACTGGAACGGGAAGATGAATAAGACCATAGGCGTCTTTTACCTGCTGCTGCTCATCGTCAATACGCTGATCGCCGCCAGTATTATTCTGCCCATGATCACCTACTGGCTTGTATAAACAGGGAACAGTTCACCATTTGGGGACATCAAATGCCTGCGCTTTCACGGGCCGTGAACAGCTTTTCCACGTATTTGGCCAGCATGTCCACTTCCAGGTTTACGGGCTGTCCTACAGCGGCGTCCTGAAGATTGGTACGGCCGAAGGTATGAGGGGTAATCCAGAATTCCAGCAAGGTTCCGTTGAGATTGGCAATCGTCAGGGAAATGCCGTCAATGGTGATGGAGCCCTTGTCGATACAGTAGCGGGCCAGTTCATCGGGGATGCGCACTTCCAGCCTGTGATCCTGCCCCACGGGTTCCAGCGCCGCGATCGTTCCGGTGTTGTCCACGTGCCCCATCACAAAGTGGCCGCCGAAACGGTCCATGGCGGACATGGCGCGTTCCAGATTCACCAGGCTGCCGGGTTTCAGATTCCCTAAGCTGGTCACCCGGATGGTCTGGGAAAGCAGGTCGAAGGAAACGCGGTTCCCATCCAGGGCATCCACCGTCAGGCAGCATCCGTTCACGGCCACGGAATCTCCCAGGGAGAGTTCGCTGCCGAAAGGAATGTCCAGCGTCAGCCTGGCTCCGCCGTCAATGGGGGTGAACCCCACCACGGTTCCAGTTGTTTCAACAAGTCCGGTAAACATAAGAGTCAATCAGGATTCGGCGTTCAATGGCCGAAACAGGTGAAGAAGATGAACACGATCGCCGTGGGGAGGGCCGCCCACGTGAACAGCCACAGGGGATTGATTCCCTTGAAGTATTTGCCCAGAATGGCCTGCCCCGCCGGGTTGGGGGCGTTGGCGATCACCGTCAGGCCGCCGCCCGTCACAGCGCCGGCCACCACGGAATATTTGACGGCCTCCGGCAGGTTGGGAACGGTGGAAGCCAGGAAGGTGACGGCGGCATTGTCGTTGAACGCCGTCAGCAGGGTGGCGCCGATCATGGCGTAGTCCCCCAGGCGCGTCAGCACCGGTTCCAGCCACCAGGCCTGCACGCCGCCCAGAATCACCAGCCCGGCCAGGAAGAAGCCCACCATCATCGGAACGCGCAGGGACATCTGGTTCTGGTACTGCGGCGTGGCAACCGTAAAGCCGATGAAGAAGAGGAAACTGCCGATGAACATCACCGGTTCATGGGAGAAAAGCACCGTCCAGGTCAGGAAGCACACGTGCGCCAGCGTCACCCACACGGGAATCCGATCGTTGCGGTCTTCCCAGGACTGGGGGATGGCATCGTCAAACTCGCTGAATTCGCGCTGCTGGGTGGCCAGACGGGCAAATTCCTTGCGGAACATCAGGAAATAGATCAGGTTGGATATGATGATGGCGCACACGGCTTTCCAGCCGAAATGCTGGATCATGTGCGCCAGGCCCCAGTCCCATTTTTCCGCAACCATCACGACGGGAGGGGCGGCAAAGTGAGTCAGGGTTCCGCCGATGGAGATGTTCACGAACAGCAGGCCCAGCGTGGCGTACATCAGGGAGCGCTTGGGCTTGAGGTCATAGAATTTCTTGCTCAGGATCAGCGCGCCGATCGTCATGGCGGCCGGTTCCGTAATCAGGGAACCCAGTAGCGGGGCCAGACACATGACGGAAATCCACCAGGCGCCTGGAGTGGCCTTCCCCAGTCTGGCGCCGCAGTTGACTACGGATTCCGCCAGCTTGAAGATGGGGCGGGAGGAAGCGATGATCATGATGATCATCACAAACATGGGCTCCGTGAACGAGCAGTCGTAATTCAAGTAGGCTGAAAAGTCTTCAAAGGAATAGTATTTCCAGCACACGAACATGAAGGGGATGATCCAAATGCCGAACACGGCTTCCACTTCCCCCAGGAAATGAAAGATGGCGGAGGCAAAGGAGACCGGCAGCCGTTCTTCCGGATGCATCACGCGGAAGTTGGATTCCTTCAGCTTTTCCTTGTAGCGCAGAGCCAGCTTGTGGGAGTAGCGTTCAAAGCGCCCCGCCAGGAACGTATGTATGATGGCGCCCAGGAATACCAGCGTCACGGCCAGGTTGAAGCCGCCGGACTGTTCGTTGCGTTCGCTGAGCACCTGGGACAGGCTGGCGTCCGGGGGCAGCTGCTTGTACTGGCTGAGCGGAATCGGGAAATGGCTGTATTGGGATTCTCCTCCAATTTCCGTGGCGGGATAGGCGGGGCCCGCCCCCCGCCCGGCCGGCCTTAAACTCC
>OBZG01000923.1_pt1 | contig 13983 bp, 6 predicted proteins | sample 1550701 | NCBI WGS metagenome assembly OBZG01 (sample SAMEA2580229, study PRJEB22360) | human gut metagenome | biome: human gut; feature: human-associated habitat; material: faeces | place: Denmark | collected 2008/2010
CACGGTTCAATCAAACCCCCAGCAAAAAAAACCCACAGAGACCAGCCGGTACCGAAGAAGAACAGCTGTCGGGGAAAATAGAAAAAGTAACAGAAAGCCTGCTGTCCCAATGGGAAATCAGCGAAGATGATTTTGAGGATACGCAGGATCTTACGGAAACGGCAGCGCATATTTCCAGGCAGATTGCGCCTGGCGCTTCCAACAGGAACGCAGCCGGCAGCATACGCAGGGAAGAAGCGGAGCCCCGCAGTCAGGCAACGCCCCACAGTCAGACGATGTCCCGCAGTCAGACAACGCCCCACAGCCAGACGGTATCTCGCAGTCAGACAACGCCCCACAGTCAGTCGGAACCCCGCAGCCAGGCAGCTCCCAGAGGCGAAACAGCGGTTCCCCGCGGTGACGCAGGAGAAAAACGAAGCGGAATGGAAGGCGGTCGCCGGACGGAAGGCACTAATCGACCGGAAAGCAGACGGCCGGCGACAGAGAGAACCGGAGAAAGAAAAGTCTCTTCTAACCGCCCGGAGATAGAAACCAGGCGCCCGGAAGCTGGTAAAACTGCCGATAAAAGAAACACCTCCGCGGAACGCAGCCGTCAGAAACCGCAGACGGACACAAGAGAATCCCGCCGCCAGGATCCTGCGGAGAAAAGACAGCAGGTGAAACGTGATTCTGGAAAAGATGCCGCCTCCCTCCCGCCGCGCTCGGAAAGATATGAATCCCGTCAGGGCTCGCAGACGCCCCGTATGGCGGATTCCGAACGGCCCAACAGGACATCCTCCGCTGCGATGGCTGCAAGAAACGGCGCCGAACGCAGCGCGAACTCCAAAGCTGCGGCAGCTGGCCCGGAAAAAAGCAAGAGGGCTTCGGAATACAGAGGAACTGAAAGGGAAGAATATATACGCCGTTCACAGTCGGATAGGAATGCCGGAAAACGCCGTCCCCGTGAGAATGACGACTGGGACGAGGAAGCTGAAGTACGCACGGCCAATGCGAAAAAACGCACCCAGCCGCCTTCCGGCAAAAGCAGGGACTATGCGGAAAATACCTCTTCCCGGAATTCCGGCAGAAAAAGCGCATCCCATAAAAAACAGGAAAATCCTGTGGTGGAATTTTGGAACAGCCTGCATACAATGGACAAAGTAGTAGGTTTCATGGGAATTTTCGTATGCATTTTTGCCGTAGTTACATTCTCCGTACTTGCGAATGCCAAGTCTGTAGACGAACAGGTGGAGGCTTTTGCCTCTGTGGGACAAAATCTTTCACAGCTCAATATAGCAGGGGAAAGTACTTTCATGGCCGTTGCGGATGCGCATAAGGCGAAACAGGAAGCGGCGGATTTCTCGGAGTCTATGGAGGAATCGGAGGAGTATAACGAAAAGGATGATAATTCCGATGTTCAGGTAGGCTTGAATATGACTTCTGTGGAAAAGGACCTTAAAATCAAGTTCGTTAACAGGAAGACCGGAAAGCTGATTCCTCACGTGGATTTCCAGGTGGAGATCAAGGGACCGGATAAAACATATAACAAAGATGATGATAATACGGACGGAATTATTTATCTGACCGGAATTACCCCTGGCAAATATACGGTTAGAATAACCGGCCCGGAGAACCAGGATGGATATGCCATGCCCTCGGATGCCCAGGAGGTTACCGTAAAGGATCATATTGAATATAAGAAAATCGATGTCAGTGATGAGGTCAAAAAAGAATCTGAGGTAAACGCCGCCAAAGAGGATACACAGGTTAAAACCCAGACGGAATCGGTAATCCAGGATACCGTGGAATGGGTGGAATCCACCAAAACACCGATAGGCAGCACCGACGGCAAGGGGGAATATGTGGAAGTGAAGAAATCCGATATTCCGGATCCTTCTGCTTCGGCGGGCATTACATTTGATAAATTGTCCGGCATGAAGTCACAGAAGCCCTGGATAATGAGGGAAAATGATACGGTACAGCCAATAACCGAAGGCGGCGGCGCAAAAACATCGGATACAAATCAGCCGTCTGTTTCTGATGAGGAACCCGGCTCCAAACCTTCGGAGTCTACGGATAATCCATCGGAGCCTTCCAAGCCTGACCCGGATCCTTCCCAACCGGATCCCGAGCCGTCAGATCCGGATCCCGGCCCGGTGGAGGTAACAGGCGTATCATTAAGCCCGTCCAGCCTTTCGGGAAAGGTAGGAGAGAGTGCAACACTCAGTGCCCAGGTCAGCCCGGATAATGCTGCGGATAAGAGTATCAGTTGGTCCAGCAGCAACGAAAGCGTAGCAAAGGTAAGCGGCGGAACCGTTACCTTTGTAGGCGCAGGTAATGCAACAATCACCGTAACCACCAACAGCGGAGGTAAGACGGCAACCGCGGATGTAACAGTATCTGCCAAAGAAAATCCGGTAGACACTGTAACGGTTACCGGAGATTCTACCGTAACCGTAGGCGGCAGCATTACCCTGACGGCTAAAGTCTCGCCTGATGGCGCCGGCTATGACGGCATCAGGTGGTCGTCCTCGGATACAAGTATCGCAACCGTGGACGGCGGCAAGGTAACTGGCATAAAGGCCGGAACTGTAACCATCACAGCGGAAGCGGGAGGAAAATCAGGGAATATTTCCGTGACAGTAAAAGAGGCGGAGGCCGTATTAAAGAGCATTAAAATAACCGGTGCAGACAGCGGTAAGAAAGGAACCACGGTTCAGCTTTCCATTACTCCTGATCCGGCCAATGCAGATGCATCCGTCAACTGGAAATCCTCGGATGACAAGATTGCCAAAGTGGATGCAAACGGTAAAGTGACCTGCGTCAATACCGGTAAGGTTACTATCACCGCAACCTCCAAGAAGGACACAGGCAAAACAGCAACATTTTCCTTCCAGGTTACAGCCGATGAAAAAAATGAGTTTGACGTGAGAGAAGTAAAGGTAACGGCAGGCGAAACCAAAAACGATTATTTCACCATTAAAGGAGATGTGGAAAGCCGCTCCTTCTCCATCGCCAACACCAAGTATGCGACGGTGGATGGCAATGGCAAGATCAGGGCAATCCGCTCCGGCGAAACGGAAATAACGGTTACTGCGAAATACAGAAACGGCGATACCATGTCCAAAAAAGTGAAATTAACCGTAGTTGCAGCCAAGGTTGAAAAAATCGTCCTTGACAAGGATAAATTGACCATGAAGGTAGGGGATACGGTAAAGCTGAATCCCACGATTACCACATCGGGATATACAGGCTGTCTCTGGTATACTTCGGATAAAAGCATTGTTTCTCTGGAAGAGCATGGAAACGGAACCATCAAAGCCCTGAGGCCCGGTAAGGTAACAATAACGGCCAAGAGCTCCGAGGATACTTCCAAGACCGCGACCTGTGAAGTGACGGTAACGGGAGACGATCCCAGGAATGATACCAAGACGCCTTTAAAGGACAGAAGCGGCAATCTCCTCTATGTTAAAACCGCTGATGGAAAATTCGTGGCGGCAGTGGTTGCAGATTATTACAAATATGATACCTTCTACAGAGTCAATGAAAACACAGAGTACAAATACACCGGCTGGCAGACCATAGACGGCAGGCGCTATTATTTCGATAAGAACGGCAACAAGGTAACCGGAGAACAGGTTATCCAGGGGGTAAAATACACCTTTGGAAGCGACGGCGCACTGAATGCGGGCTCAGGTGTCCTGGGAATTGACGTATCCAAGCATAACGGCAATATTAACTGGACGGAAGTAAGGAATTCAGGGGTATCCTATGTCATTATCCGATGCGGATACCGTGGTTCTTCCACGGGAGCACTGATTGAAGATCCGAAATTCAGGGCCAACATTCAGGGGGCGACTGCTGCGGGGCTGAAGGTGGGAATTTATTTCTTCACTCAGGCGGTAAACCAGATTGAAGCGGTGGAGGAGGCCTCCATGACGGTGGCGCTGATCAAAAATTATAAAATCTCCTATCCTGTATTTCTGGATGTGGAAGCCAGCGGCGGCCGTGCGGACGGCCTGGATACTGCAACAAGAACGCAGATTGTTAACGCTTATTGCCAGACCATTGCCAACAGCGGCTATACGGCGGGAGTTTATGCCAATAAAACATGGCTCAGCTCCAAGCTGAACGTAGGCGCCCTGGGAAGCTACAAAATCTGGCTGGCCCAGTATGCTGCCGCACCTACGTATAACGGAAGATATGATATGTGGCAGTATTCCTCCAAAGGAAAAATCGGCGGAATCAGCGGTTATACGGATTTGAATATCAGCTATCTTGGCTACTGATTTATTTCCGCGGGCAACGAGCCAGGTAGCCATGCGTGCATGGATATTTGGCGACTGCCGCGAGGGTCAAAGACCCCGCTGCTTAGCAGCGTTGCAAGTTTGATATCCCGCTGCTTGCGGCGGGGGCTTTGATTGCTTTCGGCAGAAGCTGTTTTTGCCGAAAGCATAAATTTTGACAGGGAAACATAACAGTATAGGTTCTGAACTGCAGTAACAGTTCAGCCTTCGTCCGAACTGTTACTGCATCCGCCCATTAAAAGTCGCCTTCGGCGAGGGGCGGATGTTTGCTTCCACCACGTTTTCTCACGGTTTGCGCATTCACTGCGCAAACCTGCCTGAACTATTATGAATAACTACCATTTTCAAGGTTTTATTTGGTAAAACAAGAATTTTGTGGTATACTAATTAAAATTAAGCTTAATGTCAGTTTCTCTGCCTGTTTAACAGCTTTTTAAAGCGGCGGCAGCCTGCGGTGCAAAAGAAGACCGGCCGGATTCCGGCAGAAAGAACGGCTGCAGGGTATTTAATTTTTAAGGCGGAGACAAAGGAGAAAAATATGAGAACTTATTTGGTAACAGGCGGCGCAGGATTTATTGGTTCCAATTACATCCACTATATGTTCAGGAAATATGACAACGAAATCCGGATTATCAATGTGGATGCCCTCACCTATGCCGGCAACCTGGAAAATCTGAAAGATTTGGAGGAGAGGGAGAACTATACCTTTGTTAAAGCCAACATCTGTGATAAGGAAGCGATTGAAAAGATTTTTGCGGAAAATGACATTGACAGAGTGGTGCATTTTGCGGCGGAAAGCCATGTGGACAGAAGCATCCGCAATCCCGAAATTTTTGTTCAGACCAATGTTTTGGGCACTGCAGTCATGTTGAACTGTGCCAAGGCGGCATGGGAGAATCCCGACGGCAGCTTTAAGGAAGGGAAGAAATTCCTTCATGTATCCACGGACGAGGTATACGGTTCCCTGGAAAATGAGGGTGAGTATTTTTACGAGACAACTCCTTATGCGCCTCACAGCCCCTATTCCGCAAGTAAGGCCAGCTCGGACATGCTGGTTAAATCCTATATGGATACCTATCATTTCCCGGCGAACATTACCAACTGTTCCAACAATTACGGCCCTTATCAGTTCCCGGAGAAGCTCATTCCGCTGATTATTAACAATGCGCTTCATGGAAAGAAGCTGCCCGTTTACGGAGACGGCAAGAATGTGCGTGACTGGCTGTACGTTGAGGATCATGCAAAGGCCATCGATATGGTACAGGAGAACGGCAGGCTTTTTGAAACATACAATATCGGCGGACATAATGAAAAGCAGAATATACAGATCATTGAGATTATCATAGATACCCTCCGGGAAATGCTGGCTGAAGACGATCCGAGAAGGGCGCTGGTTTCCAGAGATCTGATTACCTATGTGGAGGACCGCAAGGGCCATGACCGCAGATATGCCATTGCGCCGGATAAGATCAAGGCGGAAATCGGCTGGGAACCGGAAACCATGTTTGCGGAAGGCATAAAGAAGACCATTGCATGGTACTTTGAGCATGAGGATTGGATGAAAAACGTTACCAGCGGTGATTACCAGAAATATTACAACGAGATGTACAAATAATGGTAGCGGTTCGTAACAGTTCAGCGGGCAATGTCATTTAATTAAGACAGTGCAGACACTGCAGTGTGACAGCCTTTATTTGGCGGCAACACTGCAGTGCTTTATGAAATAAGGTTTCAGGTAAGTGATGAACGGCCCGGCGGAAAAAAGGGCCTCTGAAAGGAGCAGCACGACCATGAAAGGAATTATTCTTGCAGGAGGAAGCGGAACCAGACTGTATCCGCTGACCAAAGCAATATCCAAGCAGATTATGCCGGTATATGATAAACCGATGATTTATTACCCTTTGTCCATATTGATGCTGGCGGATATCCGTGAAATCCTCATCATATCCACACCGAGGGATCTTCCGATATTTAAGGAACTTTTAGGGACCGGAGAGCAGCTTGGGCTGACTTTATCCTATGCCGTACAGGAAGCTCCGAGAGGACTGGCGGATGCATTTATTATCGGGGAGGGATTTATCGGAAAAGACAGCGTGGCGCTTGTACTGGGAGACAATATTTTCTATGGGCAGAGCTTTTCCAAAGTGCTGCGGACCGTTGCTTCCCGGGAGAAGGGCGCTACAATTTTCGGTTATTATGTACGCGACCCCAGGGAATACGGCGTAGTTGAGTTTGATGAGGACGGAAAGGCACTTTCCATTGAGGAAAAGCCGGAGCATCCCAAGAGCAATTATGCGGTTCCCGGGCTGTATTTTTATGATAATGATGTGGTGGAAATTGCAAAGAACGTAAAGCCCTCCGCAAGAGGGGAGATAGAAATTACGGCTGTAAACAATGAGTACCTGCGCAGGGGGACTCTTCGTGTGGAAACTCTGGGAAGGGGCTTTGCCTGGCTGGATACGGGAAGCCACGATTCCCTGCTGGATGCGGCGGATTTCGTATCCGCATTCCAGAAAAGACAGGGCCTGTATATCTCCTGTATTGAAGAAATTGCCTTTAAGCGCGGCTTTATATCCAGGGAACAGCTTTTGAAGCTGGCGGAGCCGCTGATGAAAACGGATTATGGAAAATACATGGTAGAGGTTGCCAACGGACTGTAAAGGCCTTCCTTTAGCGGGCGGCTGTGCTAAAGCAAAATATTGATATCAGAAACGAGGAATTACAGAAATGGGAAAAATTACGGTAGAAACATGTGAAATTGAAGGGCTAAAGGTGATTACGCCCACCGTTTTCGGTGATAACCGCGGATATTTTATGGAAACCTATAATTATAATGATTATAAAGAGGCAGGAATCGATCAGATATTCGTGCAGGATAATCAGTCTGCTTCAAAAAAAGGAGTGCTCAGAGGCCTTCATTTCCAGATACATTATCCCCAGGATAAGCTGGTGCGCGTCCTGAAGGGCGAGGTGTATGATGTGGCGGTGGATTTAAGAGCTGATTCCCCCACCTTCGGAAAGTGGTTCGGCGTGCTTCTGACAGAAGAGAATAAAAAGCAGTTTTTTATTCCGAAGAATTTTGCCCATGGCTTCCTGGTGCTTTCTGACTATGCCGAATTTGCCTATAAGTGTACGGATTTCTATCATCCGAATGATGAAGGCGGCCTTGCATGGAATGATCCGGATATCGGCGTGGAATGGCCTATTCCCGAAGGTATGGAGCTGATCCAGTCTGAAAAGGATACTAAATGGGGCGGAATCAAAGAGTATAAAGCGGAGTGAACCGGAAAACAGGAATGAATAACAAGAAGAGAAAAGAGAAGCCCGCGCTCAGACAGGGCGTCAGCAAAAAGACAGGACTAACTATATTCACCCTCGTAATGTTAATCATGGGGGTGATTATTGCGTGTTACCATAATCCGCTGGCAAACCAGACGGACGAGCTGATAAAGAAGATCATCGCCTGCACGTTAATTGTGGTGGTGGTAGTAGCTGTACTGAAATTTTATGATAAGATAATCCTCCTCCCGTTTGAGCTTTACCAGAACCGGCGGCTGATATGGCGTCTGGCGAAGAATGATTTTAAGCGCCGGTATGCAGGTTCCTATATGGGAGCCATTTGGGCCATGGTGCAGCCGGTGGTCACTGTGGCGATGTATTATGTGGTATTTCAGGTAATTATGCCGCAGAAGGCGCAGCTTCTGGGAGATGGGATTGAAGTCCCTTACCTGGTATTTCTGACGGCGGGGCTGGTACCCTGGTTTTATTTTTCCGAAGCGCTCACTAATGGGATGATGGCGCTGCTTGAATATGAATATCTGGTAAAAAAAGTAGTATTTAAAATAAGTATTCTGCCTATTATTAAAATTATTGCAGCCACGTTTATCCATGGCTTTTTTGTGCTGGTGCTTTTAGCCATAGCCTTTCTTTATGGTTTTACCCCCAGCCTGTATACGCTCCAGATTTTTTATTACAGCTTCTGTATGTTTGCTCTGGTGCTGGCCATCAGCTATACCACCTGCTCCGTGGTCATTTATTTCCGCGATCTTCAGCAGATAGTGGGCATTGGCCTGCAGATAGGCATGTGGGCGACTCCGGTTCTCTGGCAGCTGGGGACTTTGAGCAAAAAGGCACAGATGCTGGTGAAAATCAATCCGCTTGTCTATATTGTGGAAGGCTACCGCAGCTCCATTTATGAGAAACAGTGGTTCTGGGAGGATTTTTATTCCACGATGTATTTCTGGATTATCACGGTGGTGCTGTTCTGTATCGGCGCGCTTGTTTATAAACGCCTGAAGGTGCATTTCGCGGATATCATGTAAGCGCCGTATCGTCAAAAACGCGCAGTTGGGAGCAAAAATGGAAGAAAGACAGCTTGCCATCCATGTGGAGGGCTTAAATAAAGTATATAAACTCTATGATCATAACAGGGACCGTCTGGTGGATTCCCTGGGCCTGGCCCGCAAGAAAAGGTACAGGGAGCATTATGCCCTGCGTAATGTGGATTTGGATATTTATCAGGGGGAATGCGTGGGGATAATCGGTACCAACGGCTCCGGTAAATCCACAATTCTTAAAATCATTACGGGTGTACTCAATGAGACGGACGGCGTGGTGGCAGTCAACGGGCGGATTTCCGCGCTGCTGGAGCTGGGCGCCGGCTTTAACATGGAGTACAACGGGATTGAGAACGTATATCTGAATGGAACCATGATCGGGTTTTCAGAAAAGGAAATAGATGAAAAGCTTCAGGATATCCTGGATTTTGCGGATATCGGAGAATATGTATACCAGCCCGTCAAAACGTATTCCAGCGGTATGTTTGTAAGGCTGGCTTTTGCTGTGGCCATCAATATCGATCCGGAAATCCTGATTGTGGATGAGGCGCTTTCCGTTGGCGATGTTTTTTTCCAGGCAAAGTGCTATCATAAGTTCGAAGAATTCAAGAAGCAGGGAAAGACCATTCTTTTTGTCAGCCATGATTTGAGCGCCATCAGCAAATACTGCGATCGGGCCGTACTGCTCAATCAGGGCGTAAAGCTTGGTGAGGGCAGCCCCAAGGAAATGATTGACGCCTACAAGCGTGTGCTGGTGGGACAGTATGAAATGCCCGAAACAGGCGGCAAAGGCGGATTGCTTCAGGATAAGGACATACGGGCCGCAGCGGCAAAGGCGGACGGCGGTACGGTCAATGAGAATGTTTTCGGAAACGGCAGCGCTCAGGAAAACAACAGTAAAGAAAACAACGGTAAAGGAAACAACAGCGCGGAAAACGAAGCCTCCGCCAGTGAAAAGTCAGGTCGGACTGCGTTGAAAAAGCATCCCCGCACACAGGCGCAGGGAGTAAATCCTCAGGCGCTGGAATACGGAACGAAGGAAGCGGAGATTATAGATTATTATGTAACGGACGGAAATGGTGTGGAGACAACAACCATACTGAAGGGTGATCCCTTTACCATGCATATGAGGGTGCATATCCACGAGGATGTGCCCGCGCCGATTTTTGCGCTTTCCATTAAAAATATCAAGGGCGTGGAAATTACCGGGACGAATACCATGGTGGAGCGGGCGTTCCTGGAAGGGGTAAAGGCCGGGGAAGAGCTGGAAATTACTTTTTCACAGAAGGTGAGGCTGCAGGGCGGCGATTACCTTTTGTCCCTGGGAGTGACCGGATATAAGGGAGATTCCTTTACGGTATACCACCGTCTGTATGATATTATGAACCTGACCGTGATTTCTGACAGGGATACGGTGGGATATTTTGATATGGAATCTGATGTGAAGGTTGCCAGATTATAGAGTGCGAAAGGCAGGGGCCAAAGATGACTGAGCAGATAGGGAAAGTGAAACTGGACTTATCCTTTTACCCCGGAGAAGACTTCTACTGTGACGGAACGGTAGAGGATGAAATATTGGATATTGTAAAAAATTATCCGCCGGAGGAATACCAGAAAAAAATAGAGGAAAAGCGCAGCTGGCCTGTGTTTTATCATCTTTCGCCGCAGCGGGAAAATATTGCGGCCTGGCTTCCCATGGATAAAAATACGAAGGTGCTGGAGGTAGGCAGCGGTATGGGAGCGGTCACAGGAGTGCTGGCCCGTAAGGCCGGCAGCGTCACCTGTGTGGATTTATCCAAAAAAAGGAGTCTCATCAATGCCTATCGCAACCAGGAATATGACAATGTAACGATTTATGTGGGGAATTTCAATGATATAGAACCGATTCTGCCCTGCGATTACGATTATGTCCTGCTGATAGGCGTTTTCGAATACGGGCAGAGCTACATTCCCACGGAAACGCCCTTTGAGGATTTCCTGAACATTAACCAGAAGCATGTAAAAAAGGACGGCAACCTGGTCATCGCCATTGAAAACAAGATGGGGATGAAGTACTGGGCTGGCTGCGCGGAGGATCATTTATCCCGGTTTTTCGCGGGGATTGAGGATTATCCTGACGGCGGCGTAGTGCGCACCTTTACCAGGAACGGCCTGGAGAAGCTGATGCGTAAATGCGGTGTTGCGGACTATCATTTTTACTACCCTTACCCGGATTATAAATTTGCCGACACCATTTATTCCGACAGACGCCTTCCCAAGGTGGGCGAGCTGAGCAAGAACCTGCGGAATTTCGATGCGGACAGAATGCTTCTTTTCGATGAGAAAAATGCCTTTGATATGGTGATCCGGGAAGGCATATTCCCCATGTACAGCAACTCCTACCTGGTGATGACGGGGCCTGCGCCGGACACCGTTTATACGAAATTCTCCAATGACCGGGCGGATATTTATGCTATCCGTACGGATATTGTGGAGCAGGAAAACAGGCGTGTCGTCCGCAAAATACCGGATTCCCCGGCAGCGGCCGAGCATGTGGAAAATATAGCGAAATTTTATAAGGAACTGAAAAAAAGATATGAAGGAAGCGGACTTTTTATAAATGAATGTCATCTGATAAAGGACGGGAAGGGCCTGCCGGAAGTACAGCTTGAATACCTGGAGGGCTGTACGCTGGAGGAAATGATGGATGACTGTCTGGATCGGGAGGACATGAATTGCTTCCGCAGCCTTTTCGGGGTATATCTGGATAAAATCCGTTACAGGGCGCAGGTGCCGGTATCGGATTATGATCTGGTATTCGGAAACATTATTGTAGATAAAGAGGGCCGCTGGAACCTGATTGATTATGAGTGGACCTTTGAGGAATGTGTGGATTCCAATGCGCTGGCTTTCCGTGCGTTGTACTGCTATCAGATGGGGGACGGCAAACGTAAGGGACTTCCTGTGGAGGAATTCCTGAAGGAGCTGGGAATCAGCGAGGAGGCGGCGCAGGAATACCGGGCCAGGGAACGTCGTTTCCAAAAGGCCGTTACGGGCAATCGTGTGTCAGTTTCCGATATGCGGGTGCTGCTTGGCAGAAGGGCGATCCCCTGGCAGGAGTTTTTTTCAAGGCTTGATCGCAAAAAGGTGGAGATATTCGAAGATTACGGCGCGGGCTACAGCCCGGAGCATTCCTATTATCATTTTCCAAGCTATCTTGTGGATGATCACATGCGTATCAGTGTGCCTGTGAAGGAGGGCGTCAGGGGAATCCGTATCGATCCTGCGGAAAGCTCCTGTATTGTACGCATGGAGAGCGCCGTGCTGAACGGCATGGAGCTGCCGTTGTCGGATCCGGCTTATCTGGCGATGAACGGATGGGAGCTGACGCCGAAAAAGGATCCCCATCCCGTATTCTTTTTCCACAGCAATGATCCCAACATCAATATCCGGCTGGATAAAGTTCCGGAGGGCGGCGACGGGATTTTAGAGGTGGAGTTCGAGATAGAATGGCTGTCGGAGGAAACGGCGTCCGCGGTGGATGCCAATCTCAAAAGGAGGCACTGGTTTTGAACCTGAAGAAAATATTGCAGGCTCCCATGCGGAGACGACAGACTTTAAAATATGAAAACAGAATCGTGAGTCAGACGGTTGCCTATCATGACTGGATTCTGAAAAAGGAACAGCAGGAAAGGGAAGGCTCTGTCCTGCTTGGGCAGGATCTTTCCATGGAATATATCGCCTACAGCGGCTGCGGGGAAAAGTTTTCCTTAAAGGAGGTTGAGGCGGACATTGCGGTGTTCTATGGGGACGGCGGAAAACCGGAGAAGGAAGAAATGGCCCTTCTTGCAGATTATTTTTCCAGACATCCCAAGGCGCTGCTGGTTTATGCGGACGAGGATGAAATCGACAGCGCTTCAGGAGAACCCAGGCGCCGGAATCCATGGCTGAAGCCGGACTGGTCCCCGGATACGCTGATTTCCTATTTTTATTTCGGGAACCTCTTTGCGGTGAGGACTAAAAGCCTCCAGGATATCCCGTGGCTGGGCTCCGGGGATTTCAGAAGCAATCTGTATGATTTCTGTTTGAAGGCGGTGGAAAAGGCGGGGGAGGCCTGCCATTTTGACAGCGTGCTTTTCCATAATACAAGCCCCATCCGTCCGTTCGGTATGGAAGAAAAATATGAAGAGCTCAAAAGCGCGGCATACATAAGACGAGGATGGCCCCTGAAGGCGGAAGGCATGGTTTCCATCGTGATTCCCTCCAAGGACAATCCGGGCGTCCTGTCCACATGTATCCATTCCGTGATGGAAGCCAGCACCTACCGTAATTTTGAAATCATCGTCGTAGATAACGGCAGCAGTGAAAAGAACCGGAGGCGCATTGAACTCATGCTGTCCCTGATGACGCCGGAGTGCCGGTTCCGTTATGTGTATGAGCCGATGGAATTTAATTTTTCCGCCATGTGCAACAAAGGCGTGGGGCTGGCGCGTGGCGAATATGTAATGCTTTTGAATGATGATATAGAAATTATCCAGGAAGACTGGCTGGAAAAAATGATGCGTAAGGCCGTGCTTCCCCATGTGGGGGCGGTGGGTGTGAAGCTTTTCTATCCGGGCAGCCATACCATCCAGCATGCCGGCATCACCAATATCCGTCTGGGCCCGGCCCATAAGCTGCAGTTTCGGGATGACAGGACGGATTATTATTTCCTCAGGAACCGTCTGGCCTTTGATGTGCTGGGCGTGACCGGGGCCTGCCTGCTTGTGAAAAAAAGTATTTATGAGGAGGCCGGAGGTCTGTCCGAGGCGCTGCGCGTGGCCTTTAATGATGTGGAATTCTGCTATCATGTCTATGAGATGGGCTATTATAATGTGATCTGCAATGATGTGGCGCTTTATCATCATGAGTCCTTAAGCCGGGGCATGGACGACAGCGTGGAGAAGCTGAAACGCCTCCATCAGGAGCTGAACATGCTTTATGAGCTGCATCCGGATATTTACGGACGGGATCCTTTTTACCACAGATATCTGGTGAAGGATGTGCTGGATCAGGAATTTTACGCCGGAAACAGATATGAGTATACGGATCGGCTGGATACCGTGGAGCCTGAAAGCCTGCGGGATGGTTTACGCCCGGAGTGGTGCAATGAGGTGCTGCGCATGGGGATTGAATTTGCCGGTGATCTGTGTAAGTGGGAAACCGGCCGCAGCGGCGGCGGAAATTATTTTATCCAGGGCTGGTGCTATGCGCTTCAGGTGGACAACAGCCAGTATCGTTTTAACCTTCTGTTAAAGCCGGTGGATCGGGGCGACGGCCCGTCGGCGGAGAATGGCGGGGGGGGAGGGGGTGGGGGGGAGGGGCCCCCCCGTTTTCATACA
>OBZG01000927.1_pt1 | contig 13868 bp, 10 predicted proteins | sample 1550701 | NCBI WGS metagenome assembly OBZG01 (sample SAMEA2580229, study PRJEB22360) | human gut metagenome | biome: human gut; feature: human-associated habitat; material: faeces | place: Denmark | collected 2008/2010
TCCTTCTTTTCCCCCAGCACATTGGAGCGGTAAATCCGCCGCTCCGTCTCCAAAGCCAGTCCCCCTTCCGTTTCCGAAGCGTTGAACCCACGGAAGATAACGTCACCCGTCTCCTCCTGTACCTTCAGCGCCGTCCACAGCAGCGTATCCGTGCTGTATTTAAGGAAGGTAAAGCCGTCCGGTATATTTCCATCCTGCATTTCCGATTTCACACCCCACAGCGATGAGGAATAGGCATAAGCCTCTTCATAGGAACGCATAAGATCCTCTCCTGCCCCGTGAGGGTACAGTGCAAATTCCTTGTGCTGTTTCCCCAGGCACTGCGCCTGCGGCGTAAGGAATTCCCCCCAGTCCCCCATCTCACGCACGCCTCTGTGCAGCGTAAGCGCTATGGTATTATCCTCTGGCAGGATTTCATATTCATTCAGCCCATGATTAGCAACCGTCATGCCGGCCTGATCCTCATGGACATTGACAAACAGCTGCTGATGCTGGGCGTTACAGGGATTTTCCCAGTTCCCGGACACGCTGTTGCTCCGTTTTGCCACCTCAAAGATGGAATCCGCGTAGTGCCAGGGCGTATCCAGTCCCGTCCCGACAAGTACGCGCAGCCTGTGATCCAGCGCCTGATTGTCGAAATCCACTTCCACCTTCAGTCCCTTCCCGGCCCTTTCCAAAATATAGGTAACCGTGATGGTCATAGGAAGCGTCTGTGTGCTGCTTCCGGCCTTCCTGTGCCTGAATTCCACCAGGTCGTGGATTTCCTGCTGTAGCCGGTCATCGGCGGAAACGGGGATTTCCATGGTCACCCGGGCCTGTACTGCGGCACGGTAGGGCTTATCCTCCGTCCGGGCAAGTGCCGCTCTGGCATCTCTGCTGAGAATCGGCGCTTCTCCCACAGGCTTAAAATAAATATATTCGTTTCCGATATCCCTGGTATCCTCCAGCATTACCGCTTCCCGGTAAATCCGGCCGCTGGGCTTATGGGTGATATCCACCGTCCCGTTTTCATTGATCCGGCAGGAAAGCCACTCATTTTCCATCACATATTCCGAGGTAAACAATGATTCTGCCTTTACTGTCTTTACTGTCTTTACTGTCTTCTTCTCCGCCGCCTTTTCCGTTACCGGAACAAGGCAGTAACTTTTTACGGAAAACGGTTCCTGCCGTTCCGTCTCCAGGGTCACCTTTACACTGCGGCCGAAATAAGCATTCCTGAACCGGTCCTTGGGCAGATCATAGCCGAAGGCATAAGGCAGAATCTCTACGCTTCCCATGACCTCATTGCCATCACTGTCCACAATGCGATATTCAGGCAGCTGTTCCTGACGGGCCTGTTCCAGGCAGGCCGCCACTGAGCTTCCCTGGAAAGGATATTTTTTCACAATCAGCTTCAGCTGTGTCACTTCGCTTTTGTAAAAGCCGGTGGGATTGATTACGAGAAAAGGCACGGCTCCTTCCCCGGCAGCATATTTCCCGGTATCCACATGGGCGGAAAACCAGGCCAGGCATTCTTCAATAATATGCAGCGCCACCTGCTCCGCTTTTTCAAACCGCGCCGCCATTTCCCGGTGCACTTCATCCACGCTGCAGCCGCAGATGCTGTCATGGGGATGGTTCTGCATCAGGTTTTTCCAGCCATAGTCAAACAGATGATGGGGATATTCCATCCCCCTGTCGTGGGCCATGGCTGCCAGCGGCTCCGCCGCCCTGGTAAACAGGGCCTCGCACCGGGCGTTCATCTGTTTCAGATAAATCCGGGACGATGCCGTATTGGCCAGCGTGTACCACCCGTCGGTTTCCTGGCTGCGCAGCTCTCCCCTGATGACGGCCAGATCTTCCTTCAGTTCCTGCTTCAGGCATTCCATATATCCGGTAAAATCAGAATGCACGAAATCTATATCGGGATACAGCTTTGCCGCCGTTTTCAGCGCGTCGGTCAGATCTGTCTGCACCGGCTGATGGTCGCAGCCGTTCATGAAAAGAAGATGATCCGTGGAAGCGAATTTCATGGCATCGGCCAGCTTCTTCTCCCAGTATTTTTTCGCCTCCTCAGGGTCGGTGGGAATCTCTATGCCGTTACTGTACCAGTTGGCAAACAGCACGCCCAGAATGCGGGATCCATCCGGGGATTCCCAGAACATTTCCGAATACCGGGAAGCAAAGTCAGCCCCATCTGATACCTCGTTATTGAATCCGGTGGGCTTTACGCCCCTGCCGAAGGCTGCGCAGTCGATCCCTGCATCCAGCAGGATCTGCGGCGCCTGTCCCATATTTCCGAAAGAATCGGGAAAATATCCGACCCTGCTCACATTTCCGTAGCCTTTGGCCTCCCGCATCCCCGTCTCCAGGTTGCGGAGGTTGGATTCACTGCCGGTCAGCCATTCGTCCTGCAGAATATACCAGGGGCCTATGTACAGCCGCTTTTCCTTTACCAGCCTTTCCACCAGCTCCCTCCGCTCCGGCCTTACCTGGAGATAGTCATCCAGCATAATCGTCTGTCCGTCCAGATGGAAGCTTTTGAATTCCGGATCACGCTCCAGCGTATCCAGCAGCTTATCCATAAATTCAACTTCCAGCATATGATGCTTTTCATAGGGCAGATACCATTCACGGTCCCAATGGGAATGAGAGATTACATGCGCTTGTTTTTTCATTTACCTTCTCCTTTTTACGCTTCCCGACATGCCGCCTGCGACAGCATAACCAATCTTTTGGTGAGAAGGACAAAAAAGCTCCTCCCTCACACCTCCTGTTCGCCCCATTATAACGGATTTGCGAAAAAAGATCTTCCATGAAAGCTTAGTTTTTTTCTAACGTTTTTATCCTGTTTTCCCCATACCAGAGAATCTCCCACCACTTTTTCTTCTCCTTCTTTTTTTCCGTATCCAAAGTCCCTGTCACCGGAAGCAGCAGTATGACCTCCCTGCCGTCCCCTGAAAATTTCATGCGGCCTCCGTGGGCGTTTATAATCTGCTTTACAATACGCAGTCCCATAATATGGGGCTGTCCTGACGGATTTCCGGATTGCCCCTTCGGATTTCCGGGCTGTCCTGCCAGGCTTTTGCCCCCTTCCGCGGCGCCCGGCCCTCCCATCGCAGGCTTTTCCTCCAATATGTCCCGGATTTCCTGGGGAATCCCGTTTCCGTCATCCTTCACCCCGATCCGGCACAGAGGAACCGGCCCCTGCTGCACAAGTCTCCCGCTCAGCAGGATCCGGCAGCCGGTATTGTGGCGTATGCTGTTGCCAATCAGATTCTGCAGCGCGCGGGTCATAAGACGTACATCCCCCGCCAGTACAAGCCCTTCCAGCTCCTCTCCGATGTCCGCCTCCAGTTCATAGCCCTCCTCAAGCCCCCCGTTCAGACAGGAAACGGCAACGGAGCGCAGCAGGGCGGCGGGTACATATTTTTCCATGCGCAGCGGCTGCATCTGGTACTCCAGCTTGGAGGTCAGGTTCAGATCCTCTATCAGGGTTTTGATTTTCAGGCTCTGTTCCTTTATGATCCCCGCCTGCTTCCTGGCTTCCTCCGGCAGCGCGGCATCATTTTCCAGATTGTCCGCATAGCCCATCACCATGGACAGCGGCGTGCGGATATCATGGGAGACACCGGAAATCCATTCCGTACGCGCCGTATCCCTTTTCTCCAGATTCCAGCGCTGCTGCTCCAGCATCCGCGCGGCCTGGTTGAGCTTTCTCCCCAGATCACCCACCAGGCCATGCTCCGGCACCAGAACCTTGCTCCCGGAGGAAAGACCGTCAATTCCCGACGCCACCGGCCGCAGGGATGCATACAGCCGGTATCCCGACAGCACGGCCAGGATAAGGACAAGCAGGATATTGGCCCCCACCAGTGCCAGCAGGAAATACGGTACATTCCTTATGGAATCCCGTGAAAATTCCACAGAATATTTGGCTGCGGTAAACTTTGGCTCTCCGATGACAAGCAGGCCCGCGTCACAGTTCCACACCCTCACCGGGTAATCCTTCAAATACCACCGGCTGAAGGAGGCCACCTCTCCCAGGCTGAAATGTGTGGGAATTTCATCAGGCAGCCGCCAGTCCCAGATCACGTCTCCGGCATCATTCAGCAAAAAGGCAAATTCTGCGCCGGAGGAATCCAGACAGGCGGTTCCTTCCTCCGACATCCGCACCGTCCCGTCCGGATTTAGCTCCAGCATCTGCGCCGCCTGCGTCACCCGCAATCGTGTTCCCCTGGCCGGACTGTTTCGGCTCTGGGAATGAAAATAGGCGCTTACCCCGAAAAGGGCCAGCAGATTCACCAAAATCACCGTTCCGGCTATCCATGCGGCGGAAAAAATATACCGCCTGTATATTTTAAACAAGCTTTTCATTCCCGTTCTCCTTTGCCAGCTTATAGCCCAGTCCGCGCACCGTGAGAAGCCACTGCGGGGAGGAAGGGTTTTCCTCAATTTTTTCCCGCAGCCTGCGGATATGGACCATCAGCGTATTTTCATAGCCAAAATACTCATCTCCCCACACCGTATTGCACAGGATGTCAAAGGTTACGATATTCCCCCGGTTTTCCCAGAGCTTTTTTAAAATAGCAAGCTCCTTGGCGGTCAGCGCCGTGCTTTCCTGCCCGTCTGAAACGGTCCCCGCATTGAAATCCACCATTTTCCTGCCCAGCCTGAGCATACCCTCCTCCTTCTGCGTTTCCGCCCGGAAATGGGGAAAATAGGTCCTTTTCAAAATTGCCGTAATCCGCAACAGCAGTTCCCGGGGAAGAAAGGGCTTCGTTATATAATCATCCGCGCCCAGACCCAGACCCATCAGCCTGTCGTTATCCTCATCCCTCGCCGACAGGAACAGTACCGGCACCTGGGACAGCAGCCGGATCTCCTGCATCAGGGAAAAACCGTCTCCGTCCGGCAGATTAATATCCAATATCACCAGATCCGGAACCAGATAATCCCCGCTTCCCGCAGCCAGACGCTTCCCCGGGTCTCCCCCCCCCAAATGGAAAAACCCCTCCCGCCGCAGCATGTCCGTCAGCATCCTGCATAATTCCACATTGTCATCCACCAGCAGCAGCCTGCTGTCATATATCGTTCTCATACGGTTAACCTGCCTTCTTATCACATATTTCTGCACCTGCCCGGCAGCCCGGACAGCTTACGTCTTCCCCTGTCACAGGCCTTTTTTCATACCTACAATAGCCGCAGCCCGGCCTGGGGCCATCCTGATTTACTTTTATTATAGCCGCAGGGCCATGCTTATGCCAGCCGCCGCCAAAAGATTTAAGGTAAAAGTAAGGTAAGCTTCATGAACGGTTAAGGCAAACCCCTTATCCTGAAAAAGAAGTAAGAAAGCCGCCGGACGGACAGACCTGGCGGCAGCATAAAAACAGCCCGGAAAAAGGAGGAAATTATGAAACTCGCAGTAAAAACAAACAATCTGAGCAAACGCTATAACGGCAATGACTGCGTCAGCAATGTGGATTTGAAAATCCCGGAGGGAAGCATCTATGGCTTCCTCGGCCCCAACGGCGCAGGCAAAAGCACTACAATGAAAATGCTTCTGGGACTGGTAAAGCCCAGCGGCGGCTCCGTAGAGGTCCTTGGCCATACCATGAACGATAAGAACAGGCTGGCAATCCTTCGGGAAACCGGCTCACTCATCGAATCGCCCTCCTATTACTCCCATCTGACCGGACGGGAAAATCTGGAGATCGTCTGCCTGTTAAAAGGCGTCCCGGAAAAAGAAATTGATAATGTCCTGCATATTGTCCGCATGGAAAAGCAGCAGAATAAAAAAGCCGGCCACTATTCCCTTGGCATGAAGCAGCGCCTGGGCCTGGCCGCAGCCCTGCTTGGCCGTCCCCGCCTGCTTCTTCTGGATGAACCGACAAACGGGCTGGATCCTGCCGGCATCCAGGAAATGCGCGAGCTGATCTGCTCCCTTCCTGAGAAATACGGCATGACCGTCATGGTTTCCAGCCATCTGCTCAGTGAAATCGACCAGATGGCCACCCATACCGGAATCATTGACCGGGGCGAACTGATTTTCCAGGACAGCCTGGCTCACCTGCACGAACACAGCAGAAAACAGATCCGTCTGCGCACCATGGATAACCAGGCCGCCTGCCGGTATCTGACAGAACAGGAAATCAGCTGCCGCCTGGAGCAGGATTCCATACTCTTCAAAGATATGCCCGACGACCGGCTCTCTACCCTGATGGCGGGTGTGGCAGCGTCAGGCGCGGGCCTTTTGCGGATTGAAGAACAACAGCAGAACCTGGAGGATATTTTCCTGGATCTGACCGGAAGGAAGGTGAGCTTATGATTACCGCTCTGCGTGCTGAATTCATGAAAACAAAAAGACGTTTCCTCTGGCTGCTTCCCTTCTGCGTAGTCTTTTTTGAATTCTTATGGACCATAACCAACAGTTACCTGCGCAAACCGGAAATTGCCGCTGAAGGCTGCTATACCCTGCTGTACCAGTTTCCGCTATACAATACGATTTTCATGCCTCTCACCCTGGCCGCCATGGCAAGCCGGCTGTGCGATGCGGAAAACAAAGGCAATACCTATAAGCTTCTGTGCACCATGCAGCAGAAAAAAATTATATTTGACGCCAAGCTTCTTATGGGTATTTTTTATGTGCTCATTTTTACTGCGCTGGAAGCCGGTGTAATACCGCTTCTGGCAAACCTGCTTCCCTTTACCCAGAAGCTGCCGGTACGCCACTATCTCGCATTCCTGGCCGTATTTTTCCTGGTCAGCCTGGTATTGTTTTTACTGCAGCAGATCCTGTCCCTGCTCATCCCCAACCAGCTGATCCCCCTGTTTATCGGACTTCTGGGCAGCCTGGTGGGAGTTTTTTCCGCCTTTTTCCCTATGGGAAGCCTTGCCGGCCTGGTGCCCTGGGGCTACTACATGGTTGGCATGACCCTGTCCTCTGTGTATGAGGAAAGCACGCGTTCCATGTTTATTGAAGAAGCGCCCTTTGCCTGGGGATGGTTTGCGGCCTTTCTGGCAGCGTCCGTCCTGCTTTATCTGGCAGGGAAGCATCTTTTCTTAAAAAAGGAGGTCTGAATTATGTTGTTTGCATGTATGCGTGCCGAATTAATGAAGCTGAAACGCTCCTTTATCTGGAGTGTATTCCTTATCCTGCCCATCATCAGTACAATCATGGGGTGCTTCAACTATATACAGAATACGGATATCGTGGGCGTCAGCTGGTACAGTCTGTGGACACAGACTACCCTGTTTTATTCCAATTTTTTCTATGCGCCGCTGATTGCGGTGTACTGCGCCTACCTGTGGCGCCTGGAAAATTTCAACCGCAACCGCAATGCGCTGCTGGCCGCCCCGGTCCCCATTCCCTGTCTGTATCTGGCCCAGTTTCTCGCCATCTCCTGCGTCACCCTGCTGACACAGCTGTGGGTAGGCGTCCTGTTCCTTATCTGCGGCCTTATCACCGGGCTGCAGGGCTTTCCGCCTTTGGATACCATAATCTGGCTGCTACGCGGCTGTGTGGGCGGGCTGGCCATTGCCGCGCTGCAGCTGTTCTTTTCCTCCTTTATCAGAAGCTTTGCCCTGCCCATTGCCATGGCGCTTCTGGGCAGCGTTGCCGGACTGCTGTTTTCCTCGGCAGGCTTCGGGCTGTTTTTCCCTTATTCCCTCATGCTTCTGGGAATGAATTCCAATAAGGAGGAGGATGTCCTGGCCGGAAGCTTTCTGCCGTTCTTCTTAAGCTGCGGGATTTTCCTGATGATTTTCCTGTGGTGCGGGATAAGATATCTGAAAAAGACGGACGTAAAGGCATATTGACACGTTTACAGTCCGGACAGATCTATGCATTTAGCTGCACAGGGCAGATCGTATTTCAGTTTATTTTCCGGTTGTATTTCCCCTTTCACAGCTGTTATAATTAAACATCGCGGCTGCCAAATCAACTGCCGCTTCAAAACAGCATGACCGAAAGGATGAATCAGATGAAAATAAAAAAACCGGCAATTATGTTAGCCTTCCTTCTTTTCAGCCAGCTTACAGCCTGTGCACAGCCGTCGTCGTTTGAAAGCATTCCCCACGAGAGCATTCCTGCCGTAACAGACACGGCCGGGGTAACAGCCGCATCCCTGGCGGAAGAAAGCCCTGCGGCAGAGACTCCGGCCCCGGCGGCCCCGGAGAAAGGAGCCGCTTCGGAAACAGAAGAGAAACAGACAGAACAAGCCGAAGCAACCGACATTCCGGAAGGGGACGGGCAGGAAGGCCCGGAAATGGCTGCATATGCCGCCGCTCTGGAAGAAATATATACAAACCATACTTTCCCCGACGGCAAAGACTTCGGCTTTGATGGCTTCCATGACATGTCCGAAAATAAGTTCGCAGTATATGACATCGACTCGGATGGGAAAAAAGAACTGATCGTGTTATATACCACCACTTACATGGCAGGCATGACAGGAACCGTTTACGCTTACGACAGCTCTTCGGGAACCCTCCGGGCAGAATTGCAGGAGTTTCCGTCGCTCACCTTCTATGACAATGGAGCCGTGGTGGCGGAATGGTCCCATAACCAGGGAATGGCCGGGGATTTCTGGCCCTATACGGTTTACAGCTACAATTCCGGCACGGATACCTATGAACAGACGGCTATGGTGGATGCCTGGGATAAATCTGTTGGGGAAAAAGATTACGAAGGAAACTCTTTTCCCGATGATATTGATGCCGACGGAGACGGCCTGGTATATTATATCATGCCTGGCGGAACCTATGAAAAGAATACGCCTGTGGATTTTGAGGAATATACAAAATGGCGGGGGGCCTCCATCGGCCCGGCACAGCCGCTTGAAATTCCATACCTGGAACTGACGGAGGATAATATTAAAAAGCTGTAACAGCTCCTCCCAGCCTGCGGAAAACTAAAAGCGCATTACCCTCAGCCGCCCTCCTCCATGGCGTCTTCAGCCGACACCATACGGGAAATATGCACAAAATAGCATTTAAAATTCCCGTTTTGCTCTTTTTTCATGATTTTGCTGTCCTTAAAGGGCATACGGATCCGTTTGCCGTTTTCGCCAGGCTTGTCCACATAACACCAGATGCAGCACAGCCAGGTATCCGCCGCCAGTTTTCTGCTGTATTGCTGCAAATCCTCAATCCGGCAGCCTCTGTATTGATCCGCCAGCCTGGTAAAATACAGCTCCGCCTCCCGGCGGCCGTATACCCGCTGATGCTCCTCGTCCGTCCATATGCAGGAGGCGTCCATATGCCGCAGCATTCCCTTCACATCCTGTTTTTCAAAATAAAGGCGCAGCATTTCACCGGCGAGCTGCTTCACCTGCGCCTCCTCCAAAATGTCCGTTACGCCGCCCGGTTCAGCCTCACCCTCAGGCTCCGTCATTTTGATGTTGCGGCCTGGAATTTCCTGCTGGTGTATGGAGGTATAAAAACTTTTTTTCTCCTGATACATCAGGTTTTCGGCTTCATCCACCGCTTCCTGCAGGGTCTTTCCTTCCTCCGCCCAGCTTACGCCCATAGCGGCCAGGCTTCCCGCTTTCCGGAACTTTTCCCGGAGCAGCTCCGCTCTTTCCTGAAATTCCTGCTTTTCCATTCCCCTGCATATAATTACGAACTCGTCTCCGCCCGTCCTGTATTTATCCGCATCACTGAATATGCTTTCCATCTTTTCACAGGTCCGCATCAGCAGCTCATCTCCTGCCACATGCCCGTATTTATCATTCGTCTCCTTCAGGCCGTTTACGTCAATGAAAACGATTCCCCTTCCATATCCTTTATCCTTCAGGGGAGGGGTGATATCCCTGATAAAAGCATTTCTGTTCATGGTTCCGGTCAGCCCGTCCATAAAGCTGAGCTGGCTCAGCCGTTCCGCCATCTGCTTGCGCAGCAGAAGCGACTGGAAAAAGTAGGCCAGAATGTCCAGGACCGCCGATATATTTTCCAGATTCCCCACCGGCGGATTATCCACGCCGAAAAAGCCGATAACCGCATCATTTTCGATCAACGGCACCGTGACCAGCGTCCGGATATTCTGAGGCTTAAGCCGCCGGTATTCCAGGGGATCCGATTCCTTTAACTCCTCCAGATCCTTGATGATTATGCATTCCCCTCTTTGAAAGGATGACATCCAACGTCTGATATCAGTCACCGGAATGTCCTTCAACCTGTTTATTTCAGCGGATATACCGGGCGCACACCATTCATAGGTATTATCCATGAGCCTGCCGTATATCTCGAAGATATAGGTTCTTTCGCTGTGGAGGAATTCTCCCATCACCTGCAGCGTATTCTGGATGGCCACATCGCTGTCCGGGGAGGAATGCATCATTTTTATACACTCCAGAACCACCCGCTCCCTGTCCAGTGTTTCCTGCAGCCGCTTTTTCTCCCTGTCGCTCCTGGTCACATCCAGGGCTATTTCCATGCGCGAAAGACGGCCGTCCCCGTTCCAGTCAACCAGGCGGTCCTTCAGCAGAAAATGCCCGTCCGCCAGCTCATTATCAATTTCCCATTCCAGATAGGTATCCGCGGACAGCAAATGATTGTTGCAGAAATCACAGGGCTCCTGCCTTCCCTGCAGCACTTCATAACATTTCCTGCCCTTAATCTGCTCCGGATCCTTAAGGCCGAACACCTGCAGGCCTCGGCGGTTCAGGTACAACAGCTCATAGGTTTCCGTGTCAGCAACATATATCAGCTCATTCAGTTCGTCAAACTCTCCTGCTAATTCCTTCATCCATACTCCCATCTGTGCGCCTTTGGCGGCACAAGCAATCCTTAAGCAGAATGGCCCCGCCATTCCATCCATATGAGATTCAGAATATCCCTGCCGCAAATCCTGCCGCATCTGTTACCTTAATAATAATTCTTATCTCCCGCTCTGTCCAGCGTAGAAAATTGGCAACGCCCACAGCGCCCCGGCGCCGGGGTGAAAATCATTTCCCGCAGGCCGACAACATTTTCCGCAAACCGGCAATTTCCGCAAACCGGCAATTGCAAAAGCAGCCGGCAGCACGTATAATAAAAGCCGTGTAACTGTCGAATAAAAATAACTGCCGTAAAGCTTTCGGTTTTTCAACAGCTGCAAATCCATACAGTCCGACTGCGGAGGTAAAACTATCATGAAAAGAAAAGCGCTGAAAGCCGCCGTTCCTTATACGCTTCCGGTTATGATGGGATATATTTTCCTGGGAATGGCCTTCGGCATCCTGCTGCATAACACAAATGTCCCCGATGGCTGGGCCCTGTTTATGAGTATATTTGTATACGCCGGTTCCATGCAGTTTGTGGCAATCGAGCTGCTGACCGCCCCCTTTGCGCCGTTTTCCGCCGCGCTGGTCACGCTCATGGTGAATGCCCGCCATCTTTTCTATGGTCTTTCCATGCTGGAGCCATTTAAAATTATGGGAAAGCTGAAGCCCTACATGATTTTTTCCCTGTCTGATGAAACCTACTCCCTGGAATGCGCAGCAGAACCGCCGGAGGGTGTGGACCGGAAATATTTCCTGTTCTTCATTGCCCTGCTGGACCAGAGCTACTGGGTTGCCGGGACGCTTGCAGGCATTCTGGCGGGAAACATCATCCCCATTGACTCCACCGGCATTGATTTTGCCATGACCGCGCTCTTTCTCGTCATCTTTCTGGAGCAGTGGGAGGGAACCCGCAATCATCTCCCGGCGCTGGCCGGGCTGCTTGTTACGGCTCTTTGCCTTATCCTGACGGGAAGCGATAATTTTCTTCTGTTCTCCATGGCCGGCATCCTGCTTTTCCTCCTGCTGTTCCGCAGGCAGTGCGCCGGTAAAGGGAAGCAGCAGTAAATTATAAACTGCCGTTTTAACCGCCTTTCCAGCCGCAGGCGGCTGTCTTTCTTAAAATCACAGTTCCTGATATCATGGAGGTTCTTATGTCCAGTATTCAAATCCTGGTTACCATACTTGTTATTGCCCTGACCACACTGCTTACAAGGGCGCTGCCCTTCCTGTTTTTTCCGGAAGGGAAGAAGACGCCGGAATTCGTCACTTATCTGGGCGGGGTCCTGCCCTTTGCAGCCATTGCCATGCTGGTGGTATATTGCTTTAAATCGGTATCGCTATCGGACGGCTCCCACGGCATTCCTGAATTTCTCGCCGCCGCTTTTGTGCTGGGCATCCATAAATGGAAACATAATATGCTCTTTAGCATCGGGGGAGGCACAGTGCTTTATATGTTCCTCGTCCAGATGGTCTTTAAATAAAAAACGCCCGCAGCTGCCGGAACCCCGGCGCTTACGGGCGCTGCCTGTTCTGCCTTGCGCAGATTTATAATCAGTAATTCTCAGCCTTTACCTGGAAATATGCCTGAGGATGTGCACAAACAGGGCAAACCTCGGGAGCCTTCTTGCCTACGCAGATATGTCCGCAGTTGGAGCACTGCCATACCACATCGCCATCCTTGGAGAATACCAGATCTCCTTCCACATTGGCAAGGAGCTTTCTATATCTTTCCTCATGCTCTTTCTCAATTGCAGCAACGCCTTCAAACAGTCTTGCAATTTCGTCAAAGCCTTCTTCCTTCGCTTCCTTAGCGAAGTTCGCATACATATCGGTCCACTCGTAATTCTCGCCTTCAGCTGCTGCTTTCAGACATTCTGCTGTGGTGCCGATGCCGCCGTTGATCAGCTTGAACCACATTTTAGCATGTTCCTTCTCATTATTTGCGGTCTCTTCAAAAATATTGGCAATCTGTACATACCCGTCTTTTCTTGCTTTGGAAGCAAAATATGTATATTTATTTCTTGCCATTGATTCCCCTGCAAATGCTGTTTCCAGGTTCTTTTCTGTCTTTGATCCTTTTAATTCTGCCATAGTACAATCTCCTTTTCTCTTTTTCGTTAACAGTTTCCATGTCTTCCAGATATTTCTATTTTACTCCCAAATCCGAGCTTCTGTCCACATAAAAAGTATGCAGCATTTTCTCAGCAAGCTCACTCATGGGTTCCTTATAAAACTCCCTGTACAGCCTGATAATCTCTTCATTCTGATGGCTGCAGCGCACCTGCATGCTGCGGTCTCTTTTATAAAGGCTGTCAATGCGGGCCTTTCTCAGGGCGTCGCCCTTCCATTCAGTATCCTTGGGCTGTCCGCCTCCGCCGATACAGCCGCCGGGGCAGGTCATCACTTCTACAAAATGATACTGCTTTTCGCCCTTCTTTATCTTCTCAAGCAGCCTTCCTGCATTGGCTGTGCCGAATACTACGGCCAGCTTGAGAATCACGTCGTCATTGATATAGACAAAGGCTTCCTTCACGCCCTCCAGCCCTCTTACGGACTGCAGATCATACAGGAATTCAGGGGCTTCCTCTCCGGTGACCATGTGGTATGCCGTCCTTACCGCCGCCTCCATAACACCTCCGGTATTCCCGAAAATCACACCCGCGCCGGATCCTTCTCCCATAAAGCTGTCATAGGGTTCATCCCCCAGGGTAAGAAAATCAATATTTTCCTCCCTGGCCCATCTGGCAAGCTCTCTGGTGGTAATGCAGTAATCCATATCACGCATACCTTCAATTCCCAGATAACTGCCCGCCGCGTGCATCTCCTCCCGGCGGATTTCATACTTCTTGGCCGTGCAGGGAGTTACCGCAACGTTGACTATCTTCTCCGGATCTATCCCCATCTTCTGTGCAAAATAGGTTTTAATCGTGGGACCCTGCATGCCGATAGGGCTTTTGGCTGAGGAAATGTGCTCCCGCATCTCGGGATAGTAGGTTTCCACATATTTCACCCAGGCCGGGCAGCAGCTGGTAAACTGCGGTATGGGCCTGTTCCCCTTCGTGAGACGTTCCACCAGCTCGCTGGCCTCTTCCATTATGGTCATGTCCGCCGCGAAATTGGTGTCCA
>OBZG01000934.1_pt1 | contig 13779 bp, 17 predicted proteins | sample 1550701 | NCBI WGS metagenome assembly OBZG01 (sample SAMEA2580229, study PRJEB22360) | human gut metagenome | biome: human gut; feature: human-associated habitat; material: faeces | place: Denmark | collected 2008/2010
GGGAACCAATACGAGTAGAAAAGAAAATATATCCAAATGATCCGTGTCCATGTGGCTCAGGAAAGAAATATAAAAAATGTTGTGGAAAGAAGAATTGATGCTAAGAAAGGGTTTGGATCAGCTGCTATTGAGTTCTGTTTTAGGTGGTATACGCTGCTTTTGCAGAGTATAAGTTATAGCATTTTATTGATTTAGAGGTAGAATTTGAAAAGATAGTTATAAATATGTAGGAAAAGGTTCCGGTAAATCGGGAAGGAATTTTGTACTAAATAGATTAGAAGAAATTTTTTGATATATTTCCTATAATATTAACAACTGTAAGGGGTATATTCATATATGATTTGACCCAATATTATGTTGTGATGGAAACTAAGATAACTTTTTATAGAGTTTTTTGCGTACAACCCAAAGAAAAGGAGTCTGACCATGAACGTATATGAAGAAATAGACCAGGAAACAATGATGTTGCTTTTAAGTTCACTGTGTAAACGGACGCTGAGATGAATAGCGAGGTGAGAGTTTCACAGAAAATGTTCTGGGTAATATAATATGAAAAGAAAAATGCGTTCTGCTTTGGCGGGGCGTTTTTCTGTGAAAAGATTTATAGAAAGTAAGATAGGAAATTGTGAAGAATATGATATAATTCTTAAGTGAAGTATCACATTTTTAGCAGGTAAAAAGAGCAGTTTCTGAAAAGTGTGGAACTGCTCTAAATGTGATTCTTCATAATTGTACCAATTCGCGGACGTTTTTCTGAAAAGTATATGGGGATTGTATTTTTCAAATCTTCTCAAAAAGCAATAAAATCAAGCGGTTTATGGCTGAATATATATGCGTTTAACTACAAATTTCTGTTTTAAGGCACGTCAATAAGACCTCCCATAGGGAGGACTGTTGAAACATATGAAATAAAAGCAAGGTTAGTTACGATAAGTATACGACCTTCCAAGGTATGTCATACTACTGCAACCACAGGCAGGGCATATGTGAATATCATAATTCCAGACTTCTTTCAGAAGTTCCGCAACCGAAAGTCCGGTATACCGTTGCTTGAATTTTTGATATCCTTGTAGTTTGAAGATGATTCTTAAACTTTCCGACTTCGTGCGGTTGTTCAGAAAACCATAGTAGCGGATTTTCTGGAAGCCGGACGGTAACACATGCATAAGGAAACGTCGGATAAATTCCTTATTTTCAAGTGTTACTGTTTTGGTTTCGCCGGATTTGTAATCACGAGCCGCAAAGGAAACGTGTGTATCTGTTACAGATTGAATACGTGTATTCGTAATGGCAATTCGATGAGTGTAACGCCCCAAATATTCAATAGCATTACCGAAGCCGTTAAAGGTCTCTTTGATGTACGGACACCAATCCATCTTGTAAAGAGAATCACGGAACTCATTCCAAGAGTAAGAATTCCGAAGTTCTGCACAGGAAGACGAGAAAACAAGTTTGCCGGTGACATAGTACTTTTGCAGATAGCAAAGAAACTTTCCACGAAATACTTTTGCCATTACGCCAACTGGAATAAAGAACTTTTCGCCACATCTGCGAAGTTTTTGGTCGACGGACAGACCACCGCCTGAAACAATGCAATGAATGTGAGGATGAAAGTTTAGTGTTTGTCCCCAAGTGTGCAGAACCTGAATGATGCCGGGTGTTGCTCCAAGATACTTCCTGTCTCTTGCGAGTTCAAGAAGTGTTTCAGAGGAGCATCTGTGTAACAGAGAATACAGAAGTTTCTGATTCCCATAAATCAAAGGGTTCAGTTCATGAGGAACCGTAAACACTACGTGAAAATAAGGAGAATCAATGACTTCCGCACGCCGCTTGTCAATCCAAAATTCTTTCAGGATTGCCTGACAGTTGGGACAGTTGCGGTTGCGGCAGGAATTATTGTGAAATTCCATGTGTCCACAGTCAGAACACTGGGTGATGTTGTAGCCAAGGCTACCGGATTTACAATTCAAGATAGCATGTGCTGCTTTTTCCTGTACGCCTGATACATAAGAATCCGAAGACTGGAAATCCTCATAGGAATACAGAAAAATCTGTTGGATTTTGGAAGGTTTATTCAAGGAAATCACCTCCCATCATGTCGAAAGGACTAACCGCTTTATGCATACTGTTAGTGGCAAGATGAACATAAATGGATGTTGAAGCCAAAGATTTATGCCCCAAATATGCCTGAATGGTCAGAAGGTCTGCACCATTTTCATAAAGGTGAGTGCCAAAAGCATGGCGGAAGGAATGGCAGGTAATACGTTCAGGCCATCCAAGCCGTCTTTCGTGTTCGTGGATATGCCTGGAAAGATAAAAAGTATCAATCGGCTGCGATTTATCACGTTGTTTTGGGAAAAGCCAGTCCACAGGCTTATCATAAGCAAACCAGTATTGTGAAAGGATTTCCAATGCTGTTTTTGACAGGAGAGCATAACGATCCGAACGATTCTTGCCATGAGAGATGTTGTGGTATACTAAAGTTGTAACATTCCGTTCGGATAAAATAGAATAAAACGAACAAGGAGAAACCACCATGACCAAAAAGTACAGCGAAGAATTTAAAAAGCAGATGGTACAGGAATATTTAAAAGGTACCAGCTATCCAAAACTTTCAAAAGAATATCAGGTTGCAAAATCCACCCTTGTAGGATGGGTAAAAAAATACAGCGAAGAATGCCAGTCTACAAAGCCACAAACCTCTCCCTCTTTTTCAGAAAATGCAAAGGAAATACACGAGCTTCATAAGCGTATCCAGGAACTGGAAAAGGAAAATCTTTTCTTAAAAAAAGCGGCGGCATTCTTTGCAAAGGAAATCGATTAGAGGCTTATCGATTTATTGATGAACATAAGGATTTCTTTGGGTTACGCTGGTTATTAAAGCATTTCCATATTTATCCCAATGCTTATTATAATTACCGGAAAAACCGGAAGAAATCTTTTCTGCAGCATCGGCAACAAGTTTTTGAACAAATTAAAACCATTTATTATAATAACAACCGAATTTTAGGACATAGACCCATGAGGATCTTTTTGAAAAGGCAGGAGATTTCTCTAAGTAAGACTACCGTCCATAAATATATGAACCAAATTCTGGGACTTCATGCAAGGATCATGAGAAAGAAGCCGGCATATGTCCATGGAACAAAAAATAAGATTTTCCCAAACCTCCTAAAGCAGGATTTCCATTGTACGGAGCCAAACCGGATATGGTGTACAGATTTCACCTATATCCGTATGAGGAATGGAAAAATGCGTTATAACTGCTCTATTCTTGATTTATATGACCGTAGTATAGTTGCCACTTTAAATTCGGATTATATCAATACGGAATTGGCAAAAGCAACTTTAGAGAAGGCACTGATGGAAGAAAAGCCTGAAAAAGGATTGATTTTACATAGCGATCAAGGCTGCCAGTTTACATCATGGGGGTTTATCAATTATTGTGAAAGCAGGGGGATTTGTCAGAGTATGAGTAAGGCAGGCTGTCCTTATGATAACGCACCGATGGAGCGCTTTTATAACACACTAAAAAATGAACTGATATATCCTAATCATTTTTATGATGCAGCCAGCTTAGATGAAGCACTAAACCGATATGTGTACGTATGGTACAATCATGTCCGTCCTCATTCCTACAATGATTGGAAAACACCATTTGAAGCTCGATATGCCGGGTGAATTTTCGAACAAAGTGTTACAAAAATGCTTAACCACTACAAGATATGAATCCGCATGTTGCGACGTTCAATATCCTGATATTTCAGATGACAGACTTCGCCAATTCTGAGACCGGAAGAGTACATGAGGGAAACCATGGCTTTTTGCTTCAAGTCCGGAATGGTGGAGATGAAGGTTTTACTTCTTGCTGGGAAGGTACGTAAGGCAGGTAATTATCAAATTTACGAAAAGGAAGTTGTGTCGCATCCCAAGGTTTGTGAAGTACGTAAATGGTAAAGAAACGTAATTGAGAGATAACGGCGTTCATGGTACGATCTGAAAGAGAACGGGTATCTTGAAGCCATCTAACAAACTGACGCATCTCATCCCAGGTAACATCTTCCGGGGATTTGTGAATCACGTCAGTTAAGAAGTCAAAGTATGCAAGGATGTATGTGGAGTAACTTTTGATCGTATGGTCGGTAAGACCACGGAGAGAAATCATCTTTCTGTAAGAATTAAAATATTTGTTCATAATGAACCTCCTGAAATAAATGTTGCTTGTAGTAAATAGTGAAAACAAACAGCAAAACGGAGGTGGGCGAATAAAAAAATCAGATATGTAATTGTTGAATGATACAAAATGTGATAGATTAATCATAGCAGTTCTTTTGTTGTGTGAGTTTGTTGTGTTAGGGGTAATTCAACAATATAACATATACAAAAAAACTGCTACTTTTATTTGAAAAAACCAACGATTGTATTGTACGTAATGCTAGCCATCGCGCTAGCGATTTGGTACAATTATAGGAATTTATATTTGGAGGTACCAATATGAGATTAAAAGCGGAAAATGTATTAGATTTTCGTGAAGAATAGACGGTGCCCCATTTCCGCATGAACGTCAGGGTTCGATGACTGGAATCTATTGCAAATGTGAAATCTGAGGCTGTTTTCATTTATATAGGTATATGAAAATGCTTGCCCAACACTAAATATTGCATTATAATATGTGTTACATACTAGATATAGAAAACTGGAGGGATATTAATGCTAAATAAAGCTGATTTTGAAAAACTAGATGAAAGATTGAAGAATATTACAATGCAGCCAGTTGAGCAGATTGCTATTGATACTGATGTGCCTCCGACAATTGAAGATATGGAAGATAACAATAAAACATATGTGATTCAGAGCGCAATTCTGTTTATTGATATTCGTAAATCTACATATCTTACAGAAAATAGCCAAGCAAAAAGCATGGTGAAAATATACAGAGCTTTTATGAGAATGGCAGTAGAATGTGTTCGGAAAAATGCTGGTGTTACAAGACAATTTCTAGGTGATAGAATTATGGGGGTTTTTATTGATTCTGTTGATGAAAATGGAAATGTCACAGGTAAAGCAGTTGATAAGGCAATAAACTGTGCAAGAAGTTTTCAGACATCTATAGATTTTAGCTTAAATAAATATTTGAAAAACAATGTTAATGGAAAAATCATTGAATGTGGCATTGGAATTGATTATGGAAAGATCCTTGTTACAAAAGTAGGAATGTATGGAGTTGAATCAGACGAAACAAAAGAAAATGAGATGGATTGTGTTTGGGTAGGAAATGCAACAAACCATGCCAGCAAATATTCTGATTTGGCTTCAGGTGGTGAAATCTTCATTTCGGATTCAGTTTATAAAACATTATCAGATGAATTGAAGCAGGAGGATGTTTGGAAAAAATCAGCTAAGTACAAAGGAACAAAATTATTCTCAGGCTATGTGGCACAGAATTATTATTTGGATTATGTAGAAGAATTGGGAAATCCAGTAAAGGTGGAATCAGATAATACTGTTCAGCAAGATACATCTTATCAGTTGGCAGATGGTATTCAGAAAATTGAAGAATTACAGAATAAGCTGATTCATAGAGAAAGAGAATTAGCGGTATTAGAGGAGAAACTAAAGAAGGAGAATCTGGAATATCAACAGAAGTATGAAACTAAAAATGCAGAAAAAGAAAAAGCGATAGAAGAAAGAAATCAAGCAAGAAAAAACTACAATCGTATTGTAGAAATGTCTTTTGATACAGTTAAGAATATAATACATGGTTCATTTTGTATGAATTATAGTTATATGGAAGAGATTGGGGAAGAGAGATGGGATTTAATAGAAGACTTTTATAAATTTTTTGCAACATTAAAAGGGTATAGTGAAGAATCTGCTATGGCTGCTGCTTTTGAATTCATCGAAATATTTTCTTATTTCAAAAAGTATGACAGAGCTTATGAATATATGGTAGCCATGGCAAAAGAAAATAATATATGGGTGTATATTAATGAAGCAACCTTTAAGTGGGCTTGTGAACATACTAATGGATGGAAAGTTATAAATGCGATGGAAGACAATTTGAAAAATAATAAGATTGATTATAGTAGTCAAAAAAACTATAAAGAAAAGATTGATAAATTGAAAAAAATAAGGGGGTTTTAAAATATGGCACAGAATAATAATCAGCAACAGCAGAATACAAGTTCAGCATTTGAAAAAGAGGATGCATATAGGAGCTTGGAAATGGTTAATACATGGATAAACAATTTAGATACGAAAGTATCTTTTGCATTAGCATTGGTAGGTGTCCTTATAGGAGTTATATTTAGTGAAGGACTTCCGAATGCATTTCAAAGAATAAGTGAAGTTCTCAAACTAGCAGAATTGAATGGTGGGGAAATTATTGCAGCATTATTGGTTGGAATATTGTATTTAACAAGCTTCTGTTCTGTTTACAGCTTTATGATGGCAATCATAGCTAGAGTAAAAAATGAGAACAATGCACCATCCATATTCTTTTTTTGTTCAATAGGTGCGATGGGATTGCAGAATTATAAGGATAAAGTGAATCATTTGACAGAAGCACAATTACTGGAAGATTTGGAAGAGCAGATACATGCAAATTCTAAAATTTGCAGTAAAAAGGCAAAATGGTATAACAAAGGTATCAAGTTATTGGTATCAACGATTATATTATGGTTTATCTGTATGACATTTCAATTAATATAAAGGAGTAGCAAATATGGAATCGAAAAAAGCAACTTCATATACATATGATGTAGAAAAAAGTGCAGAGAGAATGGATGATATTCTAGATGCCAACGATAATGATTATATAGATAATGGAAATGACATTCCGACAAGGGATAAACTTACATACAAAAATGGATATTATGTTGATGTTACAGCGTTATTTATTGATATAGTCGATTCTTCAAAATTAACAGATGGACATAAGAGACCGACATTAGCAAAAATGTATCGAGCTTTTCTTTCTGAATGTGTAGCAATAATGAATTCGTGGGAGATGTGTAAAGAAATAAATATAAATGGAGATTGTGTTTGGGGAGTATTTGAAACACCAAACAAGTCTGATGTAGATAATGTATTGTCAGTGGCAGCTCAATTGAACAGTATGGTCAAGATTCTGAATTATAAATTGAGTAAAAAGAATTATGAGGAAATATCTGTTGGTATAGGAGTAGCTGATGGCGTGGCTCTGATGGTTAAGGCAGGATATTCTGGTAGTGGCATTAACGATGTAATATGGATGGGAGATGTTGTGAATTCAGCGTGCCATTTAGCAAATCGAGCAGGACGAGGATATCGCAAAAGAATAGTAATTTCAAGTAAGGTTTATGAAAATATTTCGGAAGAAACTAAAGAATTTTTCTCGACTTGTTCAATAAATTATGTAACTCACTATGAAGGAGATATTATTTGGAAACCTATGAAAAAGTGGTATAAAGAAAATTGCAAGTAACATAAGGATTAGGTGTCAATATATTTCAGATCTGTCCTATAAGTAAGGTGATGTCTGGTTTGAATTGAAGTACTTAAAGTTTGCCGGCTATACTATAAACAGCTAGAAGATTTTTTACATTATGTATAACCAATCAACACCGCATTGCATTCATCTTTGACACCAAAAGCTCTCACTGGAGATGGGGCGCTCTTTGGGGCGATAGCCAAAACACGAAAGCAGGTAGCTTTTATGTTTTGGGGTTTATAATGGGGTTAGTTTGTGCTAAAATTTGTATTATCATTAACGCGTGAACGGAGCTGAAACCGTAGATTGGAGATTGACTATGTATAAGATTTTGATAATTGATGATGATAAAAATTTATGTATGCTATTAAAAAAAGCTGTTATAACTGAAAAAATTAAAGCAGACTGTTGTTATACAGGGAAGGACGGAGTTGATATGATTGCAAACGAGAATTATCAACTAATTGTGCTTGATGTAATGATGCCTGGGATGAATGGATTTGAAACATTAGAAAAGATAAGAGGTATAAGTAATATACCTATCCTAATGTTAACTGCAAGAAATGATAGTGGCAGTAAAGTAAAAGGACTGAGGCTGGGAGCTGATGACTATCTAACGAAACCTTTTAATATGACAGAATTTATTGCACGAGTTGTAGCCCTTATTAGACGTTATACTAGGTTTAATGAGAATGAAAAGGATATTAAGCAATTGACATATGAAGGGTTAACTATTGATTTGGATCGTCATTCGGTGATAACGCAAAAGGATACTTTTATATTGACAGCAAAAGAGTTTGATGTTCTGTTGCTATGTGCGAAGCACCAAGGAAAAATATTAACAAAGAAGCAAATTTATGAGGCTGTTTGGAAAGAACCTTATATTTATGATGATGCAAATATCATGTCTGTAATCAGTCGGTTGCGAAAGAAGATTGAACCCGATCCTTCTAATCCTACATTCATCCAAACAATTAAAGGGATTGGATATCAATTTAATATGGAGGTGTAAGTAAATGGTAAAGCTGTTTTTGGTTGTTTTAATCATTTGCTTAGTATTCAGTCTATTTGCTTGTTTGCTTAAAATTTTTCGTATATATGGGAAAATTAGTGAAGTGACAGAAATATTGTCTGAAGTTGAAATAAATAGCACTAATCGCAAAGCTCTTATAAAGGAGAAGGAGTTGTTAGCACCATTAGTTTACCAAGTTAATCATATTGTATATACATATGAAGAGAGATTACATGATTTACAAATTGCTGATGAGACGAATAAGCAGCTTATGACGAGTCTTTCTCACGATGTTAGAACTCCCCTTACAACATTGATTGGATATTTGGATGCGGCACATAACGGATTAGTAGAGGGGCAAGAGCGTGAGGAATATATTGAAACAGCACGTCAAAGGGCATATGATTTAAAAGAGTACATAGATGTTTTGTTTGATTGGTTTCGATTAAATTCTAATGAATTTTCTCTTTCTGTAGAAGCTACGGAAATAGCAGAATTGACTCGCTGTATTCTGAAAGATTGGATTCCTGTTTTTCGAGAAAAAGCGTTGGGTTATGACATAGAAATTCCAACGAAACGGCTTATGGTTAATATTGATGTGGATGGATATTCACGAGTTATTAATAATTTAGTGCAAAATGTCCTTGCACATAGCCATGCAAATGAAATTCAAATTATTATGCGAAATATTGAAAATTATGTAGAAATTCGTGTGCAAGATGACGGAGTAGGTATCTCTAAGGATGATTTGCAACATATATTTGAACGACTTTATAAATGCGATAAGGGACGTTCAGAAAAAGGAAGCGGTTTGGGATTAGCTATTGCCCGGCAAATTATAGAACGCATGGGTGGAACTATTTCAGTAGAAAGTAAATTAAATGAATATACAGTATTTATTATAAAGTTTTTTCTTATATGATAAAAAGTCTCATGCTTTGCATGGGACTTTTTAAATTGCAAGGTTAATGCAAGGTTTATATCAGGTTAATGTTAGATAGGAGTGCTATACTTATTATAAAAATAAGCAAGGAGATATAAAAATGAATGAATATGTGATTGAAACACGGAATTTAACAAAGCAATATGGTGTGCAAAAAAGTGTTTCCGATTTGAATATCCATGTAAAAAGGGGACGTATTTATGGCTTACTAGGGAGAAATGGAGCCGGAAAAACTACCACCATGAAAATGCTTTTAGGTTTGATAAAGCCTACTTCTGGAACAGTAAAAATTTTTGGGAAATCGATGATAGGAAATGAAAAAAAAATATTGCCTCGCATTGGCTGCTTGATTGAATCTCCTGGATTTTATCCGAACTTGACAGGAACTGAGAATCTCAAGATTTTTGCACGCCTTCGTGGTATACCAGCTAAAAATGCTATTAAATCAGCGCTTGAAGTGGTGGGATTACCCTATAATGATAAAAAACTTTTTTCACAATATTCTCTTGGAATGAAACAAAGACTAGCAATTGCTTTGGCAATTATGCATGATCCGGAACTTTTGATTTTAGATGAGCCTATTAATGGTCTTGATCCGATTGGAATTGCAGAAGTTCGTGATTTTATCAGGGAATTATGTGATGTAAGAGGAAAGACAATTTTGATTTCTAGCCATATCCTTTCAGAAATTTCGCTATTGGCGGATGATATTGGCATTATAGATCACGGTGTATTGCTGGAGGAGGAAAGTATTGCTGAATTAGAGCAGAAAAACAGTAAATATATTCATTTTGTTGTTTCAGATGCAGCACAGGCATCAAGAATTATAGAGAAGGATTTTAACACACGGAATTTTGCAGTAGAAAACGATCACAGTTTACGTATTTATGATACTGATTTATCGGTATCGGCAATTAACCGTTCTTTTATTGAAAACGGTTTGGAAGTTTCGGAGGCGCATACTTGTGAAGATAGCTTAGAAGATTACTTTAAGCATGTGACCGGGGGTGAAGGAATTGCTTGATTTGGTTTTGTGTGAATTTTTTAAATTTAAGCGTCGGTCAATTTTTGTACTAGCAACATTGGCAGCATTAGTATTTCCAGTAGTTATGACAGCATTATATTGGAATATTCCTACGCAGGTTAGTTATGATAACTTGTTCTCTGGTATTGTAGATTATGGTGACTTTCTTCTGTTGCTTCCTATATTAACAGTGATTGCCACCTCGCTATTTTTTACAGAACAGGATAATGATACTCTTAAAAATCTAGTTACAATTCCTGTAAAAAAAAGCAGAATCGTAATAGCTAAAATTGGTGTAATGGCAATTATTTCAGTAGCATATACATTGGTTGGATTTTTTGCCAGTACCATTTGCTCCGCACTATTGGGGATACCGATGGATCATATGATACAAAAGTTTGTTTTGAGTTTTATGTTAGGGCTTATGTTATTAGCGGCTGCACTACCATGTGTAGCATTAGTAGTATGGTTTAATAAAAGTGATTTGATTTCTATTGTAATCACACTTTTTTACACTATTGTAAATTACGTTGTTCATGTGACGGATACAGGAATGTTAACACCTGTCGGGATAAATATCGGAACGGTTTTGCCAATTCCTCTTATTAATCGTTGGATATATCAATTTTACGATGAAGGTAATGGAGCTGCCGCAGAATTTTATAATACTATGCGTCCATATTTTGTTCAAACACCAGTTTGCATTTGTATTATTTTAGTAATTGCATTAGTATCAATTTTCGCAATTATTCAGATTTATAAGAATCGTGAAATATGAGAGGAGGGGTAGATATGCTAAATTCAATTATAACAGAGTTCCAAAAATTAAGACGGTATAGCATTATTCTAATAGGTATAATTGGCGTAGCCTGCTCCCCGATTATTACAATTACTAGTCAAAATATTATGACTGATGATGCAAAAAGTATTCTTAATTATACATTTCCAGATTTAATGAATAGTACCATTTGGAATAATATGACAATTTTTTTTCCAATGATCCTAGCATTGATTGGCGGTTATATGATGAATCGGGAATATTCGGATGATACTCTTAAAAATATATTAGTAGTTCCAGTTTTGTTCCCTAAAATGATTATAAGTAAATTGGCTGCTTTAGGAGTTTTGTCTGTGCTTTTTGGACTATTTAATTCATTGATAACGGTTATTGTTGGACTTATTGCCTGTCGAGAAAATATGACAGTCACTACAGTACTTACCGGAACTATACAAATTACCATTATGGCATTATTTACCTGTATTGGGGAAATGCCGCTAATTGCATATTGCGGAAGAAAGCGTGATGCTTTTAAAGGAGGAGCTATTATTGCATTTCTTTTAGGGTATATTAGTATTTATTTTAAAAATCCAATGATTCGTAATCTTTATCCACTTTCTGCTGGATTAAGTATTGTTAATTTTGAGGGAGAGGGATTCGTTTCTGACACTGCAGGAGCGTATTCGGCTTCCCAAAATAGTCTGATTGGTATAGTGGTAATTATAGCTATGCTGGTGCTGGCAATTGTTATTGCTTATGTTCCTAGAAAGGAAAGCAAAATTAATTCTACAATTCAAAAAGAAGGAAACAGGAAAAAGGGCCGTCGGAAAAAAAGATAGGAGGCAACCATGCGAAAAACTATTTGGCTTAGTTTAGTTTTATGTTGTGTGCTGTCTTTGACAGCTTGCTCAAAAGATGAAATTATAGATGGTTTTAATCATGTATTGGAATCAATTGGTAATGACAATCTTACCAGTAATAAAAAATTACAAGGTAATCGGGAGTTTGGTGAAGATAGTTATGTAGGAACATATAAAGCCGATTATGATAATTTTACCGGAAAAGAGATTCTTTTTGGTGGAACTTCATTAGATAGAGATGCTGGAAATGAAATCCATATATCTTGTGATTTAGATATTGGTAGTGGAACAGCCAAAGTGATTTTACAAACTGGAAATGATGAATCCAAAATTCTTTGCGAGACATCTCAACGATATTCTGAGGTGATTGAGTTGTCTGCTGCAAGTAATTACATTATCATTCAAGCAGAAAATTTTAAGGGTAGTTGTGAGCTAACAGTTGAGTAAGAAAGGAAGGAAGATATCAATGAAGGATAAAGTATTGAGTGTTATTTCACTTATCACAGTTTTTATTCCAATTACAATGTTATTTGTTTGGCGACCAACAGCGTCTAATGCAACTTCTATTGCGATTGGATATGGAATATTTATTTTGATTAGTTTTGCTTATGCTCTAATTTTATTTTGTAAGAAGCAATTGCGAAATATCTATGTAAAGCTTGGTTTGGCAATAAATACACTTTATATAGTGGGGATATTCGGATTTGTTGTTATTCCAAGATTGTTTTAAAGAGATGTAGCGGTATGGAGTAATAATAGAATGAAATAAAGAGAGTGTTAACATTTATATTCTATTATTGCTTCATAACAGAGAAAAAGAGAAAAAGGAAGCAAAAAGAAAGTCCTATCATCAGTTTAGAAGTGGTAACTGCATTATCTATTATGAAAGGAGATTTTAATATAAAAGATTTAAGAAATCCATTAAACAGAACAGAGAATTTTGAACATCCATCAGGAAATGTTATGAAGGAACTTTCAGAATCGGATCTGAACAGTTTTTCAGCAGGTGCCGGGGAAACTCGTGCGTCCAGCGGTATTGCTTGTACACTGACAGCAGAGTGCAACATCGGAACACATATTAAATTCTGCTGCTATTAATCAAATAGCAACCGGGTTCGATTAATCCAGAACAATATAGTGTGTTAAAAGTATAATATTATAAGTGTTTGATATTAACTTTTGAGAACATAGCATTTTGAAAGTAGATAATGCAGTTACTACTTGTAAACTGATGGTGAAAGAGGGATATCAATGGAAAATGTTAAATATCTATATATGCAGGAGCGTAAATATGGAAATCTACAAAAAGAGAATAAAGAATTGAGATTATATTGGGAAAAGATATTAGGAGTTGACGCTATTCATTACATTGAAAATGTTTATAATATGAAGTTTTCTCAAATTTTATTTTCGGATGTAGTAGAAAAACAATCTAGTAACGATCTTATAACAAAATTAAATGAATTTGAAAATTCGTTATGTAATGGTGAATCCTCAAAATTAAAAAACGGTATGAAGCTAAAAAAGAGATTGGTATTCAGTAATTTTTTTATGCATTTTGTTGAATATGCTGTAACACAGGGAGAAATAAACTTTTCTCCAATACTTGAGGAAAGTTATATAGAAACACTACTTACTAGTATAACGAATATTAAATAATTGCTATATTAAATTGATACTGCTTCCTCTTC
>OBZG01000946.1_pt1 | contig 13500 bp, 14 predicted proteins | sample 1550701 | NCBI WGS metagenome assembly OBZG01 (sample SAMEA2580229, study PRJEB22360) | human gut metagenome | biome: human gut; feature: human-associated habitat; material: faeces | place: Denmark | collected 2008/2010
GAGCTGCTTATAATGAAGAAGAACAGAAAGAAAAAGTCGATGACCGGGTTTATGTACTCAATGAAATCGGACAAGGGGAATTGGTAAATCAGGATTTAAGTGATACGAAAGAAAACAACAAGGTAGTAAAAACGCAGCTGGACGCAGTAGTACGTTATATTCACGAATATTATGAAACACAAGATGTAAAAGCGGTGAAAAAACCTTGGCTTCCACCACTACCGGAACAGCTTGTAAGTCCACAGGAACTTATTCGTGCAACCCCAAAAGAATTGAACATGAAAATTGCTATGGGCCTCATTGATATTCCGGAAAAACAGGAACAGATTCCATATGATATTGATTTTATCAAAGATGGGAATTTGCTGTATATCGCTTCAGCAGGATATGGGAAAACTGTCTTTTTGACAACTGCGGTTTTGTCCTTGGCTATGCAGAACAGTGTGCAGGATTTGAATTTTTACATTTTGGATTTTGGAAATAGCGGTCTGATGCCGTTAAACAAACTTTCTCATGTGGCAGATTATATTGTATTTGATGATTCAGAAAGATTCCAAAAGTTAGTGGGGATTTTGCAGAAAGAAATCCGAGAGAGAAAGAAAAAACTGGCAGATGCAGTAGTACAGAATTTTGAAGTTTATAACCAGGTTTCTGCAGAAAAAATGAAGGCAATTGTTCTTGTGATTGACAATTTTGATGTAGTAAAAGAACTCGGATATGAGGCTGAAGAATTTTTCCAAAAGATTTCCCGTGATGGGTATGGACTTGGGATTTTTGTAATTGCAACTGCTACCAGAAGCAATAGCATGAAATATTCTACCTACAATAATTTTAAAAATAAAGTGGCGGGATATCTGTTTGATGAGTCAGATGTAAATTTGATCGTTGGAAGAAGCACTTATAAACAATCAGAAACAAAAGGACGAGCTCTTTTGAAATACGACAATATGATAAGTGTAATGCAGCTTTACAGCATGGTCGAGTTTGAAACAGAATTGGAATATAAGGATAAAATTGAAGCGTTGATACAGAATATTGATGCTCTGTATCCAGATGAACAAGCTCCAAGAATTCCGGTTCTTCCGGAAAACTTGTTCTTTGCAGATATGAAAGAGTATCCTCATACAGAGCAGGATATTTATGTTGGACTCGAAAAAGAAGCTGTGTGTGCCTGCGGATTCCAGCTTGGAAATACACCATTTACGATTCTTGGTGAAGCAGCAAGAGGTAAGACAAACGTATTGAAGATCATTCTTGATCAGATGCTGGGAAAAGGAAAAATCTATCTGGTAGATTCCAAAGCTATGGAACTTTATTCCTATAAAACATCAGAAGAAGTTGTTTATATAGAAAATCAGGGAATGGTGCCTCTGCTTATAGATGCCTTAAAGACAGCGATTGCAGAAAGAAATCAAAAAGTCAAGGAAGCATTAGAAATAGATCCGACATTAAATCCAAAAGAAATCTGTCGGGAACTGCAGCCATTTAGCTTGATTGTGGACGATTGGGATAACTTTGTGGAACTGACGAAAACGCAGGCGATGACTTTGGCTCCTATTCTGAATGAGGCAGCAGGTGTTGGTATCAGTATCATTTTGACTGCACATTCCGGAAAGATGAAAGGATTTGACGAAGTGACGAAATTTGCGAAAAACACAACGGAAGGTTTACTTCTTGGAAACCAGGGAACATCGGCAATATTCCCGATTAATTCCGCAAAGGAACTTCCACAGTTTAAAGATGGTTTGTTGTTCCATAATGGAGCTTATGTTAAAGTGCGGGTTCCAAAATATTAGGGGGAATTTTATGGATAAAGATAAAAATGGAGCAGAAATTGCTGAATGTAAGCAAAAAATAGCAAAATGTAATGCACAAATAACAGATAACAGAATGACTATTGAAAGCTTGGAAGAAAAAATTGAAAGACTTAAAAGTGCAAGGGATGCTGTAAGTGTAAAAAAGGAAGAAATAGGTACGACGATCAGTAACATGGAGGGAACTATTGAATCTATGAATTATTTTACATGGTGCGGAAGCAATAGAGAGTCTTTTGACGGGGAAGTAATAAAAGCATTGGAAGAATGTAATGCTTTCAAAAAAGATGTAGATAACATACAGGATGCATTGAATGATGAAATAACACGCTTGGAGAATGAGCGATATGAGCATGAAGGCATCATTGGGCAATTGAAGATGGTACTTAATGATTTAGGTAATTGGCTTACAAATCTACTAAACTAGTAAAGGCTATGTAACTATTCATTAGAAGGGTGCCACAAATAGGAGGGAATCGGTTTGAAAAGAGGACGATATAAATCAGTACTATTAGTGAGTCTTTTCTTAATTATGATGTTCGGAGGATGTGGAATGGATACGAAAAAAGAAGTTATAACAAAGGCGATAGAGAGTCATTTACAAGAAAAATACGGAGAAGAATTTGAAGTACTGTCTTGGAATCAACCTAAACTGTTACCATCAGATAATGGAGCAATTTATGCAACATGTATTGCAAAAAGTGATCCAAAACATCCATTTGAAGGAAGCTATTTTTATACAGAAGATTTTGGACTAGAAGTAGGCCCTCTTGGAGATGGGTATGTGGAACGTCTGTTAGCAAAGCAGATGGAGAAAAAAACAGAAAAAGTGATTTCACAAGTGGCGAAAAGATACTATATCCAAGGACGTATCTGGTCACAAGAAGATGAGTGGGAAAAATGGCAAAATATGCCTGTAGAAGAAGTTTCCAATTGGGAAAACTACGTTAATCTACGTAATTATGCAGGTAATCCGGATGAAAGAACCTTGGGGGCTATACGTATTTATATAGATGCTACGACAATGATGGATAAGACCGATGAAGAGGAGTATAAAATGTACGAGGAATTGTTTCGAGAGAAGCTGGGTGGGGAAGCACTACTTTATATTTATTACCTAGACAAAAAGAACTTTCGGCAGGCAGAAAAAGTATTGGAGACAAGTGCACCTAGAAATGGAGGAAGTCGTTTAGACAAAGCTATTGAAGAGCAGCCTTATTTTGGAACGATTATGCGGAGTGGTTCAAAGGTATTTGATGATTCTTTAGAGGTGTTCAAAGCAGCAAAACAGGGAAAAGAGCAGGAAAAATATAAATAAAAGGAAGGCGTTGTATATGGGTTCGACAACAGATAAAGATGCACTTGTGGCTTCACAGATAGCATATATGAATATTGAAAATGATGATATAAAGGACGCGGTAGATAGATACGGTTCAGCAACGTTGGAAAATATTTTTAGAGTGTCACCTAGTATAAAAAAACAATATATTAATCGAGTATATGGAAATAAAGATCCAAAAACGACAAAGTTAAGTGAATACGAACAGATGCGTTTAGAGGAAGCAAAGGCATTTATAGAGGAGATAAAAAATTCAGAGTATGCACAGTGGGAGATTGTGGAAGTAAAAGATGATAATGCAAATTCGGGATTTTATGGATGCATGATTGATTGTGGAGAGGGCCAGTCGATATTCGGTTTCCGAGGAAGTGAAAGTGACACTACGCATCAGCTACGTCAGGACTGGTTCAATGCAGATATCGCTTTATTTAATAATATTTTAACGGAGCAGCAGAAAGCAGCACAGAACTTTGTGAAAGATATGAATAAAAAATATGGGGATAATTATACAACATTTGATTTTTCGGGGCATTCTCTAGGTGGGAATCTGTCGCAGCATGCTGGAATTACAGTGCCTGTCAGTATGCAGGGCAAGGTGGGAACGATTTACAATTTGGACGGGCCCGGATATTCCGATGAATATCTTTTGTCACATGCTTTAGAAATTGATAATATGGCTTCCCATGTGAAACACTATCAATGGTCTTTTATCGGAAATTTACTTAATCAAATGCCAGGTGAAATGTTCCAATCTATACGAACAGACGATAGGGTTTATGAAATATATGATTTGGAGAAATTGACAAATGGCGCTCTGTTTCAAAAACATGATACAGGTTTTGTCTGGCGCTGGATGATGGAACACGATACAGAATTTTTTCAAAATGGTAAGATGGATGACTTTGCAAAAATGGGTGGTGTAGTCATAAGAAAAATCGAAAATGAAGCTCCATGGGTAGTACGGAATTTAGCTGTAGATGGAATTTTCTTAATAAATCTTTTTCTTTTGGCAAAAGAATCCAAAGATACAAAAGAATTTGGAAAGAAAGTATGTAGGTTCTTCATAGATACATTTCAAAATGGCGTCCATATAGGAACGGAAACTTTGGAATCCATTGAAAGAGGGATTTCTAAATGGGCGGCAGCTGGTGTGGATTTTATTGCACTATTTAAAAATCCATATTTTAGACAAGTGAATGATTTCAAAAAGAAAGCGGGAAAGATTACAAGTACTTATGGGCATTTGGACATGGAAAGCAAACTTATATCTCTTAACAATATGACAGAAACATATCAGAACCTGGATCATTTGATGAAAATGTATAGAACATTTCTTATAGCAAGTGCAGATTCTTATAGGAAAGCGGGAGAACTTATGCTTCTTAAAGAGAAAGATATACTATAAGGGAGGGGGAAGAATGTGGGATATTATTTTAGAATGGAAGACATTTTAAACTTACAGCTTAAATCGCAGGAACAAATTGAACGTTGGAAAGAAGAGTTACAAGAAGTTGGAAAAGCTCTAGAAGTTTTAGGAGATACAAACGAATTGCAAGGTGACGCTGGTACAAAATTAAAAGATAACATAAAGAATATTCATATGCCAATAAAAGCAGAGATAGAAGCTCTTCTGGAGCTATTCCAAGAAAAATATTCTAAATATGTACTAGGGTTTATGGAACTGGAGGAGTCAAATACAGCGATTATTAAGCAAGATGTATTAGAAAGACAGCAGGAACAATTAAACTTATATAAAGAAAGTTATACTGGCATTTATGAGAATATCGTAGATGAACTTGGTAAAGTGGATGATTTATTCAGTTATTCCATCGAGTTTCAAGTTCCAGAGAAGATTGATACACTTATGGTTAAATTGACAGACATTAACGAAAAAATCGGAGAATATGATGTGTCACATGCAAATGATATGAGTTTACTTGATGAAGGAATAACTTTGATGCGAACGAAACTTTCTAAATAATAAGAAATGTTCTGGTTTATTTTAAATGGGAGAGGTATGAATGAAATGAAAGAAGAAAAATTTTTACCATTAGGTTCTGTAATTCTTGTAAAAGGAAGTGTAAAAAAGCTCGTTTTGATTGGAAGAGGTGTTGTAGCAATTCTCAAAGGAGAGCAAAAATATTTTGATTATGTTGCTTGTACTTATCCAGAAGGCTTGATTGGGGAAAACGTGTTGTATCTCAATCATGAGGATATTGAAGAAGTAATTCAAAAAGGTTTTCAAGATGAAGATGATTTTCGAATGCAGAAAAGTTTGAAAGAACATTTGGATGGATTATTAAAAATAGAAAATGAGTCATAAAACTTTTGCTTTCTGGATAGGGAGGAGGTGTGATGCATGGCAAACAAAAATCAAGCTGCTATTTCATCCGCAGAATATGAAATTACTCAAGCAAACTATAGGATTTCAGAGTGCCAAAATGAAATTCAGGGATTAGAAAAGAAAATTGAGCGCTTAGAAGATGCAAAACAGAAACTGCAGACTTATAAACTGAATATAGAAACGGAGAAATTTGACATTACGCAAAAACTTTCATGCAGCAGTTGGAAAGGATCTAATAAAGAAGAATATGAAGGGATTGCTGAGGAACAGCTTAAACCATGTTATCAAACATATTATGATGAAACTGATCGAGCCGTAGATGCGATTATGGATGAAATCACAAGATTGGAAAATCAGATTTATGATCAAGAAGGCGTGATTGGCTGGCTAAAAAGTCAGATTAACTCTTTGGGGAATTATATTGAAACATTGCTTAATTAAGTAAAGGGGGACTGTCAATGATTGAATTAAATAAATTAACTTATAATTCGAATGTGGCAGCGTTATCTGTGGCCGGCCAAGGTATTAAAAAAAGTAAAGAACAGCCGGAAATTACAGGAAATATGAAAACGTTGGAAGCATTTTTAGAAACCTATCAGACTTTATCGGAACTGTTTGGAAGTTATAAAACTTTATTACAGGAAGATGTGGGAAAACTACGAGATGTCAGTACCTGTATGACTTATGCAGAACAATCTTTAATAAAACCATGACATTTAGCGGTTGCAAAATACAGAATTTGAAAAGAAGCACCCAAGGAGGAGGTGTGTTATGGGATACCATGTGAAAATCGAAGAGTTGTTGGAAGTACAAAATCAGATGATTAGTCAGTTAAGCGAATGGGGGACACAATTAGAGTCCGTTTATCAGGCATTAGAAACGATTGTAGTAACACCATGTATCCAAGGAGAAACAGGGAAAAGCATACAAAATTATATACAAGAAGTACATATTCCTGTGATTGGATCACTACAGCAATTATTAACAGAGTTTCAGGTACGTCTTTCGGTATATGCAGAGGGATATTATGGAATTGATTCTTCTTATGAGGCTGAGATTCCACAGGAAATATTGGAGGAACAACAGCAAGTATTGGAGAAGGGACGGGAAGATTTTGAAAATTTACGAGAAGAAATCAATAGCATCATTTCCAATGTTAGTGGTATTGTTTCAGTTGTACAGCCTTCAGGTTTATCTTTAGTACTCTCTTATCAGTTAATGGAAAGTCGTGTTAAAACTTTAAACAGTGATATTGGTGATTATGAGGAAACGCATCAAAATGACACACAGAATATGGACTCCATGATGGAGTCTATAAGGTCTATTCTGATAGCAAGAACAGGAAGCTCTTCTGTATCAGTAACTAATTATCAGGCTGGTTCTATTGCAATGCTGCCGGCATATCAAAGGCTGCAGATGGGCTATGAAGAAAGTGGAAATTTTGTGGCTCAGAACATGGCTCAGTACGAAGAGGCAATGAAAAAGTTTGAAGATAAAATGAACGATAAACTTGCTGATGATAGGAAAGCAGAAGGATTGAAACAGCTTCTTGCAGGCATCGTATCCGCAACAGTGGGAACAGCATTGATTTTCGCAACAGCGGGTGCGGCTGCCCCTATTGTGCTTGGAGGGGCTATTGTAGGAGGAACATCTACCTTATATGGATTATCGAACGCAACAGAAGGAATGAATAATATATCCCTTGGCTTTTCCGGGGACGGATTTACAATGGCAGAAAATCCTATCCGTGATACACTGTTTGCAGGAAATCCGGATTTATATTATACTATAGGAAATGCCAGTACTATGATCTCGGCAATGGCATTACCGATGAGTGGCATCCTAAAAGGAGCAACAGGTGCTGCAAAATTTAAAGCTATCGCCGTAGATGGTGGAAGGATAATGATTGGTAATGTAGCAGAAGATAAAGCTTATGATGCAATCTATCGAAGTACAGACAGCCGTATATTGGCAATGTTAGGAAGCAATGTGGTAGAAGGAGTTTTGTCAGGCAATCTAGCGAATAGTTCCGTACCGGAAATCGGGGATGTAGATGACTTGATAGCTTTGCAGAGAAAAGGCTTTGCTGGGGTAAATAAAGCTGAAAACGCTATATCAAAGATAGATGAAATAGAAGTTAAGTTTAATTATAAGTCTAAATATAATGAAGATGAATTTGCTAGGCAATTAGCTGACCAAGAAGCTGGAATGAATAAATTAACAGTTGATGAGTATTTAAAGAATAGAGAAAGATATATTGCTGAAGGCAGAGCAATAGAAGGAAATATAGTTCAGCAAGCTGTCAGAAAAGAAGCGCGGGCTCAAAAAATAGCTGAGTTACGTAAGAATGGTCTTTCATATAGTGAAGCTAAGAAACAAGCGGAAGAATGGTTAAAATCTCAAGCAGTACTTCATAATCCAGATCAAATTGCAGGTGGTAATCCGCTAAATATAGGTGGTATGGGAGATAGTAAGATTAATTCATCAATAGGTTCTCAATGGAAATATAGAATTGATGCAGTTGATGAACAAATAAAAGCATTAGCTGATAAAATGACTGAAACAGAAAGAAAGTCAAGATATTTAAATATAAAACTAAAGTACTAGGAGGTAACTATGAAATATAAGGTTTTAGAGGATTTTGAAAATTATGAAGAAGTAGAAAAAGACGTTATAAATTTATATAAGAATAAAATTCCTAAAAAGTTATTAGATATTTGGAACGAATATGGTTTTGGGAGCTTTATGGATAATTATATTAAAATTATCAATCCAAATGAATATAATGAATTGTTAAATGATTCATATTTTAGAGGAAAGGACTCTATTCCAGTAATGCTTACAGGACTTGGAGATATAATAACTTGGGAGAAAAATAGATACTTAGGGATTGTTAAATATCGTAAAGGAACATTTGATATTATTGAAGATGGATTCGAATACTTTTTAGATGATATAATGGATCCCGAATATGTAAGAGATTTTCTTGATAATTCACAATATAAGGAAGCTATAATTGAAAATGGTAAACTTAATTTTGAAGAATGTTTTGGATATGTGCCTTTACTAGGACTAGGAGGCAGTGAAAGAGTAGAAAATTTAAAAAAGGTGAAAATAAAAGAGCATATAGAATTAATTACGCAAATGGTAGGTAAAATTGAATAAAAAATCAGTTGATTCTATAGGAGTATGCGATAATAAATTCTATATAAAGTGAATTATTTACGAAATGTATATATAATCATCGAAATTATTTGGGGATAGGTTATGTGAGGGCTATTTTGAATAGTTTTTGCCAGACTTATTATTTGATTTTTAGTGAAAATGTAACAGATATTTAAAGGTTCAAAATACTCCCATTATATCATGTGCTTGAAATCATTTGTTTCTTATATGATTGACGGGATTGGGAGAGATAAATAAAAATCATTTTTAATGGGGCATCGTTTACATATAATATTCATGAATTTTTAATAGAACCATTCACATGCAAGAGTTTTGAAAAATGCAAAAAATAAAAACGAGGTGTACTATGATGTAATTAGACGGGAAGGTGATAGTGATGGAGAATATAGAGAAATGGGTAGAAAAATATAAAGAAACAATGGATAAAAATAAACCTTCTGAAAAGTTAGTGGAACAGACTTTGGAACTGATGAAACATGAGATTGATTCACAGAGAAAAGGTAAGAAAAAATGTTAAAAAATAAGATGCAGTTTGTTGTGTTGAGTTTTATTTTCGCTTTTCTACTGTCGGGGTGCTCTACAAAGAAAACCAAACAAGAATGGGAAAGTTACAATGATAATGAGGAATGGTCCTACTTTATGCCCGAAGATGAAGATACAGATGTGGTTCCTTTTTTATTTCCGGGAAAGTATGTTGTAGATATTGAAATCGAAACTAAAAATGAATTCAAAACCTATATTGAACGATATACAGAATTAGAAACCTGTAAACTTTTGCTTTATGATATAGATAGAGGAACTGTTCAAAAGAAAATAGACTGTAAAAAAATTTTGGAAGAGTATCTTCAGGATTATCAGATTGCAGAAGAACAGATAATATCATGTTTATATCAGCAAAAAAATTGTGTCTGCGTTATTTTAGAAAAAATCGGATATCGGAAAAGTTCTGGAGAGCCTTTGCCAAAAATCGGAATTATAATTAATGTGGATACTGAAAAAATTATAGGTGAAGTTTCAGAAATGGATTCTAAAAAAAATCATTTATTATATAAAAATGAAGAAACAGAATCCATTACAGAAGAATTTCTGGCAGCAAATAATCTTCCTTCTATGAAGGGTGTATATTATCACGATTTCAATATTTACGCAATGCAAATGCACTTGGCGGATATTTCTTCTGATGCAGAAATTTTTAAGATTTTTCCAGAATTGAAGGAGGTTTCTGCTGAAAAGAATAAAACTATTTGTTTTTATGCAGAAGAGTCTAAAATAGAAAAGATAATGAAGCAATTTCTTCCAAAGGAACAAGAAATAACATGGCCAAAAGAAAACACGAATGAAATGAAAGTGTTGTTGACCTCATAAATTATCAAAACACTGATCTACTTGCCTGTCTCTGAATTGACCTGTATACTGTCATCAGCATACAAAAAGGAAAAGGTCTCAGAGCACCCTCCTGGCAAGTTGTGTACTCTGAGACCCTGGTCACTAACCATGGTTATTATATCAGATTATTCACTTGTCCTCAAGGAGGAGTTTGTGTTTTTGGTTGAGAGCAGTGTGACCACCCATATGTGCCCGATCTGTCAGGCTATGCTTTCCTACCGGGATTCCCGTTCACGTATCTGCAAAAAGGAAGGCGGTGTAAAGGAGCAGTTAATTATCCGGCGATTTCATTGTAAGAACTGCCACTCCTATCATAATGAGCTTCCGGATTGTCTTGTGCCATACAAGCACTATGAAACAGAAGTGATCTCCGGAGTGCTGGATGGTGTTGTACAGCCGGATGACCTGGATTCTGAAGATTCCCCATCCTTCACTACCATGCTCCGCTGGCTGCAATGGTTCCGTGAAAATCATGAACGTATCAACAGATATTTAAGGACGATCCGGGAGTTCCTGCTGGGTTATAACGAAGAAAAACTTTCTTCTGTTTCACTGCTCGATTCTTTCAGGAACCAATATCAAAACTGGTTGGAAATCATCTTGCGTCAGATTTACAACAGCGGGGGATTTTTAGTCCCGATCCGCTGGTAAGGCTTATGCACCTACTTTGCATCGTCTGTCGCAGTACCAACGGGTATAGTGGTCTCAAAAGGAGGTCACTATTTTATGAATACAAGAATAAGCAAACAACAATGGCAGGAAGAAGAAGCACTCAGGCGTTTTCAATTGATCTCACCGCTTCTACAGGCTGATCTGGATGATGCAAAGCGGATCATGCTTCGTAAAAAGATCGCAGAAGAGAACAACGTATCTGTCCGTTCCCTTTACCGTTATGAAAAAGCATTTTCCGAAATGCAGTTTACAGGGCTGAAGCCCGCCGACCGTGAGAAACACCGGTCACAAAAGCTCCCGGAAAACTTTGAGTTCCTGTTGGAACAGGCAATCCAGCTTCGCAAGGAGATCCCAGAGCGGTCGGTTGCCCAGATCATCTACATTCTGGAAGCGGAAGGACTTGCAGCACCAGGTGTTTTAAAGCGTTCTACTTTGGAACGGCATATCTATAAGGCAGGTTATGGCCAGAAGCAGATGCAGATGTATCAGGATGCAAGGAACAGTTCTTCCAAACGTTTCTGTAAACCGCACCGCATGATGCTGGTCCAGGCAGATATCAAGTATGGACCCAAGCTTCCCATCGGAAGAAATGGGGTCAAGGTACAGACTTACCTGTCCTCGACAATCGATGACCATTCCAGATATCTGCTATCTTCCCGGTTCTATGACAATCAGGAAGAGGCGATCATTGAAGATACGTTCCATCAGGCAGTTTCCCGGTATGGAACCTTCGATGCCTGTTACTTCGATAATGGGACACAGTATATCGCAAAACAGATCCGCTCTTCCCTTGCAAGGCTGGGCATCCGTGTGATGTATGCAAAACCAAGATCCGGTAAAAGCAAAGGGAAAATCGAGAAGTTCCATCAGGTAGTAGATGCTTTTATCCGGGAATCAAAGCTGAAAAACATCAAAACACTGGAGGAACTGAACCGCCTGTGGGCAATCTATCTGGATGAGTATTACCACAAGAAAAAACATGATGGCATTGCAGAATACTATGAAAGCCTTGGCGCTGCCATTCCGGAAGAAGGGATATCACCGCTTCAGGAATGGAACCGGGACAGCCGCCCACTGACTTTTTTGGATACAGCCGTTGTAGCCGAAGCTTTCCTGCATCATGAGCAGCGAAAAGTGGATAAAGGCGCCTGTATCAGTTTCCGTGGGCAAAGGTATGAAACCAAGCCTGCTTTGATCGGGTATACAGTGGAAATCTCCTATGATCCGGCAAAGCCTGAGATTATCACCGTTTCCTATCCCGGATTTGAACCTTTTCCGGCAAAACCTGTAAAGATTGGACCGTATTGCGACAGGCAGGCAACACTACCAGCTGCTATGCAGGGACAAGAGCCGACAACTTCCCGTTTCCTGGATGCTTTGGAAGTAAAGCATACCCAGAGAAGACGCCAGGTAGCGGATGCGATTTCGTTTGCATCCTACAGGAAGGAGGCGAATGACTAATGTATGAATCATTCTTTGGCATGGAACATACCCCGTTTGTCCGGGATGTCCCTCCCGAAAAACTGTTTGAATCCAATGCCTTCAGGGAAACGCTCGGCCGTCTGGCTTATGTGGCAGACCGCCAGATGTTTGCTGTTGTAACAGCCGATTCCGGGTGCGGAAAGTCAACTCTTATCCGCCGGTTTTATTCGGAACTTCCGAAAGAAGACTATATCATCCTTTATCTTTCAGACTCCAAACTGACCCCAAGGTGGTTCTATAAAGGCCTGCTGGATCAGTTGGGGCTTGAGTCACGTTTCTACCGCGGCGATTCAAAACGTCAGCTGCAACAGGAGATCGAGGTGATTCGGGGCGTACAGCACAAGAAGGTTGTCTGCATCCTGGATGAAGCCCACCTGTTGGAGAAGGAAACACTGGAAGAATTCCGCTTTCTGCTCAACTACCGGTTTGATTCCATGAGCCCCATGGCTGTTGTTTTAGTTGGGCAGACCGAACTGTGGGAAAATAAACTAAAGCTACAGCGGTATGCCGCTATCCGGCAGCGCATTGATATGTACTGTACGCTGCCCCATCTTGATCGTTCTGAAACAGAACAGTATATTGCAAGCCACATGGCTTACTCCGGATGCAAGCAGGAAATATTTACAACCAAGGCATTGGATGAGATCCAAAAGGCATCAGCAGGAATCCCACGGATGATCAACCGTGTCTGTGAAAAATCTCTGATGTATGCATTTCAAAATCAGAAACGATTGATCGATGATTATATGATCAAGTTCGTTGTGGAACATGAAATGCTTGGGATAGTAACTTCATAAAGCAGGCACCGCCTGGAAACAGGCGGTATTGCCTAACTTGCTGATGACAGAAAGTTAAGCAAGTGAACGTCAACTGATGTGAGCAATCTAGTGACAGCTTATGAAATCACTAACATGAAAGTGATACCAAGAGTATAAAGTCTATTGAGTAATAAAATAGGCGTGTGTTATTGAATACTTTTGAAGACGTTACAAAATATTATGTCTTTTGGAAACAGCATATAAATGTAAAGTTATAGGATTGCTGAGATTTAAGTAAATAGGAACGTGTGGGCAGCAGTATATTAGTTTTGATATGCTGCTGCCTTTTGAGTTGGAGGTTCGTAGGTAAAAAAAGAATACAAAAGAGCTAGAAGATATGAAAACTACACACAAATTACAAACTAAGATGATAAAATAGAATTATTTAGGAGATGATAATATGAAGAAAATTTTGATTGTGGAAGATGATTTAGATATACAAGAAATGATACAATTTTT
>OBZG01000952.1_pt1 | contig 13377 bp, 17 predicted proteins | sample 1550701 | NCBI WGS metagenome assembly OBZG01 (sample SAMEA2580229, study PRJEB22360) | human gut metagenome | biome: human gut; feature: human-associated habitat; material: faeces | place: Denmark | collected 2008/2010
GTTTGGACTGTCAAGCACTTTTTTCAACTTTTTTTGTTTCTTTCAAGTTGTTGTTCCATCGCATCCGCGGTGGAGTTTTATTATAGCATCATGTTTCGTCAAATGTCAACATCTTTTTTAACTTATTTTTACAAAAGTTTTTCATATGTTTTCCATCTGGCAAAAGTGCGAAAAAAAAAGAAATCTCAATCACTTAAGATTCTTTTTCCGCGAAGCTATAATCAGCTTCCCTTATATCGGTAAAGGGAACGGAGAAAGAGGGATTTGAACCCTCGCGCCGCTATAAACGACCTACACCCTTAGCAGGGGCGCCTCTTCAGCCTCTTGAGTATTTCTCCACAGAACTGAACTAATCCTCTACCAATATGAAGTGAACGCACCCTTAGGTGACGCAAAAGTTATTATACATAAGCTTCCACAGTTTGTCAATTCTTTTTGGGAAGTTTTTTCATATAATGTTGTATTACGCCTTTTCGGGGTTATTTTGAGTATATCCAATAATGGTTTCATCTATACGTCTTCTTACTTCTTCTGCAATCTGTGTTGTCTTCATATCTTTATATTCCTCGTAATACATAGGTTTCAGATAGAAGATCTTCACGGTAACAGGACGGATGCTGTTTTCATCAAAGGGAATAAACGAATCAATCAGGGCACAGGGGACTATGGGGCATCTGGCTTTCATTGCGCTCTTAAAGCTGCCGCCCTTAAATTCCAGGGTATGGTTGCCCTGTCTGCTTCTGGTGCCTTCGGGGAAAATAATGAAGTTGCGTCCCTGTTTGACTTCTTCCGCCATTTTCTGGATCACTTTCATTGACTGTCTTAAATCCTCCCTGTCAATGGTAAGGGCCCCGAGAGCCTTGCGGACCTGTTTGAGGAGAATGATATTGGCCGCTTCTTTTTTCATGACAAAGGCAAAGGGCCTGGGACAGGACTCCAGGAATACAAGCCCGTCAAAAAGGCCCTGATGGTTGGGGAACATGATAAATCCGTCTTTATCCGGTAAATTCTCCAGGCCATGGGCTTCTATTTTGACGCGGCCGGCACGGTTAGCTGCAAGCGTTGTCTTCTTCGCCCAGCGGAAACCTTCCTCATAACTGATGTTTTCATGGATGCTGCACCACCAGATGCGGCCAAAGTAGTAAAAGGCTTTAAAGAAAAGTCTGAGGACCATCAAAGCTATTCTCATAATATCTTTCTCTTTCTTTTTCTTTATTTTATTCGGTACGGTATTCTTCCAGGGCGGTTTCATAAAGGTTGTTTCCCACACTGTCCATTACAACGATTACAGGAAAGTCCTTTACCTCCAGCCGGCGGACAGCTTCAGTCCCCAGATCTTCATAAGCTATCACCTCTGAGCATATAATGGATTTAGAAAGCAGGGCGCCGGCTCCCCCTACGGCGGCAAAGTAAACGGCGGTATTCCTGATCATTGCCTGTTTCTTCCGTTCTTTTCCCTTTTCCAATCATTCCCTGTAACCCCAGATCCAGAAGCGCGGGGGTATACTTGTCCATGCGGCTGGCCGTGGTGGGACCGGCGGAACCAATAGGGCGTCCCTGCCTGGCGGGAGATGGTCCCATATAGTAAATCACGTTTCCTCTGATATCAAAGGGAAGGCTTCCGCCCTTCTGCAGTGTCTCATACATCCTTTTATGAGCGGCATCTCTTGCCGTATATATAGTTCCCGTCAGGTAAACGTAATCTCCTGCCCTCAGGGCGGCCGCTTCCTCTCTGGCAAAGGGCACTTTCATATGTTTTTCCATGGCAATCTCCTTCCGGATAACGGTTCTCTTCTTATTATATAATGTAACATCAGCAGATATTGTATTACCTGCGCGAAGAACTACCATATAATGGGTATTATATGGTGCGTACTGAATGGCGGTTGACGTGACAGCAGATATTAACGGCTACAGGAAGCCCCGCTATATGGGTCGGGTATGTATTAATTTTCACTCCCAGCGCGGTGGTTGTTCCGCCCAGCCCGCCCGGTCCGATTCCGGTTTTATTGATTTTTTCCAGAAGTTCATCTTCCATTTCTTTTATATAAGGTATGTTTGATGAATCATCCAACGGTCTGGTGAGAGCCTGTTTTGCCATGAGAGCACATTTTTCAAAGGTTCCTCCGATACCGACGCCTACCACCATGGGCGGGCAGGCATTGGGTCCGGCGTCACGCACCGCGGTAAGAATTGCATTTTTTACCCCTTCCATGCCGTCTGCGGGCTTCAGCATAAAAACACGGCTCATGTTTTCACTTCCGAAGCCTTTGGGGGCTACGGTTATTTTGACCTGTTCACCGGGAACTATGCTGTAGTGGATGATTCCAGGAGTGTTGTCTTTCGTATTTTCACGAAGGAGCGGATCTCCTACAACGGATTTTCTCAGATAGCCTTCCGCATAGCCCTGCCTGATTCCTTCGTTTACCGCATCCTCAAGAATCCCTCCTTCAAAATGGACATCCTGGCCTATTTCCAGGAATACAACGGCCATGCCGGTGTCCTGGCAAATGGGGATCCGGTCCTGACCGGCAATCTGCAGGTTCTCCTGCAGTTGTCCCAAAACCTTCTGTCCCAGCGGTGATTTTTCACGGCGGGCGGCAGTTTCCAGCGCCTTTGCCATGTCAGGCGTCAGAACATGATTTGCTTCTATACACATTTCTTTTATATTATCGGTAATTTCCGATAGCTGTATTGTTCTCATCAGTCCAATCCTTTCCTGTGTCCGTTCTGCTGCGATTGTTCTCATTATATTATAGTTTTATTTTCTTGTCATCAGCGTTTTCGGGGCACAACGCTGATTTGCTCTTGTGGGCCGTCTGCAGTTGTCATAGAATAGGAAGAAAGAAAAGGCTCTGAAAGGTGGAATTACGATGGATAAGAAGGCGCTTCTAATTAAGACAATGATCAGTTATTATGCAAATGATCCCTGCCGGATACAGCATTTCATAAAGGTGCATGATTTTGCGGGCGTCATAGGAAAATTGGAGAAGCTTGGGGATGAGGAACAGAATATTCTTGAGATTGCCGCGATTGTACATGATATCGGAATTAAGGTAAGCGAAGAAAAGTACGGGAACGCGGATGGAAAGCATCAGGAGCTGGAGGGGCCGGTCATTGCCAGGGCAATGCTGGAAACGCTGGATTTTGAGGATTCGGTGATTGACAGGGTGTGTTATCTGATCGCACATCATCATACTTACACGGACATCAACGGTTTGGATTATCAGATTCTGGTGGAGGCTGATTTTCTGGTAAACCTATACGAAGGAAATGAGTCAAGGGAAACGGCCGGACAGGTCCTGCGGCGCATCTTCCGCACCGAAAGCGGCAGACAGATATGCGCCGACATGTTCGGCCTTTCCCTGGATCCGGAGGCTACGCGGGAATAATTTCTATCCAGTAGCCGTCAGGATCGGCTATAAAATAGATTCCCATAGCCTCATTTTCAAAGCAGATGCAGCCCATTTCCCTGTGCTTCGCATGGGCAGCCTCCATGTCATCAACAGCAAAGGCCAGGTGGAATTCGTTGTCTCCCAGATCATAGGAATCTTTTTCCCAGTCTCTCAGCCAGGTCAGCTCCAGCTGATGAGGCGTAACACCGTCGGTCAGGAATGCAAGGATGAAGCTCCCGTCGGAGGCTTCTTTGGTGCGGGCGGCCTTCAGGCCAAGAGCCTCTTCATAAAAACGGAGTGATTTATCCAGATCCGTTACGTTTAAATTGTTATGGGCAAAACTGAATTTCATATTGGCTCCTCTCTGCGCAATGCTGCGCGTACAGTTTCTGATATGTGCATTTTATACGGAGCGGGTGTGTATTGCAACCTGTTTTTTTGGAATGACATTTCAGGAAAAGAGCTTTATACTATTGTAGTGATGGGGTTATGCAGACTTATTTTCAGACTTAAGATAAAGGAGAGTTTTTTTCATGCACACGTTAGTAGTTCTTATTGTTGTTGTTTTGCTTTTATTTCTGCTTTATATGATCTTGATTATGCCAAGGCTGCATAAGCCGGACTGCAGCGCACTGCTTCATCAATATTATGCGCACCGCGGGCTTCACGATTTGGAAGCTGGAGTTCCGGAGAATTCCATGAAAGCATTCAGGCTGGCCATTGAGAAGGGGTTTGGCATGGAAATGGATGTGCAGCTTTCAAAGGACGGCATTCCGGTGGTTTTTCATGATGCTACCCTGACACGTATGTGCGGTGTGGAGAAACGGGTGAATGAATTGACCCTGGCGGAGCTTAAGCAGCTTTCCCTGGCAGGGACGCAGGAGCGGATCCCTACTTTTCAGGAATTCCTTACTCTGGTAAACGGGCAGGTTCCTCTTATCATTGAAATCAAAATGGATAAGAGGGATGACAGGATTCCTGAGGCAGTCAATGAACAGCTGAGGGGATACCAGGGCGTTTACTGTATTGAATCTTTTCATCCTTCCGCGCTTATCTGGTACAGGAAGCACCGGCCTGATGTGTTCCGGGGGCAGCTTTGCACGAATTTCAACAAGGAGAACAAAAATTGCAGCCTTCCTTTTTTCCTGTTGAGCAAAATGCTTTCCAACATTGCGGCCAGGCCGGATTTTATTGCTTACAACTGGCTTTACCGGGATGATTTGTCAAGAAGGATTTGCTGCGGCTTCTATCATGCGCTTTCGGTGGGATGGACAATCCGTTCCCAGAAAGAAATGGATGAATGCCGGAAGGACTTTACATTGTTCATTTTTGAAGGTTTTATACCGGAAGGGGATGCCTGATGCAGGAGCGTCATTTTATCTTTGATATCGACGGAACGTTGATTAATACGGAAAAGGCTATTATAAAAGGGCTTCAGGAGCTGCTGTTGGAAGAAAAGGGGAGCCAATATGCGCCGGAGCAGTTATATTTCTGTCTGGGAATCCCGGGGAGCCAGGCTCTGGCACAGCTGGGGATTGAGGATGGAATTCCTGAGAAGCTGAAAAAATGGGATGCCTTCTATAATTCGCATGCCAATGATGTTTCCATTTATCCTGATATTCCGGAGATTCTGGAGCATTTGAGGGATAAGGGAATTATTCTGGGGACAATAACGTCGAAAAATCAGGAAGAGTATAATCATGATATGATACCGTTGGGATTGGAGAAATATTTTACCATCTCTGTTACTTCCTCAGATACCCCGGAGCATAAACCCAGTCCAGGACCTATGCTTTATTATCTGAAGAAAGCGGGAATTTCTCCGGAACAGGCTGTTTATATCGGCGACAGCATTTATGATATGCAGTGTGCCGGGAGCGCAGGGGTAAAACGCGCGCTGGCTCTGTGGGGGTGTAAAAATCCGGAGGCCATAGCAGCAGATGTACGGCTGGCGGAGCCCTGGGATATTTTGAAGCTTGTGTAAGCCGCGGGCGGACTGCAGCGGTTTTAGAGTGATATGACGCTGTTTTATTGATGAAAATTAAGATGATTTTGTGGGATTACAGGATTATCTGCAAAAAGGAACCTGCTTCCGTGGGCTGTCTGCCATCGGAAGCAGGTTCCTTTTAACATGATAACAAAGGATTAAAGGGGGAGGGTATTTTAACAGTCTGGGACTGGTATTGTCCTTTATCTATATAAAACCGGTTACCGCCGGCAGTATCGGAGGGTAATCACTGAACCCTGAAGGAAGTCCGTCAGCCCTCAATAGGGATGATTGTCTTCTCTTCTTCAATCTTCTTGGGCTGAGGCTTATCAATCATAATCTTCAGAATTCCGTCCTTGAAGGCTGCATGGATTTCATTCTCCGTAATCTCCTCGCCGATATAGAAGGTTCTCTTCATGGTTCCGTAATATCTTTCTTTCCTTACATACTTGGTTCTCTCATCTGCTCTTTCCACAGGCTCTTTCCTGTCTGCGGTAATGGTGAGGTAGCCTTCCTTTAATTCGGCCTTTACATCATCTTTGGTAAAGCCGGGAACTTCGATTTCCAGAAGGTACTGTCCGTCCTTCTCGCGGATATCTGTTTTCATCAGCTGGGTCTGAGGAGCGTATCCTCTGTTAAAAAACGGGTCATCAAACATATCACCGAAAAAGTCATTGAAAAAGTTGTTTCTGATTAACATAGTTCATTCCTCCTGATTTCTTATTATTTATAAAGAGGTCTCCGGCTTGTCTGCCGTTCCCCTTTGTTGTTCTATAACATTTATAACATGCATTGTTAGCACTGTCAAGAGGTGAGTGCTAATTTAATTATAAAAAAAATATAAAGCTTATGTTATGCATTTATCCTGTATCTTATGCTATAGGCAGGCACAATTTTGAAAAGGCAGCGGAGAGGATTTGTCCGTTATGGCTGTTTTTATAAAAAATAAGCGGATTCACTGGACATATCCCCCGGAGAACGAGTAAAATAGAACGCAGTAAAATATATTTTCTTATGTGACAGGAGAATTATCATGAGCAAAGTTATCTTAACGGGCGACCGCCCTACCGGTCCGCTTCATGTTGGGCACTATGTAGGCTCCCTGAAGCGGAGAGTGGAGCTTCAGAATTCCGGAGAATATGATAAGATTTTTATTATGATCGCAGATGCGCAGGCGCTGACCGATAATGCAGACAATCCGGAGAAGGTGCGTCAGAATATTATTGAAGTGGCGCTGGATTATCTGTCCTGCGGTCTTGATCCGGCAAAGTCCACTCTTTTTATTCAGTCCCAGATTCCTGAACTGTGCGAGCTTTCTTTTTATTATATGAATCTGGTTACCGTTTCCAGGCTGCAGAGGAATCCTACCGTGAAGTCTGAAATTCAGATGCGTAATTTTGAGACAAGCATTCCTGTGGGCTTTTTTACCTATCCTATCAGCCAGGCGGCGGATATTACCGCGTTCCATGCCACCACGGTTCCGGTAGGCGAGGATCAGGCGCCCATGATTGAGCAGACGAAGGAAATCGTCCACAAGTTCAATTCCGTATATGGGGAGACACTTACAGACCCTAATATCCTGCTGCCTGACAACAAGGTATGTCTGCGCCTTCCGGGTATTGACGGGAAGGCAAAGATGAGCAAATCCCTGAATAACTGTATTTATCTGTCCGACAGCGAAGCGGATGTAAAGCAGAAAATCATGTCCATGTTCACCGATCCCGGTCATCTGCGTGTACAGGATCCCGGAAAGGTGGAAGGAAACCCGGTATTTATTTATCTGGAAGCATTCTGCCGGGATGAACATTTTGAACGCTACTGCCCTGATTATCAGAATCTTCAGGAAATGGAGGATCATTACGCGCGCGGCGGCCTGGGAGATGTTAAGGTAAAGAAATTCCTGAATAATGTAATGCAGGAGGAGCTGGAACCCATTCGGAAACGGAGAAAGGAATTTGAAAAGGATATTCCTGAAATTTACCGGATCCTGAAGGAGGGCAGCGAGGCTGCCGAGGCAGAGGCCGCCAGGACGTTGTCCGAGGTGAAGAATGCGATGAAGATCAACTATTTTGAGGATCAGGCGCTGATTCAGGAGCAGGCGGAAAGATTTGCTTCGGATAAATAAAAGCCGATTTGTGCTTTTAGGGAGCATATAAAAGCCCGGACAGGCGGTTTAATAAACTGCCTATCCGGGCTTTTCTGATTCTTTTTTATGTATTTTGTCAGATTATGTACTATATCAGATTTCAATCAACTCATACTGGTCGCTGCCAAGGCCGATTTTCACCGCATGTTCAATGCAGGAGTGCCAGTTGGTCTCCGGAGCGGAATCAATGAAGTGGTCATGGTGTACATGGGGCATACGGTCAAGCTGGCTGCCGCTGATAACGGGCTGTTTATTTACCGCATCTGCACAGGCTACGTCCAGTGCTACCGGATCGAAAGAGGCAAACATTCCCACATCAGGAACGATGGGAATATCGTTTTCGGAATGGCAGTCGCAGTTGGGGGAAACATCCACTACAAGGCTGATATGGAAGTGGGGGCGTCCGGTTACCACGGCTTTGCTGTATTCCGCTATTTTACGGTTGAGGATATCATTGCTTTCATCTCCGGGAGTGCAGACGGCATCCATGGGGCAGACTCCGATGCAGCGGCCGCAGCCAACACATTTGTCGTGGTCAATGGAGGCCTTGCCGTCTGTAATGGAGGGAGCATCATGGGCGCAGATTTTGATACAGCGGCCGCAGCCGATGCAGTTTTCCTGCTCCACATAGGGCTTGCCTGCGTTGTGCATTTCCATCTTGCCGGCGCGGGATCCGCAGCCCATGCCGATATTCTTCAGCGCGCCGCCGAAACCGGTGGCTTCGTGTCCCTTGAAATGGCTGAGAGTGATAAAAACATCCGCATCCATAATGGCGCGGCCGATTTTGGCTTCCTTTACATATTCCCCGCCTTCTACGGGAACCAGTTCTTCATCGGTTCCCTTCAGACCATCGGCAATGATGACATGGCAGCCGGTGGAAAATGGGGAAAAACCATTCTGGTAGGCTGCATCTATGTGATCCAGGGCATTCTTTCTACCGCCCACATACAGTGTGTTGCAGTCCGTGAGGAAGGCCTTGCCGCCGAGTTCTTTGATTACCTTTACCACCACTGCGGCGTAGTTGGGACGCAGATATGCCAGGTTGCCTGGCTCGCCGAAGTGCATTTTTATAGCGGCGTACTTGTTGCTGAAATCAATGTTTCCGATTCCTGCCGTTTTAATCAGACGTTCCAGCTTCTGGGGCAGATTCTCAGAAAAAGAAGTTTTCATTGTTGTAAAATAAACCTTTGATTTTTCCATTTGTAATTCCTCCCAATTTATTTTTTATGTACAACGGGCCTGACAGATACGCGTGCATTAACACCGGCATGCCAGCTTAATGGCTGGCGGGAGGCCGGATGTGTCCCGCAGCCCGCGGCAGGACATCCGGCCATTAATTCATCCCAGTGCCACATCCAGTATCATCATAATGAGGAAACCGACCATAACCCCCAGGGTTCCCACATTGGAATGCTCTCCCAGATGGGCTTCCGGAATCAGCTCCTCCACCACCACATACATCATGGCACCGGCTGCAAAGCTGAGAAGCCAGGGCATCAGCGGCTGGGTTTCGCCGGCCACAAGCACAACAAGAATTCCGAAAACCGGCTCCACAATACCTGAAAGGCTGCCATACAGAAAGGCTTTCCAGGTAGGGATTCCTTCCTGGCGCAGAGGCAGTGATATTGCCGCGCCTTCGGGGAAGTTCTGGATACCGATACCCAGGGCAAGCGCAAATGCGGCGGCGGCTCCCATCCCCATGTTCTGCGCCGCCATGGCGAATGCAAGGCCTACCGCCATTCCCTCAGGGATATTGTGCAGGGTGACGGCCATGACAAGAAGCGTGGTACGCTTCCAGGAAGAAGTCATTCCCTCCGGTTCCGAAGAACCGGCATGCAGATGGGGAAGCAGCTGATCCATCAGGAGCAGAAAGAGAATGCCCAGCACAAAACCGCCCGCTGCCGGAATCCATCCGATGCCTCCTGCCTTTTCCGCCTCATTAATCGCAGGGATCAGCAGGGACCATACGGACGCCGCAATCATGACTCCCGCCGCAAATCCCAGAAAGACCCTCTGTATTTTCATATTGATTTCGCCGCGGAACAGAAATACCATAGCGGCGCCCAGCGTTGTCATCAGGAACGTAAAGCCGGTTCCGCCGGCCGCCCAAATCAATGCCTGACTCATAAATTACCTCCTTTTTCAGTAGCTGTGTCAGAGTAACCGTGTCAGCGTAAAGCGCAGGCCCCGGCAGCAAGGGCACTGACCTGACTGAGTAGCTGCCCTTTTATTCATTATTCTGCAGAAGGCTGCTTCCCTGCTTTATCCCTTCCGGAGTTATCAATATCAGCTTTCTGTACAGGAAGGGATTCAGGTTCGCCCGCAGCAGGGCCTGATCCTCTATAATCAAATCCCCGTCTGTGATAAGAAGCAGCAGCCGGGAACGGGCCTGAAACATTTTCAGCTGTCCGCAGAGCAGCTCCAGCCTTTTCCGGGAAGCAAAAGGTTCATAATCCTGAAAGGCGCTTCCTGTCTGCAAATAGGCAAGGGCGGATATTTCATGATTAATGTCGTCATCCGCTTTCCATCTGACCAGGTTCAGACGTACATTACGGAAGGTATCCCCCATGGACTTGAGTACGGCCACAATTTCCTTGCCGCATTCGGCCAAAGCTTCCCCGTCTGCGGAGTAATCGGCCACCACCGCCATTTCTATCGGGCCGCCGCGATAATTTCCGGGCACATGAAGCACCCGCTGCACCGCATTTTTCAACTGCAGCTTTTGCACCTGAGTCAGCATCACAGCATATCCTCCAGAAAATCCCTGACAGCAAAAAGACTGTCGCATTTGTGATAGAGCAATTCTTCTATTTCGGGCGTAGGTTCCACCATATCAGGCACCATGACAGGAAGCATGCCTGCTGCCGCTGCGGAACGGATGCCGTTGGGCGAGTCCTCTATGGCAATGGCGTTCTCCGGCTTCACCCCCAGCAGCTCGCATGCCTTCAAATAAATATCAGGAAGAGGCTTGCTGTGCTCCACCATATCCCCGCCGATTACCACCTGGAAAAAGTCCGTAAAATCCGCTCTGCGCAGATGGCTGAGCACCTTTTCCCGTCCGGTGGAGGAGGCCAGGGCGATCTTTACGCCTTTTTCCTGCAGCCAGGTCAGGAGCTCCCCGGCTCCCTTCATCACAGGAAGTCCTTCTTTTTCCACTCTTTCCTGGAAAAGGGCGGAGGTCTGTTCCCTGAAATAATCATAGGGGAAGTCCTCTCCGTAAACCTCCTTCAGGAAAATGCGGCAGTCCGTACGGTTCAGTCCGATGCAGCCGTATACTCCTTTTTCAATGTTTCCCAGTCCTAATTTTTCGGCAACGGCAATCCAGCTTTCCACGCTCAGTCTTTCCGTGTCGAATAGTATGCCGTCCATATCAAAACAGATTGCTTCAATCATATTTTCTCCATACTGTTGGTTTATTAAGCTTTCCTCTGCGGATCCTTCTGTCGTTAAAATATCGTCAGCGTACGGTAAATGGTATTTTCCGCCTGGGAATCAGGTATCTCAAAGACTTTTTTCAGGCTTTTGCGGTAAAAGCCTTCCGCGTGCTCCGCCCAGCCGATGACCGCGTAGCCATAGCCCGCCTCCCGCATGCCAAGCAGCGCTGCGCGCAGGAGAGCCTGGCCGGTGCCGTGCCCTTTTTCATCCGGTCTGATGCCGATTGGGCCGAAATAGCCTTTTGCCGTGGCATCAAAGCAGGAAAAGCCGATGATTTCCCCTTTCTGCACCGCGATATAGCAGGTGATGGGATCGTGGGAAAAGGCGTGTTCACATTCGCTTTCCCAGCCGCCCTCGTAATATTTACGGACGAACTCCATTACCTTTCCTTTATCCGGGCTGAGGACGCGGCGGATGGTGATTCCTGCCTCCTCCAGCTTTTCCGGAGACCAGGACGGATCCATATCATACAAATTCACCAGATAATCAGCCATATTCCCTCTCCTTTTTTCTTCTATTTTTTCCGGTACAAAAGCTCAGACAGGCGGGCGAACTGCTCCAGTGTGAAGGTTTCGCCACGTACATTGGCGGGCAGTCCCATCTGCTCCAGCGCCTCCGTAATCTGTGCTTTGGAAAGATTCAGGCCGGATGCATTGCTCAGGCCGTTTACCAGCGTCTTTCTGCGTTGGTTAAAGGACGCCCGGATCAGGCTGAATAAAAAGCTTTCGTCCGCAGCCTCAACCGGCGGCTTTTCATACCTGGTCAGCCGGATTACGGTGCTTCCCACGTTAGGTCTGGGAATAAAGCAGGTGGGAGGCACATGGGTGATAATTTCCGGGCGGGAATAATACTGGACCGCCAGGGAAAGCGCTCCGTAGTCTTTTGTTCCCGGCCCCACCTGCATCCGCTGGGCCACCTCGGTCTGCACCATGATGGTTATGCTGTGAAGCGGCACATGGCTTTCAAACAGCTGCATGATGATGGGGGTGGTTATATAATAGGGAAGGTTTGCCACTACCTTTACAGGGCGGCCGTCATTTTTCTCTTTTACCAGTTTTTCCAGGTCTACCTTGAGAATATCCTCATTGATTATGGTAACATTGGGATACTCGGAAAGGGTATCCTGAAGGATGGGGATCAGGGCCTTATCTATCTCCACCGCCACGACTTCCCTGGCCTGTTCCGCCAGATACTGGGTCATGGTTCCGATACCGGGTCCTATTTCCAGCACACAGTCATCCGCCTGTATGTGTGCCGCGTCCACGATTGTTTCCAGCACCTGGGGTTCTATCAGGAAGTTCTGGCCGTATTTTTTCTGAAAGTTAAACTGATATTTCTGAAGTACCTCAACTGTTCTGCCGGGCGTACCTATTTTGGGCATAAAATCTCCTCCGTACCATATGCTGATGAAGCCTGTATCACTGCCGCAGATAATGGGCCGGTATAAGGCCTGCTGCGTTTTTTAATTGATTCCATAAAATTTCCTGGCGTTTAAATCCGTGATTTCCACCACCTCTTCCGCCGTCATGCCCTTCAGCTGCGCTATCTGCTTTGCAACATAAGGAAGGTTCAGGGAAGAATTTCTTTTTCCCCGGTTCGGCTCCGGCGCTAAATACGGGCAGTCCGTTTCCAGAAGGATCCTGTCTATGGGGATATACTCCACCGCTTCTTTAACCTTCCTGGAATTTTTAAAGGTTACCACGCCGCCGATTCCGATCATGCATCCCAGATTCAGGAAGTCTCTGGCCGCCTCCCTGGAATAAGAAAAACAGTGAATAACCGCAGGTTCTCCTTTTCCGTATTCTTCCCTCATAATATCCAGGGTATCCAGACAGGCGTCCCTGGAATGAATTACCACGGGACGCTTTACCTCCCGGGCAAGAGCCAGCTGGCTGATAAAGGCTTTCTTCTGAATTTCACGGTCCGGCTCATCCCAGTAGTAGTCAAGGCCGATCTCTCCCACCGCCACCACCTTGGGATTGGAAAACTGTTCCCGGAGCCATTCCAGGCCTTTATCATCCAGGGCATCCGCATGTTCGGGATGGATTCCCACCGCTGCATACAGAAACGGATACCGGGAAATCAGCTCCATTGTTTTTTTATTTGAAGCAAAGCTTGCGCCGGCATTTACCACACAGCCGATGCCATTTGCGGGAAAGCTGTCAAGGAGCGCCTCCCTGTCCGCATCAAAGGCTTCATCATCATAGTGTGCATGACTGTCAAAAATCATTATAGCACCTCTTATCGTTTCTATCATTATTTCTTTCAATTCTCCGGAATAATAAGTAACAGTTCAGCTTTCGGCCGAACTGTTACTGCATCCGCCCATTATAAGTCGCCTTCGGCGAGGGGCGGATACTTGCTGCCACCACGTTTTCTCACGGTTTGCGCAGTGAATTCGCAAACCTGCCTGA
>OBZG01000958.1_pt1 | contig 13321 bp, 15 predicted proteins | sample 1550701 | NCBI WGS metagenome assembly OBZG01 (sample SAMEA2580229, study PRJEB22360) | human gut metagenome | biome: human gut; feature: human-associated habitat; material: faeces | place: Denmark | collected 2008/2010
ATAAATAATAAGCCAAAAGACCTACAGGAACCCCAATTTTATAAATAGACAACGGAATCATCTGTTAACACACTCGCTTCTGTACTCAACATTATTAAAAGTTCATTTCTAATATATCACAACTCTTATATAACTTCATATAATAAAACGAGGTATCGTATTCCAAATACAATACCTCGTTTTATTATGAACTTTAATCATCTAAAATTGCTTAAATTTTATAGCTATTAATATAGCAAAGCCACTATCTAAGCTACTCCGTCAAAGAACGTAATAACCGTAATTTCTCTCGGACAGTTAATACGAATAGGGAACCAGTGCCCAGATCCGTTATTGACATAGCATACGCTATTTTTCTCTGTATAGCGCCCTTTTACATATGGTGTACCAATCGGTACCCAAGGCATACCAAAGAGGATAATTTGTCCACCGTGAGTATGGCCGGACAAGGTTAATGGCACATTGCGTTCGATGGCTTCATCAAAGAATTCTGGATGGTGAGCCAACAGAATAACAAAGGCATTATTAGGGATACCGGACAAGGCCTTATCAATCATGGCTTCACGGTTTTCTTTACGCCGTTCATTGTCATAGGATACACCAGCCATATAGACCGGCTGTTTACCACCCATGATTTGAATATTCTCATTAATCAGTACATTTAATGGCGTTTTAGTCTTAATATCATCGACGATTCTATTAACATCGTGATGGAATTCATGATTGCCAAGAATATAGTCTACGCCATCTGGAATTTGTTTTGCAAATACCTTTAAGCGATCACAGACTTCAGGTAGCCATTGTATCTTGTCGATAAGGTCACCGGTGATGACAACGCGGTTTGGGTGTTCTAATAGTGCTAAGCGCAAGATTTCGTCAAAGTCATCAAGGTCGATGCTTGGCCCAATATGGATATCACTGAGTTGCACAATCTTGTAATCTGCAAGTCCTGGCGGTAGGTTGGTATAACCAAAGCTTTCATGGGTCACAACGATTTCTCGTTGTCCTTCATAGGCAGCATAGCCAGCACCACCCATGGCAGCCAAAGGTACAAGGGTACCTACGGTTCTAAAGAAAGCACGGCGCCCAGTCCGTTCTTCTACGGGAACCTTATGTGAGATACGGTTTACCAGTGCATAGATCAAGGCCAATATGATGAAAACTGGTATACATAAGAATATGGCGAATACTACGCCATAGCTTTCCGTTCTAAATAGGTTAAGCCATTCATACCACGGTGTTCCGTATAGGTCAACTTGGTATAAGAAATAGTATCGTACCGCGCAGAACCAACCAGCGACTACCAAAATATAGGCCAGCCATGCAGGCCATAGTTTTTTCGGTTTCCATAAATAGAGGTACAATCCCCAAAAGCCTAAAAAGGCTATGGCTAGCACCACGAGAAACACAATATTTATAATTAATTGCATATACGCTCCTAACTGTATATCAAGTAATGGCTAATACATTGAGACAAAATCAGTGTTCGTCTCATAAATTTATTCTACAATAGGACATAATTCTGTCAATTTACCATGAGGTCCCGCCCAAGCATAATCGGCGAATTTCTCCCGTTTGATAAGCATCCAATCCTTCGGTAATTGCTTTTGTATCGATTCTATTGATGTATGGGATCCAGTATACAGCAAATCGCCTCGAAAGGCCTTCATAAACCATTTGCGATGAGAAAATACATGAGTTAATTCTTTCACAATAACTGGTTGCAAGGATAAACCAAATCCCAATGCCTCTACAAGCTCAGTTAAACCAGATTCTGCCGCATCATAGGAATCCGCATTTTCTACAGATGGAAATTCCCACATGGAGCGCAACAGGCCTCGATTAGGGCGTTTATGTAGCAAATAATAGTCGCCATAACTGAAGATGCCTACAAAGACAGGCACATCTACAACCTTTGTTTTCTTGATACGCACAGGCAATTGATCGGTTACATTATGTTGGTACGCATGACACATATTGACGATAGGGCACTCACCGCAGCGTGGCGCCTTAGGGATACATACGGCTGAACCAAAATCCATCAAGGCTTGGTTAAAATCGCCTGGTCTATCATGAGGCAATGTATCCTCTACAATAGCAGTAATCGCCTTCTTGCCCTTTGTACCCAAAATATCATCGAATATGCCATACAAACGAGCATAGATACGCAATACATTGCCATCAACAGCCACCTCTGGCTCGCCATATGCCATGGATAGCACAGCGCCGGCCGTATAGGAACCGACGCCCTTCAAGGATTCCATATCCTTCCGATTATGAGGCACTACGCCGCCATAATTGTGCACCACATCTTGTACGCCTAGGCGTAGATTACGAGCACGGCTATAATAACCAAGGCCTTGCCAAGCATGGACCACTTCATCTTCGGTGGCCTTTGCCAAATCTTCTAGAGCAGGAAACAAGCGCATCCAATTATCATAATAAGGCTTCATCGCCTCAATGCGGGTCTGTTGGCTCATTACCTCAGACACCCACACCTTATAGGGGTCACCGCAGTCACGCCACGGCAAATCCCGTTTATTTACATCATACCACGCCAACAACTGTGGCACCCACTTGGGGTTATTTATCTCTTTCATAGTTCCTCAATATAGGTATATGTGAAAGCACATCCTATACTTTCACTATACGCTACTCATTAATATATACATCGATACGAGCCAACAATTCACTTTCCATGACTGTGTCGACCTCTGTTAAACGCATGTCCTCTACATGACTGTTATCTGGACCAAAACGAATAGGTCCTTTTAATAATTTTCCCTCTAATAACATCGGAAGCCACGTACGGTCCCCTTCCCACATATGCTCATAAGGGACATCGGCCAATGTAAACCAATGCGGCTCCATCTCGTCTGATTCAATGGGGTTTACATCGGTAACACGCACAAAATATACGTAGCCCACATGGGTTAAACTTTCATCATAAGGAAACTGAAAGTCAAAAAGGGCGACACATTCTAGATTAGACGCATCAACGCGTATGCCCGATTCCTCATATAATTCGCGTACTGCACACTGGCGAAAGCTTTCACCTACATTGATTTTACCGCCAAAGCCATTATATTTATCAGCGCCAAAGCCGCGTTTCTTACGGCCCAGCAAAATTCTATTTTGTTCGTCTATAGGAAATATCAAGGTTGTCGGTTTCATAAGACCTCCTATAATTTGGTAAGAATTATTATTATATTATACCATTATTTCATGTGTAATAGCGGCATTTATGGTATGATTAAGAGTATAAAATTGAAAGGAGGCGCACCATGAACGAACCACTTATTTTTGATATTGCCTTAGGCCGTACAAAGCCCGTAAATATGCGAGATGCAAGTGTGCGCTGTCCATTCTGCGACCGTTCTAAGCTAACAGATATTTTGGCGCAAGATGGCCACATCATTTGGCTCATGAATAAATACCCAGTTCTCAAGGATACATGGCCTACGGTTATTATCGAAACAGAAGGCGATCAAGGGGAATTATCTACCCTCTCTCTCGACGAAGCAACACGTATTATTCAATTTGGCATGGATAAATGGCATGAAACAATTAGCACCAAAGAATTTGAATCCGTTCTATTCTTTAAAAATCACGGCCCCATGTCTGGCGGTTCCATACGCCACCCACATAGCCAGATTATAGGCCTACGCACCTATGATTATCACGAGGATATTACCGTTGAAAACATGAACGGCTGGTTGTTACACGAAGATCAAGATATTCGTATTACCTTATCCAAACATCCTATTATAGGGTTCTTTGAATATAATTTACGTTTTAAACCAGATACACCTTCTAAATCTATTACCATGCGTTTACAACAAACTGTGCGTTACGTACTAGATAGCTTAGCAAAATATTCCCAGTCTTATAACTATTTCTTCTACCAACTAGAGGACGGTTACGAATATATCAAGGTAATTCCTCGTTATATTACAACGCCGCTCTACGTGGGCTATAAAATTCCACAAACATGCAACGATGAACGAGCTGCTAAGATTTTGCGGAATATTACACCCTATTTTGAATTAAAATAAGAGTTCTCTACTACGAGTTCCGTACGTGAGAGAACTCTAGTAAGGATATATATGAACATTTACGCCATTGGAGACCTTCATCTATCAGGTAATCCACCTACTAAGCCGATGAACATATTCGGTCCCCACTGGGACAATCATTGGCAATGTATAAAAGAACATTGGCTGTCCACCGTCACCGATGAGGATATTATCTTTCTTGTTGGTGATATGAGCTGGGCTTTGCGCCTCGATGAAGCGCTTTATGACCTCAAGGAAATCGCTAGCCTTCCGGGCCAAAAATTTATGATTCGTGGTAATCACGATTATTGGTGGTCCTCTGCCAACAAAATGAAAAATGCCATGGGCGATGCTATTACCTTTTTACAAGGCCACGGTACGGCTCGTATCATCAATCTCACCACTCAGGTTAATGCTTTAACTGGTGAAAGCCAGTCCACCGAACAGCAATGCATCTTAGCCTTTGGTGGCACCCGCGGATATATTTGTCCTGATGATGCTAGCTTTGAACCGAATACAGATCAATCTATCTATGATAGAGAAGTTATGCGTACCGAAGCGGCATTACAAGAAATGGAGCACGCTATCCAAGCGTTGCAAAAGGAACATGTTGAAACACAGAATACAGATGCGCCACTACCTGTAACACGTATTTTACTGTTACATTATCCACCATTCAATGAAAATAACGCCCCATCAGGCTTTACAGACCTTATTGAGCGCTATCATGTAGATATATGTATATTTGGCCATTTACATGACCAAATTTCATTCAAACGGATTCCTCCAACATTTGGAACCACTAAATTAGAACTTGTCTCTGCAGACTATGCAGAATTTAAAATACAAAAAATATTGTAATCAAGATTCTTATGTTACATCATATGTGAAACATTGAGATTTATAAATACAATACGATATAAGGAGCATTATGAGTCGCATTCATAAAGAGCATTTACAAGCAGGCTATATCTTCGGCGATACAATCAATCAAGAATATATCTATTTGCCATCCGGCGAGGTAGGCACAGACCATCCATTGGCGGTCCTCGAAACGCCTACAAAACGAGAGGACCTTACATTGGATGAAGCGGTTCATATGATTGATACGCTAACATTAAAACGTTGTAGCCACCCTACATTAGGTAAAAAATCATTTTAATAACAAAAGGGAATTACAAATAGATGTTGGGTTGAGGTGATGCCATTTCTTGGGATGATTTGCATAACTATGACAAATTATCTTTTAATATTTGGGATTAAAGTACCAACACGTTTTGTCCTATAACCCGAGAAAACCTCCATCCTAGCTCATCGACTTATAATGAAATTAGCCTGACTATTAATTACATCTTGAAAATGACTTAATAGTTGTTCATCATAATCCGTATTTATATATTTGATATTCAGATAGCCCTTTCTTTTCTCTTTTAGACTTAATTCTACAAACTTTACTTGTTTTAAATCTAAATAAAAGATTGAAAATGTAGAGGCATTAACACCGTACTTTAAACTATCTAAAAAACCAGATGTACTAATTAGTTCAGGATTAGATGTATTCGGTAAAACTTGAACTATAGCAATATTATCTACAATGCCTTTAATCCCTAAACGTCTAGAAAATAAATTATGAATTTCAACGTTCAAATAATCTACATAAAATCTATCATTAGAAAATAAGTTTTGAGCCGGCCAGCTATTATACACTAAATATTCATTAGTTATAATACTACTATAATCAGCCGCTAAATCTAATCTTATTAGATCTGCAGTTTCTAAATTCAATTGATAAAATCCATTAGATGTATTAAAAACTATAGTATTTTTATCATTCCATACTTGATAAATGCTATAGTTTTTGCCAGTATATATATGATATTTTTGAATTTTATCACTAGAAGTATTTATTAAATACCAATCTACATGTATACCATTGCGTACTTTTTGAATAAAAAACAAGTTACTTTTAGACCAGAATACATCAGTTATTATATTATCTGCATTTGATTTTATTGGTGAGATATCGAAAATATATTGTCTATTTATATTTTGTGAATCATAAAATACCACATTTTTATCAATAACCACTATAGATCCTTTATATTGATTCTCATGTTTATCACAAAATATATTACTTACTACTAAAAATAGTATCAAAATCAGTAAACCTATTAAAACTAAAACCCCACCCAAGCGTAAGCATTTATATATCATTTATTCTACCTTGTTCCATACGAAGCCATTGTCACACCTACATCAAATGACTTCCCAATTATACTATTAATAGTTCGATAAAAACATTAGTCTCATAATCATGTCCAACAATACGATTCTTGCTTATTTCATTCCAGTCTATATTTTGTTTTGAAAGTATCCCTTTAACATCGTCAATTGTAAGAGAGTCATACGTAATTTCAAGACTATTATTTTGAGCTGCTCTACCAGATGCATAATACTTTTCATTTACTTTTTTCAAGGATATAGTTTCTAATTTTTGCTCATACAATTGAAGACTTTGCATTTGCTCTGGCCTTTTAATATACGAATAAAGCTGAATGTTCTCCATTTATACTATAGGAAAACCCAAATCCAGATGGTCGTTTGTCGCCAATTCTAATGACCTCTATTGCTACAGACACGACATTCTTTCTTTTTTATAGTAGGCCCTCTAGTTAAAAGTAATCTACTAAATAAAGGGTATATTAATCAAAACCAATTTAATTATAAATGCAATAGTTCTAACCAATTATTACGTGCTAACACTACAATATATCCATCATTTAATGGATCCTTTGTTACATATACTCTATATAATTCATTTTCATATACATAACGATTCTTAGTTTGGTCAACTAACGTCCAATTCCCACTTATAGGTTTTATTGATTTTATATCTTTATGTAATGAATCTTTCCTTATTTTAATTGCTAAGCCTTTTGATAAAAGAGTTCTTCTGTTCGCCTCATATACTTCACTAGTAATCATGTATTGTTCTCGAGGAAAATATGCATTTAAAGCTTGCGTCAGTTCTACTCTAGACTGCTCAACTTTATCATTATAAAAAAAATTGTAGCTTAATCCACAAATTAGCCATATAAAAGAGCAGCCTAAAAATAAGTACCAAAAAACAGAGTAAATTGTTTTTAACTTCATCACTAAAAGTCCTTTATATTGCATACTGTTACATACTGTTTTTAATAATAATAAATAATCATAAATTCATTTGTAAATATCCATTTTTCTATAAGCATTTCATTGATCATTGTAACTTCTTATCCTAAGAACCCACCATGCCCCATACAGATACAATCTTCTTTTGTAATTTTATCGTCTGCGATGAGCCGTGGCACGATTTCATCAAAGGCCGTTGGTTTGCTAAACAATACACCACCTGGTACGCCTAAAATTGGCGTGCCATCAGCACAGTATGCGATGCACACCATGGAGCCTGGCAAGACAGGGAGACCATAGGTTACAACACGGTCTGCGTAGCGTTTAATGGCACCTGGTGTTAAGTCATCAGGATCCACGCTCATGCCTCCGGTACAGAATATGATGTCTGCACCCGCCGCTTTTACCTTATCGATGGCTGCCACAATGTCGTCCGTGTTATCTGTTACGATTTCATGGGCGATTTTTTTCACCCCAAATGGCGCACAGCGTTCTTCAATGATAGGTGTGAAAGCATCTTTAATGCGTCCTTCAAATACTTCAGAACCTGTTGTAACGATGCCAATTGTTTTGCGCACGAATGGCTTAATAGTTAAGATAGGTCCACCTATTTTTTGAGCCTCTATTATTTGTTGTTCTTCTAGCAATAAAGGAATACAACGCATACCGGCGATTTTATCGCCAGCTTTTACGGGTGTATTATTCAATTTTGTAACGATGGTCAATTCGCCGATGCTATTGATAGCGTATAGTTTATCTACATCGACCTTGAGTAGACCATCTACATCGGCGATGGCCTCAATTTTACCTTGTGCCATAGGACCATCGTGCATATGGTCACCCTTTGCGATATCATACAAGGCACGGGCCACATCTTCTTCGTGGAGGAAACCTTCATCTTCTGGTTCCATCACATAAATATGTTCTTTACCAAGATCAAGTAATTTTGGCACATCTGCTTCCGTAATCACATGGCCGCGGCGAAACGGCGTATCCTTTACCTCGCCGATAACAATGCGTACAATATCGTGTACCAAAGCATGCCCTACAGCATCTTGTACGTTTATTTCTTTCATAGTTTAACCTTTCAACATAGATTCTATTTTATGCATATCAAACGTAATATATGGTAATACATTTACTATATCATATGGATGATAGCGGCTAATATGCATTTACGCACATATGAGTTTGGCAATCCACATACCGATGGCACAGAGTACTAAACCTCCTAAAATTTGTACAGCACCATAGAATAGTACATCCCCAAAGTCACCAGCCGTCAATAATTGCAATAGTTCAAAGGCAAATGTGGAAAACGTCGTAAAAGCCCCAAGTCCACCAACGACCAAGAAAAACCGAACCCATTGAGGCCAATCAGGTCTACACAGATAGGCACCTAAGATGATGCCTATAATCAAACAACCGATTAAATTAACTACAATCGTGCCAAATGGATACGGTCCTAACCGTCCCATTACCCATTCGCCTACCATCGATCGCGCTAGTGCTCCTAAGGCACCACCGCAGGCGATAGCCATATATTTTTCCATAATAGTACTCCATCACTTTAACGATTCGTGTAATTATCATATATACATAATAATTATCATATATTACGTATTAGTCAACAATGTATTTGCTAAGTATACTAAAAGCACAAGGTAGGAATCGGAAAGGAGGTCGTATGAAAGATCCTACACTTACAATGCCTGCCTACCGACGAAATCATTATCAGGACCCAAAATTTCAGCAGCAGTATATGTGCTTGGGTCATAAAATATCTACGCTGCGCACGTCGATGGGCATTTCACAACGACAATTGGCCGATGTCGTGGGCATTAGCCGCAGCTATTTGAGCAAGTTAGAATGTGGACATGGTATTTCAGGTGTGTCCATCGAGGTGGTTTTTAAAATCGCCTATTGCCTCAACATTTCTATTAGTCAATTGCTACGTCTTCGTACGCAAGACTACAAATCCTGTAATAGACATCTTTCAAAGCATTATGAAAGAGTCGAATTTTTCCGATTAGCACATCAGCGCTTTTTGGAACTTAAGAAAGAACTCTAGAACGTAGTTAGCACATATATTGAATCATACTTACTTTCAATTTTGATATTTGCATCATAAAAATAACCTCATTTTATAAAAATCATTAGAAAACAAGATAATTCCTACTAACATGTACTACATATATAAAATATACTAACCCCTTACGTATCTTATATATGACTTTGCAAAATAAAGGACCCTAACTAGGGTCCTTTTTAATATATCTATTTAGTTACTAAACTTCATTTAATTTTTTATCTTGTATTTCCGCATTAGCCCGCTTAAAGATAAACGCATTATTGATGTGTTGACGCATCGCATTTTCTGCAGCCACTTCGTCATGGCGTTCAATAGCGTCTATGATATGATCATGTTCGTCATCGCAGTCATGAGTGCGCACTGCATTGAAGGAGCTCAAGTACATATCGCGATTTACACGTTCACGGAAATCTAATAAGTAATCCACAACGCGCTCATTGCCTGAAAATTGCGCAATCATGCTATGGAATCGGCTGTTAACCTCTACCCGTGCAGTTGCATCCTCAATAGCATGCATTTCACGGCACAATTCCTTAAGTTCTTCTACTTGCTCTGGTGTGGCGTGACGGGCACACAAACGAGCCCCCAAACCTTCCATAACCTCGCGACATTGGTATAGCGCCACGATTTCTTCTGGTGTATCCGCTTTAACCGTAACACCCTTCCATGGCACGATAACAACAAGATTATCTTTTGCTAATTTTCTGAAAGCTTCGCGAACTGGCGTTGCACTTACCTTAAGCTGTTCTGCGATTTTAACTTCATTTAGTTTTTCGTGCGGTAATAGCTCCCCTGTTAAAATAGCCTGTTTCAAAGTTACATAAACTTGTTCACTTAACGGCAATCGTTCAATTGAATCTACAGCGGAAAAATGATACATCTCTTTTGGTTCTTTTGTACCTTTCACGTCTTTTGTCATATTTCTAGCCTAGGTCCCCTCTAACGTTTATATGCTTTCATACTTTCAATGAACGCCTAAAATTAGTATAATAAAATGTAAGCATTTTTATATACAAACACATGCATATATAATAGTTACATACACTCTAATTATAAATCTCGCGCATATGACTGTCAATTTCTAGATGGTCATAGTTTAAAAGTAAGGAAGTTACCAATATGAGTCGTTGTCTGGTTATCATTAACCCTGTATCTGGTGGCGGTGCAGCACGCCGATATGCCCTTGATTTACAGTGGAAATTGAGTACCCTCTTTGACACAATCGAAATAAAATTCACAACGGGTGCTAATGATGCAACTCGTTTTGCCAAGGCGGCCTGTGATGATGGTTTTGATGCCGTATTCTGCATGGGCGGTGATGGAACTGTAAATGAAACAGTTAACGGCATCGCACAAGGCGGATTCAAAGCAACCTTTGGCTTTATCCCTGTGGGGACCGTTAACGATATGTCTCGTGCTCTTGGCATTCCACAACGGCCCTTAGAGGCAATTCGCCGCCTCGATATCAATCAAGTTCGCTCTATCGACATCGGTCGTTGCAATGATAAATACTTCTGCAATAATATTGCAGCCGGTGTCATTCCAAAGGTTATCGAAGAGGTAACGCCAAAGGAAAAGCGCATCTTAGGTCCTCTGGCTTACTTTTTGCGTGCTGGTCAAGCTCTATTCACCACAAAGGATTATACATACCGTGTCAAAACAGAGACGGATGATTTTATTTGTAAATCACCACTAGTGCTAGCACTACTCACCAATGTGGTATCTAGCTTTGAACGCTTTATGCCGGAGGCCTCTGTCGATGATGGTTATATGCGCCTCGTTATCTTTAAGGAATACTTTATTCTAGATATTTTCAAGGTCTTACCGCTCATTCTAAGTGGAGCCATCTATAATTCAAGCAATACGACTACGCTAACAGTACAAAAAGCTCATATTGAATTATTAAGTAATATAGGTGATTTACCAACCAACATGGATGGTGATGCAGGTCCATCTATGCCAGTAGACCTTGAGGTTTTACCTCAAGTCCTCAAGGTATTTGCACCTACTAAACATCAAAAGAAAAAGTCGCTTATCTAAGCGATTGAACCCCCTTTACTGGTTGTCCAGCAAAGGGGGTTCTTATCATTTTATATGGCTTTTTTCCTATATGCGTTATAACAAAACAGCTTCGTGTAAACGGAAACTATAAATATAACTTGCTTTAACAGGCATGCCTGTTAAGGTCTCAAGGGCCTCTTTATAGAGGTCCATTTGTATTTTATAGCGATGAACTAGTTCATCCCCACTTTTAACACGATCCGTCTTATAGTCTACGAGAATCCATTGATCATCTTCAACAAAGGCAGTATCGATAATACCTTGTAAGAATAGACGCTCACCATTCTCTACATCAGGATATACCCGATTACCGTCAAAGAGCATGCTAAACGGCAATTCTCGTTCCACTCGTTTTGATGCAATGAGACGCTGGCCAAGATCAGAGTTAAAGAATCCATATAGGCTACGATCACTTAATAGACTGCGTTCCTCATCACTAAATTTACCTTCTGCTTGCAATGAATCGAGCATATCTGTCATGGATTTTTGCGTATACTTTTTAACAGGTAGCCATTGCATCGCTTCATGCATCAATGTGCCCCATTGCGCACCCGTTAAAATTTCCTCAGCGTCAGCAATGGCCATCGGCTTGCGTCCAAATACGGAATCGGCTAGCTCCGTTTCACTAATAGTAGGAATGCTTGTATCTAATATGGCATTCTCACCAGTCGTATCCTCAGTTATATCACAGGATATTACTGGTTTCTGTTGCATTGATACATCTGTAGCCGATACAGCCTCCGCATCTCGTTCAGCAAATCGCCGTTTCAATTCGCTCACAGAAATCTTAGCTGTTGTCTTAGAGGCTACAAGATTAGGATAGGTAAAAGCAAATCGCTGTACAATTTCCTCTGGCAATTCTACATCATTCACCTTTCCTAAAGCGCGAACGGTATTGATAGTTGTTTCATCCACATCAGCCTTATAGTCTAGGTCACCATACAGAGAACCATCATGGATTTCTACCTTCACCTTACATTGACGGTCCAGTAAATCAAAATTAATAGCTCCTTCTAGCTCGATACTATTGCGTAATGGACCGCCCCCATCTAAATGACGAGCGAAGGCTATGAGCAGCCAATGTAAATAGGAGTTGCCAGCTTTAATTAGATCTACACCTAATGCTTGGGTCTGGGTCAATGCCGCATTTTTTATATGAGCACCAATCCCCTTTTCCTTTTTAATTTCCTTATTAATATATCCAGTCAAGAACAGCTTATCCCGTGCCCGTGTCAATGCCACGTAGAGAATACGCTGTTCTTCGGCTTTCATAGCATCCGATTTAACAGATTTACAATAGAGCCACGGCATAGATGGATAGGATACACGAATATCTGGGTAATAGCCCTTCAATCCGATACCAGCATTTTTATCGACCAACAGCGGGGAGTTAAAGTCCATGGTATTGAATTTCTTTTGTACCCCTGAAAGAAATACAACCGGGAATTCAAGGCCCTTACTCTTATGGATGGTCATGAGACGCACCACATCATCCGCTTCGGTAACCACATTGGCAACGGCCATATCCTGATTGCTATCGCGTAAGCTTTCAACAAAACGAAGGAATCTAAAGAGGCCGCGGAACCCAGACGATTCAAAGCCCTTAGCCCTTTCATAGAGGGCCATCACATTTGCGCGGCGCACAAGGCCATTCGGCATGGCCCCCACATAGTTCACGTAGTCCAAGGTTTCGTATATATCCCATAACAAATCAGCTACACCATGACGGCGTGACAATGTACGCCAACGCTCAATATGCCCGAGGAATTGTACTAACCGTTCATCCTGGGCCTGTTCGGCATAAATAGGCATAAGGGACCATAAAGAGCCTTCCCCAGTAAGTCGCAATGCACCGAGTTCATTGGCATCGAGACCTACCAGCCCAGAATGCAATACGGCAGGCATCGGCAAATCCTGCTCCGGATTATCGATTTATCATTCA
>OBZG01000960.1_pt1 | contig 13287 bp, 10 predicted proteins | sample 1550701 | NCBI WGS metagenome assembly OBZG01 (sample SAMEA2580229, study PRJEB22360) | human gut metagenome | biome: human gut; feature: human-associated habitat; material: faeces | place: Denmark | collected 2008/2010
CCCCATAACTGCCAACTACCGTAAAAGCTCTTGAAGCCTTCCCCACATTATTAGCCCCATCTCGTGCCACATATGTCACTATCACTTCTTTCCCATTCGTCCCTGCCACCTTCTCCACCAGCAGGCTGTCACTCACGTCCCCATCCTTCTCATCCACCGCCGTGACCCCTTCCAACAGCAGTGCTTCATCCATCCCCTCCGCATATTCTATCTGCTTCTCTTCATCAAAGAATATTTCCGGTCCTTTCCTGTCTTTACCTATATACAGAACCAGACACACCACCAGCAGTACCACATCTATCGCACCAACCACAGCTACTATCTTTTTTGCTTCCATCTCCCGTCTCCTTTACCTACTTCCCTGCCTCTGTCACTTCTGTATCTTCTTCCAATTCTTCAACCTCAAGCTGCACCATATCCACATCCAGCTGTATCATGTCATCCTCTTCATACAGACTCTCAGCTTCCTTTTCTGCTTCTCCAGCCATCAGTTTTCCATTCCCGTCTGCCTTTGCTGGAGCTTTACCTTCATGCCCTTTTGAACCAGCACCGCTTTCCTCCTGCTTCGCTCCTGTCTTCGCTGGTTTTAACCCCTTCTGCACTACCGCAGAATGCAGTCCGCCTTCCTCATTTCCGCCATAATACTTCCCATAATATTTCCCGTAATACTTCCCATAATAAGCGCCATAATACCCCTTGCCGCTCATATTCACCTTATTCAGTATCACTCCCAGGATCCGGCAGTCCACCTTCTCCAGCTGTTCTTTCACCTTCTGTGCAAATTTATAGCTGATAGCCCCACTCTCAATTACTACTACTGTTCCGTCACAATACTGTGCAGCAACTGCCCCATCAATAACACTCCCCAACGGTGGTGTATCCACAATCACATAATCATACTCATTCCTTAGATACTCCAGCAGCAGCCGGAAAGCATCATTCCCCAACAGCTCACTGGGATTCGGCGGCACCGGCCCGGAGAAAATAACATAGAAATTCTCAATATTTGTCTTACACGTAACATCTGCAATCGAAGCCTGCCCACTCAAATAATGAGACAGCCCATATCTGGAAGCATTCGTCTTATATCTCCCCTTCAACACCGACTTCCTCAAGTCAGCATCCACAAGGACAACTCTCTTCCCGCCTTCCGCAACCGACAACGCCAACTGAAAAGAAACACTCGTCTTCCCTTCATTCGGTGTACAACTGGTAACAGAAATCACCTTCCTGTCCCTCCCGGAAAACTCCAGGTTCGTCCTTAACGTCTTATAACTTTCTTTCGTCCTAAAATCCAGTTTCTCTATCGCATTAAAATTTACTGTCTGCATCCTCTCTCCGCCATCTCCTTTATCTTCCAGTTTTCAATCACCTATATGATAACAGCAGAAAAGTTTCCCTCACGCTCCGCTTTTCTGCCTGTCCTTTTCTAACTTCTTTTCACTTTCTTCTTTTTCTTCTTCCCGTCAGCTTCCCCTTCATTCAAAGGAATCACCGCCAGCGTAGAAAGCTGCAGATACTTCTCCACATCCTCCGGGGTCTTTATCGTGTCATCCATCAGATAACGAACCAGCACAACAGCAATTATCAGAAATACTCCCAGCACACCGCCAATAAAAGTATTCTTCAAAACGCTGGGGCTGGCCTTCTTCATCGGCATATTGGCAGTCTCCGCCACATTTACCGCCTGGATATCCATCACGTTCATAATATGCACAGAAGCCGCCTCCCGGATTGCATTAGCCATCTTCATCGCCATAACCGGGTCTTTATCCTTTACCGTAATCGCCAGAATACGCGTATCCGTAGGCGTCGTAACTGAAACCTTCTCCTTCATCTGCTCATATGTCAGATCCAGCCCCATCCCCTGCACTACTTCCTCTAAAACAAACCGGCTCTGAATCAATTCCGCATAGTCCTTCGTCAGCTGCGTCCCCAGCTGAATATCCGAATAAGTCACTGCACTGTTCTCCTGCTTATTCAGGATATAAATCTTGGTAGTAGACTCATAAGAAGGCGTCACCAACAGCTGTGTAAACAAAAAAGCCCCCAACGCCACCATAATTCCCCCAGAAACAATTAAAGCCAGGTTATGTATCAGCACCAGACAGATTTCCCACAAATCAATCTCAATTTCATCTGTCTGCCGTATCGTATTTTCTTCCATTCCTATTTTCTCCCGCATATTTCTCTTTTGTTCTCAGTTCCAAATATTCTTACTAAAACTAACCCTTACAAAACCCGATCCTCCAGAACAGCCTCCGCATTCTCCCGCATCAGCTTTTTGGTCATGTTTTCTCCATATTTCTTTTCCAAATACCCAGCGCACTTCCTCAGTCTCGGCGCCCGGCTCCCATCACTATGTGCATCAGTCCCCACAAAGTCCACTAGCCCGGCCTTCAGCAGCTTCTTCACCACATTTTTCGCCGCAAAACCCTGGTCACCGACAACACTTGAGGCATTCACCTGAAAATAACACCCCGCATCTTCCTTCAGCCGCTCCGCCTTTTCCATATCCTTAATTACATTCACATACCGTTCCACATGGGCCACCACCGGCCAGTATCCAAAGGAAGCCACTCTGTCAACCGCATCCCTTATGTATGCATAATCCTCCCCCGGCAAAAACTCTATCAGCACATAATGGGAATCCGCCAGTGTCCGGATCTTCCCCTGTTCCAGCAGCTCTGCCAGGCCGTGGCGGTAAAATATTTCATTTCCCGGAAATAATTTGACAGGAATTTTAAGCTCGTCCGCTTTTTTCTGCAGGATTTCTATCCGTTTCACAATTCCCTCGGGTGTTACACACCTTCTGTCCGCCTTCTGGTGAGGGGTTGCTATTATGGTCGAAATCCCCTCGGATGCCGCTATTTCCAGCATTTTCACCGATTGTTCAATTGATTGGGAGCCGTCATCAACGCACGGAATAACGTGTGAGTGTATATCAATAAATCCATCCATATACGTTACTTTTTTTGTAATTTGCTTTTTCCCTTTCGTATTTTTTTCTTCTTGATTCAGGAAATTTACTAAGCTACGTTTAAAACTATTATATTATATACGTTTTAAACATGTGTTGTCAAATCCAATTTCATCAAATAATGCCATTATGGGTACTTTTTTTTACATTTTAGGCACCAATTTTACTTTTATTTCTGTATAATAGGAAATGGATATTTTTTACTGTTCCGGAAAAAGGAATGATTTGTAAGAAATAGCTGAAATTGGCCGAAAATAGCCGGATGGCGGAGTATCCGGCTGTTTGGGCAGCGATCGTCTAAAAGGTACCCCGTAACTATTTAACCTGTTATGAATTGTTCGAAAGGAGAACTGCAATGTCTAAGACCTATAATAGACTTGCTGCAGGGGAACGGCTACGTTTAAAACGTACCTTATTGGGGATGACTCAAGAAGAAATGGCAGAAAGAATTGACAGAGTACCAAAATATTATGCTGATATAGAGCGAGGCAGCTGCGGCATGTCGGTGGAAACATTAATGGCATTGTCTCATACGCTCAATATGCCCATGGATTATATCATTTTAGGCAGGGAATACGGTGAAAACTCAGAGAAAAAACACGAAGACGAGATAGTCGCCGTTTTGGATATCCTGGATAAATGTCCTGAAAAGCAAAGAGCTTCCATTCTCAAAATCATTAAAATTTTCATTAGCAGCTGCCGGAAATAGAAGCAGCTAAAATCTTCTGAAATTATTCTGTTTATTTCTGCTACTCTTTTGTAGTTACCCATTTCATCCGGTAAGTCATCATCGTAAGGGAGTCAAAAAGAGGCAGAGCACCCCCATCTGCATCTGCCCATCATCCTATCTGATTTTTCTCAAGCATATCTTAAAAAATACATCTAAAAAACGGTGCCGGGATACTGTCCCAACACCGTTTGTCTTACTGCATACTTTACAGTACACATTGTTATGATTCCGATTTTATACAACTATTTTATCAGCATGGCATCGCCAAATGAAAAAAAACGATACTTTTCCTTCACCGCCTCTTCATACGCCGCCAGCACATGCTCCCGGCCGGCCAGCGCCGACACCAGCATTACCAGTGTGGATTCCGGCAGATGGAAATTCGTAATCAGCGCATCCAGCACCTTGAACCGGTATCCCGGATAGATGAAAATCTCCGTATTATCACAGCATTCCTGTAAAAGGCCGTTTTCGTCGCAGTATAAAATCGTACGGCGGCTGGTGGTGCCCACGCATACCACTCTGTGTCCCGCCGCCTTGGCCCTGTTTATCTTATCCGCCGCTTCCCGGGTTACCTGATAGTATTCGGAATGCATATGATGCTCCTGCAGGTTTTCCACCTTTACCGGACGGAAGGTCCCCAGCCCTACATGAAGGGTCACATAGGCAATATCAATCCCCTTCTCCTCCAGCTCCTTCAAAAGCTCCTGTGTAAAATGAAGCCCTGCGGTGGGCGCTGCCGCCGATCCCTCGTACCTGGCATAAACGGTCTGGTAACGGTTCTTGTCCTGGAGCTTGTGGGTGATGTAGGGAGGCAGGGGCATTTCACCCAGCCTGTCCAGTACTTCTTCCCAGATTCCTTCATAATGGAACTGTATGAGCCTGTTCCCTTCCTCCACCACTTCCAGCACTTCCGCATGAAGCAGGCCGTCCCCAAATACAAGTTTAGTTCCCGGCCTGGCTTTTTTACCCGGCTTGACCAGCGTTTCCCAGATATCATTTTCCCTGCGTTTCAGGAGAAGGACCTCTATGGCTCCTCCGGTCTCCTCTCTCACACCCATAAGCCTGGCAGGTATTACCTTGGTGTTATTTAACACCAGGCAATCCCCCGGCTCAAGGAAACTTCCGATTTCCTTAAATACATGGTGAGAGACTTCGCCGGTCTCCTTATCCAGGACCATGAGCCTGGAGGACGAACGGTCCTCCAGGGGATCCTGGGCAATGAGCTCCGGCGGAAGTTCATAGTAAAAATCTGATGTTTTCAATTCTTCCATATTACTCTTCTTCCCCGGTTATTCCGCATTCAACAGGCCTTTGGATGTTAAAAGCTGGCTTTTTCCAGGAATGCTACATAGCCTCTCATGGTCTCATATACATCGGCCTTGCTGGTGGCTTCCCAGGGCGCATGCATGTTGAGCACGGCAACGCCGCAGTCAATGACATTCATGCCGTATAAAGCCATGATGTAAGCGATGGTTCCGCCGCCGCCCACATCTACCTTGCCAAGCTCTGCTGTCTGGAATACCACATCGGAGCTGTCCATAATGTCTCTGATATGCGCCACATATTCCGCATTGGCGTCATTGGAACCGGATTTTCCTCTGGAACCGGTAAACTTATTGAATACCATGCCATTTCCAAGGAAAGCGGAATTCTTCTTTTCAAAACAGGAAGCATATGCGGGATCGTAGCCTGCGCTCACATCGGAGGAAAGCATAGCGGAATTGGTCAGGCATCTTCTCAGGTTCAGTTCGCTGTATTCGCCCATCAGCTCCATCAGCTCTGCGGTCATGTTTTCAAAGAAACGGGACTGCATGCCAGTTGCGCCTACGCTGCCGATTTCTTCCTTATCCACGAGGATGCAGCATGCGGTGCGGTCCGTAATGGTGCCGCCCACCTCAAGCACTGCCCTTGCGGAGGTATAAGCGCAGACTCTGTCGTCCTGTCCGTAAGCGAGGATCATGCTTCTGTCAAGGCCGGCTTCTCTTGCTTTTCCAGCGGGAACGATTTCCAGCTCTGCGGAAAGGAAGTCTTCCTCTTCAAAATCATAAGTATCCTTTAAAATCTTGAGCACGCCTGCAGTTACGGCGTCCTTGTCCTTATCCTTCACCGGAATATTTCCGATAATCAGATCCATGGCCTCCCCTTCGATTACCTTGGAAGCCTTCTTATCCATCTGCTCTCCTGCCAGATGAATCAGCAGATCGGAGATGAAAAATACAGGATCGTCTTCATTGTCGCCTACATTCACCTCAACGGTGGTGCCGTCTTTTTTTACCACTACGCCGTGGAGGGCAAGCGGGATGGCAACCCACTGGTATTTCTTCACGCCGCCGTAGTAATGGGTATCCAAATAGGCAATGTTGCTGTCCTCATAAAGGGGATTCTGCTTTACGTCGATTCTGGGGGAATCAATATGTGCACCCAGGATATTCATGCCGTCCTTCATGGGCTTTTTGCCGATCTGGTACATTACCAGACATTTGTTCATGTTTACGGCGTAGATCTTGTCGCCGGGCTTGATTTCCCTGCCGCTTTCCATAAGCGTATTCAGTTCAACGTAGCCCTCCTTCTCAATCAGGTTGACAAGGGTATCCACGCACTCTCTCTCAGTTTTCCCCGCATCCAGGAAGTCCATATATTCTCTGGCAAAAGCATCTGCCTCTTTCAGCTGCTCTTCGGAATAACTGGTCCATACATTTTTCGTTTCCATCAGGCCTTACCTCCGGTTTCTTTTAGTTTTGAACCGAGCACCGGCTTGAGAAGTTCTTTGGCTCTGGAAACCTCGTCACTGTGGATGCGGAAAATACAGGCGGATTTTTCCCTGGGCTTTCTGAAAAAGAATAAGCCTCCTACCCCCTTGTCTTCCCATTCCACAAAATAGGAAATGCTGTTTTTCAAAAGTATTCTTTCTACCTTTTCCTTGGTTTCCATATCATAGACCTTGCAGAAATCCACTTCATGATTTACTGGTCCGATATCCATAATTCTCACCTCCCGTTCGGTGCTCCCCGTATTATTGTACTACTGTCTCAGCTCAATGCCAAGCCCCTGAAGGCCATTGAGAATTTTTTTCATTGCCGCGCTCACATCGGCATCCTCAAGTGTCCTGTCCTTCGCGCGGAAGGTCAGTGTGTAGGCAACTGATTTGAAGCCTGCCTTGATCTGGCTGCCTTCATAAATATCAAACAGGGCATAGCTTTCCAGAATCTTTCCGCCGCGCTGTGCGATAACCGCTTCAATCTGTCCCACAAGAATTTCTCTGGGCACTACCATGCTGATATCGCGGGTAACCGCCGGGTATTTTGCAATTCCTTCATACTTCCTGTCAAAAGTTGCGAAAGGAATGATTTCAGGCATATCCAGAACCGCCACATAAGCCTTTGTCCCGATGCCGTAGTTATCCAGTACCTCCGGATGTACTTCACCCAGATAGCCCAGAACCTTACCGCCGTAAATGATGTTGGCCTGACGTCCCGGGTGAAGGAAGTTTTTGCCGGCCTTAGGGTCGTATTCCTTCTTATCCTTCATGCCGATGCTTTCCAGGAATTCTTCAATGACGCCCTTCATGGTGTAGAAGTCTCCGTCCCCGTAGAAGCCCAGCGTAAACTGCATTCTCTCTTCAGGCAGCGTGGTTACCGGCACGCTTTCCGGCAGGTATACATTGCCCAGCTCATAGAGCTTGACGTCCTTGTTTCTTCTATTATAATTGGTTGCCAGCGAGGTGAGGATGCCGTTGAGGGAAATGGTTCTCATGACGGAGAAATCCTCTCCCAGCGGGTTGGCGATTGTTACCGCCTTGCGCAGCACATCATCCTGTTCCAGCAGCAGCTTGTCAAATACCTTGGGGCTTTCAAAGGAATAACACATTCCCTGGGAAAAACCGCAGTACTCGGCGATATCCCTTGCCTTTTCCTCAATGCGCAGCTTGAAGGAAAGCTTTCCTGTGGTGGCTTCCCCGCTGGGAAGTGTGGTGGGGATCTTGTCATAGCCGTGGAATCTCGCCACTTCCTCCGCCACATCGGCAAAGCCTTCGATATCCTGGCGGAAAGTAGGGATAATCAGTTCCTTTTTGTCTGCATCATAGTCAAATTCCAGCTGTTTGAAGTAATCCAGCATTTCCGCTTCCGGAATCTGTGTCCCCAGCAGCGCGTTGATGCGCTCCGGTTCAAAGGCGATGCGTACTCTTTCCTTCAGAGGCGCGCATACATCCACGATGCCGCCTACAACATCGCCGCAGCCCAGCTCCTGAATCAGCTGGCAGGCCCTGTTGATCGCTTCCACTGAGTTGTTAGGATCAAGTCCTTTTTCAAATTTGCCGGAAGCATCGGTGCGCAGGCCGATTCTCTTGGCGGATTTACGGATATTGGTTCCGTTGAAGCACGCGGCTTCGAACAGTACGGTTTTCACATCGTCCGTTATTTTGGAATTCTCGCCGCCCATAATACCGGCGATGCCCACTTCTTTTTCAGCGTCGCAGATCATCAGCACTTCGCTGTCCAGCTTTCTCACCTGGCCGTCCAGTGTCTGGAACTCATCACCGTCCTTTGCACGGCGTACAATGATCTGGCCGCCGGCTATGGTGCTTAAGTCATAGGCATGCATGGGCTGGCCATATTCCTCCATGACATAGTTGGTGATATCAACCAGGTTGTTGATGGGACGGATACCACTGGCAGCCAGCCTTCTCTGCATCCACTTGGGCGAAGGGGCGATTTTTATATTAGTACATACCCTTGCACAGTAGCGGGGGCACAGATCGGGATCCTTTACCTCTACTTTAATATAATCATTGACATTTTCCCCATTTTCATGCACATTAACCACCGGGGGGACGAAGGGCTTATGGAAGGTCACGGCCGCTTCCCTGGCAATTCCCAGAATACTGAAGCAGTCAATTCTGTTGTTTGTGATTTCATATTCAAATACGGTGTCCCTCAGACCCAGGGCATCGATTGCATCGGAACCTACTTCCACATCATCGCTGAAAATATAGATGCCGTTTTCAGGAGCCTCGGGATACATATCCCGGCTGGATCCCAGCTCTTCAATAGAGCACATCATACCGTTGGAGGGAACTCCCCTCAGCTTTCCTGCTTTAATGGAAATGCCCTCCTCAGGGAGCGGGCCGCCGTCGTGTCCGCCGGCCACCTTACCGCCGTCAAGAACCACCGGCACCTTGTCCCCTTCCTTCACATTGGGAGCGCCTGTAACGATCTGAATGGTCTCAGCGCCGATATTTACCTGGCAGACGATCAGCTTGTCCGCGTCAGGATGCTTTTCTATTTTTTCTATCTGGCCAACTACGATTTTTTCCAGATTCCTGTCAAGCCTTTCATAGCTTTCCACCTTGGTGCCGCTCATTGTCATCGCATCGCAGTATTCCTGGTCCGTGCATGACAGCTCCGGCACATATGCTTTAATCCATGATAACGTTGTATTCATATTGTATCCATGCCTTTCTTATTTCCTTCAGTCCGCATTCTGAGTATACACGGCTTTCCCATGAATGAAACAGCCGTAAAATTCCTCCTTTATAATAGGAAGAAACAAAATCAGTTATCCGCTTTTTCCATCAGAACTGCTTCAGGAAACGGACGTCATTCTCATAAAGCAGACGCATATCGTCAATTTCATACTTAAGAAGCGCAATACGCTCCAGGCCTACGCCGAATGCAAAACCGGAATATTCCTTGGGATCAATTCCGCTCATCTGCAATACGCGGGGATGCACCATACCGCAGCCGAGGATTTCAATCCAGCCGGAGCCTTTGCAGAAACGGCAGCCCTTGCCGCCGCACTTGAAGCAGGTCACATCCACTTCGGCGCTGGGCTCTGTGAACGGGAAATGATGGGGGCGGAATTTTACCTTCGTCTCCTCTCCGAACAGCTCCCTGGCAAACTCAGCCAGCGTTCCCTTCAGATCGGCAAACGTAATATTCTTATCAATAACAAGTCCTTCAATCTGATGGAAGGAAGGAGAATGGGTCGCGTCCACCTCATCGGAACGGAACACACGTCCCGGAGCGATCATGCGGATGGGCAGCTTCCCTTTTTCCATTTCACGCACCTGTACCGGAGAGGTCTGGGTACGCAGCACGATATCCTCTGAAATATAGAAGGTATCCTGCTCATCCCTGGTGGGATGGTTCCTGGGGATATTCAGGGCTTCGAAATTATAATAGTCGTTTTCCACTTCAGGGCCTTCCACTACCTCATAGCCCATTCCCACGAAGATTCGTTCCACCTCTTCCAGGGCAATGGTGTTGGGATGACGGTGGCCCACCTGGTTTTTCCTGGCCGGAAGGGTAACGTCAATGACCTCTTCCTTCATTTTGGCTTCCCTGATGGCGGATTCCATTTTCTTCTTCGTTTCTTCCAGCATGGCTTCGATTTCCGTTCTGGTATCGTTCACCATCTGTCCAATTTTCGGCCGCTCCTCGGCTGCCACGTTCTTCATACCCTTCAGAACCTCAGTAAGGGCGCCCTTTTTACCCAGAGCGTTTACCCTTACCTCGTTCAGCTTATCAAGGGTTCCGGCAGCTTCCACCTGCTTTCTGACCTCTTCCTTGATCTGTTCCAATCTGTCTTTCATAAAAACCTCCTGCTGCCGGCGCGTAAATCCTGACACCGGCATATTTTTTTCCATGTGAAAAATGTTGACAGCTTTTCAGCACGCTTCAGCCTGCGGTCCGGCCTCCGGCCGGCCTGCAGCCGCCGCGGCTCGCTGTGCCTGACAGCCTCCGGGAAAATTTGGACACAAAAAAATCCCCGGCAAAAATCCAGGGACGAAATAATTTCCGCGGTACCACCCACATTCCTGCTTCACATCCGGCGTTTAACGCCCTGTGCACCGCAGGCTCTCATTCCGGCGTAACGTGCCGCCACGTTCCCTCCTAAGCCTGAAGGCCTTCAAAAGGACAGCTCCGGCGTGAAATTCAAGCTGCATCTGAACCCAAGGAAGCTCCCAGCCGACGACTCCCTCTCTCTGTGGGAAAATACAACTCTTTGTGCGCCATCATCGCATTTTTGATTCATGAATATGTCTGTAACCTATTCTATTGCCTGTTTTCAGAAAAGTCAATATAATTTTTCTGTACTTTTGCATATATACATTTATTTTCCATCATGATATGATTTTAATGCCAAGTTTTTATTACATCTACATACTTCCGATACCGGAGCCGGCGCTGAAAGGAAACGATACGTGTGCCTTCCCGCCATCGGAAGAACCATAGCAGTCCGGAATACGGGCTGTTACGAACAGTCAAGAAAACCAATACTAAGGAGAACATCATGGGTGGATTTTTTGGAGTAGCATCAAAGGAAGACTGTGTCTTCGATCTTTTTTTCGGCACAGACTATCATTCCCATCTGGGAACAAGACGGGCCGGTATGGCCGTATACGACCGGGAACGCGGTTTTGATCGTTCCATCCACAATATCGAAAATGCCCCCTTCCGCACCAAATTTGACAAAGAAGTCACGGAAATGAAAGGGAATCTGGGAATCGGCAGTATATCAGACTATGAACCCCAGCCGCTGATCGTCCGTTCCCATCACGGTACGTATTCCATCGCAACCGTGGGCAAAATCAACAATACGGAAGAAATTCTGACGAAGCTTCTCTTTTCATCGCACATTCATTTTCTGGAAATGAGCGGCGGCACCATCAATGCCACCGAGCTTGTTGCAACTATCATCAACCAAAAGGAAAACATCATCGAAGGCCTCCAGTATGCCCAGGATCTCATCGACGGTTCCATGACCATCCTGCTTATGACCCCCAAGGGCATTTATGTCGCGCGTGACAAAATGGGCCGTACTCCCGTAGCCATCGGCAAGAAAGAAAATGCTTACTGCATCTCCTTTGAAAGCTTTGCATATCTCAATCTGGGCTACGTCAGCGAACGCGAACTGGGACCCGGAGAAATCGTGGTTGTCACCCCGGAAGGCATGCGCACCCTGGTAGCGCCGGGCAAGGATATGAAAATCTGTACCTTCCTCTGGGTTTACTATGGCTACCCTTCCTCCTCCTACGAAGGAATCAGCGTGGAAAAAATGCGCTATAACTGCGGCGCGTCCATGGCCAAAAGAGACGATGCGTCACCTGATATCGTAGCGGGCGTACCGGACTCCGGAACCGCGCATGCCATCGGTTATTCCAATACCTCCGGCATCCCCTTCTCCCGGCCCTTTATCAAATACACCCCTACCTGGCCCCGTTCCTTCATGCCCACCATTCAGAGCCAGAGGAATCTGATTGCCAAAATGAAGCTGATTCCCGTCCGCGATCTGATACAGGACCGCAGCATGCTTCTCATCGACGATTCCATCGTCCGCGGCACACAGCTGAGAGAAACAACGGAATTCCTGTACCAAAGCGGCGCAAAAGAGGTACACATCCGCCCCGCCTGCCCTCCTCTCCTCTATGCCTGCAAATACCTCAACTTCTCCCGATCCACCTCAGAAATGGATCTCATTACGAGAAGGGTCATCAAAGAAATGGAGGGCGACAATAAATACGTAAACCTGGACGCTTACTCCAATCCTGAGACCCCTGAATTCCAGGCCATGGTATCCCGCATCGGAGAGCAGCTCAACTTCACCTCCCTGCGTTACAACCGCCTGGACGATATGATCGACTCCGTGGGAATCGACCGCAGCAAATTATGCACCTACTGCTGGGACGGAAAAGAATAACGCTTCTCACCCAGGCCGCAAAATGCCAGAATCCGGCCGTCCCCCTCCCAAAGGAGGAAGGGACGGCCGGATTCTTTTATCCTGTCACGCCTCTGACCACCTCATCCAGCACCTGGAAATAATTCTCAAAGGTTTTTCTGCAGCACCCGGGATCCGCAATTGCAATCCCTTCGGCTCTCAGCCCAGGCAAGGAAAATCCCATAGCCATCCGATGATCATCATAGGTTTCCACAACTCCCGGCACAGGCCTGCCGGGCCATATTCTCAGGCTGTCCTCCCCCTGCTCACAGCGGATTCCCAGCCGCGCCAGCTCCGTGGAAATCGCTTCCATACGGTTGCTTTCCTGATACCGGATATGCCCGATGCCTGTTATGGTGACAGGCGCATCTGCAAACGGCGCTATAGCCGCAAGGGTTATGGCCTGGTCGGAGCAGGCATGCATATCCGCTTCCACGCCCCGCAGCCTTCCGTTTTCCGGTCCCTGCAATGCGATTCCCTCTGCCGTCTCGTGCAGGCTGCAGCCCATCCGTTCCAGAATCCGCAGGAACTGCACATCTCCCTGCAGCGAGCCAAAATGTACGCCGGGCACCAGCACCTCGATCCCCAGGATTGCCGCCATCCCGTAAAAATAGCAGGCCGCCGAGACATCAGGCTCTATTGCATACTCCTGATGCCGATAGCTCTGCCCTGCTTCCATATGGAAACAATCCCCGCCTCTTTTCTCCGCTTTTACCCCGAACTGCTCCATCATCCGAAGCGTCATATCTATGTAGGCCATACCATGGGTTCCTTCCACACGGATATCCAGGCTCCGTTCTGCGCAACAGGCCGCAATCAGCAGCGCGCTCAAAAACTGGCTGCTGTGCTCAATATT
>OBZG01000962.1_pt1 | contig 13203 bp, 8 predicted proteins | sample 1550701 | NCBI WGS metagenome assembly OBZG01 (sample SAMEA2580229, study PRJEB22360) | human gut metagenome | biome: human gut; feature: human-associated habitat; material: faeces | place: Denmark | collected 2008/2010
TGAATGCTACTATCCGGCAATGCTTCTGCCTTATGTAGCTTAATGCATATATGGAATCAGGGAACTTTTCCCTGATTCCTAAGTAACTATCAATCATATCAGTTCATTATAAAAATCTTAGATTTTTGTCTTGACAACTGAACCACTATAGAAACACTTAATAGATATAGTTATTGTTGGAATAATTCTTTAATATATGCAGATTACAATGGGGAATTTCCAACAATTATTGCAGGAGCTTTTATTGGAGCTGCTACAGCAGGAATATTTTCACTTGCAACACAAATAATTTTGGATAGAAAGTTAAATCTAAAAGAGGTTGCTGTAAATGCCATAGGTGGTGCTATAAAAGGTGGGATTGCAGGAAGTGGAATAGTTGGTGGTGTACTTGCCACAGGAGCTACAGGAGCGGCGACAAGTGTTGCAACTCAAATTTATGCAGACGATAAAAAATTGAGTGAGGTTAATTGGGGATCAGTGGTAATAGATGGAGGTATTGATGCTTTAACTTATGGTGCTGGAAAATATAAAATTAAAGGGAAAGGACCTACTGTCCAAGAACAATTGAGAAAAACTAATGATGATGTGCATAAGGCAAAATTACATTTGGCAGGATATGGAAAGAAGCGAATGAAAGGCCAAAGTTATCAACGTGCAACAAGAAAAGTAAAGGAACTTGAGATATTACAAGATGAACTAGGAAAAAAATGGTTAAAGCAAAAATTGGTGGAGTCTGCCAAAGACATAAATGAAAGTTTTGGAAAGAAAATGATGGGAAAAGTATTGATGTTAGAATTGGGAACTATACAAGGAATAAATAATGTTGAACGATGTGAAGCGTAGGAGGTATAATGGAGATGAATGAATTTATACGCATGTTTTTGAGAATGTTTATACAAGTAGGTCCATATCTTGTTGTTTTTGTTGTATTGGGATATATCATAAAACTTCAAGAAAAGAAGGCGAAAGAACGAGAAGAAGAACAAAAAAAAGGGATTATAAAAACACATTATGTTGTAAAGACCGAAAAAATACTCGCAATAATGTTTGTTGTAGGTACAATATTCTTTGCTTGTTGTATGGCTATGGGAATAGCACAACAAGAAGATACATTTGTTGTATGTGTATTTGGCTTCTTTTTTTTAGTTGGCATAGTTGGTACAGTAAATATGATGGTATGGAAATTAGAAGTCAATGGAGATGAAATTATATGGCGTTCAACTTTTGGAAATAAGAAAAATTTTCAGTTTGGAGATATTACATATTGCGAGAGAAAGAAAAGTTCTATTCGGGTTTATGTAAATGGAGAAAAGTTATTTACTATTGATGGAGGCGTTGATAAAAGCGAATTTATGGATGATATAGAAAGGCGAAAAATACCAGTAAAATCATATTATGTCAATCAATTAAAAAAGAATAGAAAATAATACCATTTTTGTACCAGAACCAGGGGAAGATACAGCCGTTTGGTTATACGGGCTACCAAAGAGATGAGGTGTCAGGTACTTATTACAGCGTCAATTGGCAAAAAAATGGTTAAAGGAAAAAAAGACAGACGGTATCAAAGAAATAGGGGAAAATTTTGGGAAAAAATTGCAGGAAAAAGTAATGATATTACAATTAGGAACCACACAAGGAATAAATAATGTTGAACGATGTGAAGCATAGGAAGTAAAATGAAAATGGAGGAACATATATGTTTTTTGAAATATTTATACAAATGATGCCATATTTGGCTGTGTTCGCTGTTTTAGGATATATTGGACGAGTTCAACAAAAAAAGGCTAAAGAAAGGGAAGAGGAACAGAAAAAGGGTATTATTAGAACTTGTTATGTAGTAAAAACAGAAAAAATATTAACTATTATATTTATTATAGGAATCTTCTTTACAGGTGGTTTGGTGGTGGCAAGTGTTATTCAACAGGAAGATTTCTTCCCTCTTTTTGTGTTTGGTATTGCATTTGTTGTTTTTTTAATCGGATCATTGAATATGATAATGTGGAAACTTGAAGTGAATGGAGATAAAATCATATGGCGTTCCACATTTGGTAAAAAGATGACATTTTATTTTGATGACATTACATATTGTGAAAGAAAAAAAGGTTCTATTCGAGTGTATGTAAATGGAGAAAAGTTATTTACGATTGATAGCAATATAGACAAAACAGAATTTATGGAAGATATAAAAAGGAGAAGAATACCAGTAAAATCTTATTGGGCAAATCAAAAAAGAAAAAAATAAATAATTATCTAGCAAAGAAATTGTTAGGTATAGTAGATTGAACTATCGCATTTCAAAAACTAAATTCCCATTTTATACTAAATATGGGGAGATTCATTTCAAGAGAAAATTGAAATGCTTAGGTTAATTTGGAAGAAACCATATGAAAGGGGAAAGAAACACATGGAGAGAAAGAAGGTATCCATCAGAACATACAAAAGAAAACCGCAGATTTGGTTTGGGACAGAAGCGGATTCGTTTTCTTATGACTTTGTATGGCATCTTCCAATGCAGATGTGTCTAGATGGAGATATCTTGAGGTTCAAAAGAGAGGGAAATATTCTGATTTTTTTGAATCATAAGATTGTGAATGAGGAGAAGATTTCCATTAAAAATGGCGATCAGATACAGATTGAAGAGTTTACGATTACATTTTTCAAGGAAAAATTGGAAGTTCAGGCGGATGCAGAATGTTTTGAAACAACATTACTTCCGGAGCGGCAGGAAGAAGAATACTTTGAAGGATTTCCTTTTTATAAACGTTCTCCAAGAGTTGTATATCAGAGAAAAGAAGAAAAGGTGGAAATTAAGGCTCCGCCCAGGAAAAAAGAAATGTCCAGAGGTAGTCTGGCACAGTTAATCATCCCGCCCCTTTGCATGATGGCACTTACCATTGCTATGGGTGTGTTCATGAAACGAGGACCTTATATGTACATGACAGCAGGAATGACTGCCATTACCTTAATCTTTTCCGTTCAAAGATATGTAAGCGAAAAACGGAATATCAAGCAGGAAAATAAGGATCGGGAAATCATGTATGATGATTATCTTCTCAGGAAACGAAAAGAAATTAAGAAGTTAAGAGAAGAAGAACGGGAAGCGATTGATTATCAGACACCGACACTTCCAATGTTGCAGGACATGGTGTTGGAATACAGCAGCCGTATTTATGAACGCTCTATTTTAGATGATGATTTTTTAAAGGTAAATTTAGGATACCGAAAAGGTGAGTCCAAGATTACTGTTTCCTATGAAGATAAAGAACTGGATATGACAAAAGATGAATTGATTGACCGAGCAAAGAAAATACCGAAGGAATTCCAGAAAGTAGGGCAGATCCCTGTAGAGATTGATCTGAAAAAGGCACATTTAGGACTGGTGGGAAACAAGAGAAATATCCATGAGCAGTTGAAATATCTGCTTGCTCAATTAACCTTTTTCCAAAGTTATAGAGAACTGCAGATTGTGTTTATCCATAGCGGAGCATATACAGAGGACTTCCAATATATGCGCTGGTATCCGCATTTGCGATTGGAATTTATCAATGTAATCGGGGAAATTTATTCGGAGCAGATTCGAGACCAGATATTAGGAAGCATTCAGCAGATTTTAAAAGAGAGAAAACTAAAACAGGAGGAAGAAAAGAAAGCACACATTTTCCTTCCCTATCTGCTATTTATCATTGATGAACCCAAATTGATTTTAAATCATGCGATTATGGAATACCTGCAAAGCAGGGAAATGGAATTAGGCTTTAGTATGATTTATACGACTGATCAGCAATCCAATTTGCCGGAAAATATCAGAACAATCTGTATTTTAGACAACTCAGAGGAAGCCCATCTTTTATTAGAGGAAGGGGAAAGGAAGAACCTTCGATTTGAAGTGCAGCATACGGAAGGAATTTCGTTAGAGAAAATGGCAAGAACACTAAGTCCACTCATACATGAACAGGGAATTACTTCGCAGGTACCAGACAAACTGACCTTTTTTGAAATGTATGGAGTAGATAACACAGAACAGCTGGAAGTGGAAAAACGATGGGAGTCCCATAGTGCTTATAAAAGTCTTGCCGTTCCGATTGGTGCAAAGGCAGAAAATGATTTTACAGAACTAAACCTTCATGAAAAAGCACACGGACCGCATGGCCTTGTGGCAGGTACAACCGGTTCGGGTAAATCAGAAACCATTCAGACGTATATTTTGTCGCTTGCAGTGAATTTCCATCCCCATGAAGTTGGTTTTCTTTTGATTGACTATAAAGGTGGGGGAATGGCAAACTTGTTTGCAGATCTTCCGCATCTTTTGGGAACGATCACAAATTTAGACAAAGCAGAGAGTATGCGTGCAATGGCATCTATTAAGAGTGAACTGGCACGCAGACAGCGTATTTTTGCGGAGTATGGTGTAAACCACATTAATGATTATCAGAAATTATTCCGTATGGGGAAAGCAGAAGAACCGCTTCCGCATCTGTTTATCATCAGTGATGAATTTGCGGAGTTGAAGAAAGAGCAGCCGGAATTTATGGCAGAATTGGACTCTACTTCCCGTATTGGACGAAGTCTTGGGGTGCATTTGATTCTGGCAACACAGAAACCATCGGGGGTAGTAGATGACCAGATCTGGAGTAACTCAACATTCCGTTTATGCTTAAAAGTACAAAATGCAGCGGACAGTAAAGAAATGCTCCATACGGCAGATGCAGCAAACATCACACAGGCAGGACGTGGATATTTACAGGTTGGAAATAATGAAATTTATGAATTGTTCCAGTCCGCATGGAGCGGTGCAGCCTATGGCACGAAAGAGGAACAAAAAGAGGAAGATGACAGAGTGTATCTGCTTAATGCACTTGGACAAGGAGAAGCATTAAATAAGGATTTCAGTGGAACAAAGGAAAGTAAGCAGTTAAAGAAAAGCCAGTTAGACGTGGTGGTAGAACATCTTCAGAAGGTTTATGAAGAAGAACACTGTGTGAAAGTGAAGAAGACCTGGCTTCCATCTCTGGCATTTCAGATACAGTCCCCTTATGTTATGGATATTCAAGACAGTGTAAGCTTCCAAAAGGTTGATTTGAAATTAGGGATTGGTATGATGGATATTCCGGAGGAACAGGCTCAGACAGAATATGTCCTTGATTTTGAAAAGAATGGACATTTCTTGTATCTGTCTTCCAGCGGATATGGAAAAACCATGCTGCTTACGCAGATTATTTTAGGGTTGTCTGCTAAAAATGCGGCGAAAAATCTGAATTTCTATCTTTTGGATTTGGGAAACAGCGGAATGATCCCATTAAAGCAGCTTCCTCATGTGGCAGATTACATGAACATCGATCATGAAGAAAAGATAGGAAAATTCCAGAAATTAATTCTGGAAGAAATCAAAGAGAGAAAGAAAAAACTGGCACGTGCCATGGTACAGAATTTTTCTGTATATAATGAAACACAGCCAGAGCCATTAAAAGCCATTGTAATTGTGATTGATCAGTATGAAGTCATAAAGGAATTGGGTGAAAGTGCAGAAAACTTTATACAGAAAGTGTCAAGAGACGGTGCAGGACTTGGTATTTACCTGGCAGTTAGTACATCGAGAGACGGAGCAATGAGAAGTGCAGCCAGAAACAATTTCAAAGTAAGAATCGGCGGTTTTAATTTTGATGAAAGTGAACTTTCTTCCTTTGTGGGAAGAAGTCCATATAAGTTGCCGGAAGAATATAAAGGAAGGGCTTTGGTAAAAACAGACAGTCTTCATGTGATGCAGCTGTATACTCCGGTTCCTTTTGAAACGGAGAAAGAATATAATCAAAATCTAAAAGAACTTATTTCTGAAATAAGTCAGAAATCTTCGGAAGAAAAAGCAAAAGAAATCCCGGTTATGCCGGAAGAACTTACCATGCCAATGCTTCCTTCCTATCCGGGATATGAAAAGACAATCTGCAAAGTGCCGATTGGATTGGATATCGATACATTACAGGTTTACTATCTTTCAATGGAACAGGCTCCGGCATTTATTCTTGGCAATGCAAAGACAGGCAAGACAAATGTGATTAAAAATATGCTTACTCTGCTGTCAGATGACAAGGTATATGTATTTGACAATAAGAGTCATGAACTTGCTACTTACCAGTCAAAAGAAAATGTGGTTTATGCAGGAGATAAGAGTGCTGTGGCTGCAACCTTAGATCAGATTAAAGAAGATGTTTTTGCAAGAAAAGAAGAATATGAAGAAGCAAAACTGGATGATGTTTCCTTAAGCATGGAAACATTTGTGAAAACACTTCCACCAATTTATGTAATGGTAGATATGCTTCAGGAACTGTATGAGAATGTAGAAGAAGATAACAGCAGGATCGATATTTTGGAAGAAGCAGTCCGATACGGTATTTATGTATTAGTCACTTCAGAATTTAAGGTAAAGAAGATGACAAGGAGTAAATTTATTGAAATGCTTTTGGCAAGCCGGGAAGTTTTAATTCTTGGAAACATCAAAGATCAGCTATTGTTCAGTTATACTGGAGTCCGGGAAGAAAATCGAAAAGTGGAATTTGGTTATTACCACAATGCAGGTGTGAACCGTAAGGTAAAATTGATTTTTCACAGGGAAATGAAATAAGAGAGAAAAGGGATATTATAGACGGATAGGACGCTGTAATATCCCTTTTCTATTTATAATAAAAAGTTAGAAAAGGATATGGTAGAATGCACAAAAAAGCACTTGAAAAGATTGAAAAACAGGGCGAAATCATGTAAAATAAAGAAAAAATTGTGAAAAAAGAAATGTGATTTTATGAGTGCGAAATGAATGATTTTTGACGAGATGGGGCAGAAAATATTAGCAGAGAAGAGTCATCTGTCATCGGTTATAAAAGAAAGGTGGAAGATAGATGAAGAGAGTATTCCAGGTAAGCGAGATTACACAACTGTGTAAGGATATCAAAAGCATCTTAGAGCAGTGCAAGGAGCATGTGTCTGCCATGAGGACCTATGCAGACCAGGCAGGGGAAGCATTGGAAGCAGTGCCTTCTGAAGCCCGTTATGGGATAGCCATCCATGACGTTTCCCAGTTACGCAGTGCCTTAAAGACGGAACAGATGGAGACAGCCCTGCTCAAGCTAGAAAGATGCCGCGTAAGAGCCTGCGACTTAATCCCGGCAGCCGATACGGACTATGCATCCCAGACGAGGGAACTTGCAGGGGTAACGAAAAGCCTCCAGACACTTTTGGAGGAAATGGAACAGTTTTTAATAGATACCCCGCTTACTACGGACTACTCAGCATTCAAAAAAGCCTTTGAAGAAGTGCAGGCAAGGTGGAACAAGGTAACGGAAAACGGGGAAAAGGCAGTGGAAAAGTTGATGGCAAACATCAAGGGAGCGGAAGCCATCTGCCATACCTTTTCCAAGGACCCGGTAAATTTAAGCACGGGAAACTTTATCTATGACCGGACAGATCTGGAAATCGGGGGAAGGGAGTCGTTTGCTTTCCGCCGTTTTTATAATGCTATCAATGCACATAAAGGTGTGCTTGGAAAAGACTGGAACCATAATTATGAGGTGCATCTGGAGTTTACAGGCGGGGAAGCAGTGCTTCTTCGGGAGGACGGAAAAGAGGAGCGCTTCTTCTGGGAAAAAGACCGTTACCTTTCCCTGTTTGCCAGCGAAGGTGCTTTGGAAAAAGGGGAAAACGGATATACTTACCGTACAAGAGATCAGAAAACATACCGCTTTGACAAAGAAGGGAAATGCCTGGAAACCGAGTTCCTTACGGGCAGCCGTATCACGTTTGCTTATGAAGAGGAAGCACCGTTTCGACTGATGAAGGTCCAAAAGGAAACAGGGGAATTCTTTGCCTTTTTCTATGACACAGAGGGCATGCTGGAGCGTGTAGAAGACCATGCGGGAAGATGCGTGGCATACAGGTATCAGGGAGAACTTTTGAAGGAAGCCACACTTCCGGACGGGACTGCTTTCCGTTACGGTTATACCCCGCAGGGAAAACTGGAGCAGGTGGAGAACCCAAGGGGGATCGTGACGGTAGAAAACTTCTTTGATGAGGAGAACCGCACCACGCTGCAGAAGTTCCCGGACGGGACACAGATGTCCTATGTATATGACGAGGAAAAGAAAACGGTGGAGCTTACCGAGCGCAACGGAAGCCGTGTGGTTTACGTCCATGATGATAAGTACCGGGATGTGAAGCATATCCACAGCAACGGGGAGGAACGCTTTGCCTATAACCAGAACAATCAGAAGACCTTATATGTGGACCGCCTGGGGAATAAAACCCAGTATGCCTATGATCCGGCAGGAAATCTGGTGCGCGTGATCGACGCCCTTGGAAATAAGACGGAAATCCGGTATGGAGAAAAGAACCAGCCAACCGGGATCAAGATAAACGGAAAGGAAAAACTGTGCGGGGAATACGATGCACAGGGACGGCTTGTAAAAACCAAAGATGCCCTTGGGAATGAAATGGAGATTGCCTATACAGCGTCCGGGTGGCCGCAGACCATCCGGCAGGCAGACAAAAGCAGGATCATGCTTTCCTATGATGTAAGGGGAAACATCACAGCGATGGAAGATGCACAGGGAAATGTCACCCGGTATGGGTATGATGCACTGAACCGGATGACAGAAAGCATAGACGGAAAAGGGAATGTTACCCGTTACACCTATGACATCATGGGAAATGTGATCTGTGTGGAAAATGCAGAAGGAAACTGCCAGAGCTATGAATACAATGCCAGCGGAAAAGTAACAAAGGTAACGGACTTTGACGGGGAAAGCATCCGAAGGGAATATAATGTCTTAAACCGTCCAAGCAAGGTCATTGATAAAGAGGGAAGGGAAACCCTCCTGACCTATGACAGCATGTGGAACCTTGCCAGAGTGACAGCACCGGACGGTGCAAGGACCACCTATCTTTATAACGAAGAGAACCTGCTATCCCGGATCAAGTATGCAGACGGCGCTGTGGTACGCTATACCTACGATGCCAATGGAAACCGGATTGGAGAGGAAGATGAAAACGGGGCAAAGACCACGTTTGTTTATGATGCCCTTGGAAGAGTGGTGGAAGTCAACGGGGAAGAAGGAGTCCACTATGCCTATCGGTATGACGGGGAAGGAAATCTCATCGAGGCGGAGGATGCCCTTGGAAATAGGGTATCCATGGAATACGATGGAAACGGAAATCTGATAAAGGAAACCAACCAGCTGGGGGAAAGCCGCAGTTATGCGTATACGCCACTGGGAGATGTGGAAAGCATTACCGATGAGGCAGGGCGGATTACCTGTTACCGGTATCAAAAAGGCGGATTATTGGAAAAAATCCGATACGCAGATGGGACAGAGGAAGCCTTTACCTATGATGCCAACGGAAATCTGGAAACCCATACCCTTGCCACCGGGTTTGTGCTGACTTATGGATATGACAGCATGGATCGTATCGTAGAGACTATGGGAAGTGAAGGGGAGAGGAAATCCTATACCTACGATGCCCTTGGAAACGTGACTTCCATGACAGACGGGGAAGGGAACATCACCCGGTATGCTTATACCTTAAGCGGGCAGCTTGCGAAGGTGACGGATGCCCTTGGAAATGAAACGGAATATCGGTACGATGTCTGTGACCGGCTCATTGAGATCCGCCAGTATGGTGCAGAGGGAAGCCTGAAGGAGGATACAGAAGTATCCGGTATGGACACAGAACTTTTGGAAGCAGAGAGACAGAATGGAAGGAAACGGTTGTGCCAGATCACCCGTTATACCAGAGACCTGCGGGGACAGGTCACAGAAACTGTCGATGCACTGGGACAGAAGGAAACCTACACCTATGATAAAAAAGGACAGCTCCTTGGAAAACTGGATAAGGAAGGGTATCTGACGAAGTATGCTTATACAAAACAGGGAGACTTATCCGGTATCCAGTATGCAGATGGAAAGGAAGTGAAGCTGTCCTATAATCCGCTCCGGCAGCTGATTGAGATACAGGACTGGCTGGGAAGCACAAGGATCACCCCGGATGAACTGGGCAGGGCAGAAAAGGTGCAGTACCCGGATGGAAGGGAAGTATCCTATACTTATGGAAAAGCAGGAGAGAGAAGAAGCATTACCTATCCGGATGGAACGACAGTATTCTACGGATATGATGAGCAGTTCCGTCTTTCAGAATTAAAGGAAGGGGACAGCATCATCACCTATGGATATGATCCGGTGGGAAGACTGTGTGAAAAGCAGTTCCCGAATGGAACAAAGACTACCTACCGTTATGACAGAAAGGACCAGCTGACAGAACTGGTGCATCAAGACAAAGAGGGGATTCTTGACCGCTACACCTATCTGTATGACCTTTTGGGAAACAAGACCGGAATCACCAAGGAAAGAAGAGGGCTGGAGCATGAGAGCGGACAGTACCGCTATGGGTATGATGCACTGGGCAGGCTGTCAGAAATCCAAAAGGACGGAGAGATCCAGATCCGGTATGGTTATGATGCCTTTGGAAACCGTACATGGAAAGAAGAACGCGGGGAACAAACCTCCTATCAGTATAATACCCTGAACCAGGTGGTAAGCGAAAGACAGGGGAAAATTCGCAAAGAGTATAGTTATGATAAGAGAGGAAACTTAACCGCTGTCCTTGAAAACGGGGCATGGAAGAAGCAGTATGTCTATGGAGCAATGAACCGTCTGGAAGAAGCGGTGGACGCGGCAGGCAAACAGGCAAGGTATCAGTATAACGGGCTGGGACACCGGGTAGGAAAACAGGAGGGTGTCCTTCCGAAAGAAAAACTGGAGAAGCTGGATCCACAGAGAAGAGTCGGCATGGAGATCGGGAACAGCCGTCAGATTACTTATACCCTGGATCTGACCAGACAGTATTATAACCTTCTGGAGCGGACAGAAGAAGACCAAAGCCAGAGATACTTCTGGGATGGGAACGTGGCAGCGTATGAGGAAAATGGGGAAAGGAACTATTACCTTCAGGACGAATTGGGAAGCCCGCTGAGGCTTGAGGACAGCGTTGGAACAATCAAAGAGAACTATGGATACGGAGCCTTTGGGGAAGACCTGTATCAGAACCAGGGGGAGATGCAGCCGTTTGGTTATACGGGATACCAAAGAGATGAGATTGCAGGGACGTATTATGCCCAGGCGAGGGAATATCTGGCAGAGAATGGCAGGTTTGCAGGACAGGATTTGATTGCTGGTTTTCTGGATATGCCATTTAGTATGAACCGTTACAGTTACTGCTTTAATGCACCGATGGTATTGGTGGACTTGGATGGTGAATGGCCAAGTTTAAGTGATATCGGAAAGGGTATTAAGAATGGAATTAAAGATGTAGGAAATACAATCAATAAAGGGATTCAAAAAGTTTGGGAAACTGGGAAAAAGGCTGTAAAAACAGTGATAGATTGGGTAGATGAACATAAAGCAGAAATTGTATCTGTAGCTTCTATAGTTGGTGCAGGAATTTTTATAGGTATGACAGGGGGAATAGGTGCCGGCATTGTTGCAAGTGGAATGGTTGCTATAGGAGGTACAGTAAGTGGAACGTTAAATATGATTGGAGGAGGAAAATTTTCTAATGGATTTGCAGGCGGTTGTATAGGAACTGCATTAACGACGATTGGAGTGCCTGTATGGGGAGCAAGTGCATTTGCTGGTGGTATGACGAATATTTTCGATAATGTAGATTCAGGAGAAAAATGGTATAAAGGCGTAGCAACTACAACTTTAAAATCTGGATTTTTAGCATGGATTTTGCCTTTTGATAAACTGGTAACAATGGCAGGAGTAAAACCCAATTCAGTAGTAGATGCTTTTATAAACTATGTAGTACAAGTTTATGAAGGTGCAGTGGATGTTTCTATTACTATAATAGAAAAAATTATAGAAAATTTATCACAACTAGATACGGAAGGTGTGCCATGTGGGCAATAGTTTATAAAAAATAAGTATTAAACTTAGAAAGGGAAATAAGATGGTAATAACAGCAGTATGGTACTATATATTAGACATAGTTCTTTGCGCAGCAACATTTTTTATTATACGAAAACTATATAAGAAAATTCCTATAATAAACTGGGAAAAAACATTAAGAACTATTACTTCAAAGAAGATAAGAAAATATATTGAGATAGGATATTTGCTTATTTTAATTGTATTTTTTATATTTTGTGTAGGTGAAATTGTAATTCCCTCTATTAAAGATTTGCCGCTTATAGTTAGTGGCGAATATGCGGAAAGTACAGGCACAATTTCTCAAATTGTTAAGGATACAGTATATATCACAGATAATGATGGTCAAGATATAGAAATAGTGATAGGTAAAATAAGAACAAATGGATTTAAAGAAGGAGATGATGTTCTTGTATATTACTATCCGAATATGAAATGTGGATTTTTATATCATATAGAGTAATGAGAGTGTAAGGAGAAAATTTTATGAACGAAAAATCAACAAAAAATATTATTGTACAATATCCCTCAAGCTATATTTGGGTGTGGAAAATTGGTAGTGTTATTTGTTTATTGTGTTTAACATTAACTATGATACTAGCACCAAATAATGAAAAGATTAGTATAATTTCGGTGATTTTAATAATTTTTATAATATCAATATTATGTGGGATAATGTATAGACGATATCGTATTTTTTTTAATGGTTATGAGTTGAAAATTGTTCCCATGTTGGGAAAAACTAAAACTATTTCTTATAAAGAAATAACCGAAATAAAAATAGGGAAGAATAAAGAAATTATATTTTTTTTACAAGCAAAACCATTGCTGAAAATATATCCAGTAATGCAAGGATATGATGAAATATTAAATGTATTAAGACAAAAACTTTAAAAAGCTATGTCTATTTGCGATATTTATCATTAAAAACTTTAAAAATCTTGCTTTAGAAAAATATATCATATTATTGTCAGAAAAGAATTTCTATTTATGGTATTATTTATGTGAAATAGTAATCTTTCAGAAGTATAGAAATTAATATTTCCTTTGTTAAACTCTAAGCATAATAAAAATATAATTGGTATGAATGGAATAGTGAGAAGACACCATACGGAAGGAGAAAGAAACATATGGAGAGAAAGAATACATCCATCAGAATATACAAAGGGAAGCAGCAAATCTGTAAGCGCAAAATATTGCTACGCTGCCCATGAATCACGCTTGCACCAAAATGATA
>OBZG01000966.1_pt1 | contig 13171 bp, 12 predicted proteins | sample 1550701 | NCBI WGS metagenome assembly OBZG01 (sample SAMEA2580229, study PRJEB22360) | human gut metagenome | biome: human gut; feature: human-associated habitat; material: faeces | place: Denmark | collected 2008/2010
TTGTGCGGTATTTCGCAGACAGATGGGGATAACCCCTAACCAGTTCAGAAATAAAACGGCGGGGAGCGGAAGATATGATTAAGAAAATAAAGACTCTGTTTTATAATTTACCAATGATGGGAAAGCTGCTGATTCTTCTGATTACCAGTTCCCTGGTTCCGCTTCTTATTATTTCTATATACTCCTTTACTTCGGCTAAAAATCAGCTTCTGGAGCAGGCCTATGAAAATATGAATCACATGAACCAGCAGATTAACAATAATATCAGCAGCCAGCTGGACAGTTTCCATCAGATTTCCGGGATGCTTTATACCAATGCCACACTGAAAGCATATCTGACCCGTGAGTATAAACAGGATATCGACTTTGTGGAGGCCTACGGTTATATTAATGATCTTTTCTTCGGCCTGATGGCGGCAAACAGCAATGTGGAGGGAATTACCGTTTATGTATTTAATGATACCATACCGACAGACGGTGTTTTTATTAAATATCTATTTGATCCAAAAGCGGCCCCGGAATGGGTAAGGGCGCTGGATCAGAGCTATGGAAATGTGGTATACACAGGGATCACACTGAACGATAAAAAAGAACGTATTTTTTCTTTGGCACGTATTATGAATTTCAGCAGCCTGAATTATCCCTATGGTGTTCTTACCATTTCTGTTCGGGAGGAGTATCTTTATTCCATGATACGCCAGGAGTCGGAAGGAAAAAACATCTATGTCATAGATGAAAAAGGAGAAATTCTGTCTACAAAGAATAAGGAGCAAATCTCCAAAAATCTAACGGAGGTGCTGGGAGTAGAGGTTCCCATGGGGAAAGCTGACGGCAGACAAGTTATGAATATTCAGGGAAAACGTTCTCTTGTGGTATTCAACCGCATGGAGCAGGGCTGGAAAACAGTATCCATAGTTCCGTTGGAGGATATTCTCAGGGAAACAAGGCGTTCCGCTAGTCGTATTCTGCTGATGGCAGGTATAAGTTTTACATTGGCCTTACTCCTGATTGTTTTAATTTCCAGATATCTCACCGGCAGAATGAAAAACCTTACGAGTCAGGTGGCGTTAATTGAAAATGAGGATTTCAGTCGAAAAATAGAGATTAAAGGAAATGACGAAATCGGACAGCTTTCACAGGCCTTTAACCGGATGACAGATAAGCTGAATGTCCTTATTAATGAGCTTTATAAAAAAGAGATTACCAGGAGGGATGCTGAGCTGTATGCCCTTCAGAGTCAGATAAATCCTCATTTTCTATATAATACCCTATCTGTCATTTCTTCACTGGCTATCAGAAAAGGAGACGGAGAGATCAGCAGTATTATTAATCATCTTTCTACTTTTTATAAAACTTCTCTTAATAAAGGGATGCGATATATTACAGTAGAAAATGAACTGGATATCACCAGGCATTATCTGGCGATTCAGCATATGCGATTCCGTGAGCATTTCCAGGAAAGCTACGAGGTGGATGAAAAGCTGTATCCCTGCAGGACGTTGAAACTTATTCTTCAGCCATTTATAGAAAATGCAATCAATCATGCTGTATGTGACAGGGAAGAACCGTTGCATATAGTCATACGATTGTACCGGGAGAAGGAGAAAATCTGCTTTGAGGTAGAGGATGATGGAGTGGGAATAGAACGGGAGAAAATGAAGCGATTGGTATCAGGGCAGCCCGAGGCCGGGTTTGGCATATATAATGTAAATGAAAGGATACAGCTGGCTTACGGAAGTGAGTACGGTGTTACAGTCCGGAGCACGGTGGGTAAAGGAACAAATGTAAAAATTACCCTACCGCTTTAAGGAATGCTTGCTTTTTATAATTGTTTCCTGTATAGTGAAAATCGTAGGACATGGAAAAAATAAAGAAAAACGTATACGGGCAGGTAGGTCCGTATGAAGGAGGAAACGTTTATGATGAATGAAGAATTTCTTACACTGACTATTGGGAAACAGAAGAACATTGCCCTGATCGCCCATGACAGCAAGAAGCCGGAGCTTATTTCCTGGTGTGAGGAGCATAAGGATGTGCTGAAGAACCATTTCCTGTGCGGGACAGGGACGACGGCCAGGATGATTACCGATAAGACCGGGCTTCCTGTGAAGGGATATAACAGCGGCCCATGTCATAGTTCTGGGTGTGTTTTGTGTATTCTATCTGGATCATTTTTTCCGGGGTATAAAGGTTGTTGTTCATGGGGGCTCCTTTGTGGCGCATGTCAGCGGGACCTGCATGCGGATGGAGGGTAGAGTTTTGATTCGTCGGAAGCCATCCGGAATTTCATCGCAATCCGGCTGGGATTTAACAAGGATCCGGCCGGGAACTGACCAGAATCCATCCGGAATTTTGCTATGGCGTCATTTGGTCAATATTTCTAAAATATTATAAATAAAATTCCCGTAATAAGCAATATAACAAAAGAAAAATAAGATTAATTGACTTATGATAATAAAGAAAATGGCGGCAGTCCAGTTTCTGGGCTGTTGCAGAAAACGGGCCTTTTAGGAAAACAGGACTGGGAATAGAAAAAACGGAGGTATTTTCATGTTTAGCAGGGAATTTTCTTTTGCAGAGGGCGGAGAAGGCATCAGGCTGTCTGCCGGGGATTATTATGATGAGAGTAAGGGATACGGATTCCTGGGATTGGCGGCACAGGAGAGGGCGGCGGACAGGTTTACCGGGACGGGCGGATGGAATCCGCGGGAGACGTATTGCCCCGGGGACGGAGAAGAAGCCGGGCTGTGGCAGGATGGTGCGGATGGCGTGGAAGTGAAGGCGGGATTTCCTTTGCGGTTCCGGGCGGCGGTGCCGGGGAACGGAAGCTATGCGGTGACGGTGACCATCAGGGGCGGCAGAGAAGGCGCGCAGGGGCTGATGCTGTATACGGGCAGGAGGAACCTGATAAAAAGGGATATTGTTATCTGGCCGGGAGAGGTGTTTTCCTGCCGGTTTTATGTCCGGGTTTGTGAATATATCCCGGTGGTGGGAGAAGGGGCAAAGGAGGACAACTCGGTATATGTGACGGTGCTGGGCGCAGGGAAAAGCAGCGCCAGGATCAGCGGGCTGAAAATAGAGGATGCCCAGGCTCCCACCGTGTTTATCGCGGGAGATTCCCTGGTTGCGGATTATGATGGGTTGTATCCCTATAATCCGATTATCAACGGGGGCAGCTGGGGACAGAATCTGCCTCAGTATTTTGACGGCGTGGCTTTCAGCAATCAGGCGCATGGCGGGTTGACAACCAATTGCTTCCGGGATGACGGGCACTGGGATATTGTATGTAAAAATATCAGGCCCGGAGATATTTTTCTGATGGAATTCGGCCATAACGATCAGAAGAGACGGTATTTGAAGGCATTTGACCAGTATGCGGCGAATTTACGCAGATACGTCCGCCAAATCAGGGAAAAGGGAGCGTATCCCATGATCGTGACCTCTCTTTCCAGGATTCCGGGAAAAAATGAGGATGGGTATTTTGATTTGCTGGAGGATTATGCGCTAAGCTGCCTCAGGGTAGGGAGAGAGCTGCATGTGCCGGTAATCGATCTGCATGCAGGCAGCTTCCGGACTTTGTGCGATATGGGGCCGGAGATCACTCCTGATTATTTTATGGATACAACCCATACCAATGATTACGGCGCTTTGCTGACGGCCGGATTTATTGCAGAGGAAATTGTGAGGCTGCAGGCGGAACCGCTGTGCGGCATGAGAAATGATTTTGCCGGTAAACCCTGGAAGCCGGACGTATCGCTGCGTCCTGCGGATACGGTGTCCAGCGCCCAAAAGGAGGAAAGGCCCATTCTTCCTACGGATTTGCCCAAGCTGCCTTATGCGGACTGTAAGGGGATTCCCCAGGAGGGCATACTGAAAAAGGCGATGGTAAAGGGGCTGCTGGATCCATGCATCCTGTTTTTCCATCCTTTTGATGAGATTCCCAGGGGACAGTTTCTGTATTTGTTTTTCAAGGCCGCGCCCATGCCGGCAAAGCGGGGATATCAGGGGAGATTCTGTGATATTTACAGGTATGAATTTGATGCGCAGAATGTACAGACAGCGTTGGATGCAGGGCTGGTGGATGAATCGACGACACCGGAGGACCGGTTCCGGCCGGATGATGGACTGACCTGCGGCGAGCTGGCGGAATTCATGGTAAGAAGCCTGCAGCCGGAAGGAAAAAGAGGGCTGGATATGCAGACCTGTGAGCAGGAGGCGAAACGGCTGGGACTGTTATGGGATGGTTATGAAAGAAATGCGGCAGTGAACCGTGCGGATTGTACTGCGGCGTTAGTGCGTATGATGGAAATCAGGGAAAAGGAGAGTTGAGAAAAAATGCCAAGAACAGATTACAAACTCATGGAAGGATGGGAATTTACACTGGATGCTGACGGGAAGAAGGGCTATCGGCCGGTAACCCTGCCCCACGACTGGGCCATAAGCGCGCCGTTTTGCCGGGATATGGATCAGGGGGAGGCTCAGGGCTTCCGGGATCGTTTTGGAATCGGCTGGTACCGCAGAAGCCTTCGGCTGGAGGAAAAAAAGGAAGGCTATTGCTACTATCTGGATTTCGGCGGTATTTTTGAAAACAGCACCATATGGGTGAATGAAAGGGAAGCGGGAGGCTGGAAGTATGGCTACAGTTCCTTCCGGCTGGATATAACACAGTTCCTGAAAACCGGGGAAAACAGTATTGTCATCCGGGTGGATAATACGGCCAGCCCTGCGGACCGCTGGTACAGCGGGGCCGGAATTTACCGTACCGTGAAGCTGCTGGAGACGGAGGCCGCCCATCTGGAGGAACGGGAAATTGTGGTACATACCGAGCTTGAAGGGGACAGCGCAGTGGTACGCGTGGCAGCAGGCGTGGACGCAAGGGTAAGAGGCAGCCTTTCCCTGGCGGGCGTGTGCGGCGATGCGCAGAATAACAGATGCCCTGATGCGGAGAATATGGCAGAAGGCATTCTTGCGGAAGATATTATTGCCGAGGGTGAAAACGGATTACTGGAATTTCATGTAAAAAATGCAAGCCTGTGGTCTGCCGAAGCACCGAATCTGTATACGCTTACCTTGTCCTTAATGGACGGTGAGAGGGCGGCGGACACGGTTTCCATGCGTATCGGGCTGCGGAAAATAGAGCTGCTTCCGGGGAAAGGAATGTTTGTCAACGGGGAAAAGGTGATTCTCAAGGGCGTATGCCTGCATCAGGAAGCGGGAAGCGCAGGGATAGCGGCGAAGAAGGAAATCTGGAGGGAAAGGCTTCTTTTGTTAAAGGAGATGGGCTGCAATTCCATCCGCGCCGCCCATCATACCCATTCCGTGGAGTTCCTGGATTTGTGTGATGAACTGGGCTTTTATGTGTATGAGGAATGCTTTGACAAGTGGACTGGCGGCCTGTATGGCCGGTATTTTAAAACAGAGTGGAAAAAAGATGTGGAAGCCATGGTGAAGCGCGACCGCAACCGCGCCTGTATTTTTATCTGGGGCGTGGGAAACGAGGTGGAAAACCAGGGGCAGCCATCCATGCTGGCTATTTTGAAAATGCTGAAGGATTATGTGCTTACCATGGATGCGACAAGGCCGATAACCTACGCCATGAACCCGCATTTTAAACGGGAAAACAATGTGGATCTGTCGCAAATCAAGGATATACAGAAATTTGTGGATGAAGCGGACGATACGGAAATTTACGACGTCAGGGAAAGAGTGGAACGGATTTGCGGGATCGGGGAGATCGTGGATGTGATTTCCTGTAATTATCAGGAGCAGTGGTACCCCATGATCCATGAGGCTATGCCTGACAAACTGATTCTGGGAACGGAAATCTACCAGTTTTTCAAGGGACATCCGGAGCAGATGCAGAATTTTACCAATGAAAATCCTTCCCTGGTGCCTTTTGCCGCGGATTATGTAATCGGCGGGATGATCTGGACAGGGATTGATTATCTGGGAGAATCCATGGGATATCCGGCGAAGGGCTGGAGCGGGGCAATGATCCGCACCAACCTTGTGAAAAAGCCGGGATTTTATCTATTGAAGAGCTATTGGAATGAGGAACCGATGGTGCATTTTTCCGTGATGGATTATTCCCTTGAGGACGAAGGGGTCAAGGAGCACTGGGATATGCCGATTTATGCGGACCACTGGCATTTCCCGCAGTTCCATAAAACAGTGATCCCCTATATGATAGCGAGCAATTGTGAGGAAGTGGCGCTGTATCTGAACGGGAAAAGATTTTTCCTGCCCCGTCCGGCAGACTGCCCGAACCGGATGATTACCGGCTTCCTTCCTTATCAGCCGGGCTGTGTAAAGGCGGTGGGTTATAAAAACGGGGAAGAGGTGTGCTGTCATGTTCTCAAAACTCCCGGGCCTGCCGTGAGGCTTTCGTTTACCCGGGAAGAGATAAAGGCGCCTGCAGAGAGAGGCTATGAAATGCTGCTTACTGTAAGGGCGGAGGACGAGGAGGGAAATCCTTATTTCCGGGAAAGCTCCAGGGTGCGTTTCCAGATTGAGGGGGACGGGGAAATCCTGTCCGTGGATAACGGGAACCTGATGACCAATGAGCCGTATCAGGCTGATTTTATCCATATGTACCATGGCTGCGCAAGTGTGAGAATCCGGTTGGGCGGCAGCGCGGGACGTATTGTGGTTTCGGCCTGTGCGGAAGGAATGTATCCGGGGAAAACTGTGCTTACGGTGGAATAGTAAGGTTGCAGAATATGACCCATCCCATATGGGAGGTATCGGACAGAGCTCTGACAGGTGGGGCCGAATTATGAAGCAGTATCTGGCCGGGGATAGAAAATAAAAATCAGGGAGAAGACAGAATGAGATATGAAGATGAGCAGTTAAAGCTGTTTTGTCCGGAGGAGACGCGGACGGCGGACAGTGCGGCCATCCTCTGGAACAAGGTAAAAGGCGCGCGGCAGTACCGGGTTTTTCTGGATGGTGCGGAGGTTGGAAGGACGGAGCATACGGACTTCACACTGCGGGGGCTTAAAAGCGGCAGGGGCTATGAGATAGAAGCATCGGCGGAGGATGAGAACGGGAGGCTGGCCCAAGATACGCTCCATATTACCCTGCAGGAAAAGGGAGAGGAGCTTACTATCACATCCTTTGGAGCTGTGGGAGACGGCCGGACCGTAAACACTTCTTTCATCCAGAAAGCGATAGATGCCTGTCCGGCCGGGGGAACGGTGCGGATTCCGGCGGGAACCTTTGTGACGGGCGCGCTGTTTTTAAAGAGTGATATGACGCTTTTTCTTGAGGAAGGAAGCCGCCTGCTGGGAAGCGGATGCCTGGAGGATTTTCCGCTTAAGAAATATCGGTTTGAGGGGCTGGAAACCATGTGCTATGCCAGCCTGATCAATACAAAGGAGACAGAGAACGGAAGGCTGCATAATATCCGGATTATGGGAAAAGGATGTGTGGATGCCAACGGAAGCATACTGCGCAGGCAGGAGCTGGCGGAAGGAAAGGGAAAGCCCGGGCGTGCGGTCTGCCTGCGGAATGTTGACGGCGTGTATCTGGAAGGAATTACGGTAAGACAGTCACCCGCCTGGTGTGTGCACCTGATTTACTGCAGCCATGTAAGCCTTAACGGCGTGAGTATTTTTACCAAGTTCGATGAAAACGGCAGGCGGTATGAGGGGATCGCAAACGGCGATGGCCTGGATCCGGACTCCTGCAGCTATGTAAATGTGTTCGGCTGTACCATCGGCAGCCAGGATGACTGCATTGCGGTCAAATCAGGCAGAAACGAGGAAGGAAGGCTTGTGGGAATCGCATCGGAGCATATCCGGGTTACGAACTGTACCTTTACCAGCGGCTTCGGCGTGGCGATGGGAAGCGAAATGTCGGGCGGCGTCCGGGACTGTTTGGTGCAGGATTGTGTTTTCAGTGATGTTTACAGTATCGGAAGCATTAAAACGCCCCGGGGCAGAGGCAGCGTGGTGGAAAATATTGTATATGAAAACCTGCGGCATCAGAATTTAAGCCATGAGCATCAGGACTGCAAATGGTTCCGCGGAGCCATATATGTGGATGAATTTTACAGTCATGATACCTTTGATACGGAGCATCCGGAGCCTGTGGACGAGGGAACCTCCGTGATCCGGAACATTCTTTTTAAAAATATTTCCGTGGAAACGGTAACGGGAAATGCGGTCTATCTGGCCGGGCTGCCGGAGATGCCCCTGGAAAATATCTGTCTGGAAAATGTAACAGCGAAAGGACGGTATGGGATGAAGGCCGCCAATATAAAAGGGCTTTGCATGAAAAATGTGACTGTGACAGCGCAGGAGGGTGAGCCTTATGAGTATCACCGTGTGGAACCGGAATGATCCGGAAGGAGTGAAAACCGGCAGAGCCGGATTTGTATGCGTGCTTCTGATGCGCGGAGAGGAGTAATATGAGGAATATTTATATCTGTTTTCCGGAGGGAAAGCATAAGGTACTGACCATGAGCTTTGACGACGGCCGTGTGGAGGACAGACAGCTGGTGGATATGTTTAACCGCTACGGCATCCGGGGGACTTTTCATGTAAATTCGGGGATTGCGGCAGAAACAAGAGTTCCCGTTTCGGAATATCGGGAGCTGTACCGATCATTCCGAGGGGGGGGGGTGCGGGGGGCATGAGGTGTCCTGCCATACCTGCACCCATCCGACAATTGCCAGATGCCCCATGGAGCAGGTGGTTGAGCAGATCCTGGAGGATCGCAGAAGCCTGGAGGCCGCGGTGGGATATCCGGTGAGGGGGCTTTCTTATCCCAACGGTTCTTTTTCGGATGAGATCGTGAAGGCCCTGCCAGCCCTGGGAATCCGCTACTCCAGGACGGTGGAGGAAACGGGAGCTTTTGCCATGCCGGAGGATTTTCTGCGGTGGAAGGCTACCTGCCATTACAACCACAATCTGTTGGAGCTGGGAAAGGAATTTGTGTCTTTACATAAGACCCAATATCTGTATATGATGTATGTGTGGGGACACAGCTATGAATTTAATATTTACGGCAATTGGGATGTGATGGAAGAGTTCTGCAGGAACTGCGGCGGCAGGGATGATATCTGGTATGCCACCAATATTGAAATTGTGGACTATATGGAGGCGGCGGGACGGCTGCAGTTTGGCGCTGCCGGGAATATGGTGTACAATCCTTCTGCCGCATCTGTCTGGATTGAAGTGAATGGGGAGAAAAAAGAAATTCAGGGCGGCACCCTGCTGGAATTTTAACATCAGGATATTGTGGATAAAGGGGGAAAATAAGTAAGCCATGGGGGATAAGTATACGGAAATCAATTCCAGGACCTGGGATGTCTGGGCAGAGAATGGCTGTGACTGGTCACTGCCTGTCACCCATGAGGAATTTGAAGCGGTTACGGAAGAAAACTGGGGCGTGTATCTGACGCCGTGCATTACGGTGCCGCATGAGTGGTTTGGTGAGCTTAAGGGAAAGAAGCTGCTGGGGCTTGCCAGCGGAGGCGGACAGCAGATGCCCATATTTACCAGGCTGGGGGCGGAATGCACCATTCTGGATTATTCGGACAGACAGCTGGAGGCCGAAAGAAAGGTGGCGCGCAGGGAAGGATATGCCATTTCCATTATCAAAGGGGATATGACGCAGCGCCTTCCTTTTGAGGATGGGAGCTTTGATATTATTTTCCATCCCGTTTCCAATTGCTACGTGGAGGATGTTTATCACGTATGGAACGAATGCTTCCGGGTGCTGAAAAGCGGCGGTGTTCTCCTGGCCGGCTTTGACAACGGGCTGAATTTCCTGTTTGAGGATGACAATCCGCTGCTTGTTGTGAATCCTTTACCCTTTAATCCGCTGAAAATGCCACGGGAGAGGTTTGAGAGGATGGCGCAGAATTATGAAGGCATCCAGTTCAGCCACAGTATGGAGGAGCAGCTGGGCGGCCAGCTGAAGGCCGGTTTCCGTCTTACGGATCTGTATGAGGACAAAGATCGGGAGAACGGGATGGAAATCAGGAAATTTGCGCCGCAGTATATGGCGACAAGGGCGGTTAAGCCTTGAAAAAAAGGACAGGAAGGCCTGTTCCGGGTGCGGCATTATCTGAATGATGCGTTGCGCAGCGGAGGCGGCCATATCGGTTACGGAATACGGGACAAATACAGAGGCAGGGGCTATGCGACAAAGGGCCTGGCGCTGACAATCGAAAAAGCCCGGGAGCTGGTGGCAGAGGATGAGCTTTATCTGTCCGTGCACAAGGACAATCCGGCCTCCCTGCGTGTGCAGGAAAAAAACGGCGCATACATCCATCATTCGGATGAAAAAGAATATTATACGAGAATTCCGCTGGAAAAAACGCTGGAAAAAAGCACAAAGGATTGACAAAGCGTTAAAAAAAAAGTATACTAATTAAACCGTGCAGCCGGGGGATTAGCGGTCTCCTGTACCTGAAATCCGCTATAGCAGGGGTGATGTCCGGCCGAGGGCTTGTGCCTGTGTGGCTGCCCTTTATAAGTGGCGTTGAAGTTTGGGTCTTACGCAACGGATGTCTGCGAACCGTGTCAGGTTGGGAACAAAGCAGCACTAAGCAGAATTTTCCGTGTGCCGTGAGGGTGCCTGGCGGAGTTAACTGTAAAGGTAACGCATATGGGTTTGTGTTCGAAGCAGGACGCACGGTCTTTGATTTATATTCTGAATGATTTTTGAAAATGGAAGGTGTTGGATTATTTCGTGGAAATGAGATGGTCCGGCACTTTTTTTGATACGGTACTCGGGGCTATCACGCGGGCAGGTTGTGCCTTCAGGAGAAAGGAGCGGATATGAGGCTGTTTCATGTAAGTGAGGAGAGCGGTATCAGGGTTTTTGAACCGCGGATACCTTTAAGAAAGGATCTGGATCAGACGGTGGGGCTGGTGTGGGCGATTGATGAAAAAAGGCTGCCCAACTTTCTGACGCCCCGGGATTGTCCGAGAGTTACCTATCATGTAGGGGAGAATACGACGGAGGAGGACAGGAAGAGATTTTTTTCCTCCCCGGGGGTTTCCCATGTGGTAATACTGGAGCACAGGTGGTTTCCTGCAATGCTGGATACGGTTCTGCATCTGTATGAATTTAATCCGGGTGAATTTACGCTCCAGGATGATATTGCAGGGTATTATGTTTCCAGTTCGGTTCAGATACCTGTCGCAGAATATGAAATTAAAAATCCCCTTCAGGCGCTGATAGATCGGGGTGTTGAGGTCAGATTTACGGATCGGTTGTGGGAGGCCGCCGGGGAGGTGAAGGCGTCAACCCTTAACTGGTCGCTCTGCAGAATGGGGTATGCACAGCCGTAGCGGGAGGAAAACAGTCCCCATAATTGACGAAAGCTCTTAAAAAGCGCCCACATCTGCCATATTTTGTGCATTGTTCCTTTCCGTGCGTTTACTTTATAATGAAAAAAGGTAACAGCTCAGCTCTTTCTGAACTGTTAGGAAAAAAGATACTGCCCGGAGCAGGTCTTATTACATAAAACGCACAGAAAGGAATAGTACATTGAAAAAAAATATTTTATATTCTCTCATCACATCCATGGTTGTTTCCGCGTTTGCAGGAATTATGGGCCTTTCTGCGCAGGCTGCGCCGGTGAGTGAACCTCTGGAAAAGACGGTTGTGGGCTATTATACCTCCTGGGCTTCGGCTAAGGGCTATACGCCGCTGCACGTTCCGGCACAGAAGCTGACCCACCTGAATTACGCATTTGCCGGAATCGATCCGGCTGCCAACAGCATCGCCCTTGCCAATCCACAAAGGGATCTTAAGAATTTTGAGCAGCTCCGCAGCTTAAAGGCGGCAAATCCCGGACTGAAAACCCTGATATCCGTAGGGGGCTGGGATGATTCTGTTTATTTCAGCGCTGTCGCTGCCACTGAGGAGAGCAGGAACAGCTTCGCCGAAAGCTGCCGGGCCTTTCTTGTGGCCCACGGTTTTGACGGGGTTGATTTGGACTGGGAATATCCGGTGTCCGGCGGAAAGGCCGGGAATCTGTCCAGCCCCGGAGATACCGGGAACTTTACGCTGCTTCTTTCCGCAATCCGGCAGAAGCTGAATGAACAGAGCCTGATTGACGGCAAACAATATTATCTGACAATTGCCGGGGCGGCCAATCCCAACTATCTGAAGAAAATTGAAGCGGGCAAGGTGGCGGAGCTGGTGGATCATATTTTTGTTATGACCTATGACATGCATGGGCCGTGGGACAGCCGGTCGGATTTCGGCGCGCCCCTATACAGTCCGTCAGAATACAGCCCCCAGTATAAAAACAGTGTATTTGAGGGGATATCCGCGTACCTGAATGCAGGAATCCCCGCAGGCAAGCTGGTTCTGGGAATCCCTTTTTACGGCTATCTTTATGAGGGTGTTTCGGAAAATAACAACGGCAGGTACAGCGCCTTTTCTTCCGCCCGTGCGGTCACCTACGATGCGGTAAAAAATAGTTACCTGAACCGCCCCGGTTTTCGCTCCTTCTATCATGAAGAAGCATTTGTACCATATTTATATGGAAACGCAGCCTTCCTTTCCTACGAGGATACTCGGTCTGTGGGCGCTAAAGCCATGCTGGCCCGGAATCTGGGACTGGCAGGCGCCGGGATCTGGGAGCTGTCGCAGGATACGGGAGGGGAACTGCTGGAGAGCGTTTATGCAGGAGTGAACGGGAAGTAATTATCAGGAACTGACAACGGTATATGTTATGTTAAAGCACTTGCAAAACATCGTCCCATTACGTATAGTAAGAAGCAGCAGGAAAGGAACGGACGATGAAAAAAGAGGAAGCGGATTACATAAAAATCATGTCGGACTGTACGCTGTGCCCAAGAAACTGCCATGCCAACAGGCTTGGCGGGAAAACGGGGTATTGCGGGCAGACCGCGGGAATAAAAGCCGCCAGGGCGGCGCTGCATTTTTTGGAGGAGCCGTGTATTTCAGGAGATAACGGTTCAGGTACTGTTTTTTTCAGCGGCTGTGTGCTCCGGTGTGTGTTCTGTCAGAACAGGAATATTGCCGAGAGCAGGGCCGGCAGGGAAATTACGGTGGAAAGGCTTGCGGACATTTTCCTGGAGCTGCAGGAGAAGAAAGCCAATAATATCAATCTGGTGACGCCCACCCATTTCGTCCCCCGGATTGCGTTGGCGCTGGAACGGGCAAAAGAGGCGGGGCTGCG
>OBZG01000967.1_pt1 | contig 13160 bp, 11 predicted proteins | sample 1550701 | NCBI WGS metagenome assembly OBZG01 (sample SAMEA2580229, study PRJEB22360) | human gut metagenome | biome: human gut; feature: human-associated habitat; material: faeces | place: Denmark | collected 2008/2010
AAAATTTGATATTATGAACTCATTTTTATATTTTTATTGTTATTAAACATATCAGTTATATTGATATGTTTTTTTATAGTAATTAAGGAGGATGAATGATGAAAGCATACTTAATTTTAGAAGATGGCAGTGTATTTGAAGGAACAAGTATTGGTGCAGTTAAAGAAGTAGTTAGTGAGTTTGTATTTAATACTTCGATGACAGGATATTTAGAAGTGTTAACAGATCCTTCTTATGCTGGTCAGTCAGTCGTAATGACTTATCCATTAATTGGGAATTATGGGGTTTGTTTAGAAGACCAAGAGTCAAGTAAACCACATGTAGAGGGATTTATTGTAAATGAACTAGCTAGATTGGGAAGTAATTTTAGAAAAAATATTGATTTAGAGGAATACCTAATCCAACATGATATTCCTGGGATTCAAGGAATTGATACTCGAAATCTAACGAAAATTATTCGTAATATTGGATGTATGAATGGAATGATAACAACAACTAAATATGAAAATCTTGATGAAGTAATGAAACGGATTCATGCTTTCAAAGTAACTGGAGTTGTGGAACAAACTACATGTAAAGAGTCTTATACAATTGGTACTGGAGATAAAAGAGTTGCTTTATTAGATTATGGAGCAAAAGCTAACATTGCTAAAAGTTTAGTGAAACGTGGATGTCAAGTTACAGTCTATCCTGCCAGTACGCCAGCGTCAGTTATTCTAAAAGAAAAGTATGATGGAATCATGCTTTCAAATGGTCCTGGAGATCCTGAGGAAAATGTTCAAATTATTGAAGAAATCAAGCTGCTTGCAAGTAGTCAAACACCGATTTTTGCGATTTGTTTAGGACATCAGTTAATGGCTTTAGCCCATGGTTTCAAAACTGAAAAGATGAAGTATGGCCATCATGGTGCTAATCATCCGGTTAAAGATTTAGAAACTGGTCGAGTATATATTTCTACTCAGAATCATAATTTTGTGATTAAAGAAGATTCAATTGATTCAGCAGTAGCAAAACCATGGTTTATCAATGTAAATGATAAGACAATCGAAGGTGTTACTTATCTTAAAGAAAATATTAAAACAGTACAATTTCACCCTGAAGCATGTGCTGGTCCATTGGATACTGATGCTTTATTTGAAGAATTTATAAAGATGATGGAGGGAAAATAGAATGCCAAAAGATAGTAGAATAAAAAAAGTATTAGTAATTGGTTCGGGACCAATTATTATTGGTCAAGCAGCAGAATTTGATTATGCTGGAACTCAAGCTTGTCGGGCATTAAAAGAAGAAGGGATTGAAGTAGTTTTAATCAACTCTAACCCTGCAACAATCATGACTGATAAGGATATTGCTGATAAGGTTTATATTGAGCCCTTAACCGTACCGGTTGTTAAAAGTTTAATAATTAAAGAACAACCAGACAGTATTTTGCCAACCCTGGGTGGTCAAAATGCTTTGAATATTGCGATGGCATTAGCTGATGAAGGTTTTTTAGAAGAACATAATGTTCAAACGATTGGGACTTCAACTAATACGATTAAATTAGCCGAAGATCGCTTAGAGTTTAAAACCCTAATGGAAAATATTAATGAACCATGTGCAGCCTCATTAGTTGTTAATCATGTTGATGATGCTTTAGAGTTTGCTAAAAAGATTGGTTATCCAGTTGTAGTACGTCCTGCTTATACTTTAGGTGGAACGGGAGGCGGAATCGCTTATGATGAAACAGAATTACATGATATCTGTTCAAATGGATTAAGGTTATCACGAGTTAGTCAATGTTTAATTGAAAGGTGTATTGCCGGATGGAAAGAAATTGAGTATGAAGTAATGCGTGATGGTGCTGGAAACTGCATCACTGTATGCAACATGGAAAATTTAGATCCTGTAGGAGTTCATACTGGTGACAGTATTGTTGTAGCGCCAAGCCAAACTTTATCAGATAAAGAATATCAAATGTTAAGAACCTCTGCTTTAAATATTATTACAGCATTAGATATTCAAGGTGGGTGTAATGTTCAATATGCGCTAAATCCCGATAGTTTTGAATACTGTGTAATTGAAGTAAATCCACGAGTTAGTCGTTCTTCAGCTTTAGCTAGTAAAGCTACTGGTTATCCAATTGCAAAACTAGCAGCAAAGATTGCTTTAGGGTACACATTAGATGAAATCATCAATGCAGTAACAGGGAAAACTTATGCTTCATATGAACCAACATTAGATTATGTCGTATGTAAAATTCCTAAATGGCCATTTGATAAATTTGTTGATGCTTCAAGGGAATTAGGGACTCAAATGAAAGCAACTGGAGAAGTTATGAGCATTTGCAATAATTTTGAAGGTGCGCTAATGAAAGCATTACGTTCACTGGAGCAAAATCTTTACTATTTGCATCTAGATGAACTTGATGGAAAAGATGTTGAATTTCTCCAAAAGAAATTAAAAGATGTTGACGATCAAAGAATTTTTGCGGTAGCAGAAGCATTACGTCAAGGAATTAGCGAAAAAGAAATTCATGATATCACAAAAATTGATTTATGGTTTATCGATAAAATCAAACATTTAGTAGAAGTAGAAAAGGAATTACAAAATAAAGAATTAAGTGGAGAGTTATTGAAAAAAGCTAAACGTTTAGAATTCCCAAATCAAGTAATTGCTAAGTTAACAGGTAAAACTAGTGATGAAGTAAAAAATATGTGCCAAGAAAATAAAATTAACGCAGTGTATAAAGTGGTTGATACATGTGCGGCTGAATTTGATGCAACAACTCCATATTATTATTCAGTCTATGGTGGAGTAAATGAAGTAAATCCAGCTGATGATAAGAAAAAAATAATGGTTTTAGGTTCAGGACCAATCAGAATTGGACAAGGAATTGAATTTGATTATTGCTCAGTTCATTGCGTTTGGGCTTTAAAAGAAGCTGGTTATGATACAATTATTGTAAATAATAATCCTGAAACAGTAAGTACTGACTTTGATATTGCAGATCGCTTATATTTTGAACCATTAACACCAGAGGATGTTGAGAATATTGTTAATATCGAACATCCTGATGGAGCAATTGTTCAATTTGGTGGTCAAACTGCAATCAAACTAACAAAGGCATTAATGGAGATGGGGGTTAAAATTTTAGGAACATCAGCTGACGATGTTGATGCAGCTGAAGACCGTGAAAGATTTGATGAGATTTTAGAAAAATGTGAAATTGATCGTCCTCGTGGTTCAACAGTCTTTACAATTGAGGAGGCTTTAGAAGTTGCTAATCGATTAAAATATCCAGTTTTAGTTCGTCCTTCATATGTTTTAGGGGGAGCAGGAATGGAGATCTGTTTAAATGATGGTGATGTAAAGAAATTTATGGGTATTATTAATCGTCAATATCAAGAACACCCAATTTTAATTGATAAATATTTAGCTGGTAAAGAAGTAGAAGTTGATGCTATTTGTGATGAAAATGGAATACTGATTCCGGGAATTATGGAACATGTTGAACGTGCGGGAGTCCATTCAGGTGATAGTATATCAGTTTATCCAACTCAAAAGATCAAACAGCATATTAAAGATACGATTGTTGAATACACAGGTCGTTTAGCTAAAGCTTTAAATGTCATCGGTTTAATTAATATTCAATTTATTGTATATGAAGACCAAGTATATGTAATTGAAGTAAATCCTCGTTCAAGTAGAACAATTCCATATATTTCTAAAGTAACAGATATTCCGGTGGTAGATGTGGCAACTCATGTTATTATGGGAAAAACAATTAAAGAACAGGGATATGAATATGGCTTAGCACCAGAAAAAGAAACAATTGCGATTAAAATGCCGGTTTTCTCTTTTGAAAAAATTAAGGGAGCTGAGATTAGTCTTGGTCCAGAAATGAAATCAACAGGAGAAGTGCTTGGAATTTCAACTGATTATGATGAGGCAATTTATAAAGCATTTATTGGTTCAGGAATCAATTTACCAAAGAAAAAGAATATTATTTGTACGATTAAAGATTCTGCAAAAGATGAATTTTTACCAATTGCAAAACAATATTATATGTTTGGTTATGATTTATATGCAACCGAAGGAACTTATAATTTCTTAAAAGAAAATGATGTACCAGTTAGTTTAGTGAATCGCATTAGTGCTAAAAGTAACACATTGTTTGATTTAATGTTAACAGATACTGTTGATTTAATCATTGATATTCCCACTCGTAATGATAACTTAAAAGATGGTTTCTTAATTAGAAGATTTGCTGTAGAAGCAGGAATTCCAATCTTTACTTCATTAGATACTGCTCAAGCATTGATTACTAGTTTAGAAAAACGTCATAAAGGGGATACTTCTTTAGTAGATATTACTAAACTAAAATAGTTTAAAACAGACTTAGTGAGATTGCATCATTAAGTCTGTTTTTTGTAAAATATAAACTTTGATAAGTAGTTTCTTGATAAAATTATGGTCAATAACATTATTATTTTGAGTTGTTAATGAAGATAATTAACTTTATGTTTTTTTATATTGAAGTATAATTATTGAAAGAGGTAGATAATATGTATACATATGAAATGCTATATCGGTTGTGTAGCTAAGAATCTAGTGATAGTGTGATTGCACACTATTTATTAATGCATTTAAATTCATTGGAATAGTTGACGATTAAGAAAGTTATTGATGATGTAGGGATCTCTAAGGCTTCTTTACATCGTTTTTTTAGTAAGGGTGGCTATGAGAGTTTTAAAGACTTAATTACTATATTAGATGAAGAAGTAAAACAGAAAAAATGTTTAATATTGATTATCAACAGTATCGTTCCAATATGGCTTGGAGTGCTCTAGAAACTGAGTTTGAAGATCATCAAATTAGAATTCTAATAAAGACAATAAAAAAGCTAAACGAGTTGTTTTTTATGGTAATTCATGGGAGATATCATGTTTTTAAAAGACTTAGTTTTTATTTATTTAATCATGGGATCGATATTTAAATTTTTATAATCTTAGAGTTTCTTATAATAAGATTATATCTAGTTAAAAGTAATGAAATTAGATTATTTTCTTGATATAGGTTACAATTACATATGGAAGTGATAAAATGAATATGAAAAGATATGAATTTGATGCTGTAATTAAAAAAGTACCGAATATAGATGGTGCTTATGTTGATTTTCCATACGATGTAAAAAAGGAATTTAATAAAGGACGTGTAAAAGTCATTGCTACATTTGATGGAATCGAATATTTAGGAAGTTTAGTAAAAATGAAAACCCCTAATCATATTATTGGGTTGAGAAAAGATATTCGAAAAATAATTAATAAACAACCAGGAGATATTGTTCACGTAACGATTCAAGAACGTGAATAATAGTAAATAAAACAAGGGGTGAAAAAGATGCTAAAAGTAGAGTCTAAATACACAAAGAAGTACCTATTCGCCATCTTGTTTTTTATTATAATGTCAATTATATGTGTAACTATTTTTTTAACTAATATCAATAGTGGGATTAATGAAAAAGTTCAAGAAATTTTACTTAACGAAGTGATTTCTCATCGCAAAAGTTTGGAAGCGACGATCTCTATACAATATCAAGAATTAGAAGGGATATCTGAGTATATCACTAGCTTAAACACACGTGATATGTCACAATTGATAAATTTTACTAAAGCATTTGTTTCTAAAAATGGATTTGATCGAATTGTTGTGGCGTTTGAAGATGGAATTGGATATCTAAGTGATGGTAGTAGTTATGATATAAGTACTAGAGGATATTATCAAGATACGATGAATGGAGGAGCTAGAAATAGTGAACCAGTAGATTCAGTTATTGATGGTGAGCGTAGGATGGCTTTATCTGTTCCAATTTATAGTCAACATGGTCAAGTAATCGGTATGGTAATGGGATCTTATGATGTACGGGCAATTAGTGAAATTGAGTTTTCTAATTTATATAATAACAAGGGTTATACTTATTTAATTGATTATTCTGGTAATTTTTTGATTAATGATCAGAAGCTTCATAATTATCAAGGAAATTTTTATGACTATTGTCAGGAAAGTAATATTTTAAGTAATCAGCAGCTGCAGCAGATAAAAACAGACATTAGTAATTATGTTTCAGGATGTGTTTTGACTAAAGGAGGTAAAGAAACACGCTATTTAGTATATGTTCCTTTAGAGTCAAGTGAGTGGGTAATTTGTTATTCTGTATTAGTCTCTGATGCATTTCAAGATTATCAGTTTATTATGAAATATGAGACATATTTGCTGGGAGCTGTTGCAATGGTTCTAACAGTTACGGTTCTTTATATTTTTATTGTAAATAAAAAAGAGCGTCGTGTTTTGTTAAAAAGAGCTGATTATGATAGTTTGACAGGTTTATATAATCGTCGGAAATTAACAGAGGAAATTAAGAGGTATTTAAAAGCTCAAAGTGAATTTGGATTAGCGATTTTAGATATTGATGATTTTAAGAAAATCAATGATACATATGGTCATCCTATTGGTGATATTATTTTGAAAGAAATTGGACAAATTTTAAGAGATAATCTTGGTGAATATTTGGTCGGACGTTTAGGCGGTGACGAGTTTGTTATCTTAATTGAAAATGTTCAAATTATTAATATTGTTATTCAAAAACTTGAACTGACTTGTAACCAAATTGCTAAAATAAAAATAGAAGAACATCCAGATATTGTTGTCACATGTAGTTGTGGGTTAGCAGTTGCACCAAAGGATGGAGAAACCGTAGCGGAACTATATAAGGCTGCAGACAGTGCCTTATATATTGCTAAATCATTAGGAAAAAATAAATTGGCAAAATTTTAAGGAGAAGAAGATGAGACATACAGGATATCAGTAAAAGACATTAATGCATCAAAAAAATTTTATGAAGAACTATTTGATTTAGAAGTTTATCAGGATTATGGAATAAATATTACGTTTGATTGTGGATTATCATTGCAGCAAGATTTTGACTGGCTTATTAATATAGAGAAAGAGAAGATTATTGAAAAAGCAAATGATCATGAAATTTGTTTTGAAGAAGAAAATTTTGATGCATTTTTAAAAAGATTATCTGTGTACCCACAAATAGAGTATCTTGATGATGTTATAGAGCATAGCTGGGGTCAACGAGTAGTCCGTTTTTATGACTTGGATAAACATATTATTGAAGTAGGTGAGTCGATGAAGATGGTAATTAACCGTTTTATTGATCGTGGGATGACAACGGAGCAGATTTCAAAAAAAATGGATGTGTCAGTTGCTGATCTTAAAAAACTGCTTAATGATTAAAAAGAATATTAAAGTAATAAAAGACCGTCAATGATCTTATTTTAAATCTAATAAGTTCATTAAACGGTCATTTTTTTCTAATGATTTAAAGACAAGTGCGCCGATAATTAAAACAATTAATTCTCCAACAGCAACATAGATTGCGTTTATTACATATGGAATATTGAAAGCATACCATAATTCAGCCCCAATAATCATTCCTGTTATAATTGCTCCTGCTCCAGCAGCTAAATAGCGATTTTTAATCAAGTACATAGCAATACATACTATAATCGTACTTAAAGTTCCAAAGACAATATCTAACATTCCCATTGGTGAAAATAGATTAGCAATAATGCAACCAATCGTTAAGCCAGGAATATAGCGTCGATTATAAAATGCTAAAAAAACAATTATTTCTGATAGCCTAAATTGGATTTCTGAATATGCGATGGGTGAGATTGCTAAAGTGAGTACAGCATAAACCCCCGCAATCATCGCATTGATTACAACCAGTTTTACTGAAATACCTTTGTTCATATATTATATCCTTTCATAGTATTATTTTCACTTAAATGTCACCTCATTGAAAACATGGATATTATATACGATTTTAAGTAAAAAGACTAGTCTTTCTGTATAGGAATATGAGAATTAAAATATTTTATATAAATACAACAATATTTAAAATTAAATACTTGCTCTTTTTATCAAAAAGATTAATCCCAATTAATAAAATATGTGATACGATAATAATGATGTATAATTACGAAAGGAAGGTTAACATGTCACATCGTATAGTGGTGCGCAAACACGAAAAAATTGATTATCAGCGCAGTACTTTCTTTACACTTGCCCACACACATTATGATAAAGATTATTATATGGAAAATCATTGGCATAATAGTATTGAAATCACTTATGTAGTAAAGGGCTTAAAGGTTCAACAGATGGAGAATAAAGAAGTTATTGCACCAGCAGGAACTTTGTTATTAGTGAATTCGGGAGTAATTCATGATGTTGATGTAAAGAAGGGATTAGAGGGGATTGTCTTATTGATTGACCGTAATTATATTGACCATGTTTGTCCACAATGTATTGAACGTGGCTTTAGCTTGGAAAAAGAACCATTAGCTAAAAAGAAAATTGTGGATTATTTATTCAAATTAGTAGAAGCCTATGAAAATAATAATAAAGTTAAAGCTAATATTATTGTTTTAGAAATTATTAGTGTTTTGGCTGAACAGTTAATGTTAGAGGGGCATTATATTAAAGAAAAGCATGATGATGAAAGTTATGAATTAGTTATTTCGATTACTGAATATATTGATTATCATTATGCTCAAAAAATTAGTTTAGATGATTTAGCAAGAATGACATGCTATAACAAGACTTATTTATCAAATATTTTTAAGAAAAAGACAGGTATTACTATTTTTGAGTATTTACGTAATGTCAGAATGCAGCATTGTTTATATGAACTAAAACATTCTGATGATACGATTGTAAGTATTGCTTTAAATAACGGATTTGCAAATATTCAAATATTTAATCGTGTATTTAAAGAAGTTTATCAAATGACACCAAAGCAGTATCGTGAAAAGAATAAGAAGTAAAGATTAATGAAGATTAAAACAAATAAACAACAATAATAATAAAATCCGCCATGCTAAGATAAGTGTCAAAGAGGAGGATGTTATGAAAAAGATTAAAAAGTTTTTATCATCGCTAATTGCAATAATGATAGTTGCAACAATGGTTACTTCTAATCTAAGTGCATTAGAGGTAAATAGCTCGTTTGTTCAAAATACGAACACAAGTAATACATATGGTTATGTAAATTATGAAACAGATCAATTTGAAACTTATAGTAAGGTTTCAGGAAGTGCTGGGAATTATACAAGCATTGCTTCAAAAGTTTATAAACCATTATCTGGAGATACTCTAATCGTTGTTTTTCATGGTAATGGAGAAGGTGGTGTTGATGGGGTTAGTAATAACTACTCACAGATAGCTGCTAATCGTTTAGCTGTAACTTATACAACTGATGAACTACAAAGTGCTTTTAAGGGAGCTTATGTATTAGCTTTTCAAGCACCAGATTATTGGTATAATGATTATACGCAACAAGCAAAAACTATTATTGATCAAGCTATAGCAGAATTTGGAATTAAAGAAGTATTTGTTTCTGGATTATCAGCAGGCGGTTTAATGACACAACGGATGTTAGCAAAATATGGTGATTTCTTTGCAGGCGCATTAATGTCATGTGCTGCTATTGCTAAAAATGACCAATATGTTGAAGGTCTAGGTGGAAATTACACTGATTCTACTGAATATTTAGATGCTGGTGATGCTTATACAAGTGGTGATACCTTTAAGAAACCAGTTGATTTCAATCAATATTTAGCTAATTATGACGAATGGCTAGAAAATATTGCCGTAAGCAATGTTCCGATTTTCATGGTACATTGTTATTATGATACAACAATCTATTATGGATGGACTCAATATGCTTATAATATGATTAAATCCTATCGTGATGACAGGGGGCTTGATGGAGATATCTACTGTGGTTTATTTGAGGATGTCAGTTATCCTGATGAAACATATAGCAGCGCTCACTGGTCGTGGATCAAAATGTTGAATGGTGATGTTTATGCTTCAACTAATGCGAGTTTAGATACGATTACATGGTTTAAATCTTTATCAACTTCAACTAATGATTATCAATTAAAAACAGTTACTAATCCTGTAGCTGGAGAAGCAGCAGGTGACAATATTTATGCTTATAACTTAATTGCTACAGTAACTAATAGTGGTGAAAAAATAACGGCTCTTGAAATTGATATGAACGGTAAGAAAGTTGATGCTTCTAAATTAACAACTGAGATGTTTAAAATAACCGGATACAATAGTGATGCTAGTGGTTTGGTTAAAGGTGATGTTCAGTCTTATGGAATTTTTGGAAGCGAAGATGAGCCTGTAGATATTGAGGTGGCTAGAGTATCAGTAAATGAAAAGGGTAATATCATATTAGATTTAGCAACACAGAATGGAGTATTAAATTATACTTCTTTGGCTCGTAATCTTGCGACTAAGATTAGATATAAACTAGCATCAGTAGCTCTACCAATGATTGTTGAGGATAATTCAACAACAAATCCTGATGATAAACAAACAGCTGTTAAAACAGGCGATGATTTAAATGTTTTAGGTGCTGGAAGCTTAATGATTATTTCATTGATGATGGTAGCTGTATCTAAACGAAAATTTGATTAAGAAAAAAGTTCTACATTTTTGTAGAACTTTTTATAACTATTTAAATAAACCTAAGTTAATACAAGCGTTATAAATACCATCATCATCAATACTGTCAGTGACAAAAGTTGCAATGTTTTTAAGATATGCGTCACCTTGTCCCATGCAAATAGAGATAGCAGCATGATTAAACATCTCAACATCATTTAAAGAATCGCCAAAACAAATATATTTATCAAGATTATATTGTTTTAAGATAACTTGAATACCAGTTGCTTTAGTTGCATCGGCATGAGTTATATCACAATATGTAGAGACTCCGGGTAAGATATGTAAACCTTCTAATTGTTTAAATGGCGCATAATCATATCCCTTCGGTCCATAGGCAATCATCGCTTCAACTTTTTGGTTTTGATAAATGCCTACCGGAGGGATGATAGAGTTAAAAAATTTGCGTGCAGTGTAAACATTTTCATCGGGCTCTTGGGTAATGATTCGATGCTCCATTTTTAAAGCGAGTGGAATATTATTATCTTTAGCAATTTTTATACAACGATGGACTATTTCCAGGGAAATAACCAATTCTTCGACGATTTGAAAATTTTTATTAAGCACAGTTTGACCATTATTACAAACAAAGCCGTCCCAATTAGCAATATCAACAACCCCGGTACGTTTTAATGAATTAACAGCACGACCAGTTGCAATTCCAATTTTATAACCATTCTCTTGTAATTTTTGTAATGCTTTTTTAGTTGATGGAGTAACCTGGTAGTCATGGTTATCCATTAATGTTCCATCAACATCAAAGAAAATCATTGGTTTCATAAGCTCCCCCTTTTCATGCGTATATTTTAGCAAGCATACCTATGAATGTAAACAAAAAAGGAATATGACTCAACATATTCCTTAATTAAATTATTTTCCGCTTGGTAAAAATGGAATTAATCCCGCTGCTACGGCACTGATTGGCATTGATTGAAGAACTACTTTTCCTGGTCCTGTGACAACCGTATTAAAAAAACCTTCACCACCTAACAGTTTATTTTTAACTCCTTTAACGCTTTGAATTTCCATCTTGCATGTAGCATCCATCATAGCTAGATATCCTGTATCAATAACCATTTGTTGACCAGGTAATAAATCGTAAGAAATAGCTGAACCGTCAATTTCTAAAAAGACAGTACCTGTACCGCTGATCTTATTCATAATGAATCCTTCACCACCAAAAATTCCTGTTGCCATTTTTTTATTGAAAAAAACTGACATGTCAATTCCTGAAGTTCCTGCTAGGAATGATGACTTTTGTACAATAATTTCATGATTTGGATTAATTTCAACAGCTTCGATTGACCCTGGAAAAGAAGATGCAAAAGCAATCATGCCGTCTTCTTTAGCATGATAACGATTTTGGAACATTGTTTCTCCACTAAACATTCGACCAAATGCTTTACCAAAACCACCACTTGTTGTTTCCATTTCCATAACGGGATCCATCCAACTCATGGCACCGCTATCAGTAATCATTGATTCTCCTTTTTCTAAGTGACAAATCACTACAGGGAGATTGTCCCCTTTAATCTCGTATTTCATTTTATTTCTCCTTATTTATTGCGATACAAACTGGTGCAGGAATAGCTAAAGTTGAAGCTGTTCTAACTAGTTGTTCGCTTTTTTCATCAAATGTTAATAACTCTAATTCATCATCGTCTTGCGCACCAACAATTAAATATTTATCATCAATAATATTAAAATCACGAGGATTTTTACCAGTATGAACCATATATAGTAATGAAACTTTACCAGTTTCTTGGTTGACTCGATATAGAACGATGCTATCATGACCACGGTTTGAAATGAATAAATGATTTCCTGTCGCACTTAGACGAATAGCGCTAGCGCTCGAAAAACCGTGAAAATGACGAGGCGTTGTATGAATAACTTGAATTAGATTTAAATATTTATCATTATATTTATAAACCATTAAATTATTAGAAATCTCATTTACTAGATAAGCAAAACGACCATCTTTAGAGAAAATCATGTGACGTGGTCCAGAGCCTGGTACCACATTTAAAGTATGTTCAACATCTTCTTCTAATTTTCCATCCTGATAAGTATACATGATTACTTTATCAGCTCCTAAATCAACAGCATAAACAAATTCCTTATCAGGGGTTATTCCAACATAATGGCAGTGTGGTCCAGTTTGTCGTTTTAGTAGATCGGGACCAAGTCCAGTATGGTGGATAGCACAGATTTTTTCTTTAATAAAATTATTTTCTAATAAATATGATGCTGTGGAACCAACATGATAGTTAGCTGCAAAAAGATATCGTGAATTATCACTAACACATAAATGGGTATAAGAACGTCCATTAGAATTATAATTATTGTTGGGAATAAGTTCTTCTTTGTGAATTGAAAAACTTCCAATTCCACCTCCATTATTAAGTCGACTAGCATTTTTGTAAGCTACGTATAAAATATTATTTTTAGTGATCATGTAAGATGGATAATCATGGGTTACTATATGTTGTACCAGAGATAATTTTTGATTTTCTTCATTAAGATCAATAATATAAATTCCTTTATTGTCACTTTTACCATAACTAGATACATAGAATGTTTTCATG
>OBZG01000968.1_pt1 | contig 13137 bp, 10 predicted proteins | sample 1550701 | NCBI WGS metagenome assembly OBZG01 (sample SAMEA2580229, study PRJEB22360) | human gut metagenome | biome: human gut; feature: human-associated habitat; material: faeces | place: Denmark | collected 2008/2010
TGAATAGCAGCAACCTCTCGAGTTGAAGCTAATAACCGCTCTCCTGCATTTGATACTCCACCACCAATAATAATACGTTCAGGATTAAATAAGTTAATAAGGTTAGTTATCCCATAACCAAGTATTTCTCCTGTCTCTTTAAGAGTCGCAACGGCAATCGAATCATTTAAATCATAAGCTTGGCAGATCATCTTTGCAGTGATCTCATCACAATTATTTACCCATCTATTAACAATACTCATATGATCAATATCCTTTTCTTTAAACGTATTGATCATTCCAACTGCAGAAACGTACCTACCCAAGCACCCACTACTACCACAACGACAAGCTCTCCCATGACGATACATATTCATATGCCCAATTTCTCCGACACTGTCATTTGCACCGTATAAAACATGTCCATCTACTACGATTCCAGAACCTAAATCGGTCCCAATTGCAATTAAAATAATATTTTTAAAACCTTTCCCAGCTCCAAAATACAATTCTCCATAAAGATGCATTCTAACATCATTATCAATTACAGTTGGAATCAGCCACTTATGTTCAAACCATTCTTTGATCTTGACATTGTGCCAATTATTAAAATTAGGAGAAAATAAAGAAATACCGTCATTTCGATTTAACAAACCCGGTACTCCTATACCTAGAGCATCTATCTGTTCAAATGAAAGATTATTCTTTAAAACTAATATTTCTAAACATTTTTCAATTCTTTTTAAAACTATATCTGCACCCAAACTTGCTCCTGTATTTTTTTGAACCATTTTTAATAATTGTAACTGTTCATCAAAGAGTCCTGCTTTAATAGTTGTTCCGCCCAAGTCTACACCCAAATAATACATTTTTCCTCCTATTAAAAAAGGGCATTTCTGTAGTGAAGCTCCATTATTTTAATATGCTCAAATAACAGAGTTCACTTTCTTCTGCCCAACTTTTAAATTACTTTTTTACCGCCATACTTGCGAACTTTTAATACATGACAGCTTCCTTTACCAAAAACTCTTTCAATTTCAGTCTTATAAGCAGTTAAATTCATCTTTAACAAAAGCTTGAATCGTTCCCGCAAAACCACCACCATGAACCCGACAAACGCCATTTCGGCCAATAATTTTTTCTGACATGGCTAATCCAATTGAAACACTTTGATTCTGAACATCGCAGTTTGCATACACATTTTGCAAGAACTTATAAGAACTATCTCCAGATTCCTTAACAACTTTTTTAAATGTTTCAAAATCACTATTGTTTAAAGCCTTAACTTCTTGATCAACCCGTTTATTTTCTTCAAATAAATGAATTGCTCTTAAAACTGCCCGGTCTTGACAAGCTTTTCTAGCACCTGCTATATCATTAAAGAAATCTTCCTCATCTACTTCACGTAAAAATTCTTTACCAAAATAGTTAGCTACTTTTTTCATTTCCATAGGAATTGCTGCATATTCATCAGTTAAATCAGCATGTGATCCTTTTGTATCAACAATACATAAACTGTGTCCAAATTTAGAAAAATCAACATCTACTTTATTAACAATTGGCTTAGCCACATCATTAAAATCAATATTAATCAAGCTACCTACTGAACTAGCACATTGATCCATTAAACCACAAGGTTTACCAAAGTATACATTTTCAGCATATTGACCAACTTGAGCAATTACAACAGGGTCAATAGTCATATCATTATATAAACCAGAAATAATAGTACCAATAATCGTTTCAAAAGCTGCTGAAGATGATAATCCTGCTCCCATTAATACATCACTAGTAATAAAAGCATTAAAACCACCAACATTATATCCTAATTCTTTTAACCGAGCACATACCCCACGAATTAAAGCCTCAGATGTTCCTTCTTCAGCCTTTTTTATTTCTAAGTCTTCTAAATTAATTGGCGCAATATCAAAATTATCAGATAATACTTTAATTTTATTGTCAACTCTTCCAACAACAGCGATTGCATCAAGATTAACTGCTGCTGCTAAAACACAACCATGCTGATGATCTGTATGATTTCCTCCTACTTCGCTACGTCCTGGAGCACTGTAAATTTCTACATCAGTATCACCATACAATGATACATATTTATTGATTGCTTTAACATATCGCTCACGTTGATAATCTAAAAGATTTGTATCTACATAAATATCATTTAATAACTCATCATACTTTTTATTATTTAATTCTTCTACTAAAATTGTTGCTTTAATCATTATTTTATTACCTCAAATTTATATGATGTTATTTCATCATATACTTCACCTTTCTTTAAAATTGTTGTTGGGTCCTCTTCAATATTAATTGCATCGGGAAGATTTTGAGTTTCAATACATAATGCGAATCTTCTTGGATATACAATTCCATATTTACCGATACGTCCATCTAAATAATTAGCACTATAAATTTGAGCTCCCGGCAATGATGTACTTACTGTCAATTTACGTCCAGTAGCTTCATGATATAATATAGCTTGGTCTTTATCTTGGTTAAAAATGAACGGATGGTCATAACCGGCACCTAATTTAAGCTGCTCATCATCACTATCAATTACATCACCAATTCTTGTCATTGAATTAAAATCAAATGGAGTATCTTTTACTAGATTAAATTTACCAGTCGGTAATCCATCAGAATCAACACATGCATATTTATCACTATGCACTAACAATTGATGATTATAAATATCTTCTTTAGCCCCCGACAAATTAAAATACGAATGATTAGTAATATTAATAATTGTATCCTTATCACTAGTTGCTTGATAACGTACAATTAAAGTATCTTTATTTAAAGTGTAAATTGCTTTGAATGCTAAATTACCAGGATATCCCTCTTCACCATCTTTTGACAAATAAGTAAACTCAATTGAATCCTCAAGTATTTGATAATCAAATATCTGATATGAAAAACCTTTGACCCCACCATGTAAACAATTAGGACCATTATTAATTGGCAGCGTATAAGTTTCACTGTTTAAAGTAAACTTACCTTTACCGATACGATTAGCTGTTCTCCCAACTAATGCCCCTAAATAAGCGTCTTTAGTCTGATAATCTCTAAAATCATCATACCCTAGCACTACATCATCAATATTTCCATCTTTATCTTTCATTAAAACTTTAACAATCGTACAACCATAGTTTGAAACAACAACCTCTAAATCATCATTTTTCATTTGAATTAGATCAATTTTATCATCAATCTTTTCGATTACCTTTATCATCTTATTCTCCTTTCAAAACTGTTTCCACGAAACTTGTTAAGGCATCAATTCCATAATCATCCATTTTAAAAACACCAGCATCTTCTAATACATTAACAAATTTAATTGCTACTGCTTCCTTCAAGATTTCATCAATATTTGTCTCTGTAAATTCATGTTGCGCTAACAACTGTTGATACCATGAATGGTGTTTATCTAATTCTGGATATTCTTCAATCTTTGCTTTTTTCAATAAACAGTCACTTAATAATTTTAATTCATCTTTTAATCGAGCTGGTAAAATAGCTAACCCCATTACTTCGATCAGACCAATATTTTCTTTTTTAATATGATGTGATTCTTGATGAGGGTGAAAAATTCCATCAGGATATTTTGTACTTGTCCGATTATTTCTTAAGACTAAATCAATTTGATACTTATCACCTTTACGACGAGCAATCGGTGTAATTGTGTTATGCGGAATATCCCCTGTATGCGAGATTATATCTAAAACTGGAGCATTATAATGGCGCCAGTAATCTAACATTTTCACTGATAAAGCGACTAATTCTTCTTTATTCTCTGAAGTTAATCGAACTGTCGATAATGGCCATTTAACCACTTCAATCAATGTACTTGGATATTTATCAGAAATTAGTGTCTTTAAAACTTCTGCCCCTTGAATTGGAAATTCATAATTTCCACCTTGATAGTGATCATGACTTAAGATTGATCCACCAACAATTGGTAAATCAGCATTTGATCCAATCATGTAATGAGGAAATATATCTAAAAATGAAAACAGATTCTTAAACGTGTTCTCATTAATCACCATCGGCTTGTGTTCCTCATTAAACACAATACAATGCTCATTATAATAAACATATGGTGAATATTGTAAATAATAATTTCCAGTCGCCAATTCAATTGGAATAATTCGATGAGTTTGTCGAGCCGCCCGATTCAAATCGCCACTAAAACCAACGTTTTCTTTACACAATAAACATTTAGGATATCCGCTTGATTTAATCAATTTAGCTTTAGCAATTTCTTTTGGATCTTTTTCCGGCTTTGATAAATTGATAGAAATCTCAATATTTCCATATTTAACATACTTTTTCCAAATAATATTTTTATCCGTACGACTCTTTCTAATATAATTAGAAGCAATTGATAATTTGTAATAATAATCAGTTGCTACTTTAGGACTTACCATATATTTCTGCTTAAATTTTTCATTTACAGTATGGGGTCTAGGCATAATACAATTCATTATTTTAGTATCAAATAGATCTCTACTTGTGGTATTATCCTCAATTAATCCTTTTGTTACTGCATGATCCAACATCTTTTCTAAGATAGGTGTCGCTAACGGTAAGTGTTCATTAATCTCTTCATATTCAAAGTCATTTTCATCAAATAAATCTAATAATAGGTTTACTGAATAATCACATTCATCTTTAGTAATCATCTCTTTGTCTAAAGCAAACTGAATTAACCGATTAATTTCATGGTTCATTATAGTAATTCCTCCCTTTTACACAATTATATTGTAGCTCTAACTATAAATATTGTCAATCGTTTTTACTAAATTATAAGTAAATATTTACTAATTTATTGACTAATGTTTACTAAAGAATTATAATAGCGTTGTAAAAATAAAAAAGGGGGACTCAAAATGAGTATATTAGTATTAGGTGGTGCTGGCTATATTGGAAGCCATACTGTATATCAATTAATCGAAAATGGAAAAGAGGTAGTTATCGTTGATAACCTTCAAACTGGTTTTAAAGAATTGATTCATCCTAAAGCCAAGTTTTACCAAGGAGATCTACGTGATAAAACATTTTTAAATAATGTTTTTGAACAAGAAAAAATTGATGGTGTAATTCATTTTGCCGCCAATTCATTAGTTGGTGTTAGTATGAAAGAGCCATTAGAATATTATGATAATAATGTTTATGGCATGATTGTTTTACTTGAAGTAATGAAAAATCATAGTGTAAAACATATTGTCTTTTCTTCTACTGCTGCAACTTATGGTGAACCTAAACGTATTCCAATCGAGGAAGACGATGAAACATATCCAACTAATCCATACGGAGAAACTAAATTAGCAATGGAAAAATTGATGAAATGGTGTTCTAGCGCTTATGGAATGAGTTTTGTAGCTTTAAGATATTTTAATGCTTGCGGTGCCCATCCAAATGGTAAAATTGGTGAACTTCATAATCCTGAGACACACTTGATTCCATTAATTTTACAAGTCCCATTAGGAATTAGAGAAAGTATTTATGTATTTGGTGATGATTATGATACTAAAGATGGTACCTGTATTCGTGATTATATTCATGTAATGGATCTTGCCGATGCGCATATCAAGGCTTTAAATTATTTAAAAGCTGGAAATCCAAGCAATATATTTAACTTAGGTAATGGTGAGGGCTATTCAGTTTTAGAAATTATCAACGCTGCCAAAAAAGTTACAAATCTGCCTATTGCAGTTACAAAGGCGGCACGTCGTGCTGGTGATCCTGCAAAATTAGTTGCTAATAATACAAAGGCAAAAGAAATATTAGGTTGGGAACCTAAATATACTGACATAGAAAAAATAATTTCTACCGCTTGGAACTTTTATATTGGCCGAAAATAGGTTATAATATTAAGTACATCAAGGAGGGTAATCATGGCTACAATTAAAGATGTTGCAGAGCTAGCAAATGTTTCCAGTGCCACTGTTTCAAGAATTTTAAACAATGATAAAACATTATCTGTTCCTGAAGAGACAAGGCAGGCGGTATTTAATGCAGCTAAAGAATTAAACTATATAAAGAAAAGAAAGGCAACCAAAAATGAATTCACGATTGGAATTGTTCAATGGTATTCATTGCAACAAGAAATTGATGACCCTTATTATTTACAAATAAGACAAGGTATCGAGAACTTTTGCTTACAAAATAATATAAATGTTATTAGAACTTTTAGAGCCGATCAAAACTATCTAGATGTTTTGAAAGGTGTAGATGGCCTAGTTTGTGTTGGTAAGTTTAATAATAATGAAATTTCTCAATTTAAAAAGATTTCAAATAAAGTTATCTTTCTAGATATGCATAGTCCAAATAGTGATGACAGTACGATCACTTTAGACTTCCACAAAGCGGTTATTGATGCTTTAGATTATTTAAAATCTTTAAATCATCATAAGATCGGTTATTTAGGCGGTAAAGAATATCTTGAAGACAATGTTGTATATCAAGATGCTCGTAAAGAAATATTTATTGATTATTGTAACAAAAATAAGATTATTTACAAAAAATATTTACTTGAAGGTGAATTTACAACTGAATCTGGTTATTCCATGATGATGGATCTGATCAATCAAAAAGATTTACCATCAGCGATTTTTTGTGCCAGCGATCCAATCGCAATTGGGGCTCTTAGAGCTCTTCAAGAACATAATCTCAGTGTTCCAAGAGATATTTCACTAGTTGGTTTTGATGATATTAAGGCAGCCAGCTTCACTAATCCACCACTGACAACAATTTATGCTCCAGCATCACTTATGGGGGAATATGGAGCAAGTATGGTATATAATATTTTAAGCAAATATAATTCTCCTACTCCAATGAGAATAACACTCCCATGTACTTTAATTGAACGAGAGTCTTGTAAAAAAGTAGATTAAATCTACTTTTTTTATTTATTAATTTATTCTCTCTAAATAATACAATAAAATACTAATTTGGCATAAATAAAAAATAAAGGTGCATAATATTTGTATCCATCATCATTCCATGTTAAGATTTATACAGTTAGCAAGAGCTAACCTAAATAACTATAAATCTTTGTCGACAAAAGGTAATAAAAATAGTAAAGGAGTGAAACACAATGGATAAACAATTAAATAAACTATTAGCAGATTTAGTAGTTGAATACCACAAATTACAAAGTTATCACTGGTATATTAAAGGAAAAGATTTCTTTACTGTCCATGCAAAATTAGAAGAACTATATAACGGAGTTAATAAAGCCATTGATGAAGTTGCGGAAGCTATCTTGATGACTGGTTTTAAACCAGCAGCATCAATGCAAGAATTCTTAGATATTTCTGCAATTGAAGAAGTCAAAGGTGAACATATTACATCAAAAGATATCTATAAAGTAGTTCTAAATGATTTTAATTATTTATTAGATAGGATTAAATCATTAAAAAATAATGCAGATAATGAAAATAATTATTTAATTTCATCTTTAATGGATGATTATATTAAAGAATTCACAAAATCTATTTGGATGATAAGCCAAGTAGTTGAAAATTAATAAAAAAAAAGGAGAAAAACAATGTCATTAATCGGAAAAGAAATAACAGAATTTGAGGCTCAAGCCTTTCATGAAAATGAATTTAAAACAATCAAAAAAGAAGATTTATTAGGAAAATGGAATGTCTTATTCTTCTATCCTGCAGATTTTACATTTGTCTGCCCAACTGAATTAGAGGATTTGGCAAATAAATACGAAGAATTTAAAAATATAAATTGTGAAATTTATTCAGTATCATGTGATACTCATTTCGTTCATAAAGCTTGGCACGATACATCTAAAACAATTAAGAAAATCAATTATCCAATGTTAGCTGATCCTACTGCTAAATTAGCAAAAGATCTAGATGTATATATTGAAGCTGATGGTTTAGCAGAACGTGGAAGTTTCATCATTAATCCAGAAGGAAAAGTTGTTATGTATGAAGTAATCGCTGGAAACGTTGGACGTAATGCCGATGAATTATTTAGACGTGTTCAAGCTTCACAATTTGTTTATGAGCACGGTGATGAAGTATGTCCAGCAAAATGGAAACCAGGAGAAGAAACATTAAAACCATCACTAGATCTAGTAGGATTAATCTAAAATGTCTAATCTTTATGATGCTATTATCGTTGGCGGTGGTCCTGCTGGACTGTCCGCTGCGATATATCTAGCTAGAGCTAAATTTTCAGTTCTTGTAATTGAAAAAGAAAAAATCGGTGGTCAAATAACAATTACTTCTGAAGTTGTTAATTATCCTGGAATTTTACAAACTAGCGGTCAAGAGCTAACAGAAGCAATGCGACAACAGGCACAAAATTTTGGTGCAGAATTCCTACTTGCAACGGTTAAAGGGATCAATTTGAAAGAACCAGTAAAAAAAATCATCACTGATAAAGGTGAATTTTCAAGTATTGGGATTGTTTTAGCAACAGGTTCTCATCCACGTAAACTAGGTTTTCCAGGCGAAAAAGAATTTCAAGGTCATGGTGTAGCCTATTGTGCTACTTGTGATGGTGAGTTCTTTACCGGTAAAGATATTTTTGTCATTGGCGGTGGCTTTGCTGCTGCAGAAGAAGCCGTGTTTTTAACCAAATATGCTCGTAAAGTTACAATCATTGTCCGTGAGGAAGATTTCACTTGTGCTAAACAAGTTAGCGATAAAGCTAAAAATCATCCAAATATCGAAGTTCATTATAACACGGAAATAATTGAGGCTAAAGGTAATCACCAGTTAGAACAAGCAACGTTTAAAAACAACGCAACTGGTGAAACTTGGTCATATCATGCCGAAGCAAATAACACATTTGGAATCTTTGTATTTGCAGGTTATGAGCCAGCAACTGAAATATTCAAAAATCAAGTTGAATTAAATAACTATGGAAACTTAATTGTCGATCAAAATCAAAAAACTAATCTTGATGGTGTTTATGGAGCTGGTGACGTTTGTGTCAAAGAATTACGTCAGGTTGTCACTGCAGTCAGTGATGGCGCTACTGCTGCGACCTCATTAGAAAAGTATATCCCTAATATTGTTACTGCTTTAAAACTTTCCCCCAAGAAAATAAAGATTAAAGAAGCAGTACAAACAAGCAAAGAAACAAGTGAAAATGATGATAGTTTTATTACCCCCAAAATAAAACAACAGTTGGCTCCAATTTTTGCTAAATTAGAAAAACAATTAATAATTAAATGCTCCCTCGATCATAGTAAACTTGCTGGTGAAATCAAATCATTTATTGAAGAATTTACTACTCTCAGTGACAAACTTTCCTATCAGTTCGAAGAATCAAACTCTTCACCAGCAATGCGTTTCTATGATGAAAATAATAATTATTTAAATATTAGTTATCATGCTGTTCCTGGTGGTCATGAATTTAATTCCTTTGTAATTGCAATCTATAATGCAGTTGGTCCTAAACAACCGCTTGATACGCAAATCATCAATGAAATTAAACAAATTAACAAACCAACCAACATTAAGGTAGTTGTATCCCTTTCTTGTACTATGTGCCCAGATGTAGTAATGGCAAGCCAAAGAATTGCAATTGAAAATAATAATGTTGATGCCCATGTATTTGATTTGGCACATTTCCCCGAACTTAAAGAACAATATCAAATTATGTCAGTTCCTTGTATGATCATAAATGATCAAGATGTGTATTTTGGTAAAAAAGATATCCAGCAAGTTATTGAAATTATAAAAAAGTAAGCGTAAGCTTACTTTTTTTAACGATATAAATAACTACCTAACGGTGCTTTCATATGGTCTACTACATAACCGCTTCCTCCACGATTTTTTACATCTTCAACCATCGTTGTGATTAAAACCGGATTATCACTATTTGTTGTCATTACTGTAAACCAGCCAATCTCACTACCACTTGTATCATTTTGTGAAGATTTTAATTCTGCTGTCCCAGTCTTACCGGCTAATTCGATATCTTGATGATAAATCGAATGCCCAGTTCCATTACTATCACTGATCACTCCTACTAAAGCCTCTTTGATTCTCTTAACTGTATCTTTGCTAAAAACATCTTTGATCCATGCATCATTAGGTTTTTCATCAATAACTAAATAAGGCTGAGCAATCGTCCCCTCATTAACAAACGCTCCATATATTGATGCTAACTGTACAGGGTTTAATAATAATTGACCTTGCCCGTAGCCACTGTCAGCTAATTGTTGATCATCAAATTTACTATCTTTATTTTGATATTGAGAAGCATTTAAAGATAATTCAAAAGGTATTTTTGATCCAATCTTTAATTTCTCATATCCCTCAATCAACTTTTCCTTTCCTATTTCACTAGCAGCTCGAGCAAAATAAACATTATCAGAATAGATAATTGCATTATTCAAATTATTAGGCTTTGGAGCATGAAGTGTTGTTACATAATAATTACCCCAACTAGAATCTTTCTGCCATTTATCCTTAGCTCCAAAATCTTCATCTGGATCTATCTTATTACTTTCTAAACCAATTGCTGCAGTAATTGGCTTCATACTAGAGCCAGGAATATATGTCCCTCTAAAACGATTTGTTAAAGGTTTATTAGCATCATCATTTAATGCTTGCCATTCAGCACTACTAAAACCAAAAATAAAATCATTACTTGAAAACGACGGTGTTGATACTAAGGCTAAAATCTCACCTGTCTTTGGATTCATAGCTACCGAAGCACTCTTATCATTTTGATATTCTTTATACAAAGATTGTTGCAAATCAGCATCAATCGTTAATTTTATATCTTTACCATTTTCAACTTTTTTAGTAGCTAATGTTTCTACTAATTTATTATTTTTATCAATAATTATAATTTCTTTACCATCAGTTCCTTTTAAATCTGCTTCATAAGCAGCCTCAATTCCACTTCGCCCAATTAAAGAAGTTTCACTATAGCCTTCATTTTTATGTTTCTTCAAATCCTCAGCATTTACTTGCTGCAAATATCCTGTAACATGTGAAGCAGCTTCTCCATAAGGATAATAACGAACACTTACAGTATTTAGCTTAACTCCTTTGATTGTTAATAGTTGTTGAGCTTTAGCTTTTCCTTCTTCATCTTTTGCCATCTCTTTTAACGGTACGAACGAATCATCTTTGATCCATGAAGCACTCATTACTTTTTTTATTTCATCACGACTCATTCCAATTATTTTGCCAATTGCTTCATAATCAGCTTCTCCATTTAGTTTGCCTTGGACTAAACCAACAGAATAAGCCTCCTCTTTAGTTGCAAGTTCTTTACCATTTCGATCCAAAATTTTTCCCCGACTAGCACTATCAGTATTAATTTTTATCTTATAATCTTCTTTTAATCCTTCCAAGATCATCGCTTCATTATAAACAAGCTCCCCATCTTTTACTTCAACTTTATTTTCAGAACTTATTTTTCCTGCCAAAGTATCCATCGTTAAAGTATAATTAACAATCCCATCTTCAACCTCGCCAATTTTAATTTCAATATTTTTAGCTTCAATCCCCTCATAAATATTTTTATATCTAGCCTCAAATACTTTTTGACTCGTTTTAGCAAGTGAGCCCTTTGTTAACATATTATACATTTTTCCATATTCTTTATTTTCTAAATAACCATAATATTCTTTTACATAATCATCAGCACTTTTACCCCGTGAAAAAATAAAAAAAACTGCACCTATAATTAATGCACCTGCCACAACACCAATAATGATTAATTTTCTCCGATCTTTCAATAACATACATTTCCCTCTTTCCTAGCTAATTAGTATTATCTAGATAATATTTTAGCATAATTTTGATAACTAAACAGCATTGTTTATAATTTAATAATTATATCAGCATTCAATAAACAATTCGCAAATACATCATACGTCTTATGTGATAGTGTGCTATAATAAGATTTATATAGGAGGATATTTAGATGAACATATTAGTATTATCAAGATTAAAAACAGATGAAATAAATAAACTAGAAAAAAGTTTTCCGGATTTTTCATTTACATACAGTAAGGAAAAAGAAGTGACCCAAACAATGATTGACAATTGTGATATTTTAGTCGGTAATCCAGGGAAGCATGTGGAACTTAATCGTCCCAATCTTAAAGCAATACTACTGAATAGTGCCGGCAGTGACTATTATATTCAAGAAGGTGTTCTACATGCGGCAACACGTCTTGCCAATGCTAGCGGCAGTTATGGTAAAGCAATCGCTGAACATACTATCGGAATGATGCTAGCATTAAATAAAAATTTTAAAAACTATATTGATAATATGCATGAACATTCGTGGAAAAGCTACCGTGGCGGAAAAGAAATTTATCATAGTACCGTAATCATTGTTGGACTAGGAGATCTAGGTTATGAACTTGCTAAACGTTTAAAAGCTTTTGAGTGCAAAACGATCGGTATAAAAAGGAATGTTTCTCCAATACCTAGGGATATTGATGAATTATATACGATTGATAAACTTGAAGAAATCTTACCCCATGGTGACTTTATCATTTCATGTTTACCTCAATCTACAGAAACCATTAATCTTTTTAACAAAAAACGCCTATTAATGATGAAATCTGATGCATTGTTTGTTAACGTTGGTCGTGGTAGTGCTGTAAATACTCAGGATTTAAAAGAGGTTCTTAAAGCTGGTCATATGTATGGTGCAGCGCTTGACGTAATTGATCCTGAGCCTTTTAAGACAGACGATGATCTTTGGGATTTTGATAATGTTTTAATTACACCGCATGTTTCTGGAGGATTTGAGTGGGATAGTGTCCGAGAATATTTCACCGAATTGACAATTAGAAATATTAATCATCTAATCAAAAATGAACCTTTAGAAAACGAGGTTGACTTTAATACTGGTTATCGTAAAGTCGTTAAATATAATGATTAAATAATAAGGACTAATTCTCTTGAACCGCCCCTGTCAAGTAGACAGATGAAATAATTAAAATTATTATTGAAGTTGTCTCATCGACAACTTCATTTTTTCTTTATGCAGCTAATATTGTGCTGCTTGTATAGTGTTCTATTTTATATTTTATTATTCTTTTATTTTCAGGTACTGGATATTGATTTGGTGTTTGTAAAGAGAATGCCTCATTTCTAACTTCATATCCAAATCTTCTCTAATTTCTTTCAT
>OBZG01000979.1_pt1 | contig 12998 bp, 16 predicted proteins | sample 1550701 | NCBI WGS metagenome assembly OBZG01 (sample SAMEA2580229, study PRJEB22360) | human gut metagenome | biome: human gut; feature: human-associated habitat; material: faeces | place: Denmark | collected 2008/2010
GGGGGGGGGGGGTAGAATTGTTTGACTTATTACAGGCAAATGTAAAAGGTCCTCTTTCAGCATATTCTAAACTAATTGTTTTTCGCAGTTCGGAGAAACTACACTTTCTAGGACTGAGTGCTAATAATGCAGAAAGAGAAATTGACCTTTGATCTGGCTTCTCTTGATCTAAAACTGAGGTTGATAATACATAGAAATCCCACAAATCCATGTTGAGAGGGGAGGAAGAGCGGTCTTTCGTATTCCAGATGCAAAAAACAAATACGTCAGAATGGCGTTTGGCTTCAATGCTATAATCAGCGTATTCGTTGTATAGTTTTGTTGGGGCAATGCTAAAAGAAATTTTTGCAAAATCGGCTTGTTCACGCCCTTGTATGTATGCAGAGCTTTTAACTTCAAGTCGTAAGCCGCTTGGCCCGGTTAAATCGTAAGGATGCCACCATCGGCTTCCTTGATTTGGGTCTGGACCATTTAATGATAAAGCAGCCTTGACAATATATTCGGCGAAAACGCCACGTTCAGTATTATCGATAAGATCACTGTACGCCCATTGCCAGTAATCAAGCATGTTAAAACAGAGGTCCTCCCCGTTTGATGTAAGGTGTTCGTTACCGGTGTACATATAAAATACCTCCTTTGGTGTAGAATGATTCACTTATGATTATACCAAAGAGGTATTTTTTTGTATATAAAAAAGAAAGTAGGTGGAAGTATGAGTATGTTGGATGAAAAAAGAATTGAAACGCTCACGATGAAAGTGAAAGATATCAAGACTGGATTCGGGAATCCAAGAAAAATAGGAAAAAAGGAAGCTGAAGAGTTGGAGGAATCGCTGGAAAAGTATGGTGATTTCGGATTGTTTCTCATTGATGAGCACGACAATGTGATTGCCGGAAACCAGAGGTTATCAATCCTGCAAAGAAAAGACGGAGATATTGAAGTCTTGTGTAAGAGGTTGATTGGCTATACAAAGTCAGAGTTAAGAGCAATAAACATCAAGGATAACACCCATTCCGGTGAATGGGATTTGGAAGAGTTGGCAAAATGGACAGCGGATCTGAATATAGACCTCGGTGTGAAATTGGACAACAAAGATCAGATGCAGAAAAGTATCAAAGAAATGGAATTGATTCGATTTGAGAAATACGATTACGTTTTACTGGTATGCAGGAATGAGCTGGACTACAACGAACTGGTAAGGAAACTGGGAATCCAGGGAGCGAAAGTCAGTATGGGGAGAAATCGGACGATTAAAGGAAGAGCAATATGGTATGACCAGATTAAAGCACAGATAGTAGAAGGAGGTGTCCAGAATGAAGAAAGCAGCACAGAAAATATGGCTGGCAAGACCGGAAATGATGGGGAATGAGATGGAATATGTTCGTGATTCCTTTGAAAGCGGATGGATTACAACTGCATTTAAAGAAGACTCCTACATAGGGAGATTTGAGCAGTCGGTAGCTGAATTTCTGAGGTATGGACATCCGGTAGCAGTTCAGTCTGGAACGGCAGCGCTTCACTTAGCATTAAGGCTATGCGGCGTAGGAAAAGGAGATGTGGTATTTTGTTCCGATCTGACATTTACAGCATCAGCAAATCCAATCAGATATCTTGGAGCAGAGCCTATATTCATTGATTCTGAGCCAGTATCAAACAATATGGACCCAGATTCCTTAGAAATGGCGTTTGAGTCGGGGGTAATGCCGAAAGCTGTAGTTGTTGTGCATGTATATGGTATGCCGGCTGATATGGAAAGAATCATGGAAATTTGCAACAGATTCGGAGTACCAGTTATTGAAGACAGCGCAGAATCATTGGGTTCAGCAGTGTATGGAAAAAAAACGGGAACGTTTGGAAGATTTGGATGCATGAGCTTCAATGGAAACAAGATGATTACAGCCGGAGGAACCGGAGGTATGCTGATATGCCAGAATAAAGAAGATGCAGAAAGGGCTTCATTTTTGGCATTACAGGCGAAAGAACCTGTTCCGTGGTATGAGCATAAAGAAATTGGATATAACTATCGGATGGCAAATTCAAACGCAGCATTTGGCGTTGGGCAGATGGAACATATTGAAGAACGAATACAGAAGAAAATGGATATCAATAGGAGATACCAGGAAAAATTCTATAAATATGCAGAATGGTTCAAATTGTACCGAACTCTTTGGAATGGAAGAGTAGGAAACGGATGGTTGTCGTGTATTGAAATCAATCCAGAGCTGAATAAGAAACCAGAATATCTCATGGATAAGCTGAAAGAATGTAATGTGGAGTCAAGGAGAATTTGGAAGCCACTACATAGCCAGCCGCTATATGAGAATTGCCGGATATTTTCAAATACGTTTATGGATTGCGGTATGTATCTGTCGGATTATTGTTTCCTTACAGGATTATGTTTACCAAGTGATACACGCATGACTCTGGAAGAGATTGATTTTGTAGCTGATAGAGTTATAGAAATACTGGAGGTGTAGCATGAGGGAAGAACTGAAAGGAAAGAAGTTCCTTATTACGGGTGGAACCGGTAGCTTTGGACATGCTGTTACAGATCGGCTGCTAAAAGAAGGAGCAGGAGAAATTATCATCTTTTCTAGGGATGAAAAGAAACAGTTTGATATGGCGAAGGAATACAGAGAAGATAGTCGGATACGTTTTGTGATTGGAGATGTGAGAGAATATAGAAGTATCAGAAAAGCAATGAATGGTGTAGACTATGTTTTTCATGCGGCGGCTTTGAAACAAGTTCCAGCTTGTGAGTTCTATCCAGAAGAATCTGTAAAAACGAATGTGTTGGGAGGGATCAATGTTCTTGATGCAGCTATTGAAGCTGGAGTAAAGAAAGTGATTGTACTTAGTACAGATAAAGCAGCTTATCCTATCAATGCTATGGGAATCACTAAAGCTCTGATAGAAAAAATCTCAGTTGCTAAGGCTAAGGAACAAAGTGGGACAGTAATTTGCAGAACCCGATACGGCAATGTTATGGCTTCCAGAGGTTCTGTTATCCCATTCTTTGCAAAACAGTTGGAAATGGGACAAAAGATTACAGTCACAGTTCCGGAAATGACCAGATTTATGATGACGCTAGAAGATGCGGTTGATTTGGTTCTTTTCGCCTTTGAAAACGGACAACCAGGAGATTTGTTGGTACAGAAAGCACCAGCGGCTACGATTGATACGTTGGCAAAGGCTATCTGCGAATTAAGAGGAATTGATCCGACAGGGCGGATTGAAATTATCGGTGAAAGGCCGGGAGAAAAAATGAATGAAGTGCTTGTTACAAAAGAAGAGATGGCAAATGCGGAGGAATATGAGCATTTCTACAGAATTTTACCAGATAAGCACACATTACATTATCATGAATCTCCACAAAGTCATAAAAAGAATATTATGGAATCCTATTCGTCAGATAACACAGAAAGACTGGATATAGAAGGAATGAAGCGGTTATTGAAGAAACTGCCGATGTTTCAGTAGGAGGCGGATATGAAAGAGAAAACAGTAGGCGTGTACTGTCCGAGCTATAGAAGATCGGACTGCATCATGACTCAGAATATCCTCAACGATGTGACCTATGTAGTCAGAGCATCGGAAGAGGAGGCATACAGGAACGCAGGTGTTCGGAAGTTGATATCTGCACCAGATGAAGAGATAAATTCTATGTCAAAGGTTCGCCAGTGGATTTTGGATAATTCGCCGGAAGATATTATTGTTCAGGTAGATGATGATATTAAGCAGATTCTGTACCGGACAGATATTGTTATGGAAATTAAGGACCCGGATGTGATAGATATGGAGTTCCTACGGATAGCTCAGCTTCTCAGCGATCTAAAGCTGGGGTATGCCACAATCACAGTAACGCCGAGACCATATTTGTATCAGGAAGAATTTAAGTTCAACAGCATGGGCGGAGGAATTTACTGGTACAATAAAGAATGTTATAAAGCGAAGAACGATGATATGGCAGACTGCAAGGAAGACGTGGACAAAATCTTGCAGGAGCTGATGTATAACAGAATTATCCTCATGCCTAAGTATCTGGCTATGTATGTGAAGACAGATACGAATGAGGGAGGAGATAATATTAACAAGAACAGTAAAGTTATCAGGGAATGTAATGAATATATGAAGCTCAAATGGGGCAAGTATTATACGTTTGATGATAAGAAGAATACTGTAACAATTAAAGTGCCGAGGTGATAAAGATGAATGCGATTGAGAATTTGAATAAAAAAATGGAAAATGTAATCAGTAAATGTATCGGGAAACAAGTGATCCTGTATGGATACGGAGAAAGCGGAAAATTTATTGAATGGTTATGCGGCCGTGTATTTGGAAAGCAGTTTATGATGATAATGGATGACAATAAAGTTATTCCAGGAATCAGTATTCAGCGAAAGATTATCCTGGATTATATTGATTCAGAAAGCACAGTTATTCTGGTTTCTTTTAGAAAAGAACTGATGACTGAAAATGATGTGTCACAAATGACGTCATTCGGATACGAAGAAGGAAAGAATCTGTTTTTCCTGAAGGAAATGATTATTCCGGAAACGCTGGGACTCTACAGCTTCCTGGAGCATGAGTATGGAACAGATTTTTTAAAACGTGTGGATCAGTCAGAATTTGATTATGAAAGCCAGGATGCAACAGCTTGTGGAGCAAGCAGGGAAAGAAGCCTGTTTGATATGTGCAGGATACCAGGAATCTTCAATGGAAAGGTACTGGATTTCGGATGTGGAAAGGGATCTGCAATCGCTATCATGAAAATGGCAGGAATTAAAGAGGTAGACGGAGTAGAACAGAGTCACATGCTGGCGGAAATCGCCAGAAACAATATGAAGAAACTGGGAGAGAATATGGTGGCTATCTTCAATGAGGACGCTACAGAGTTCACAGATTTGCTGGATATGTATGATACGTTCTATTTTTACGATCCATTCAGGGGAGAAACCTTCAGAAAAGTAATCAAAAACATTGAAGACAGCATCAGGAGGAAAAATAGGAATGTGACAATCGTGTATGCTAATCCATGGATGCACCGGGAAGTGGAGGCTGGTGATATGTTCCGGTTGACAAAACAGATTAGCACAGAGTTTTTTCTGAATATTGTGAATGTCTATGAAAATAAATAGATAAAATTGTAAATATTTGTTTGACTGCCTGCGCTCATGCTTGCTACGATGACGATACGAAATAAATTTATATGAAAGGAAGTATCAGAAAAATGGGAAGACCACAGTTATACACAAAGAATGGGCACAGCATGTACGATATGGTAAGTTTGCTCCAGAAAGCAATCAGAAGAGGAGATGCGGAGGTGGCCGGTTATGCAGCAAATGAGCTGAGAGGCAGATATAATGCATACCTGTGGAGAAGATTGCTGGCAATATCAGCAGAAGATTGTTATGGAATTATGACCAAAGAAATTGAAGCCTTGCGAGAAGCAGATGATGTTTATAACCAGAAAAGGAAAGGTTATGAACGGGAACCGCTGTTTATTAGCAAGGCTATTACTTTGCTCTTATACGCAAGGAAGAACAGAGATGCTGATTATTTTAGCTGTAATTGTATGCAGAGTGAAAGAGTAAAGAATTTCGATGAATATCTCAAAATTGAAGATTGCGAGTTCTCTGGAATGCCTGGGTACGCATACGATTGTCATACTCTAGAAGGAAAGAGAAGGGGCAAGACGGTAGAAGATTTCATTGTAGAAGAACAGAGAGAGCTGGAGCCTTACCAACAGGGAATGTTCGATGAAGAGTCATGGGATAGATTCCTGGGAGCAAATAGAAGGGGAGGCTGGGATAATACAGATCAGAAGTATCCACAGCCGACAGAAGAACAGCTGAAAGAATTGGAAAACGAAGATTTCAGAGGCGGAGCACCGGTAAGGTATGAGCAGATGGATTTGTTTGGAGGAAACAAATGGTAAGGAAAACAGATATTGTAAAGAATCTGGTAAAAGAGAAGAATTATCAGAAAGCATTAGCGATTGCTAAAAAGTTTGTTATTGGAATTGTGAAAGAAGACCATGAGGCAATGGTGAGAGCGCACGAATGTATGACAAACCCTAGATTTTATAAACAACTCGGAACTGATATTGAGCAAGCTATTGGGAAAGGAATAGTGGTTTTGGAAAGATTATACGGGTGAAACCCGGAGGGTAACAGAATAAACGTGAGAGAGCAGTGATTTCGTTAAGAGATACACTGCTTTTTTCATGAAGAAGAGAGGTGGTTTGGTGGCAAATGAGCAGAACCTCATTCCTCTTGGGTCAGGGAAGCGAAGTGAGAAGGAAGAAAGAGAGATGCGTTCCCGTGGTGGTAAGAAGTCCGGAGAAACGAGGCGTAAGAAAATGGCTATGAAAAAGATGGCCAACATACTGCTCAACATGCCTGTTTCGGAAGAAGCATACCCAACCGTAATAGGAACATTGCAAAAGATGGGATTTGACGATGACATGATAACCAATCAGACAGCAATGCTTGTAAGTATGTGGAGAGAAGCTATGGACGGAAATGTCAGAGCTGCTGAGTTCATGAGAGATACTGCCGGACAGAAGCAAGAAAATATTCAAGCTGAGAAAGAATTTGAATACAAGAAGGAACGAGATGCAGGTATCAGCCAGGAGATTGAGGATTTAGATGACATAGAGGAAGAGATTTATGGCAAAGCAAAAGAATGTCAAGAAAATAAAGAAGAGCGACCTGAAACGGAAGAAAACAATTCTGTTTAATTTTGGAGAAGGTCATAAAGAATATATTCGCAGATGTCGGGACTGTACATTCAATATTCTTGAAGGAGCTGTTCGTTCTGGAAAGACAGTAGATAATGTTTTTGCATTTGCGCAGGAACTGAAGACTACTCCAGATAAAATCCACTTGGCAACAGGTTCTACAATGGGTAATGCAAAACTGAATATCGGAGATGCAAATGGATTTGGTTTGGAATGGATATTCAGAGGGCAATGTCACTGGGGAAAGTACAAGGATATGGAAGCTCTGATAATTAACGGTCCATATACAAATTTTAAGCAGAAAGTAGTAATCTTCGCCGGAGCTTCTTCTTCAGACAGTTTCAAAAAGATTCGTGGTAACTCCTACGGTATGTGGATTGCTACTGAGATTAACTTGCATCATGATTCTGCAATCAAAGAGGCGTTTAACCGACAGCTTGCAGCGAAGAACAGGAAAATATTCTGGGACATGAACCCGGAACACCCGAAAGCACCTATTTATGAGAATTACCTTGATGTTTACGATCAGAAGGCAAAAGATGGGACATTGAAGGGCGGATACAACTATGCACACTTTACGATATTTGAGAATGTCAATATCACGAAGGAACGTCTGGAAGAGATTGTCAGTCAGTATGATGAAAATAGTATCTGGTATGTTCGGGATATTTTAGGAAAGAGGAGTATTGCGGAAGGTCTGGTATACACTCAGTTCGCTTCAATGGCGGCACTAGAGAATAATCCGATGAAAATTACTGTGGAACAGGCTCAGGAAATGATGAAGAGAGGAGAACTTCAGGGAATTACAATCGGTGTAGACTTCGGTGGTAATGGCTCCGGGCATTCCTTTGTTGCATCGGCTCCAACTGTGGGATATGGGAAGTTAGTTGCTCTGGACTCAGAACTGCATAAAGAAGAACTTGATCCGGATTCTCTCGGTAAGGTATTCCTTGCTTTTGTAAAGAAGATTATAAAGCTGTATGGTAGTGTAAGTAGGATATACTGTGATTCGGCGGAGCAGGTGCTTATCAGAGGGCTTAGAACAGCTATGGCAAGAGCGGCTATGGGAGATATTAAGGTTGGAAATGCGAAGAAAGATCGTATTAATGACCGTATTTTCTGCTTTACTTCTCTAGTAGCACAGGGCAGGTTTGCATATACAGAAATGTGTGAAACGCTTGAGGACGCTCTTAGTATGGCAGTGTGGAAACCAAACACTGTAGAACTGGAACGTTTGGACGATGGCACATCGGATATTGATACACTGGACGGGTTTGAATACAGCTATGAACGAGATATTAAGAAATATATCAAAACACAGGCAGGGTAGGTGAGAATGTGAGATTTGGCATCAAAAATTTTATACGAAAGTGGGTGAGAAAATTGCTGCCGAGAAACAGCATTGAAAAAGAATTAAAAGTGCAGATTGCTATATCCGGTGTTATGGATAATGCAATTCAGCTTTGGAAAGATATGTATGAAAATCATCCACCATGGGAAGGCAAGGATGGAACCCTCTGCACAAACCTTCCGGCTACAATCGCAGAAGAGATGTCCCGATTGGTATTAACAGAATTTGAATTGTCCACAACCGGAAGTCAGCTGGCAGACTTTATCAACACTCAGTTGGAAAGAGAGTTGACAGATTTGGATATTCATGTAGAACGCTATTGTGCAAAAGGCGGGATTGTGATGAAACCCTATGTATCGGTAGGACCAACAGGCTTGCCAGAAAAAATAGAAATAGATTTTGTAGAAGCAGATCATTTCTACCCGACAGCTTATAACAGCAAGGGTGAGATTATGTCTGCTGTTTTTTTACAGCATAAACGTATGGGAGATTTCCTGTATACGAGATTGGAATACCATGAATTTACTGGAAATAGCATTACCATTCTGAATCGGGCATACCGTTCTGAGAAAATTTCTTCCTACAACGACAGCGAAGAGCCGATTATAAATTATCCTTTTGATGAAGAAGTTCCTTTAGCAGAGGTTGAGGAATGGGCTGGACTTTCAGAAACACCAGTAACAATCAACAATGTGGAGAAGCCGCTTTTTGTCTATATCAAAACAGCAAAGAGCAATAACATTGATAACAGCTCTCCGCTTGGAGTATCTGTCTACTCTAAGGCTGTGGAACTTATCCATGAAGCGGATAGAATGATGGGACAGATTGTATGGGAATACGATGCAAAAGAAGCTGCAGTTCATCTGTCAGAGGAATTCTTAAAAACAGACAAGAAAGGTAAACCAATTCTTCCGGAAGGGCATGAAAGACTGTACAGATCGTTTGATGAAACAAAGGATAAAACAGTATTTGATATTTATAATCCGGATATTCGAGATGATCCAATGTTCAATGGGCTAAATAAGTTCCTGAAAAGAATTGAATGGAATGTAGGTTTTGCGTACGGTACAATCTCTGATCCGAATGAACTGGAGAAAACAGCAGAGGAGATCCGTACATCAAAGCAACGCTCTTACCGGACGGTGAGCCGATTACAGAAAGCATGGGAGAAAGGATTCCGGCATCTCATTGATTCTATGGTAGTGTTGAACAGCCTGTATAATATGGCTCCTACCGGGGCTGTAGAGGTGAACTGCGCATGGGGCGATAGTGTATTGGAAGATACTGACAAAGAGTATCAGAGAAGATGGACTATGGTTGTAGCAGGCAAGTTGAAACCAGAAAAATTTATTGCCTGGTATTTTGGCTGCACGGAGGAAGAAGCAAAAGACTATATGCCAGAAGTTCTTCCGGATGAATTTCCAGAAGAAGAGTAGGAGGGAGGAACAGATATAATGCATAAAGTGGAAATTAATGAACTAGGTGTTTGCCTGGATGGAAAGCCGCTTGAAAGTGTAAAGTCCTACAGCCTTGCGCAAAAGGAAACAGAAAATGTTGCGAACTTACTCCTAGAACTGGATGTTACTATTTTATCTAATGCAAGAAATACCGGTTTTAGTAATGGCGGAAAAGAGGATAAGGCTAAAATACAATGACAGAAACAATCAAGGAGGTGTAGCCATGCTGACACCTGAATATCTCACCGCGTTCTCAAATGGGTATCTCGGCATGGTAGATAACCTCAATGAACAGATTGTAAGGGATATTGCAAGAAGAATGGTAAAGACAGGAAAAGTTACAGATACAGCAAAATGGCAGATTAAGCAAGCACAGGAATCCGGAAAGTTGCTAAATGATATTGTAAAAGAAGTTGGCAAGTTTTCTGGGTTCTCTGCTAAAGAGATACTTGAAATGTTTAAGGATGCAGGGATTACCAGTATACGAAACGATGGGAAACCTTTGCTGGATGCAGGAGTCATCTCTGAAGTGAATTTGTCACAGAGAATGCAGGAATTACTTCTTGCAAATGCCAAGAAAACATCAGGAGACGTGAACAATCTTACACTGACAACAGCAGCAAAAAGTCAAGAACTTTATATCCAGTCACTTAATGAAGCATTGCTCAAAGTACAGAGCGGTGCTTTTTCTTATCAGGAAGCATTGAAGCAGGCAATCAGAAACGCCGCTGTGATGGGAAGTAAAGTTCTATACAGTTCCGGTTCTCAGATGTCTTTAGATGCGGCTATGCGAATGGCTCTGCTTACCGGAATCAACCAAACGGCAGCTACGCTCACAGAAATGTACGCAGCTGATATGGGGGTGGAATACTATGAAACTACAGCACATCCCGGAGCAAGATTAGAACATACGGTTTGGCAAGGACAGGTATTCAAGATTGAAGGAGAAGGGAACGGATACAGGAACTTTTACGAAGCAACTGGATATGGGACAGTAACCGGATTGTGCGGTGCAAATTGCCGTCATAGTTTTCACCCTTTCTGGCCAGGGATATCCAAACCGGCATATACGAAAGAAATGCTGAACGGATATACAGAAGCAAAGTACAAATTCAATGGAGATTGGCTGACAGACTATGAGTGTAGCCAAATCATGCGCAGATATGAAAGGCAAATTCGGGAAAGCAAGAGAATCCTGACAGCATATGATTCTGCCATAAAAGCTGCTATTGATGCAGAAACGGAGAACCTACTGAAAGAAGAATTTCAAAAAGAATCCGTAAAGTTGAAAAGCAAAGAAAAAAGATTAAAGGATTTCTGTTCTGAAACCGGACACCGGATTGACACTTCAAGAACTCAGGTGTATGCGGTAAAGGATCAGAATGGAAATATTGTAAATTATGGACGCTCTACCAGTATGAAAGCGGTATGGGCGAATAGAAAAGCAAAGAAGTAGGAGGAATATCATGATTATTACAGGAATGAAACATTTTGAAAGCGTATGCCAGAAAAAATTAGTGGAGTGGTATAACAAAAACAGATCTGAAAATCCGATTGATTTAGGAGATGTTTTTATTGTTTGGAGCTGCAAGACACTTCAGAACTATAAATGCCTGGCATCGACTACAGTATCGGGGGACGGTATTTATGCAGAATACACTTTCAATGGTGATAAACAGGAGTTGTATGAAGATGTATACAAGAAGCTGACCAACACTTGTTATACAGAGGAATAGGAGGAACGGAACATGATGAAGGCAATGTTATCACAGCCGATGGCTGGAAAAACAGATGAAGAAATTATAGAAACAAGAGAGCGAGCAATCAAAGTATTGCACGAAAAAGGTTATGAAGTCGTAAATACATTGTTTACAGATGAATGGTATAGTGAAGAAAGTATGCAAGAACGTGGAGTTGCAAATAGACCGCTTTGTTTTTTAGCGAAATCTCTGGAAAACATGAGTTTATGCCATGTGGCTTATTTCTGCAAAGGCTGGGAAAATACACGAGGCTGCAAACTGGAGCATGATGCAGCGGTCGCATATGGATTGACTGTTCTGTATGAAGAGTAATTGCCATGAAGTATCGTCAGAAACCAATAGAAGTAGATGCTTTTCAGTTTACGAAAGATTCAGAAGTATATGCACCGGAATGGTTCTCTGATGCGGTCAAAAGAGAGGAGATATTTATTGACAGGTCCATCATAGATGGAAGTGCCAATGTATACGGGTGCAGTATAAAGAAGGCTGGAGGGTGGAACCGGGCAAAAGTCGGGGACTTCATCATCAAAGAACCAACAGGGGATATTACAGTATGCAGTGCAGCTGTTTTCTGTAGAATATATCAGCACATAGACGGAAGGGAGGTGGAGAGCATGGCTTGCAAAGGGAAAGGCAAAGGAAAAGGCGGCAAGAGAGGTAAGGGCAAGTGAGAGGAGGTGGTCCTTATATCTCCCATCTTGAGGGTTAGAAAAGATGCCTATTTACAGGCTTTCAGCCTTTAGGCAATAATTTCCACCTATACACCTTTAAAATAGCACCCAGAGGCTATCAGAGGTTTATACGGTAGCAACAAAGCAATGATTTATATACAGGTGGTTCTTTCTATTTTGGAAAAGACCACCTGTTGTATTTGTCCTGAGTATGACGTTTAAACTATTCCTTCCCCAGCGTGCCGGGATATAAATGCACGATAGCAGAGCCGGAGTGAACCGGAGCTTAAATGAAATCAGCGAAGAAAATGAAGGAGGTAGGCAAAATGGCTTACGAATTTTTAAAGAAATTATTTGGCAATCAGAAAGACGGAGAAGAACCAAAGGCTATGACATACGCAGAATTGGAAGCTGCCATTGATGCAGATAAGAAAATTCAGGTTGTAGATTTGAAAGCTGGCGGTTATGTGGCAAAAGAAAAGCTGGATGCCAAAATTACAGAATTGGATGGAGTGAAACAGCAGCTCACAGATGCAAATGCTGAGATTCAGTCTTATAAAGACATGGATATTGATGGCATTAAGCAGAAAGCAGCTGATTGGGAACAGAAGTACAATTCCGAAACTCAGAAGCTCAATGACAAATTAACAAAGCAGGAAAGAGATCACCAGATGGACCGTTATCTTGATACTGTAGGTCTTAAACCAGGAGCTATGTATCGTGATTATGTCAGAAGAGCTTTGGAAGAAAAAGAGTTGAAACTGGAAGATGGAAAATTCTTAGGTGCAGATGATGTAATGAAGGAGCTGAAAGAAAATCCTGATTACAAAGATGCGTTTGTTGTAGAGGAACCAGATCATACAGGAAATGAAGAAAATGCTGGTACAGAACCAAACGGTGGAGCACCATATTTTTCAGCAGGAACCAACTCACAGACACAGGAGCCTAAAGGCTCAACATTTAACTTCGGATTTTCCGGAGTAAGAAAACATGATTAATCATTAGGAGGATATTAAG
>OBZG01000980.1_pt1 | contig 12992 bp, 16 predicted proteins | sample 1550701 | NCBI WGS metagenome assembly OBZG01 (sample SAMEA2580229, study PRJEB22360) | human gut metagenome | biome: human gut; feature: human-associated habitat; material: faeces | place: Denmark | collected 2008/2010
GGCAGCGGCAAGACCACCGTGGCCGTGCGGCTGGCCAAGTATCTGGCCGACAAGCACCGGAATGTGATCCTCCTTCTCTGCGACATGACAGCCCCAATGCTTCCCTGTATCTGCCCGGCGGCAGATCTGGAGTATGAGCGTTCCCTCGGGAGCGTATTGGCCGCCGCCCATGTGTCGGAGAATCTGGTCAAGAACAACCTGGTCACCCACAAACGCCTGGGTTACCTCACCGTGCTGGGGATGCTCAAGGGAGAGAATGAGTACACCTACCCGCCTTACAACGAGGTGCAGGCGCGGGAGCTCATCGACTGCCTGCGGGAGATCGCCCCCTATGTGGTCATTGACTGCGGCAGTTACATCGCCAACGACATCCTCTCCGCTGTGGCGCTCATGGAGGCGGATTCCGTCCTGCGGCTGGCCAACGCCGACCTCAAGAGCATCAGCTACCTGTCCAGCCAACTTCCCCTCCTGCGGGATGCCAAATGGGATACGGACAAGCAGTACAAGACCGCCAGCAATGTAAAGCCCCAGCAGGCCGGGGATCACATGAGTCAGGCGCTTGGGACAGTGGCCTTCACGCTGCCCCATTCGGCGGAGCTGGAGGGACAGTATCTGGCCGGCAACCTGCTGGCGGACCTATCCATGAAGGACAGCCGGGTATTCCGCAAGGAGATCGAGAAGATTGCCAGGGAGGTGTTTGGGTGTTAGGCGAGAAGCGAAGTCAGTCCCTGTTCACTCCCAAAGCGTCCGCTGAGAAAGCCGCCGCAACACATATCACGACAGGTCCGGACGGGCGGAAGAAAGAACTTCCCCTCTATTTCGGCCCGGACTGCCCGGTAAGCGGCAATATGGGTCAGAATCAGCATGAAGCCGGCGTTGGAGAACCCCAGCCCGCGGATGAGCCGCTGCGTCACGCCCCAGCTGATGATGGGACAGGGGTTGAAGCTGATCCCACAGATAGCGTGAACATGGCGGAGGATCTCCCCAGGCGGTCCCTGAATACAGAGTCTGCAGGCGGCTATCGGGCGCATTCTCTCTTCTTCACCCCGGAGAATGAAGGGCAGGATTTCAACACCGTCCTGCAGGATGTGCAGGAATATATCTCCGGCAAGTATTCCGCCCTCATCACCGAGGGCGGCGATGAAGACGCCAAGGCCCAGATCAAACGGTACATCACCAAATATGTGCAGGACCGGCGCATCGCGGTCAAAGGCTATTCCGGCGACCAGCTGGTGGACGCCCTCTACACGGAGATGGCCGAGTTCGGCCTGCTCACCAAGTACATCTTCGGAACCGGCATTGAGGAGATTAATGTGAACTCTTGGCGGGATATCGAGGTGTTGTACGCCAATGGCGAAACGGTCAAGCTGGAGGAACATTTCGACAGCCCTGAACACGCCGTCAATGTGATCCGCCGTATGCTCCATGTCAGCGGTATGGTGCTGGACAATGCCAGTCCCGCCGTCCTGGGCCATCTCAGCAAGAACATCCGCATCGCGGTCCTCAAGACCCCTTTGGTGGACGAGGATGTGGGCGTCACGGCATCCATCCGTATCGTCAACCCGCAGAATATGCAGAAAGAGGACTTCGTAAAAGGTGGAACAGCCACAGGCCCCATGCTGGACTTTCTGGCCGCCTGCCTGCGTTACGGCGTTTCCGTCTGCGTTGCCGGGGCCACCGGTTCCGGCAAGACTACGGTGGCAGGCTGGCTCCTGACCACCATCCCGGACAACAAGCGTATTTTCACCATCGAGAACGGCTCCCGTGAGCTGGACCTGGTGCGGGAGAAAGATGGCCGGGTGTGCAACAGCGTCATCCACACCATCACCCGTGAGAGCGAGAACGCCAAGCAGAATATCGATCAGGATATGCTGCTGGACATGGCCCTGCGGTACCACCCCGACATCATCTGTGTGGGCGAGATGCGGTCTGCGGAGGCGTATGCCGCACAGGAGGCCGCCCGTACTGGCCACGGCGTGTTGACCACCATTCATTCCAACTCATCCCAGGCTACATGGCGGCGTATGGTCACCCTCTGCAAGCGTAAGCACGAGATGGCCGACGATACCCTCATGGATCTGGTCACCGAGGCATTCCCCATCGTGGTGTTCGCCAAGCAGCTGGAGGATAAGAGCCGTAAAATCATGGAGATCATGGAGTGTGAGATCCTGCCCACTGGGGAGCGCCGGTACAACACCCTTTATCACTTCAAAATCGAAGAAAACCGGTTGGAGGACGGCAAATACCGTATTAAGGGCCGCCACGAGGCGGTCAACCCCATCTCGGAAAGCCTGCAGAAGCGGTTCATCGACAATGGTATGCCGCAGGAGGTGCTGACTCAGCTCGTGGGCAAAAAGTCCGCTCCCTCTAAGGGTAAGTCAGGCTCCAGTCCGGCAAAGGCAGGACAGGCAAAGCCCGCTCCGAAGACCAGGAGCGCACAGTCCAAGCCGCCTGCCAAACCTGAAACCGGCAAGGAAGGAGGCGAATCTGTATGAATCTGATCCAGTTGATTGCCTGTATAGGGCTGATCACAGGTTGTTTTGTCCTTTTACACATCTCCCCTATGGACTTCACTGAAGGGGTCTTCCGCAGAATCACCAGTAAGCCCAAAAGCATCCGGTCGGAGGTTAATGAGAGTACACGGCGCAAAAAGAAATCCTTTCTGCGCCGGGAAATCGAGGAGACACAGACCATTCTGCGGATGACTGGCCGGGCCGCCAAGTTTCCCATGGTGTGCGCCCTGTCCCTGCTTCTTTTTCTGGTAGGGGCCGCCTTCGCCCTGACGCTGGGCAACCTCTTCCTGGTGCCGGTGCTGGCGGTGGGCATGATGTTCGTGCCGTTCTGGTTTATCCGTCTGACCGCAAATCACTACAAAAAGAACATCGCCGCTGAACTGGAAACCGCCCTCTCTATCATCACCACAGCTTATCTCCGCAATGAGGACATCCAGACGGCAGTGGAGGAAAACATTGACTATCTCAACCCGCCCGTCCGGAGTGTGTTTGTGGAGTTTCTCACCCGGATCAAGCTGGTGGACCCCGATGTGGACGCCGCCCTCCAGGACATGGGGACGAAGATCGACAACGCCGTGTTTCGGGAGTGGGTGGCCGCTCTGCTGACCTGCCGACACGACCGGGGGCTCAAGACCATCCTGACTCCCATCGTGGCTAAACTCTCCGATATGCGGATCGTCAACGGTGAGCTGGAGAATCTGGTGTTTGAGCCCCGCAAGGAGTTTATCACCATGCAGGTGCTGGTCATCGGCAATATCCCGTTGCTGTACTGGCTCAATCAGGACTGGTACGATGTCCTGATGCACACCCCGCTGGGGCAGGCGCTGTTGGCGATCATTGCCGCTGTGATGTTCATCAGCACCGCAGCGGTCATCAAGCTGACCCAGCCCATTGAGTATCGGAGGTGATCCTCATCAGTAACCAGGAAAAGGGATATTTTATTACCGCAACGATCAACCATGGTTCCTATATTCCGGAGGCCCTCCATGTAGAACGCATCGATGACATGGCGCTCTATGATGGAGATTTTGAAGCAGCAAAGGCAGCGGAGCAGGATGGGGTCCGGCTCATCTATGGAATGGACGGCATTCCGGACGGTATCTATATTGACACCCCGGAAAACCGGGAACTCATCCGAAAGGGTTTGGGACTGTATCCTGACTATCGAAACTGGCGGGATGACTTTGATTCGTCATTTGTTGCGGAGTTAGATGTGATGCAATAATGCCATAGAAAGAGTGCCTTGTAATACAGCATAAGAAGAAAAACAGGGCCGGTATACATCTGTCGTGTACTGGCTCTGTTTTTATGTGGAGGTGAACAAAACAACCATGACTTTCCTTCTGTTTTTATTTGGCATATTCCTTGCACTGGGTATGTTTCTTTTGATGGCTGATCTGCTCAGACTCCCCCGTCTGGCCACCCAGCGTGCCATGCTCTCGGTGGGCCGCCAGGAGAAGAAGCAGGCCCGCAGTGTGGAGGCCCTGCTCATGGGCTGGGCGATCAAGCTGGCCCCACACATCCATATGGATGAGTATAAGCGGGGCCGTCTGAAAAATACGCTGGCCGCTGCTGGGCTGAACATGACACCGGAGGAGTACACCGCCTTTGCCATGGTCAAGACCGGTGCAGTGCTACTGGCGGTGATTCCGTGCCTGTTGATTTTCCCAATGTTGGCGCTGATAGTTGTTCTTCTGGCGGTGGCGGTTTATTTCAAAGAGATTCGCAGGGCGGAGGAAAAACTCTCTGCCAAGAGGGACGAGATTGAGGCGGAACTGCCCCGGTTCGTGGCCACCATCACCCAAGAACTGGCCGCCAGCCGGGATGTGCTGAGCATGATCGAGCATTACAAGCAAAACTCCGGTCCTGTTTTCTCCGCTGAACTGGATGTCCTCACCGCGGATATGCGTTCCGGCTCCTATGAGGCGGCACTGACCCGCTTTGAGGCCCGGTTCAACTCTCCGCTGCTTTCGGATATTGTCCGCGGACTCATCGGCGTGCTGCGGGGCGACAACGGAGTCCACTACTTTCAGATGCTCAGCCACGATATGAAGCAGTTGGAACTCCAGCGGCTCAAGGCAAAGGCCATGAAGATCCCGCCTAAGATCCGTGTATTCTCCTTTGTCCTGCTCATGTGCTTCCTGGTGACCTATCTGGCCATCATCATCTATGAAATCATCCACTCCCTGGGCGGGATGTTTTAAGAGAGGAGGCGCCAAATGGACTATATGCAAGACTCGTTGAAGAAGCAGCCACTTACCGTTCAGGATTTTATCGCCGCTCATCCAGGGGAAGCATTTCATCTGATGACCCCTGGCGGATATGTGGATCTGACTGTGGCACAGGCGGCTGAACTGCTGACAGGACAAAGCATGTCCGGCCATCCGGGATGCCCAGGATACGACCGGGAGATGCCTGCGGAAGAACTTCTCCCCCAGGTAATCGCAAACTGCAATTACCATGAGGGAGCGTGGTATATCATCAGTGATCATTCCGAATTGGAACAAAGTAATGTCGGGATGGAGGTGACCATGTGCTGAAACAGATTTTAAGATCCCGACGCGGAGAGGGATACATCGATGTGTGCGTCCTGGTGCTCTGCGCCATGCTGGTGATCGCGCTGGCAGTGCAGGTCCTCCCAGCCTTTATTGCCAAACAGCAGCTCGATACCTTTGCCACTGAACTGGTGCGTGAGGCGGAAATCGCCGGCAGGGTCGGGCCGGAAACTGACCGCCGGGAACAGGCCCTGCGGGAGCAGACCGGCCTGGACCCGGAGATTGAATGGAGCGATACCGGCCGCATCCAGCTCAACGAGGAGGTCACGGTCACGCTCACTCATGAGATCGACCTCGGTCTCTTTGCCGGCTTTGGCAGTTTCCCCATCACCCTGCGGGCAGATGCCACAGGAAAGTCGGAGGTGTACTGGAAATGAACAGACTCCGGCAGATTTTGAAAGACCGGCGCGGCGTGGCCTTCCCCCTGATTATTGCCATTGTGCTGGTGCTGGTAATGCTGATGTGCTGCATCAGCGAATATTTCCGTCTGCTCATCGTGGCCCAGGGCGTCCGGGACGCGGTACAGGAGGCTGTGATCTCCACCGTCAACGACAACTATGACGATGTGTACCATGGCGTCCGGGAGGGCTACTCCGGCGCCTACCAGCCGTTGGCGGGAGACTTTGAGGAATCACTGGACTATGGCGATATCTATGGACGCCTGGACGATATCCTTGGGCTGACCTATCGGGGCGGCTACCACACCCAGTACACGGAGGATGGCGGCATGGAGTTCCGTGTATGGGGCCTTGATGTGGAGATCCGCAACGCGCCGTTCGCTTCCGGAGACGGCGCCGGTGACCGTTTTGTAGCGGACTGTGAAATTGAGCTGGAGGTCCCGGTATCCTTTGGCGGAGAACTTCTGCCGCCTATGCGGATGACAGTCAAAGTCAGCGCGGGCTACACGCCCCAGTTTTAATACTGTTTTCAAAAAGTTTTCTATTGCTTTGATAGACTTCTTGCCATGCTTGTGGTAGGGTTCGTGTTGACAAGATCCAAGAGGTATAGGAAAATGTGGGTAATAGTTTTTCTACGACGACCTACCCTCAACGGCTTGAAATCACACGGACAGTTTTACAAGAAGCATAACCGACAGAAAAAGGAGGAATCCAGACGATGAAAAATAGCACCAAGAAATGGCTGACTGTGGCCGGCTGCCTCGCCGTCTGCGTAGTGCTGGTTATTGTGATCGCAAGTAGCTTCAGCAAAGACAAGGTCACCGATGACCCGCTCCCGCCCAACAGCTCCCAGCAGGGCGATGTAGTGGTGGACCTGGACAGCAGTACCCCGCCTCCCGCAGAATCCGAGGATAACCAGAAGCCGGGAGATAATGTGACCGTTAACCCGGAAACCCCGGATGCCAGTACCAACACCGATGATGGAAACGGCGCGGATTTTACCGGCACAGAGCAGACCATTCAGCCGGACCCGGTCAAACCGGAATATACAGAGGATGAACTGAAGGACCCCACCAAGACGCCGGATGGGACTCCGGTCGAGGGTACTCCTGAGTCGCAGGATCACAACAATGTGACGCCTCCCCCTGAACAGCCCTCCACCAACACCAGTGGCGGTCTGCCTGGTTTCGATAATGTCCCCAATGCGGGAGAAAATCAGGGGGAATATCTTGACGATATGTATGAGAACGGGAATAAAATCGGCATCATGGGATAAGGACCAGGGCAAAAGGCACAGCTTCGGCTGTGCTTTTTGTTTTGCCAGAAAGGAGGAACAATGAGAAGGCTTTGGTGCATACTGCTCACATTTGCTGTTGTTCTTTGCATGTTCAGTCCGCTAACTGCCTTTGCCACTGGCGAAGGCAACATTGACGGTGGCGGTGGGAATATGGGTGACGCCACCAGCCATGGCTCTTGGAATCCTGGGAATGAGGGCGTTCGAGTGACCATCGTGCGTTCCAGCGATCATGCGGTAGTTTCAACTCCCTTTGACCTTACGAACAAAGCGCCATCTTCTTCTATCTACCATTTCGGAAAAGTAAGCAAGATTCAATACAACAATGGTACAGGGTTGTCGCCAGTCCAAGGCGGATATACCTATAAAACTCCAAGTCAGGCAATTCCTCGAATTATTAGTACCAATGGAAAAAATAACATTGAAGCAATCAAGAGTTATTTTACGGATGAGCAAGTAATTCGAGTAATCGCAGAGCAGGCTGGCATGAACTATGAAACACTTATCGGCGGCGAGTATAAAATTCTGCTGGAACCCATCGCCTATTATAAGTTCGAAGGTGTCATGATCGCTACAACAGCGACCGAAGCTGCTCTCTATGATGAGGTGGTTGGAGGACAGCTCCGCTATTGGATGGGATCGCTGACCGCTAAAAACCTCCCGCTGTCCATGTTCTTGGAAACGCCCGATTTAGGCTACCCTGCATGGTCCGGCCCCACCAATAAGAATGTGTCCAACTCGGACATCAAGTCCTCCCTTGGGCTTGGTATCGTCCGCTTTGAGGAGCAGCCGGAGGAGCCGGAGATCAGCACCTATGACTATGAATACCGAACCAATACCGAGGTCATCACGGCGGTAGAGGTCAGCGGTGGCCAAAGTGACCCGGATGATCCGGTCACTGTACGGTTCCATATTGATGGGACGACCTATACGGTCAGCAATGTCTACTACCCGGACGGAGATTCCCAATTGGCCTGGGTACGCTGGACTACACCGGACGAGCCGCAGGACATGACCATCGATGTGGATGTATCCGGCCCAGGATCAGCACAGGCCACCATCCACTGTAAGATCGTAGATCTGGACGAGAATCCGCCGCCCAATCCAGTAGCAGATGACCGGAACGACTCCTTCACACCCTCCCCGGTCCCAGACCGGCCGGAGAAAACCTCGGCCCAGTGGACCATTTGGGACCCATGGTGGCAGGAGTATTGGGTATGGCATGGCGATGATGAGGACGGATACTGGTGCGACCACGGCTGGTGGGAATTTGATCTGGACCGCTACAGTGCCAGCCTTTCCGCCGACATGGAAATTACCCCAGATGAGAAGAACCCCACCGCCAGCGGCAACAGCATGAAGTCCGGCTATGGCGTAAATCAGGTCGTCACCGCCAGGGTGAGCAGTTCCCAGAGATCGGCCACGACTGCCCTGCAGAACGCAGTCAGCTACTTCCCGGAATTTAACTATGAGTCGTTCTGGAGGCTGCTGGACCGCATCTCTATCAGTTCCTCGTCCTCCCGGCTGGAGTTCCAGAAGAACGAGTATAGCACCTATAACCGGCGTACCCATTTCACTCCTATCTGGTACCCGGATGGCTCCTATACGGTCAACACCTGGGTCATTGACTGCTGGACCCCGGCAGGGATGCTCTCGGTCAACCTCACCGATTCACTGAATATCCGGGGCAATCTATGGGACGATTGGCATATCGCTCCGCTTGATCTATAGGCGGGAGGTGAAGCCATGGGATACATCCGACTGGATGAGCAGCCTGACGAGGTCTACCACTACACGCACCGAAAGAATCTGGACAGCATCCTGCGGGATGGCCGAATCAGGCGTATGGGCGATAGGGAGTGCTGGTTTTGCGCCTCTTTGGAGGATACCCTGACGCTCATGCGGGCCACGGTCATGATGGAGGGAAAGCCCTACTATAAGGTGGGCGGCAGCATCGGCCGCTATCCCAAGTTTGTGCCGGAGGACTATGTGATCCTTCGGCTAAATCCCCGCTTTCAGAAAGGTGAATGGGTACAGTGGATGCAGGATATGCCTCCAGAATCGCCGCCCGAACTGCTGAAGGCCGCCGAAACATTCAGTAACCTGAAACTGGGCTTCCGGGGAGATTTGAAGTTCCAACAGAATCCAGAGGTCATTGAAGTAGCCCCACTGGTCGAGGCTGCTCAAACGCAGTTTTTAGATATTTCTTTCTTGATGTAAAGAGGCGGTTGACAATGTGCAAAAAAGGGCCTCCGGCAGTATGGACCAAGGAGAAAATCGAAGAAGCCTTTGCGGGATTTGTAGAAAAGAACAGAAGGCTGCCAGTGGCAAGGGAAATGAAGCCTCAATATGGGCTGCCGACACGCAGAACATTTGAACGCTATATGGACATGACCGCCCAAGAGTATGCTGAACTTCGTTACCCCACGCTTCTCTCCGCAAGAGATGAGCGCCATGTTCAAACCGTCTTGGAATATCGGAACGAAGTACGTGAGTGGTCTATTGAGCGGCTTATGGAGGCGGAAAAGAACTTTTTTACAAAATGCGGGCGGTTACCTGAACCGTATGAATACACGGCTGAGAACGGTCTGCCTATGTACTCTGTCTTCTGTAGGTTAGCAAAGGAAGCGTTTGAAGAAATAATCCGGGCTCAGTTCCTGGAAACACAGGAACTGAGTGGACCTGTGCTCACGATGTAAGCATTCACAGTAACAAAATCAGAAAAGAAACGGGCCGTGGGAAAGTGCCTCGCGGCCTGTTCGGGATAGATCATCCATTCGCGGGAACACCCCTGCGGCCTTTCTTTTTTCAGCAAAGAAAGGTGGTATTTGATGATGAAAACGAAAAAGATGCTCTGTGCGGTCGTAATGGTAATGATGCTGGCCATCATGTTTACGGTACCCGCATTTGCGGCAGGAACCGGGGATGTGGCTGGTGCCATTGAAGGCACTTGGACGGACGCATCCGCCCAGATCAAAACGGTTGTCAATAATGTGGTCTTTCCCGTGATTGACCTTGTTCTGGCTGTGTTCTTCTTCGCCAAATTGGGCATGGCGTATTTTGACTATAGAAAGCACGGCCAGTTCGAATGGACTGCGCCGGCCATCCTGTTTGCCTGCCTTATCTTCACCCTGACGGCTCCCACCTATGTCTGGACGATCCTGGGAATGTAAAGAATTATTCTGAGAATACAGGAGGAAGGAAGCAATGGAATATCCAATTCCAAATCCATCCGGAAATAAAATGCTTTCATTGGTTAACGAGCTGTACCAGCGGTCTATCGGGATGTGCAGAGCAGGTGCAGGTCCATACGGCATCGGGGTAAGCGTGGTAGAAGATACTCCCATTGATGTGTTTTTCACCTTTGATCCAGATCCGGTTCTGAATTGTAAAATACTGCCGGAGGAAATCCCTGAGTACACTGTCGGCGTGATTGGCTCCTGGAGCGGAGAGCGCAAATATCTTTCGCGGGAGGAGGTGGAGCAGCTTCTCTCTGCCTCGGACCCGAAGACCAGAATATTGGCGGAAATGCTCCGGTACTTTGAAGGAAAGACTTGGATCGTGAGCTGCGCAGATTGTCAGGAAGCGTTCGGGATTCTGGTGGATGCGGAAATGCGCGAGGCATTTGGGCTGGATGAGCAGGAGCAGATTGGACCGAAACTGGAAATGTAGGACAAGAATGATGAGGCGTAAGCCGGAAATGGGAGACGGTTTCTATGGGCTGTTGGGGAATCACCGCACTGGAGTCCGACGATGGACTGGATGCGGTTGGATGTGTCCGGTACAATTTACCGGCAGATGGACAACTGGACCTGGGAGAAATGCTTGAACGATTAAAGAAAGACCGATGGAATGCCCCCTGTGATGTAAAGCTGGGGTGTGCGCATACCAGCCCTATGGCACTGGCTGAGATCATTGTAAAGTATCTTGACGGTGATCCTGGCAGTTTGGACTATGATGAGGAGTGGGCGGCCGAGGACAACAAGTTCCGGTCCATCACCTCGTTTACAGCATCAAGGGCTTCTCTCCGGGAACTCCGGGATTACCTTGCGGACACTTTGAAATACGCCAGGATCAGAGCGGAGCGGCAGATCAAAGCCGGCGAGCTGCCCGGCGGCTGGTTTGATCCGAAGGATTGGGACGGATGGCAGAAACACATGGAGGGCCTTATTCACCGGCTGGATGGCGTTCTGGCCTTGGAAGGCAGTACGCTGGAGTTAGCTCATCCACTGGCGCCGACTGTCCCGGAATTAACCATGTAGGGAGGGAAAGAAGAAAATTGAATCCATTTGGACAGGAGTTGAGGAAAATCCTCACTCAGTGCAAAACCAGCGGCGTTGTGTCTTATGCGGGCAGATCCGCCTATATCCAGCTTGACCCGGATTTGCGGGCCAGGCTGGAGTTTGTTTCTCTGAACATTGCCAGCCAGTACAATGCCCTCAAGCTGACGATCCTGAACCGGACCGAGGGCGCGGTGGATGTGAATATCCTACGCTTTGGCGATTTACTGGGAAAGAAAAAAGTGAGCAATCCCAACTTCTCGGATGGTATCTTACCACACCTCTGGGATGATTATGGGAAGGTAGACTGGTATGTTTACCAGCCTACTCAGGCGGATTACAGGCTGCTGGCGGGTACGGTGGACGAATATCTGCAGGTGTTCCAGCGTCAGGAGGAGGCGCAAGAACACAGCCCGCAAATGTGCTAAGAAAATAGGAAGCGAATACAAGCAGGGGCCGTGCCCAGTCACGCCCCCTGTGCCTTTGAGCAGGAGTATGCGTCCAATGCTGGCACGGTCCCCCTTACGCAAAGAGGTGAAACCACCAGATGTTTATATTGGACTTTTTCCTTGGCGGGCTGATGGATCAGTTTATCGACTGGGTCTACAGCCAGCTTGTTGGTTTCTTTGGCAACTTTTTTGCCGAGATGGGGAACATGGGCGTCGAGCTCTTTGAGATGAGCTGGGTACAGTCCATTGTTCTCTTTTTTTCTTATCTGGCCTGGACGCTGTATGTCGTCGGGCTGGTGGTGGCCGTGTTCGAGGTCGGAATCGAATACCAGACCGGACGGGCCAGCATCAAGGACGCGGCTATCAGCGCCGTCAAGGGCTTTATGGCCGTGGGGTGCTTTACCCTGGTGCCGGTGGAACTTTATAAACTCTCCGTCACGCTGCAGGCCAACCTGACCTCTGGAATTACCGGGTATGGCGAGAGCTTTGATGCCCTTTCCACTGATATCATCAACTCCCTGCAGGGCGTGGATATCGGGGCCGCGGCCTCCTCCGGCGTATTCGGCGGGATCGGCAGCATCACCAGCCCCATCATGGTCATTTTTATTATCATCATGATGGGGTACGCCGTCATCAAGTGCTTTTTCTCCAACCTCAAGCGCGGAGGAATCTTACTCATCCAGATAGCTGTGGGTTCCCTGTATATGTTCTCGGTGCCCCGCGGCTATATGGACGGTTTTGTGCAGTGGTGCAAGCAGATCATCGGTCTGTGTCTGACCACCTTCCTGCAGGCCACCATCCTTACAGCGGGACTGCTGGTGCTGAAGGATCATGCGCTGCTGGGCCTTGGCCTGATGCTGTCGGCCGGTGAAGTGCCCCGCATCTGCGGCGCCTTTGGGCTGGACACCTCGACACGCGCCAACATCATGTCCGCCGTCTATGCAGCACAGTCAGCGGTCAACACCACCCGCACCGTGGTACAGGCAGTGGGGGCGGCGAAATGAGCAGAGAAAAACTGATTTACATCGCCTCTCCCTATGCAGGCGATATTGAGGCAAACACCGCGTTTGCGAAAAAGGCGTGCCGGTATGCCATCCATCAGGGGCATACGCCCATCGCCGTCCACCTGCTCTACCCACAGATGTTGGATGACGCTGAGCCAACAGAACGGGAAATTGGACTGCGGCTGGGACATCGGGTGCTGGAAGTCTGCGATGAACTGTGGCTCTGCGGCGGCAGGGTCAGTTCCGGCATGGCCCGTGAGATTGAGGAGGCCCAAAGACTCAGCATCCCCATCCGACAGATTGGGGAGCTGGAAATCAAGCAGGAGGCTCTGCCCGCTGAGATGGAGCAAAGCGAAGCTCCAGGGCAGAGCATGGGTATGGCATAATGCCCACGCTGGGCAGCCTGTTCGATGGAATCGGAGGGTTCCCCCTCGCGGCGGTCCGGAACGGCATCGAGCCGGTGTGGGCCAGCGAGATCGAAGCCTTCCCCATCGAAGTG